>Ga0209060_10000252_pt1 | contig 118084 bp, 109 predicted proteins | sample Coa_R1_8_FD_187155 | JGI IMG/M metagenome (GOLD analysis project Ga0209060, IMG submission 187155) | Surface soil microbial communities from Centralia Pennsylvania, which are recovering from an underground coalmine fire - Coalmine... | ecosystem: Environmental > Terrestrial > Soil >... | reverse complement strand
TTGTACAAGCGCCGGCAAAGCCACTTTCCTGTCCGGCAAGAACGGCGACGTTGTCATAAAAGTCAGCCTCAAAAACCTCCCCTTCGGCGAACACGCCGTCCACATCCACCAGAATCCCAAGTGCGACGCACCCGACTTCAAGACCGCCGGCGGCCACTTTAACCCCGACGCCAAGCAGCACGGCACCCTGAACCCTATGGGCCACCACAACGGTGACATGCCCCAGAACATCTCTATCGGCGAAAACCACACTGGCGAGGCCACCTTCAAGGTCAACTATCTCTCCCTTGATCCCGCCGCCCCCAACTCCATCTTCGCCAACGGGGGCACGTCCATCATGGTCCATGAGAAGGCCGACGACATGAAAACCGACCCCACAGGCAACGCCGGTAACCGGATCGCCTGCGGCATCATCATCGCCCCAACCCCTTAAATTCTCTGTAACCTACCGTTGAACTACCCGGAACGCCCATACGTATAAAGAAAACATGGGCGTTTTACACATGGCGATTCCAGCGGCGGGCCGGCAAATCGGCCGAACAAAACCCGCCACCCGGATCTCGCCCCGAAACTCGTCATCCCTCAAGACCCTGGCCCAATCTGGCCCTGTACCAGCGCCGCCAGCACAGCCAGACGCGTCTTCCTCTGCCCCACGCGGTACACTTCTTCCACTGTCAAATCCTTTAGGGGCAACGTTGGAGCGCACGCCAGAACAGGAAGCCGCACAGGAAGCCTTAGCCAAGCTGGTTCGCCAGTGCATGGCTGGTGATGCGCAGGCTTGGCAGCAGCTCGTCGTCTCCCAGCACCGCCGCATCTACGCCATCTGCTACCGTTTCACTGGCTCCGGCTCCGACGCCGAGGATTTAACCCAGGAAGTCTTCCTCAAACTCTACAAAAATCTCTCCAGTTTCGACCTCCAAAAAGGCAGCTTCCAGACCTGGATTACCACGCTGGCCCGCAATCTTCTGGTCGATCACTTTCGCCGCACCCGCCAGGACCGCGTCACCGACTCGATCGACGCCAGCTTCGACGGCGAAGACGACGGCCCCACGATGGCCGCCCGCCTCGCCGACGACCGCCCCTCGCAGGAACAACACGTCGCGGGCCTCGAGCTCAAGGCCCGCATCCAGGGTGCCCTCAAGCAGCTCTCGCCCGAACTCCGCGAAGCTGTTATTCTGCGTGACCTCGAAGATATGGATTACAAAGAAATCGCTCAGGTTCTTCGCATACCAGAGGGAACCGTCAAAAGCCGCATCAGTCGCGGCCGCGGGGAACTTGCAAAGCTTCTGCAACGTATAGAAAAGCAGGTGATGTAGGTGCTAGAAAGACAGGTGATCTAAAGTGGCAGACCTCAACCAATTCGGCAGCGCAAAGCCCCCTCAGTCGGCAGACGCACAACACTGCGCTCAGTGTGAGGCCATGCTGACCGATGCCCTCGACGGCACCCTATCGACAGCCGATCAGGCAGCCTTTGACCTTCACATGGTTGGCTGCTCCGCCTGCGCCACCATGCTCGCCGAAGCCCGGCGCGGAGCCGCCTGGCTCAACATGCTGAAATCTCCCAGCCCTGAGCCCCCGGCCACCCTGCTTAGCCGCATCCTCGCCCAAACCAGCGGCCAAGCCAGCGCTGAAGCCAAGCCGACCATCGTCCTTGGGCCCACCGACTATGTTCGCCAGCCCAACACTTTGCTCGGACAACCGGCGCACACCATCCCGGCCTCGTATCCCATAGCAGCCTATACCTCCGGCGCCACCGCGAAAGTTCTGCCCTTCCGCCAACGCGTTGCCGCGGCCTTCCGACTCCAGAACATACGTCACACATTGATGCAGCCTCGCCTTGCCATGACGGCTGCGATGGCCTTCTTCTCGATTGCTCTCACGCTCAATCTCACCGGCGTGCGCCTGAGCCAACTTCGTGCCAGCGACTTCAAGCCTTCCAATATCAAGCGCAGCTTCTACGACACCAACGCCAAGGTCGTCCGCTATTACGACAACCTAGTCGTGGTCTATCAGCTTGAATCCCGCGTGCGCGATCTCCAGCGCGCAACCGAAAGCGAATCCACCACCCCGGCCCCCCAGAACTCCCCCGAAGCATCCCGGCCCTCGAACCAACAGCAAAATCAGCAGCCTGACGACCAGAAGCCCCAGAATCCCGACCAGAAGAAAGCAGCTCCCCGCCCTAAGTCCGGTACCAGCAGACGTGAAAACCCCCAGGGCGGCAATACTCACTTCGTCGGTTCCACTCCGGCTCGCGGCTCCAGTCCCGCCGCCACCGAAGCTCTTGCTTTCTTTACGAATAACTTTTTCAACCACATACAGGAAGGGGGACTGGTATGAACTGCGCAAACCATCCTGACCGTGAACGAACTGCGTTTTGCCAAAACTGTGGCAAGCCTCTCTGCCAGGAATGCACCCGCGTGGTCGGCACCGCCGTCTTCTGCGAGCCATGCCTTGCAGCAAAATTAAGTGGAACCGGCGCCCCCCCCGACGCCTCCGCTCCCGGCACTTACCCCAACGCCGCAGCCTACGGCGCCAGCATTCCACCGTTAAACAGCAGTGAGCCGAATCCCGGCCTGGCCGCCCTGCTCGGTATCATCCCCGGCGTCGGCGCCATGTACAACGGCCAATACGCCAAGGGAATCGTCCATCTCATCGTCTTCGCCATTCTCATCACCCTGGCCGACGAACACGGCATCTTCGGCATCTTCATAGCTGGCTGGGTGATCTATCAGATTCTCGAGGCACACCACACCGCCCGCGCCCGGCGCGACGGCACTCCTCTGCCAAATCCCTTTGGTCTGAATGATTTGGGCGAACGCCTCGGCTTCGGTAAGGCATGGCCGGGTGGAACATCCGGCACAACCGGAGCCGCCGCCTTCACCCCGGATCCGACGGTCCCTCCGGCGAGCAGCTACGTCCCGCCGCCTCCGTCCGGCTACCCACCCCCGCAGCAGCCTGTAAGCGGCGCTGCTCCCTGGGACTGGCAAAATTACGCTCCACCAGCCTCTCCCTATGGAGTTCCCTACCCTGGCGTCGATCCTAATTTACCCCCCGTGCGAAACCGTTTTCCCGCTGGAGCCATTTGGCTCATCGGCCTCGGCACTATCTTTCTGATCGGCAACGCTGGTCTCTTCCACGGCTTTCCGGTGCACAAACTCGTTCCTTTCTTCCTCATTGGCTTGGGCCTCTGGCTCTTCATCCACAAGATGACAGGCACTGGAGCTACTCTCGCCGATGACGGGACGGCCCTCTACCGCATGCGTCTCTTCAGCGCCCTGCGCGGTTCGGTCTGGGTTGTCCTGGTCGGAGTCATGTTCGGGCTCTCGACCTTCAACATCCTCTCCTGGGGCCGCAGTTGGCCGCTCTTCATCATCGTCGCCGGCCTCATGACCTTCTTCGAACGCACCGCCTACAGCAACGCAGCAGCCTCCATGCCCGTCTACCCGATGCCGCCCGTCCCTCCTCCGAGCTCCCCTTCCACCTCCATCGTTCCCACGAACACGCACGATCAGGAAGGGCGCTAACACCATGGCAGGCTATCCTCCACCCTATCCTCCGCCTACCCCTCCTCCGGGCCCACCTTACGGCAACGACTGGAAATACCAGCGCCGCGTCATGAAGGACCAGGCCCGAATGCAGCGCGATATGCTCCGCGCCCAGCAGCAGGCCTATCGCCAGCAACTGCGTGGCACGCGACGCGGCTCTATCCTCGGTCCCCTGATGGTCATCGCCATCGGTATTGTTTTCCTGCTTGTCCAGCTCGGCCGCATTCCAGGCCACGATCTCTGGCTATGGTACGGCCGCTGGTGGCCCGCCCTGCTCGTTGGCGCAGGTCTCGTCATGCTGCTCGAGTGGTCCTTTGATCAATACCTGCACTCCGGCGAGGCGCCCCTGCGCCGCCGCAGCATCGGTGGTGGCGTCTTCACCCTTCTTCTCCTCCTCGGCATCGCAGGCATCTTCGTCAGCGGTATGAGGGAAGGCCATTTCTTGGGCAAGGGCATCAACATCAATCAGGACAACCTGGACGAGTTCCTCGGCGATAAGCACGAGAGCGACCAGACTCTCTCCCAGGATTTCCCTGCCGGAGCCAGCCTCTCGATCGATAATCCGCGTGGTGACATCTCTGTCTCCGGCACAAGCGACGACAACCAGATCCACATCGAAGTCCACAAGCAGGTCTACACCCGCTCCGATTCCGAAGCCGATAGCAAGGCCCAGCAGCTCAGCCCCAAACTGACTCCCAACGGAACCACACTCAACCTCTCGGTGCCCTCAATCGAAGGTGGCCGCGCCGACCTTGTCATCACCGTTCCCGCAGCAGCAGCCGCCACCGTCACAGCCAATCACGGCGATGTCCACGTCACCGAACTCAAGGCCCCGGTCAATGTCACCGCCAACCACGGTGATATCACGATCAGCGCCATCACCGGATCGGTAGGCACACATATCAACAACGGCGACTCCTCGTTCTCGGCTCACAGCATCACTGGCCCTGTCAGCGTCGAAGGGCATGGCCGCGATCTAACCATCTCCGATATCTCCGGCATTGTCACCATGGACGGTGACTTCTACGGCACCACCCATCTTGAGCGCGTCCGCGGCGCAGTACGCTTCCATTCCAGCCGCACTGACCTCCGGCTGGCCCGCCTCGATGGCGCAATAGAATTCAGCCCCGGTTCGGACTTCTCCATCGACCAGGCCGTAGGCCCGATCATCCTCTCCACACGTAGTCACAACGTGACCTTTGAGCGTGTCGCAGGCGATATCTCCGTCACCAACCGCAACGGGTCCGTCGATATTACCAGCGCACCGCCTCTCGGCAACATCGCCGTCGAAAACCGCAACGGCAGTGTCAATGTCAACGTCCCCGAGCAGGCTGCCTTCACGGTTCAGGCCGAGACCACGAACGGCGACGCGGAGAATGACTTCTCTATCCCTGTCCAGGAAAATGACAACCGCAGGAACTTCGGCGGAATCGTGGGTAAGGGGGGGTCGACTATCCGTATTACAACTACCCAAGGCGATATCGCGCTCAAGAAGGACTCCGTCGCCCCTCTACCGCCTCTTCCTCCTCCACTTCCGCCAATCTCTATCCACGGATCGGATGGTAGCAGCGTCGTTATCGGCAATCGCGGTGTCAACATTCATTCAAGTGAGGGCTCCAGCGTTGTCGTCGGCAAAGACGGCGTGCGCATCGTCACCAACTCGGATGGTGGCAGCTCCTTTACCGCAAAAGACGGGGCCACCCTCAACACCTCTCCCGATGGAAGCAAAATGTATGTAGGCCATGACGGAAGCCGATACAACATTAGTCCCGACGGCAGCAAATCCTATGCCGGCCATGACGGAACCCGCATCACCCTGAGCGCCGATGGCACCCGTGTCGGCATCGGACCCAACGGCAAATCCCTCTCCAATGCCCAAATTGACGATCGGCTCCGCCAGGCTGACGAAGAGGTCCGCAGACTCTCCCAGCAACGCGACGCCAAGACCCGCTAAGTAACTGCGCGCCAACTGATATATCGTTAGTTACCTTCACCTGGCTAAACGGTCTGGCAATGTGCATCCGGGTCCGCATATTGCTCTGACATCCAGCGGTCCATGAGAGTTCCCGCGCACCGCGCACCACACAGATGCTTCACGCCAGCCGAGTGCGCATGGCTCTTCTGCCATCGCGTCAGCTTGATCAGCGGCTGGCCCTCCTCCAGATTTTCTCCTTGAAAACAATCCACCCACGCCAGCCACCAGTCTCCACCCTCACCCTTTTTATCGCCGCACACATCGCATGTGTAACTTTCCGTATAGGACATGGCTTTTCTCCTGCCGCTGAAAATACCACATTCACAACCTGCAGCAATAGAGTCAGACGTTTACCCGTTCTGGGAGAGCCCTGACAGCGAAAACCCTTGAACGTCCTTCCTGTCGCACACGTAAACTTTCCTGACGGCTCACCCGTCAATTGAGTGGTACCGAAACATTCGCCTGATTGAAGTGTTTGCTATAGAACGCGTGTTGTCGACCTCTGTCGTCGTATCCATAGCGACCCTGACTTCGATCACTCGCCGCACAGATCCTCCGAAAGACTGGGCCCACAGTTGTCCACCTTAATTCAACCCCAGATTGAGACCCAGACCGTCACCGCACCGCCGAGCATGCGGCTCAAGGCACACCTGTGCATCACCCGCTTCGATCACTCCATTAAAAATGTCTTCATCCTTCCCGGTATCATCCTTCCGCTAAGTATCCTGAGGGAGCCCCTCACTCCGGTATTAATCAAGCGCCTCGGCATAGGCTTCCTGTCCGCCACCCTTATCGCATGCAGCAACTATGTTCTCAATGAAGTTCTGGACGCTCCCTTCGACAAAAAGCACCCTATCAAATGTAACCGTCCTACGGCCCTCGGCCTGATCAACATTCCGGCTGCTTACTGCCAGTGGCTCCTGATGATGATCGCCGGCATCGTGCTGGCCTGCACGATCTCCTGGCAGTTCGCCCTTGCTGCTGCCGGACTCTGGATCATGGGTTGCCTCTACAACATACCGCCCATCCGCACGAAGGACATCCCCTACCTCGACGTTCTCACCGAAGCCATCAACAACCCTCTACGCATGCTCCTCGGCTGGTACATGGTGACGTCCACACTCGTCCCCCCCATCTCGCTCATCGTCTCTTACTGGATGCTCGGCTGCTACTTCATGGCTCTCAAGCGTTTCAGCGAGTATCGCGAGATAGGCAGCCCCCTGATGGCCGGAGCCTATAGAAAATCTTTCCTCCGCTACACCGAGCGCAGCCTGCTCGGCTCAGTCCTTTTCTATGCATCCGTCGCCATGCTCATGTTCGGAGCCTTCATCATGCGCTACCGTATGGAGCTCATCCTCGCAGTTCCCTTCGTCGCACTCCTCATGGCGATGTACTTCGATCTCGCCTTCCATCCCAACAGCGCCGTGCAGCATCCTGAGAAGCTCTACCGTCAACCCGCATTGATGGCCACCACCATCATCACGTCGACCGTCTTCATCGCGCTGCTCTACTGCAACATCCCCTGGATCGGAAGGTTCTTCTCGCCCACACTTCCCCAGGCTCACATGGTTAAAATCAGCACCAGATGATCAAGCACCAACAGCATCCGTCAGCTTCTAAGCAAACCTCAAAGATTCACTACCCGCTCCTCCCGCTCTTTCTCCTTGCCTGCGTTGCCATCCTCATTCAGGGCTATCATCTCGGAGTAAACGACTCTGAAATCTTTCTCCCCGCAATCAAGCAGGTTGCCGATCCCAAACTCTATCCTTTTGGCGCGGAGTTCTTCCTCACTCACGCACGCCTCTCTCTCTTCGCTCCGATCATTGGACACTCAGCCCACTGGCTATACCTTCCCACCGACCTCGCGATCTTCCTCTGGCACATTGGCAGCGTCTTCCTGATTCTCATCGCAGCTTGGCAACTTGCTTCTCTCTGTTTCCAGAACGTTCGTGCTCGATGGTCTTCCGTCACTCTGCTCACCGCACTGTTGCCCATACCCGTAGCCGGAACCGCCCTCGCCATCTCCGACAATTACCTGACACCCCGCTCTCTCTCGACTCCGCTCGCCATGCTGGCCGTCGCCTCTCTTCTTCGCGGGCAAAAAGGTGCCACCGCCATCTGGCTTCTGCTCACGGCGCTCATACACCCGCAGATGGCAGCCTATGCATTTGTTCTCTGCCTTTTCCTCTCTATCCCGCTTCAACGATTCCGCAAGACACAGACGGGAACGAAGCACTCCCTTGCAACCCATGCGCTACTCTTTGCGTCGCCACCAGGGAGCTTCGCCCTGGTACCTACGGAAGGCATTTACCGTCAGGTTCTTTACACCCGCACTTTCTTCTTCGCCTCGCTCTGGACCTGGTATGAGTGGCTCGGCGTCTTCGCTCCACTTGCAATCCTCTTCTGGTTCTCGCGTCTCCGTCCTCGAGCCACCCTCCCCACCTTTCACAGACTCAGCCGCGCACTCGTCCCCTTCGGCCTTGCCGCAACGCTCGTCTTCATCATGCTCTCCTCCAGCCCGCGCTTTGAAAACCTCGTCAAGCTGCAACCCATGCGCTGCTTTCACCTGATCTATATCGTCATGTTTCTCCTCATCGGAGGACTGCTCGGAGAGTACCTCCTCCAGAGTCATCCATGGAGATGGGCCGCACTCTTCCTCCCCCTGGCCGCGGGCATGTTTTTCATGGACCGAAGCACCTACCAGCACAGCAGACACGTCGAGTGGCCGGTAACCGCTCCGCGCAATCCATGGTCCCAAGCCTTTCTCTGGATCCGCATCAACACGCCGAAAGATGCCATCTTCGCCATCGACCCCAACTACATGGCAATCAACAGCGAAGACCAGCACGGCTTCCGCGCCCTCGCTGAGCGCAGCATGTTAGCCGACAATATAAAAGACAGCGGCGCCGTCACCATGTTCCCCGCCCTCGTCACCGACTGGCAGCAGCAGCAGGAAGCGCAACGCGGCTTCACCCGCTTCACCCTCGCCGATTATCAGCGATTAGCCGCGAAATACCCGGTCACATGGACCGTCACCCAAAACCCAATCCCCAGCCTCGACTGCCCCTACCGCAACGACGAAATAGCCGTCTGCCGTATCCCACGCTGAACCTAGGCCGCCGGCTCTTCCGTCTCTGTCGCCTCAAAGTACAGATACTTCCGCCACGCGGCATCCGCACTCCCAATCATCCGCATGATATGCCGCGACGTATGCAGCGAGAACGGCCTTGGCTCCCGCAGCAGCCGCATCTCCGTCAACTCATGAAGCATCTGGTTGCCCTTCCGCCGATTGCAGTTATGACAACAAGCCACCAGGTTCTCCCACGTCGAAAGCCCACCCCTCGACCGCGGAACCACGTGGTCCAACGTCAACTCACCAGCCGTCAAGACAACGCTGCAATACTGGCAGCTATTCCGGTCGCGCAGCAAAATATTCTTCCGCGAGAGCGCCCGCGTCTGATGTGGAATCCGCCGATACTCCAGCAGCCGGATCACACTTGGCATCGCCACCCGCATCCGTGCCGCATGGAGAATTTGCCCCTGCTCTTCCTCTGTCCGTGCCACACCTTTCAACACCAGCACCAGCGCCCGCCGCGCCCCGCAGATGTTAATCGGCTCATACGAAGCATTCAGCACCAGCACCGGAGTCTGCATCACTGGCTGCCGAAACACCCCAGCCCGGACATCCAGCTCCGTCACCGGCCGCTGGGCATGGCTCCCAGCATGACCCGTGTGTCGCTTTCCACTCAGCCCTTGCTTCCTCATCTTCCCCGATTGCATCGTCACGCCCTCCGGTTCAAAGTGTTCGCACTCCGCCAAGCTCTCTTCTGACTAATTGTTACCCTGCATCCCAACTCGCAACGTTCGCCCGTTCTGTCCGCGACGCGCCCCACAAGGCCACCATCTCCACCTGAGCCCGAGCCACAGTCGCCACCCACACCTTGCTCGCCCCCGCACGACGCAGCACCCGAGCGCATTCCCGCGCCGTTGACCCCGTCGTATAAATGTCATCCACCAGCAGCACCTCGTGGCCCGCTACCATCGCAGCCTTTTCGACAGCAAAGGCCCCGCGCAAATTTCTCCTCCGCCCCTGTGGCGTCAGCGAAAACTGGCTCTGCGTATCCCGCACCCGCCGAAGCACCCCATGCGATGCCCGCAGTCTCCACCCCGGCCTGCTCTTCTTCAACTCCCGAAGAGCCGCCTCCGCCACCAGCACCGACTGGTTATACCCTCGCTGCCTCTCCTTAGTCGGAAACAGCGGCACAGCCACCACCATCAAATCCGATCCAGCCGCACCCTCCAGCGTCTCCATTGAGAGAGCCAGCATCTTCCCGAGTGGTCGAGCTACACCGCGAACCCGCTCATACTTCAGCAGATGCACCATCTCTCGCAGTTCATCCTCATATGCCGCATAAGCGACCGCCCGCTCAAACTCCGGAGGAGCCAGCCTGCAAGGCGCACAAAGCAAACCCTCAGCCGGAAACTGCCCGGCAAACCGAACTCCCTCCATATCAAGCGCTTCCCCGCACAAACGGCACAATACAGCTGTCTGAGTCTGCACTCGGCCCACGCAATCACAAATTGAATAGGATCCAGCCCGAAGCAACGGCTCCCCACAAGCCTTGCAATCCGCTGGGAAAAAAGTAGTAGCTAAGTCATCCAATACAGCCCGAACCACCCTGCCCGGACTCTTCAGCACGCGAGAGACCGCGCGCCACTCCTCCACCCCACCAGCAAAACTACCTGGTGGACCACCGGGCGGAGCCCCGGCAGTAACACCGAGCGCATTGTCATTCAAGCATTCGCTGAAGACTCACCTCACTCGTTAGCGGGAAAACCCGCGCCATTGCAGGCAGTATAAGCCCTTCCCTCCACCCCTCGTCAATAATTCTGCACCAAGGCAGATGCACCTGTGCTAAACCTAGGCAATGTTCAAAGCCATCACATGGTGCGCCAAGTGCCTCTTCCTCTATCTAATCGTGGTCATCCTCTCCGTCCGGTTCGCCTGGATCTTCACCCTCCCGGTCTGGAGCATCGCCACCCGCTTCCACTGGACCACCCTCAAACAATTCCCTTTCCTCCTCAGCTACTTCCTCCCCATCTTTGCTGCGGTCGGCTTCCTCATCGGTCTCATCCCCTTCGGCAGACTCACCACAACCGCTGGCAAGCTCTTTTCCGCACCCTCACGAACCATCACGACCGATCCAGCCAACTTCTTCGAGACCGTCTCTCCCGTCCTCTGGGCCTGGCTCCCCGTCACTTGCGCCTTCCTCCTGCGCTTCATCACCTGGCAATCCACCAACACCAGCGTCATGGACACGCACCGATCCGCCGGCCGCCTCGCTCGCTTCTTCGGAACCCTCAACGTCCAAACCCCCGCCCTCATGGACACCAAATGGGCCACCGACCGCTTCATCTACACCGCCCCCATGCTCTTCCTCATGGCCTGCGCCCTGGCCGTCTACCTCCGTCAGCGCATCCCAGGCAAAACCCAATCACAAGCCGAACCATCCGACCTATAAAACACCCCGAAGCTCAAAGCCCACAGCTCATAGCTGACTGTTACACTCCCATCCAGCCTTAAACCAAGCAAACATCAGCGCGGGAGACACCCTATGGCCACCATGACACGACCCACCTTCCAACCCTTCGTCCCGGCCACCGAATCCCGCCCCGAGTTCACCATCCGCGCCCTCATCCTCGGTGCCATCTTCGGCATTCTCTTCGGAGCAGTCACCGTCTACGTAGGCCTCCGCGCTGGCCTCACCGTAGCCGCCAGCATCCCCATCTCCGTCCTCTCCATCTCCATCCTCCGAGCCTTCGGCCGCGCCAGCATCCTCGAAAACAACATCGTCCAGACCACCGGAAACGCAGGCCAATCCATCGCCTCCGGAGTCATCTTCACCCTCCCAGCCCTCATCTTCCTTGGCTTCGACCTCGAATCCACCCGCATCTTCGCCCTCGCCCTCTTCGGCGGATGGCTCGGTGTCCTCTTCATGATCCCCCTCCGCCGCCAGCTCATCGTCGAAGAGCACGGCACCCTCACCTACCCCGAGGGCACCGCCTGCGCCGACGTCCTCATGGCCGGCGAACGCGGCGGCTCCTTCGCCTCCCGAGTCTTCCTCGGCCTCGGACTCGGCGGCCTCTACACCCTCTTCCAGAATGAGAATCTCTTCGGCCTCTTCCCCGGCACCCCCAACTACTCCCCCAACCTCGGCGACCAGCACCTCCTCAAAGGCGGAGCCATCCGCGCCGACGTCACAGCCGAATATCTCGGCGTCGGCTACATCATCGGCATGCGCGTCGCCGCCGTCATGCTCGCCGGAGGAGTCTTCTCCTGGCTCGTCCTCATGCCCGCCATCTACTTCTTCGGATCACACCTCGCCACCCCGCTCTACCCCGGCACCGTCCCAATCCACGAGATGTCCCCCTCCGATCTCTGGCGAACCTACGTCCGTCCCATGGGCGCAGGAGCCGTAGCCTGTAGCGGCCTCATCACTCTCCTCCGCACCGCCCCCACCATCCTCGCCGCTCTCTCCGAAGGCCTAAAATCCATCGGCAAAAACAAAGGAGAAACCCGCGCCGCATCCTCCGAAGTCCCCCGCACCGAACACGACCTCCCCTGGTCCGTCGTCATCGGAGGCTCCGTTCTCCTCGTCATCCTCCTCTGGTTCTTCCTCCAGTTCAAACCCGTCCCCGGAGCGCAGGTCGGCGCACTCGCCAACTTCTCCGCCGCCATCCTCGTCGTCCTCTTCGGATTCCTCTTCGTCACCGTCTCCGCCCGCATCGTCGGCATCGTCGGGTCGTCTGCGTCTCCCGTCTCCGGCATGACCATCGCCACCCTCATGGCCACTGCCGCCATCTTCCTAGTCAAAGGCTGGACGGCCCCCGCCTTCGGAGCCCTTGCCATCACCATCGGCGGCATCGTCTGCATCGCCGCCTCCAACGCCGGAGACACCGCCCAAGACCTCAAGACCGGCTACCTCATCGGAGCCACCCCCTGGAAGCAGCAGCTCGCCATCATGATCGGAGTCATCATCTCGGTCTTCTCCATCGGCACCACACTCAACGCCATGAACAAAGGCCTCGAGACCTTCCAGCTTCTCCCCCACCCCATCGCCTTCTCGCTCTCCCAACTCCCCGACGGTGTCCAGAACAACGGCAACTTTACCCGCGACCGCATCTCCATCACCAACACCTCCGCCTCCACCACCACGCACAGCGAGCTCAACAACACCCGCCAGTTCATCCTCCTCAATGCCATTGGCTCAACCACCCTCGCCGACGGCAAGTACCTTTACAACCCCACGACCAGCCAGATCGAAGTCCAGTGGGTCCAGGGCATCGGCAGCGAAAAGGCCGCCGCTCCGCAAGGCCGCCTCATGGCCACCGTCATCAACGGAATCCTCAGCCGCAAACTCCCCTGGTCGCTCGTCCTCCTCGGCGTAGCCCTCGTTATCATGGTCGAACTCCTCGGCGTCCGCTCTCTCACCCTGGCAGTGGGAGCCTACCTCTCCATCGGCACCACCCTCGCCATCTTCGTCGGCGGAGTCATGCGCTGGATGGTCGACCGCGCCGTCGCAAAACAATACGAACGCGAATCCGAAATCGAACATCAGGCCTCACTCGAACTCTGGCACCGCGATCACGAAGCCTGGCTAGCCCAGCACCCCGACTTCGACCCTACCAATCCCGACCATCTCAATCCCGCCACCGGCCTGCCTAACAACATCACCCTCCGCAGCCCCGAGGTCGAATCCGAGATCTCCTCCGGCTCGCTCTACGCCTCAGGCCTCATCGCCGCCGGAGGCATCGTCGGCCTCCTCGGCGTCGCCGTTCGCCTTTACGAATCTGCCACCGACAAAACCTTCCCCCGTTTCAGCGAACACAACCCCCTCCACCAGGACTGGGTGAGCGTCCTCATGTTTGCTCTGCTCGCCTTCAGCCTCTACTACTTCGCGCGTAAACCGCTCGACCAATCCTAAAGAGGTCACCTAATGAAGCGTCTCTCGTTCGCACTCGCTGTCCTGCTCCTTCTCCCCACACTTGCTCATGCCGACGACGCCTCCCGGCGCACCAAAGTCGAAGAGATGATCAGTGCCACCAAAATGGATCAGATGATGAGTCAGATGCTGGATCAGATGTCCGAACGAATGAAGACTATGACCAGCCAGCAGACTGCCAATCTCAACATGTCCGCCGATCAGCGCAAAGTCTTCGACGACTATCAGGCCCATGTCAACCAGATCATGGCAGATTCCCTCTCATGGGACAAGATGAAGCCACTCATCATCACCCTCTACAGCGAAACCTACACCGACGAAGAACTCGACGGCATCCTCGCCTTCTACCGCACCCCCGCGGGTCAGGCTCTCATCGCCAAATCGCCACAGGTCTTGTCAAAGACAATGGATCTCGTGCAAAAGCAAATGCAGGACATTCAACCCAAAATCCAACAGGCCACGGAGGACTTCACCCACCAGATGAAACAGCTAAACTCAACCGCACCTGCAAAACCCTAACCCACCTCTTCTCATTCCACCGAAACCGGATGCCCCACATCTCGATTCTGAGATGTGGAGCATCGCGCAAAAATGCGACCGCCTTTCTCCTTTGAGAGACGACCTCAGCTCAGCCTCTCCGTACTGATGGCCTCATCATGCCTCTCAATCAACGCTGATTCCTTAGGCTTCAATCCACGCAGCGTCTCCAGCAACTTCGCCGGATGGAACGACTCCAGATGAAAGTCTGCTCTCGGGCATCCATCGAATCCAGGAAAAGCAATGACGACAACCGGGATCTTCGGCTGTATCGCCTTCAGCTCCTCCGTCAGTTCCTCCGCAGAGATATCGTCGATCCCCCCATCCAGCACCACCCCATCCACCGCCGGAAAGCGTTTGAATACCTCCAACGCCTCCCTGCCGCTATACGCCGTAAGCACATTGAACTTAGCGGTCTCGATCACCAGCTTTCGCGTCGAGATGCTCCCAGGAAACTCGCGGTCGATCACAAGAAAGCAAGGTCTGATCATGCCGAAGATTATCTATTACCACTCTGACGTCTGCCTAATCAGCGAAAAAACCTGTCAAGCCCCTAAACAGCAAATCCCCGCGCCAATCAAGTCGATTCGCGTGCGTAGTAATTCCACTCGATCCTCTATACTGAATACAGAGATAGAAAAGCCCCGGTCAAACCACCGGGGCTTTCCTGTTTTTCAGCCAATCAACACCTAAACCATTTGAATGGAATACTTTGCAATATAGACACCCATAAAATCAACACTTTATGAGGAGGTCCCGACCTAAGCCAAATAATTCTAATACTTTAGAACCTAAGGCATGGGTAAGGGTACAACCGGGAGATCACCGCGAACTCTGAGCCAGCGGAAGGGCAAACGAGAACACCGACCCCTGCCCCGCCTGGCTGGTCACCTCAATCGACCCGCCATGCGCCTCCACAATCGCCTTGGCGATCGCCAACCCCATCCCGGTGCCCTGAACCCGATACCGTTGCCCCTGGCCCCGGTAAAACTTATCAAAGATCATCATCCTCTCAAAATCATCAACACCCGCGCCCCGGTCCGCAACGCTGGTCACAAGCCGGCCCTTTGCCACCTCAGCACTGATAAAAATCGGAGCCCCCTCAGCTGAGTACTTCGCAGCATTCTCCAACAGATGCTGCAACACCTTCGCGATGCGTTCCAGATCCATCTCCACCCTGGGCAGCGAGTCCGGCAGCCGAACATCAACCGGATGACTGCGAAGCGGGATCTGCACCGCCTCCAGCGCCTCATCGACAGCCTCACGCATCGAGTGAGGCCGCAAATCAAGCTGAATATCGTGCGCGTCCAGCTCCGCCATCTCCATCGCCTGCCCCACCAAGCGATCGAGACGGCCGGCCTCCTCTTCAATCACCTGCATCATCTCATCGCTCTGCTCTCGATTGAGAAGCGGGTCACTACGCAAGCTGGTAATAGCCGCAGTGATCGAAGTCAGCGGAGTCCGCAGCTCATGCGCGACCGAATCCAGCAGCGCATTGCGCAGCCGCTCACTCTCACGCGAAGCCTCCACACGCGTCAGCGTCTCCACCGCACCGGCACGCTCGATCGCAATAGCCGCAAGCCCGCAAACTGCATCCAGCGCCTCAGGAGAAGTCCCCGAACCAGTAATACCCACCGCCCCAATCGGCCGCGTCCCCAGCAGGATCGGCACCAGCGTCACATCGCGCTCCTCGTCCCGCCGATGATCGCGCATGAACGCCGCATCACGAAGCTCCGCCGCCGTCACATCCATGTAGTTCGGGCTCGACCGGTAGATTCGATCTTTTTCGCGCAAATAAACCGCCGCACCAGCAAGGTTGAACGTCGCCGCAATCATCTGCGGCAGTACATTCAGCAGGTCGATCACATTGCCCTTCACCAGCATCTGTTGGCTGAACTCATACAACCGTTCCGCCTCGCGCTGACGCCGCCGCGATATCTTCGCCTCGCTCCGAGCTTTCTCCGCCAGTTGGCTCGCGACAATGCCAGTGACCAGAAACGCAAATAACGCAATCCAGTTCCGCCCATCGCCGATCGTGAACGTCATCACCGGCGGCAGAAAGAAGAAGTTGAAAGCAGCCGCAGAAAGGATGGAAAGATAAATCGAGTGGCGAAGCCCCCAGTTGGCCGCCACCACAAGAATGCCGATCATAAACGTCAACGCGACCGTTGTCTCATTAACATGCAGCCAACGGAAGTAGACAGCTACAATGACAGCGGCAGTAGCCGTTGACACACCATACCGTATGATACTTTTCCTAACCGATCGTCGCACCACCCTATCTTAGCCGTATGCCCAGTCGAGACCCACTACCAGCCGCAGCAAAGAGCCCAGAAGAGTGGCTCGAACAAGTCGCGCCCGAAAAGACGCGCGGCACCTTCAAGCTCTTCCTCGGCTACGCGCCAGGAGTAGGCAAGACGTACAACATGCTGAGCGAAGCAATCCGGCGCCATCAGCGCGGCGAAGACATCGTGATCGGCGTAGTCGAGACACACGGTCGCCCACGCACCGCCGAGTTGGCCCAACAACTGGAGCAGGTCCCACGTCGCAAGATCGACTACAAAGGAGTCGTCTTCGAAGAGATGGACCTCGACGGCATCTTGGCCCGCAAGCCGCAAATCGTACTCATCGACGAGCTCGCACACACCAACATCGAGGGCAGTAAGCACCGCAAGCGCTACGAAGATGTCCTCGATATCCTAGCCGCAAATATTGACGTACTCGCCACCATGAACGTGCAGCACATCGAGAGCGTCGCACCCACCGTCCAGAGCGTCACCGGCGTGCAGATCCGCGAGACTGTACCAGACTGGTTGATCCAGCGAGCTGACGAGATCGTGATGGCGGATCTCACGCCCGAAGCCCTGCAGACCCGTATGCGACGCGGCGACATCTACGGAGTCGACCGCGCGGAAAAGGCATTGGCAAATTTCTTCCGTCGCGGCAATCTGATCGCGCTCCGCGAACTTGCGCTGCAACACGTCACCAAGGCCGTCGACCGCACCCTGACGGCCTACATGGACGCCAAACGCATCGAAGCCAACTGGGCTGTGCGCGAGCGAGTAGCAGTCTGCATCAGCTCGAACAGCGCATCGCAAACCCTGATCGCCCGTGGCGCCCGGGTGGCTGAAGGCGTGGGCGGAGAACTCTTCGTTCTGCACATCGATACCAACGAAGATCTCGCCAAAGACGAGCAGAGCACTTTGGCAGCCAACCTTCAGTTCGCCCGCAACCTCAACGCTCAGGTCTTCGTCATCAAGGGCAAGAACGTCGCCCACACCGCCGCCACCTTCGTCCGCGAAAAGCGGATCACCCATATCGTCTTCGGACGCACGGCGGTCACAGGCCTGCGAAAATACCTGTACTACTGGGCGATTCAACACTTTCTGCGGGAAGCACCAAATGTCGACGTCCACATCGTCACGCAGCACTCGGAGCACGAATGAAGCAACCGGAACGCGATTTGCCCGCGAAGGTCTTGATCGTAGATGACGAGCCCCAGATCACGCGCGTACTGCGAACAGCACTCTCGACGCAGGGTTACTCGCTTCGCATTGCTGCCAACGGCGTGGAAGGAATGGAAGCCGTCCATGAGTGGCGTCCGGACTTGGTGATCACCGACCTTGCCATGCCTGAGATGGACGGCGTCGAGCTATGCCGTAGCATTCGCGCCATCTCCGAAGTCCCCATCCTTGTGTTGTCGGTACGCAATCAGGACCGCACGAAGATCGAGGCGCTCGATGCCGGCGCGGACGACTACGTCACGAAGCCCTTCAGCATCCAGGAACTACAAGCCCGTGTCCGGGCCCAGCTTCGCCGCCACTTTGCAAGCCAACCGGAAGCCCAACAGGTGATTGCTCTCGGAGACTTCGTGATCGATATTCCGCAACACCGAGTAGTGGTTCGTGGTCAGGAGGTTCACCTAACTCCAAAGCAGTTCGATCTGCTCGTAGTCCTGGCTCAGCATGCAGGCCAGGTGTTGACGCATCGTGCCCTTTTACATGCCGTGTGGAACTCCAACGCAGATCAACCGGAATATCTGCGCGTCAACATCGGCCAACTACGCAAGAAGATCGAAACCTCCGACGAACCGCAGTACATCATCACGGAACCATGGATCGGCTATCGTTTTCGACCAACGGGCAAAGACGACATCTAGCGCGTCTTTACGAATTCTTTACGAATTCCCTATCCATTCTTTATGCACAAAGTCGTTCCATAGCAATAGCAGCGTTCGCGAAGGAGGCGACGATGCGACGCCATGCGCAAAACATTTGTCTCCATACGCAGTCCAGCATCACACAAGCCTTTAACCGACCCCAGTAGGCAAACTCACTCTACCAACCCCTCTGAATTGTCAGGAGAATCACCATGTGGGATATCGGATGCATTGTAGCGAGCGTGGCCTTCTTCCTTATGGCCATCGCCTATACCAGCGGCTGCGAGCGGCTGGGCATGAAGGAGAGCAAATGATGCTTGAGATTGTATTGCTTGGATTCGTGACTGTCGCGTTGCTTGTCTACCTCGTCTATGCGCTTCTGCGCCCGGAACAGTTCTAGCCAGATTCCTAAAAAGGAAGTTTATTCATGACCGCCAACGGTTGGTTTCAAATATGTTTCTTTTTCGGCCTTGTGCTTGTTTGTGCAAAGCCTCTCGGCCTCTATATGGCCCGTGTCTTCGAGCGCGAACGCACCTTTGCCGATCGCCTCTTCAGGCCGCTCGAGAGGTTGATCTACCGTCTCACCGGCGTCGATGAAATGCATGAGATGCGCTGGACGGAATACGGCGTCGCTATGTTGCTTTTCAGCCTTGTCACCATGCTGGTTACGTATGGAATCGAGAGACTCCAGCATGCGCTTCCGCTGAACCCGCAGCATCTCGCCGGTGTAGCGCCAGACCTTGCCGTGAATACCGCTGCCTCTTTCACCACGAACACAAACTGGCAGTCGTACGTTCCCGAGACGACGATGAGCTACCTGACCCAGATGCTCACTCTCGCTTATCACAACTTCTTTTCGGGGGCGGTTGGTATCGCACTGGCTATCGCGCTAGTGCGAGGTATCTCACGGCGTGAGTCGAAGACGCTGGGCAACTTTTGGGTCGATACGACGCGTGCTGCACTCTGGGTGCTACTGCCAGCTTGTTTTATCTATGCCCTACTGCTGGTATCGCAAGGCGTCGTGCAGAACTTTCGTCCCTACGATCAGGCGAAGCTCGTCCAGACGCAAACTGTAACCACTACAGGCGCTGACGGCAAGACGGCCGCGCAGACAGTTACGACGCAGAGCATCGCGCAGGGTCCAGTGGCCTCGCAAGAGGCGATCAAGATGTTGGGCACCAACGGCGGCGGCTTCTTCAACGCCAATAGCGCACATCCATTTGAGAATCCCACTCCACTATCGAACCTGCTGCAGATGTTTTCGATCTTCGTAATTCCGGCTGGGCTTACCGTTACCCTGGGTCGAATGACGCGCTCGCCGAAGCATGGCTGGGCTGTGTTCGCAGCGATGGCTGCCCTCTTCTTTGCCGGAGTTTCTGTTGCCTACTATGCGGAATCGCAGGCTAATCCGCTGCTGCATTCTGTCAATCAGCACGTGTCGACACTCCAGGCTGGCGGCAATATGGAAGGCAAGGAGGTTCGCTTCGGCGTCACGAACTCGGCTTTGTTCGCCACTGTTACGACGGACGCAAGTTGCGGTGCTGTGAACTCGATGCATGACTCGTTCATGCCGCTAGGCGGCTTGGTTCCGCTCGTGAACATCATGCTCGGCGAGGTCATCTTCGGCGGTGTTGGCGCTGGACTTTACGGCATGTTGATCTTCGTTGTGCTCTCGGTGTTCATCGCAGGACTGATGGTAGGACGGACGCCTGAGTATCTGGGAAAGAAGATCGAGGCGTTCGACGTGAAGATGGCCATGCTGTACGTGCTCATCTTTCCCCTATCGATTCTTGGATTCACTGCAGTTTCCTTGATGATGCCTAACCTGGGCTTGTCTTCGCTGAACAACAGCGGACCGCATGGCCTCTCGGAGATCCTGTACGCCTACACTTCGGCCACGGGCAATAACGGATCTGCGTTTGCTGGCTTGAACGCGAATACGCACTGGTACAACTTATCCCTGGCTACGGCGATGCTCGTAGGACGCTTCCTGATGATCGTTCCTATGCTTGCGGTGGCCGGCAATCTGGCGCAAAAGAAGCTTGTACCGCCATCGCCGGGGACGTTTCCGGTGCATACGCCGCTGTTCACGGTGCTGTTGGTGGGCGTGATTCTCATCGTCGGTGCACTTACGTTCTTCCCTGCACTGTCGCTTGGGCCGATACTCGAGCACCTCCTCCTGCACGCAGGCAAAAGCTTCTAAGCAGAAAGAAAAGGACAATGGCAAGCACACGCAAACGCTCTCTCTGGGACACAAAGATCGTCCGCCGCGCACTTTTTGATGCGGTGGCCAAGCTCAACCCACGCAAGATGATGAAAAATCCCGTCATGTTCGTAGTCGAGATCGGTAGCGTCATCACGTCGATCTATCTGTTTCGCGATATGGCCGCGCACCGCGATTCACTCGGCTTTGATCTGCAGATTACCCTGTGGCTCTGGTTCACGGTGCTCTTCGCGAACTTTGCCGAGGCGATGGCGGAGGGCCGCGGCAAGGCTCAGGCTGATGCGCTGCGCCGGGCGAAGTCCGAGACGACCGCAGTACGGTATCGGCCTGACGGCAGCACAGAGGAGGTTCCTAGCTCGCATTTGCGTGCCGGCGATCTGGTCTTCGTTATTGCCGGCGCGATGATTCCTGGCGACGGCGAAGTGATCGAGGGCGTTGCCTCCGTAGACGAGTCGGCCATTACGGGCGAGTCGGCTCCAGTGATCCGCGAGGCTGGTGGAGACCGCTCGGCGGTTACAGGTGGCACGCGCTGCCTCTCCGATCAGATCAAAGTTCGCATCACTTCGAATCCGGGTGAGACATTTCTTGATCGCATGATCGCGCTGGTCGAAGGTGCTGAGCGACAGAAGACTCCGAATGAGATTGCGCTCAACATCCTGCTGGCCGGGCTTACGATCATCTTTTTGCTCGCTGTCGTTACGCTTCAGCCGATTGCTATCTACTCGACGGCTCCGCAGACGGTTTTTGTGCTGATCTCGCTACTGGTCTGCCTGATTCCGACGACAATTGGCGGACTACTCTCAGCTATTGGCATCGCCGGCATGGACCGTCTGGTTCAGCACAATGTGCTAGCGATGTCTGGGCGCGCGGTCGAGGCAGCCGGCGACGTCAACACTTTGCTGCTCGATAAGACCGGCACTATCACGCTGGGCAATCGGCAGGCGGCGGAGTTTATTGCAGCGCCAGGAGTCAGTAAAAATCAACTGGCAGACGCGGCTCAGCTCTCCTCGCTGCCTGACGAGACGCCCGAGGGACGGAGTATCGTCGTGCTGGCTAAGGAACAGTACGGGTTGCGCGGGCGCGAACTGCACGAGCTGAATGCGGAGTTCGTTCCCTTCTCTGCTGTGACGCGGATGTCGGGCGTGAACCTGGACGGGCGCGTGATTCGTAAAGGCTCGACCGATGCGATCGCGCGATTTTTGCAAGAGAACGGCGGAGTGTTGCCGGACGAAGTTCGTGCGGCGGTTGAGACCGTTGCGCGCAGTGGCGGCACACCGCTCGTCGTTGCGGAGAACCGTCAGGCGCTGGGCGTCATCCATCTGAAGGACATTGTCAAGGGCGGCATGAAGGAACGGTTCTCGCAACTTCGGGCCATGGGTATTCGGACGATCATGATCACGGGCGACAATCCGCTGACTGCTGCGGCCATTGCGCGTGAGGCTGGCGTGGATGACTTCCTGGCCGAGGCCAAGCCTAAGGACAAGATGGACCTGATCCGGCGCGAGCAGGCCGAAGGCAAACTGGTGGCGATGACCGGCGACGGCACCAATGACGCTCCGGCGTTGGCGCAGGCTGATGTAGGTGTCGCCATGAACACTGGCACACAGGCGGCGAAGGAGGCTGGCAACATGGTCGACCTCGACAGCAATCCGACGAAGCTGATCGAGATTGTCGAGATCGGCAAGCAGCTTCTGATGACGCGTGGGGCGCTGACTACGTTTTCGATCGCCAACGATGTGGCTAAATACTTCGCGATCATCCCGGCGATGTTTGCGGCTACGTTTCCGGTGCTGGGCGCGCTGAACATCATGCACCTGAAGACACCGCAGTCGGCGATTCTTTCGGCTGTGATCTTCAATGCGCTGATTATCATCGGCCTGATTCCGCTGGCGCTGCGCGGGGTGAGCTACAAGGCCATGTCGGCGGAGTCGCTGCTGCGGCGCAACCTTATCATCTACGGCTTCGGCGGGATTATTGCACCGTTTGTCGGGATCAAGCTGATCGACATGATTATCACTGCCATTCATCTGGCGTAAAGGACTTGGCCATGCGTCGAAATTTTGTAATCGCTCTTCTCTATACCGTCGTTACGACGATTGTGTTCGGGCTTGTGTATCCGCTCGTTGTGACCGGTTTCGCGCAGGTTCTGTTCAGGGACAAGGCCAATGGGCAGCTGATCTACCAGAATGGCCAGCTTGTGGGCTCGCGCATCATCGGCCAGCCGTTCAGCGCGGCTGGGTACTTCCATTCGCGGCCTTCGGCGGCGGGCAACGGGTACGACGCTGCCAACTCGAGCGGATCGAACTATGCTCCGACGAACAAGAAACTGATCGACCGCATCTCGGGCGATGTGGCTGCATTTCAGACGGACCATCCGGGCAGCGATGTTCCGGTCGATCTGGTTACGGCTTCGGGGTCGGGGCTGGACCCGCACATCACGCCAGCTGGCGCGGAGTTTCAGGTTGCGCGTGTGGCACGGGAGCGGCATCTCTCCGAGGATGCGGTCCGGAAGCTGGTCACGGAGCATACTGCGGGGCGTCAGCTTGGGTTTCTTGGTGAGCCTCGGGTCAATGTGCTTGAGCTGAACCTTGAGCTTGATCGCCTGGCACCGCTGGCTGCGAGGCAATGAGACTCCGGCCTTGTTCCCCTCCCCACCCTAAGTCCTAAAGTATTCGAATCATTGGTCTTAGGTTTGGACCTCTCTCGCAAAGTCTCGCTTCCAGGGGAGTCGATATTGCAAAGTATTCCATTCAAATGGTTTAGATTTTGATTTGCTGCCAAAAAAGCAGAAAAGCCTCGGCCGAGCCGCCGAGGCTTTTTCTTATGCTCTATATCAAGTATAGCGATTTGAGGGGAATTAATCGGCGAGTTGAATCGCCTTGGTTGGAGCGGGGATTTGCGGTTTGGAGGCTTGACAAGTTTGCAGCCGGATAACCTGTCGGTGTTGTTCGATGGCTGAGATAGGGCTTGAAAAACAGATCCGCCTACGGAGGATGACAAGCAAGAATGCAGGGATCTTTGTCTTTGTTGATTGAGCTGCCGAAATTTCTCTAATGAGAACCTGCTTTTCCCTGCAACAGATCGCCTTTCTGGTCCTACCTCTTTTCTGTTAGGATGGCGGGCCTATGGACTCTTTCCTCTCTGCCCGCCGTGAACTTCTGAAGAAGGGAGGCATGGGGTTGGCTGCTGCTGCTGTCGCCGCTGCGCCTTCTGCCTATGCCGCTCCGAAGAGCTCTTCCCTTACCGTAACTCCGAACATCTTCGACATCCGCACCTTTGGTGCGATTGGCGATGGCAAGACGGTGGACAGTCCGGCGATCAATAAGGCTATTGATGCTGCGGCGGCTGCGGGTGGCGGGACGGTGCTGTTTCCGGCGGGGACGTGGCTCTCGTTTTCGATCCGGCTGAAGAGCCATGTGAACCTTTTTCTGTCGCAGGGAGCGACGCTGTTGGCTGCGGATTCGCCGAAGGTTGGAGAGACCACGGGGTACAACGGTGGAACCTATGACGCGGCCGAGCCGAAGACAGAGTGGGACGCCTATCAGGACTACGGACATAACCACTGGCACAACTCGTTAATCTGGGGCGAGGGGATACAAGATGTTTCGATCACGGGGCCGGGGCTGATCTGGGGCAAAGGGTTGAGCCGGGGCGCTCGCACGGGTTTCGTCGCGGAACAGGCGGGCGTCGGCAACAAGGCAATTGCGCTGAAGAACTGCCGTAACGTGATGTTTCGCGATTTTTCAATCCTTAAGGGCGGCCACTTCGGCCTGCTGCTGACCGGCGTCGACAATATGACGATCGATAACCTGATGATCGATACGGACCGCGATGGAATAGACATTGACTGCTGCAAGAACGTGAGGGTGTCGAACTGCTTTGTGAATTCGCCGTGGGACGACGGCATCTGTCCGAAGTCGAGCTATGCGTTGGGGTATGCGAAGCCTACGGAGAATTTGACCATCACAAACTGCGTGATGACCGGCTACTACGAACTGGGTACCGTGATCGACGGCACGTTCAAGAAGTTCGCGGCGGACTTCAGGGTTCCGCGCAATGGACGCATCAAGTGCGGAACGGAGTCGAATGGCGGCTTTAAGAACATCACGATCTCGAACATCACCTTCGAAGGCTCAATGGGGCTGGCGCTCGAGAGCGAGGAAGGCGCGCTATGCGAAGACGTCGCTATCTCGAACATTACGATGCGCGATGGAGTGAATGGGCCGCTGTTCTTCCGGCTTGGCGCACGTTTGCGCGGCCCCAAAGAGACCACGAAGGTGGGGACCTTGCGGCGGGTGATGGTCAATAACCTGGTGAGCTATAACTCCAGCTCGCATATCTGTTCGATTCTGAGCGGTATTCCGGGCTATGCCATTCAGGATGTGAAGATTTCGAACGTGTATGTCCAGCATCAGGGTGGGGCTGCTGCGGATACGGTGGCGCTGACTCCGCCGGAGAACATCGAGAAGTATCCAGATCCACCGATGTTCGGGCCGATGCCGTCGCAGGGGTTTTTTCTGCGGCACGTCGACCACCTGGAGATGAGCCATGTAGAGGTGCAGCCCGTGCAGCCTGATCCGCGGCCCTCTTTCTATTTGCAGGATGTGAACCGGGCGGACTTCATTGCGGCGACGGCTCCGACCAGCACCGAAGCCCCGGCGTTCCATCTGAACAAGGTGACGGATCTGCGGATCGCGCTCAGCCGGGCCGCAAAGGACACGCAGCTGGCGACGGCAGACGGCCAGACGTTGTAAGGTTAATTGCAGTTGGAATGGGCCCGGGCTTCGGTCTGGGCCTTTTCGTTTTTGGGACCTTAAATTTAGCGGACGCGGAATCTGATTGTGTGGAAGTCCCGTCCGTGTTTTCATCGAGTTGCAGCATATTGAGGAGGCAGCTATGCCCTATCAGATCTCACGCGGCGGCCAGATGTATGGCCCGTACACTCTCGAAGATCTTCAGCGGTACGTTGCTTCGGGTAACGTTCTGCTCACCGATATGGCCAAGAGCGAGGAGATGCCCGACTGGGCGCCGGTCTCGCAGATTCTTGGCGGAGCACCGGTTGCCGCTGCTGCGCCGATGTATCCTTCGGAGCCGGTGTATGCTCCGACGCCGACACCGGGGTATGGTACGCCCGCGGGCATCTATCCCGACCCACCGAACCTAAACTGGGGTCTCGTGCTGCTGTTCGGGATTCTGACGTGCGGAGTCTTCTTTCCGATATGGGAGCTGGTGCAGACGCTGTGGATGAAGCGGGTGCAGCCGCAGACCAAGGCGATGACGTACTACATCATCTATATGGTTCTCTGGTTTCTCTATATCGGAAGCTCCTTGGGTAATAGCGCTGCGATGATGCATGGCGAGGTGCGGCATGCATCCCCGTTGGCGATTCTGACGTGGGTGGCGATGGCTGTCATGGCGGTTGTCTACCGCTTCGCGATGCGTGCCTCCATCGAGCAGCACTTCAACGGGCCTGAGCCAATCGGGTTGCGTCTGGGGCCAGTAATGACGTTTTTTTTCGGTGGCCTTTACTTCCAATACCACTTCAACAAGATCAACGAGATGAAACAGGCGGCGCGCTACCGGAGTTTCGGGCAGTGAGGTTGAGCGGCCGGCTGGTGGGGACGGCTGCTCCCGTAGTGTGTGTGGCTCTGGCTGCGATGGTGCTTCTTCTGTTTCCGCCGCAGCAGTATGGCTTCTATCCGGCTTGCCCTGTCTATCGGTATCTGCATGTACTTTGCCCTGGGTGCGGGGCTACTCGGGCGCTGGCGGCGCTGCTGCATGGGCAGGTGGGGGAGGCTCTACGGCTGAATTGGCTGATTGTGACGTTGTTGCCCGTATGTGGGGGATATGGGGCTGCGGCGCATCGCCGATGGTTACGCGGTGAGAAATTTGTGTGGCCGCGGATTCCGCTGGTGGCGATCTATGGAACGCTTGCGGTTACGGGTGTCTTTGGCGTTATGCGCAATCTGTAGCGCGGACGCAGAAAAGCCCCAGCGGGCGCCGGGGCCTTCTTGATGGAGCGAAAGATCGCCTGCTTTATGCTTCGACCGTTACGGGTTCGGCCACTGGTGTCGCCGTGCCACCCTTCAGGTCGGTGCCGCCGGGCTTGCGGATGTCGATGCCGCCCTTGAAGAAGGCGCCGTCCTCGATAGAGATACGGGCTGCGATGACGTCGCCGGTCAGCGAGCCTTCGCTGCGGATGTCGACGCGATCGCTGGCCTGGCAGTTGCCACGCACTTTGCCGAGCACGACGATCTCGCGGGCGACGATGTTGGCGGCTACCTGTCCGTTGCGGCCAACGGTGACACGGTTGCCGGGGAGGTTGATGGCACCCTCGACCTTGCCGTCGATGTAGAGGGACTCGGAGCCGGTAACCTCGCCCTTGACGACGAGAGATTTGCCGATGGTGGCCTGTTCGCCCGTTGGCACTGCCGTCGCGCCGGAGCTGCCGACGGTGGGACGTGTCGGGCTGGCCTCAAAGCTCGAAGTGGGGGGCGTCGGACGCACCGGTTCAGGGGTTGAGGGGCTGTTGCTGCCGGGCTGGTTCGGTTTCCACATATTCGTTTGTATCCTTTCGTCACTGCTCAGATGTCCCGATGCGGGCTGCATGGACGCGCCACCACATGGCAGCACGCATTCTTTCCACGATACTACTCTGGAGTAGGCCGCGGAGCGTCACCGATCAACAAACAATCCACAGTTTTGGCCCATAGTTAGGCACCTCCGAAGGTCTTTCCGGGTACTAAGAATTAATTTCTGCAGGTAATCCCTTTTGTTCCAACCCCCTAAAAGTGTTAGTGGTATGGTAGATCGGCTCGGCCGAAATGATCATGCCTGAAGTAGCATGACAACATTTGAAAAATATGCGCGTGCCTGCGAGTGATCCTATGCTTGCGTTCTTTCTCTACGATCCCGGGCCTCATGCGCCGGACAGCCTTTAGCGAGTTTGCCCTTGAATCGGTTTATGCGTTTTTGTCTGCCTTGCATGCGGGCAGTGGTTGTTTTTGCTCTATCTATGTTTGCCCTGAGATCTGTGCTAGCTGCCGTGCCCAAGGTTCATACTGTCACTCTTGGCGCGGTGCGGAAGGTTCCTTATACGCAGCCGGATGCTACGCCGGACACCAAGTCGGACGAGACCTCCACGCTGAAGGTGCGGCCGCTCTTTGTGGACGACCGGCAGAAAGAGTGGACGATGGGCGAGCTGCACGACATCACTGACCGAACATTTGCGATTCGGCGCGCGCTGCGCATCAACGACTCGTTGCCGACCGATTCGACTGCTCACTGGATCTGGCAGCCGGGTCCGTGGATCACGGTTGACCGCGTGACGGGTCACATCACCGCGCTGCATCTGCCGGACTTCGATCCTGTGGTCTCGAACGCGGTGTGGTTTCGCGATTACGCGGCCTACTGTGGAACGGCGAACACGGCGAAGGGTGGGTTGTTCGCTATCGTCGCGCAGCTTGGGGCAAGGCGAGCCGTCGTGCAGAAGCTTATCGGCAAATGGCCGCAGACGGATCACTTCATTCCAGTGTGCCAGCCGGCGCAGTGGCAACGGCTGCCCATGCGCGTGACCATCAAGCCTACAGGTGGGGAAGCATCGACATACGATGTGTTGGGCACGGCTTCGATCATCGAAGAAGGTGACAACTCGGACGACAACTGAGCGGCTGTCGCGCTTTTATCCGCTCCTATCGCAGGAATGGGATGTAGGCTGAGACGGTCTGACGATAACGAAAAAACTCGTCGCCGAAGCGAGAGGCCAGAAGTCCATCCTCGGCCCGCACGCGAATCTCAGTGCCCAGCAGAAATACGATAAGGGCGATAAGGAACAACAAGGGAGGCGTGATGAGAACGCCGCTGCCAAGCAGGATACATAACATCGACGTGTAGATGGGGTGGCGGAGGATGCCATAGGGACCGGAACGGACGAGTTGGTGATCGTGGCTGAGGGCCGCATCGAATCGGAGATGCTTACCGAGTGCGCGAGTGCTCGTCCAGGAGAGAAGCGACGCAAAGAGAAAGCAGAGAATTGCGAGTGCGACCTGCCAGAGCGCCGGGGAGCGCATCCAGAAGTGACCTTGCCACAGAAGAGAGTAGGCGACAACCTGAAGCAGCAGACCCCAGCGGGAGCGGTTATCTCTTTTCGCTGGCGCAGACCAGTTCCAGCCGCTTAAAGGAAACGGCAACAGCCAGAGAATCCAGCCCACGGCGAGAATAGCGTAGACATAAACAGGCATGCGCTGTCAGCTCTGGACTAACTCGCTGTTCCGCAGATATAGGCCTCGAGATGGCGGATGGTCGTCTCCTGCTCGCTGATGACGTAGTTCACGAGGTCTCCGATGGAGACGACGCCGACGACCCTTTTTTCTTCGCACACGGGGAGATGACGGATGCGGCTGTCGGTGATGATGCGCATACAGTCGCCCACGGTGTGGCGCAGGGATACGGTGATGACGGGACTACTCATGATCTCGGCGACCGGGGTGTCTTTGGAGGACCGGCCCTGCAGGATGACCTTGCGGGCATAGTCGCGTTCGGAGATGATGCCGACGAGTTCGTCCTGTTGGAGAACAAGGAGCGCGCCGACCTGTTTGGCAGCCATCATCTCGACGGCCTGATAGACGGAGGCGTCAGGGGGGATGGAGGCGACCTGACCGGCCTTCTGCTTGAGTAACACGCCCACTGTCGTTGCAAATTCGCTCATCGGGCACCTCGGGCCTCGAATAGTAACTCGGGCAGAGGGCTGTGCGCAATAAAACTCGGATCCCTTTGGATCTAAGAGATATGCAGAACAGTTTCGAGAAGAGGGGACAGACCGTTCCACGCTATCTGGACACCGATGCACAGCAGGATAAACGCGATGACCCGTAGGATACCGTGAGCCGTTGCGGGAGAGATCACCTGTGTAATTCGCGGCGCATAGGCATAGCAAAGATAGACCAGCCAACTGAGTACAGCGGCCGCGACCAACAATCCAGCTCGCGCAACCAGGTTTCCGGTGAGGGTTTTCTCGGTGGCGTGGGCGCTCAGCGTAAGCATTACAACGATGCAGCCAGGCCCCACGGTTATGGGGAAAGTGAAGGGATAGAACGACTTCTCTTGGAAGTTCGCGTTTAGGGTATCTGCCCCGCTGGCCACCTGGGCCTGCGCGTCACTGGTGGCGTCCGCAGCTTTCTGGTTAAGCAGCGACCACCCCATCGCAGCCACGACGAGCCCTCCGGCGAGTTGCACGATCGAAAGCGAGATCCCGAAGAAGCCCAGCAGATACGATCCGACCAGCTCAATGACCACGAAGAAGAAAATGACGTTGATTGCGATTTGACGCGCGAGAGACTTGTATATCGCCGGAGGCTGCAAGCCAACCAGGCCAAGAAACACGAGCGCCGATCCGAGCGGATTGACGAGTGGCAGCAGGGCGCTGAACCCAATGGCGAAATGTTGCCAGAACAAAAGCATTTCATACCCTTTGTTGCAGGCTGCGACTGATCGCACATTGGCTCGCCCTGCAGATGGATAGACAACACCGGTCAATCGAAGTGTAGCGTACCTCTTGGCGAATTACGGCAGTATGATCACCTTATGCAGACCTTCGAAGCTCTGCTTGGCGAAGCGGAAGTGGCCCACGGTCATCTGTGCGCGGGGCAGATTCTCGGCGTGCGCATGGCTATGCTGGGGTGTCAGCGGCTGGGTATCGATGATCCCAAGGGAGCGGATCGCAAGCGGCTGATTACCTTCGTCGAGATCGATCGCTGCGCCACGGACGCCATCGGTGTCGTCACAGGCTGCCGGCTGGGCAAGCGTGCCCTGAAGTTTCGCGACTGGGGAAAGATGGCCGCGACCTTTCTCGATCTCAGCACTGGCAGGGCTATCCGGATTGCGGCGCTGGAGTCGTCGAAGCAACGGGCGCGAGAGCTCTATCCGGACGTGGAACCGAAGAATAAGCAGCAGATGCTGGCCTATCGCGAGATGCCCGACGCGGATCTCTTTGCCGAGGAGTGGGTGCAGGTTCCTATGCATGCGCGCGAGCTGCCAGGCTACAAGTCCGAGCGGATCGCCTGTGCTGTGTGCGGCGAGGGCATCAACTACGATCGCCAGGTTGAGGTCGGCGGCGAAATACTGTGCCAGGGTTGCGCCTTTCCTGAGACGCGTTACTACCAACCGCTCGGGCCAGAATAGTGAGCTACAAACAGCAAGGCCGGCGCGGAATCTCTCCCACGACCGGCCGTCTGAACCTCAATCAACGATTAGTAACGATAGCCGTAACCGTAGCGGTGATCACGCTCCCATGCATTGTGGCGGAGCCAAGCCTGCTGACGCTCCCAAGCCTGCTGGCGGAAGGCGTCGCGACGCTCCCGTTCCCAGCGAAGACGCTCGTAGTAGTCGCGGCTGTAGCCGTAAGGGGGATAGCCCACCTGCACGCGCACGCCGATTCCCTGTGCCTGGGCCTTTGTCGGAGCGGCTAGAACGAACGCGCCCGCCAGCATGCCAACTGTCATCGCCTTTGCAACTATTGCCTTTACGTTTGAGAGCTTCATAACAACCTCCTGCCTACGTTGAAATGAACACTCATTCACCGCTGCGGTTGCGCGCAACCTTTTTACAAAACTGATGTATCTATTGCCCTTGGGCTACATCAGAAGTGATGTAGACTACAACCACCATGACGGTCGCCCGCCAATTCGCGATGCTGTACCTCATGCCCACTTGTTGTTGTCGCTAGTTCCCTCCGCGCTCTTCCCTTTTCCTCAAAATCTCAAGTAGCAGCTGCTTACGCGTAGTTTCGTGAGCGCAGTCGCCTCCATAGGAGCATCTGAATATGTCTTCCAAACGCCTCCATCTCTCTATCGACGCCTGGGCTATCGTTCTGTCGCTGACGCTTGCCCTGTTCGTGCGCATCGGCCTGATCAAGACCATCGCCTGGTAGTCCAGCAGAACCCAAGGAGAACGACCCCATGGCCACCTCAGCTAAAGTTCACGATCTGCGTACCGAGCGCCCGGCTCGCCTTGCCGAAGAGCGCGCTTCCTTTCCTTCCCTGTTACCTGGCATTGCGTTGCTCTTCGTCGTCGGCTATGCAGGTAAATTCGTCGAGCACTTTCTCAACACCTATACCAAGGCACACCACATCACGTTTCCCAACATCGAATACGTTCTCTGGGCCATCGTCTTTGGCGTCGTGATCGCCAACACTGTGGGCGTCGCGCGTATCTTTCGTCCAGGCGTAGCGACGTACGAGTTCTGGCTCAAGGCGGGCATCATCCTGCTGGGAGCGCGGTTCATCCTCGGTGACATCCTCAAACTAGGCGGCATCTCTCTGATTCTCGTCTTCGTCGCCATCACGCTGTCGATCACGTTCATGACATGGCTAGGACGCCGATTCGGTCTGAATCCTGCGCTAACGACGCTGCTTGCAGTAGGCTCATCGATCTGCGGGGTTTCGGCGATTATTGCGACGCAGGGAGCCATCGACGCTGATGAGGATGACTCGGCCACGGCGATTGCGGCGATTCTCGCGCTGGGCGCTATCTCGCTGTTCACATTTCCGTTGATCGGCCACACGCTGCATATGTCGGATCGCGCCTATGGTCTGTGGGCTGGTCTCGCCGTCGATAATACTGCCGAAGCCACAGCAGCCGGAGCTTTGTTCTCGGATGCAGCGGGCAAGTACGCTGTACTCGCCAAGACCTGCCGCAACGCATTGATTGGATTCGTAGTTCTGGCATATGCAATTCAGTGGGCACGCAAGGGCCTGGCCAACACAGCTACGACAACGCAACTCGAAAATAAGGCGGCGTTTCTCTGGAAGAAATTTCCGAAGTTCGTCTTGGGCTTTTTGTTCATCTCACTGCTTGCGACGCTGGGCAGCAGCACGAACCCCTTTGTGGCTTCACTGGGCTTCAGCAAGCCGCAACTGCTCGCGTTGGGCAACCTGAGCCGCTGGGCTTTCCTACTGACCTTCGCAGGAGTCGGCCTCCGCACCAATTTGAAAGATCTCTTCCGACAAGGTGCTCGTCCGTTCCTCGTTGGTGCAGTTGGCGAGACCGTAATTGCAGCCATCACGCTAGCGCTGGTCCTTGGAGTTGACCACTTCTATCATCTGTAGATTAGCCAATCAAAACCCTATGGGCACGTCGTACAGTGAACCTTAAACTTACCTGAATGTGTGTCGAGAGAAGCATCAACTCGCGCTTCGTCTATGGGTGATTGAGGAGTTCTGCTATGGTAGCCTCGTTTAAGTGGTTGCAGTATTCGCTAATATTCTGCGGCCTTGAATCTCCCTATGCTTGTGGCCCCCAGAATACTGTCCGCGTACGTTTGCCTTACAACGTCTTTCTTTCTGACTATGGATCGGGCGTGCTTTGCACAGAGCCCTGACCTCCGCACCGCGTCCAGCGTGTCGAGTTCGTTACCAGATGCACCGCAGCCACAGACCCCGACCACACCGACAAACTCTTCCGCCCCAGCGCCGTCGAACGCACCCGAAGACATTACACTCTCCGGTACTCCCAAGCGCTTCCTGCGTGACCAGAAGGCGATCTGGACCAGCCCGCTACGCGTACAGCCCCTTGATGCGATATGGCTTGTTCCTTTTGCTGTATCGACTGGCGTGCTGATCAACAGCGACCAGCACACGATGACACAGTCCCTCCATATCAGTCCGAGCGATCAGAAGACAGCAAACACTCTATCGAACGCAGGCATTGTGGCATTGGGAGCGATTCCTGCAGGCGCATATACGTGGAGCCTCTTCAACCACACTCCCCAGGCGCGAGAGACCGGATTACTGGCTGGCGAAGCAGTAGCCAACGGCCTGGTCGTCAACCAAGCCTTCAAATTTGTCTTCCGCCGCGATCGTCCTCTGGTCAACAACTCTCAAGGCAAGTTCTTCAACTCCGGAATTACGGATTCGTCGTTCCCATCGAACCACGCGACAGCCGCCTGGGCCATAGCTGCTGTCGTCGGCGAGGAATATCCCGGCTGGCTCCCGCGATTGACGCTATACGGTCTAGCCACGACTGTGAGTGTCAGCCGAGTCATCGCGTATCAACACTTTCCGTCCGATGTTCTCGTCGGCAGCGCAACCGGATGGCTGATCGGCCACTACGTTTACCGCACTCACCATAACTACAGCCTTACGCCTTTCAGTTCGCGGCCGACGTTTGAAGATTATGGCGCACATCGGGCCAGCAAGACGACGCCTACGAATGCCAGTTCTAGCGCTGCTCCCGTGCTACAGGGCTCGATCGCCGATCTTCCGCCAGACCCGATTCCCAACCGCAAGCCGCTACCCTTCGATCCCGATCCAGACACCATCGGCTCAACCAATGTCCCAATGGACAGCTGGATCTATCCCGCTCTGGAACGTTTGAGTTCGATGGGCCTGATTCCGACGCAGAACGTCGGGATTCGTCCATGGACACGTCAGGAGTGCCTGCGTCAGCTCCAGCAGGCAGAAGAACTGGCTGACCGGCCGGATGCTTTCAGCCCAGGCATTGTGGCGGAGGCTCACCGCCTGATGACCGATTTGCATCACGAACTGGCCGACGAGCCCGTCTCCTATGCGGCGCTGTCGCTGGAGTCGGTCTACGGTCGCTTCGGAACGATCGCAGGGCCAGCACTGGCCGACAGCTATCACTTCGGCCAGACATGGTGGAACGACTTCGGCCGCCCCCTTGGCCGTGGCAGCAGCTTTATCGGCGGGGTCTCCTACCGCGCTCATTACGGCCGCCTCTTTTTCTACGACCGCCAGGAGCTGCAACACAGCCCTGGAAACCCTGCAGAATCGCCCGAAATCAATGCCCTCATCAATACGGTCGATCGGGTATCCGCGGACGACCCACAAATTCAGCCAATTCCCGCTCGCGCCGCATACGATCGTCAGCGCCCAATCGAACTATATGGAGGCGTCGCCTTCGCAGGCAATGCGCTCTCTCTCGGCAAGCAAGAGCTCTATTGGGGACCTACCACGATGGGTCCACTTGCCCTCTCCAGCAATGCAGAGCCTAACTACAACCTGCGCTTTGTGTCCACGCGTCCTCACCCGCTGCCTTTCATCCCATCGATTGGGACTTATCGGTTCGACATAGTGCTGGGCAAGCTATCAGGGCATTCGTATCCAGCGCGCCCTTGGTACAACGGACAAAAAGCAAGCTTCAACTTTGGCGACTACCTGGAGATTGGCTTCACGCGTTGGTCCGTCTTCTGGGGCCAGGGACATCCCATTACGCTTCATAGCTTCAAGCAAAATGTCTTCAGCTTCAACTCAACCGGCTCGTTCACGGGTGATACCGGATCAGCGTATGGGGACCGCCTCGACCCTGGTGATCGCAAGAGTAATTTCGACTTTCGGTATCACCTTCCAGGCCTGCGTAAACTCGTTACCCTCTACGCGGACGCCTACTCAGATGACGATCCCAATCCGATCGCTGCTCCGCGCCGAGCCGTTTGGAATCCCGGAATTTACTTCGCCCGTTTGCCTTTCCTTCCTCACATGGATCTTCGCGTCGAAGCAGTCAGTTCCACGGGCCTGGCAACCGATTTCGGCGGTGCGCATTTCTTTATCAACGGAGTTTATCTGGATTCCAACACCAACAAGGGATTTCTTCTCGGCAACGCGATCGGCAGGGATGCTCGAGCAATTGAAGGACGCACCAGTTATTGGTTTTCTTCACGCAGCCGCCTGGAGTTTGGCTATCGCCAGAACAAGGGTGGCACCAATTTCCTGCCAGGTGGGGCAACGATCACTGATGGCTTTGTCAACAATTCTTTCGCTATCAATAAGGACCTAACCGCTGAAACCTTCTTTCAATATGAACGCTTCTTGATCCCTTCCTATATGTCCGGTTCACAACACAATGTCAGCGCCAGATTCCAGCTTACATGGAACCCAAAGATTGGGATTCGGCGCTAATCCCGTCGGCTATAAACCCCAGCGATCTACCTTGAATTTGGCTTCTAAGCCAACCTTGCTCATACCTTTAAGACGACTTATATAGGGTATTGAGAACCTCCGCAGTCTGTGCGGCACAGTCTTGATAACTAAATGCCTTCAACCGGAGGAACCCCCTTTCAACTAGACCGGCGCGTAATGCAGGATCCGATGCAATTTGCAAGAGCTTCTCCGCAAGGTCGCCCGAATCTTGGGAGTTGAAATATAGCGCGGCATCAGCTGCAACCTCCGGCAAGGCACTCGCATTTGACGAGAGAATTGGGCACCCCATGCCCATAGCTTCGAGTAGTGGAAGACCAAAGCCTTCATACAGCGACGGAAAAACAAAGAAATCCGCCCCTCGATAATACTGTCTTAGTAGTTCATCACCCACTTCACCCGTTAGATGGACTCGGCTCGAAAGACTCTCTGCCTCACGAACTACCGCATCATCTACGGTATTCATGTTACTCATCTTGCCGACAATTACCAGACGATGTGGTATTTGATCCATGATCTGCCGAAAAGCTCTCAGCAATGTCTTCAGATTCTTATTCGGTTTTATATTTCCAACGTACAGAAAATACGGGAGTCCATCAGGCTCTTTGTGTAGGGGTGGATTGGAATTCCACTTTGCATCAAGACCAGGGCGGGTTACATAAATCCTAGATCGCGGTATGTGCAAGTACTTTTGCACTTCGCTTGCAGTAAAGTCCGATACACAAAAAACTGCGGAGGCCCTTCGTCCAACGCTCTCAAAAAGCAACTTCGCGTAGCCACGTTTGATTGACCCACTCAAAGACTCTCGCAAGGCGAGATGACACGCATCATGAATCGTAACGGCCAATCGCCCTCGATACAGGAAAGGAACACTGTAATGAGGCACCCAAAGCAAGGTTGAATTCCGAAATGCCCCTGCCAAAGAGAGCGCCTGTTCCTCAATGCTATAAATACCTGCTTTGCTATCGAAGACTTCAACTCGTTGATCTTCGCTCCAGGCATCTTCGAGCAAATCAGTTCGGTCACCTATTACACGAATGCGGTCCACATCGAGCAAAGGTAGCAGTAGTGGAACAACATTTCGCAAGTAACGTCCAATTCCTGACATGCGATACATTCGAAGGTCGATCGTTAGCATCAATTCCACTGTCGACCGTCTCCTCACTTCTGTCAAATATCGAACTCACTTAAGCGTAGGTGTAGCTTCAATTACCCGCAAATCAGGAACGAGTCCAAATCAAAGGCGGAGGCCAGAATCGTAGCAACCGGCACCCCATGAACTCATCGGCACGATCTGGCATCTGCACCTGCAACTGGAAGCTGTTGCGATTTGATTAGCCACAAGCTATTCTGCAAAATAGCTCGGTAAATGCATCAATGACGGACTTAGCCAGTTTGAGCGGCATTTTGCAAAACAACCGCGCTTCTAACACAAAGCAAAGAAATCATGGCGAGAGATCAGAATTCAGGCTCCAGTGTGATTGACAGACGCAGTTTTATTCAAAAGGCGGCGCTAATTGCGGCTGGATCGGCCTGTGGCTCTCACCTGTTAGGTTGCGGAGATCCTGAATTGGTTATACCGTGCCTGGGCCCGGCACCGGCACCGGCGCCTATTCCGGGAATGACCTACATCCGCGCATCGGAGATCGGCTGCGCGCTTGATTGCAAGCTCGAAACCGGGCGCAACAAGTACACAGGTGGGAATGCAACTGACGATGGTCCGCGTATCAATGCCGCAATGGCCGGTGCAACCGCAGACAATCCGATCACGCTGATCATCGACGGAAGTGCGCTGATCTCAGGCCTGTTCCTTCCTGCCGGCGGGTATTGGAACATCGCGGGATTGGGCTGCGGCACGGGATTCTTCGTAAAGACGGGTACCAATAACGACGGGATCCACAATGGGCCTCCTAATGCGAACGTGCCGTCCGATCCGGGACCGCCAACCCCTCCACGAGGAAGGAATGTATCGCTCAGCAACTTCACGTTGAACGGCAACCAAGGAAACGGCCATAACGGGAATTCGACGAGCGGGTCCTCAAAGGGTCTCAGTGCAACTTGGTACTTCGGTATCAACCTGATGAACCTGGACAACATCGTTATCGACAAAGTGGTCGTGGTGAACACTCCCACGTACAACATACGGCTTTCGAATGTCGGCAATGTTACGGCATCCGGATGTGCGATGCAGAGCCAGGGCCTGAGTACAGATGGACTGCATTTCGATGGCCCAGCCAACGACATCACTATTTCAAATTGCTCTTTCACGACGGGCGACGACTCAATCGCACTTAACTGCCCGGAGGGTTACTCGGGCGATATCTCGCGAGTCACAGTGACCAACTGCACGTTCAATAGCTATTCTTTGATGCGGCTCTATACCTCGTACGGAGGTCCTAACCGGTACAGCATCGACACTGTGAATGTGAGCAATTGCAGCGGCACCCTTGTGGAGGCGGCTTTCCTGATCGGCGTCGGCAATGGCAGCAGTCCGAATTCTGTTGCGTCTTTAACTATTTCCGATTGTAGCTTCACGGCCCCCGCTGTACTCGGAGTCGCAGAGAACTTCGGAACCATAGCGCTCAGCAACGTTAACTTTCTCCCGAACCAAGCCCACGTTGACTGGGTCGCACCTCAGTCAAACCGTGTCCCTGGCTTCTTTCGCACGTCCCCACTTTATGGAGGCGTAACATACGCGGGATCGAGTCTCTCGTTTGCGAATTGTGTTATCTACCGCAGTTCGGAAAACAATGCCCTCCCCGTGATCCTCGAAAACAACTCGACGATCGGCAACGTGTCGTTCAATGGATTTAGTGTGCAGGACGCCGGATCCCCCTCCCCGGTGCCGGAGCTGGTTTACATTGGATCGGGATCAATTGGGCAACTGATCCTAGGCTCCGTAGCCAGCAACAATATCAAGGCTCCCGTCCCACTCGGTGGCTTCTCGGATGTCAAATCAGTTTCCGGAGCAGGAGTGCTAGCGACAGGCTGGAAGTTTCCCGATGCAGTAATGGCGAACGGAGTACCGTACATCTCGGCAAGTTCAGGTCAGCCTTCGATAAAGGTCGGGGGCGTGGTCGAGCCTTATACGCAACTCTGATTTGGCATTGAACGGTAACTGGAAGGTGCAATGATTCGCCGCGGCAGTCGTCCGGATGCCCATCACGCTTTTCCACACTCGAGCCTTGACCTCCCTGTTATTCTTAACTCAATAGAACGCTGTCGGAAGCCCGGCCACCAAGCCGGGTTTCCACACTTAAGGCCTAAACGGAGTCCGGACTTAAAGATTTTTGCTTTGAATACTTTGCCCACTTAAGATGGGAAGGGAAGGGTACCACTGAAAGAGGCAACACATCACAAAACCAGCCGCTTCCTTTATCAGGTAAACCGGAGAATCTTCGCCAAACTTTACCACGGTACTCGTTTTTCCACTCGGTTCGCCGCAGCAGAAGCAGCTTGCTTGTACATCGATCACTACTGACCGCTGCTACGTTTTTTAGCCGTATACTTTCGAAGTTGTGGTTCAGTCAATTGTGATTGGGAAGAGGGCGCCTAATGAATCGATGTAGAAATTGTGGTGCGGTGACTATTCGCGAGCTTGGTTTTGTAGGTGTCCTCGCTCCGTTTTTTTTGAAACGCGTGGTCGGAGCGGAACTGATAACTCGCTACTCCGCCAGCCCACTCAAACGGTCGATACAAGATCTCGCGAGCATCGTTCATCGATTCGTTGCAAAAATTCGTCCCCAAGCCGTGGCGGTTGAACTCCAATCCTGTCTCAACTGTTCTTTCGTCCAGACAAAGTTCCCCTTCTCGGATGAAGCTATTAGTCATCTTTACGAAGACTACCGTTCTGATTCCTATAACAAAGAGCGTAGTTTTTACGAGCCTGACTATGCTGCCGTTGCAAATAGCATTGGCAGTCATACTGAAGCCGGTCTAGGCCGAATCGAAGCGCTTACCTCTTGGCTCGAGGGCCGAATCAGCCTTGATGAAGGATCCATGCTGGACTTCGGCGGTGCCGACGGCAAATTCCTTCCCGCATTCCGCGGCCAAAAATATGTCTACGAGATTTCAGATATACAACCTGCTCCAGGTGTCGTGCGTATCGCCGCCGAATCTTCGCTTCAGACCTATCCCTACGTTCAGCTTGCCCATGTTCTTGAACACGTCACAGAGCCACTGCAGCTGGCTCAGCGAGTCGCCGCACTGGTGCAGGAAGGCGGCTACCTTCTCATCGAGGTGCCGCAGGACGTAAGTACAGAGATCCTGCAACAACTTCAGTTAGGCGACACTCACCACACTTTCACCGTTCATGAACACATCAACTACTACAGCGCGCTGGCGCTTCGAAAACTGCTGGAAGCCATAGACATGGAAGTTGTCGCCATCGATGCCGTTCCGATCGAAAGCCCTATGGGCAGGCAGACTTTCATTCGTGGGCTGGCAAGGCGCCACTGAGACTCCACTCTGTCTCCCCATGCCAAATCAACCAGGGCTCCGCCCGCTCAGCCCGAGACACTTGGCATTACTAGCGTTGCCTGAAAGAACCTTTGATTCTCTTTTGCTTTTCGACATGACTTTACTAAGTCGAGCTCAATACGAGGCAAAAACGAACGAACTACAGAGGAGTCGCTTGAATAAGCGGAATCGTCGATCCCGTTTGGGGAACCAGACGCGTCGCAAAGCCAATCTCCTCAAGAATCGCGCAACATCTCTTGGTTGTTAGTTGGCCGCCAACAAAATGCGGCTCGACAATTAGCCGCGGTCTCAACTGCGACAACAAATCCTTCGAGCTTTCCAATACCTCGATCTCCGTTCCTTCAATATCGACCTTGATGAAATCAATCCGGTTGATCTTGCGTTCGGAACAAAAGTCGGCGAGGGTGGTTGTCGGCACATTAAGGATCGCACCACGTCCAGTTCCCACAATCGAGACGGCGCTTGAGCCCATCGCACCCTCGCTCGAAAATTCCAATCCCTCTCCATGCCACCAAACAGCTTTAGGCACAAGCGTGATGTTGTCTGGTGCACCGAAACGTCGAGATGTCTCCAGGTTTTCCGAAGCTGTTTCAAAGTTTAAAGGATCTGCCTCAAATCCGTAGACATTCCCTTCTGATCCGACGAGTCTCGCAAATACGATTGTGGTCAAACCCGCATACGCTCCCAGATCAAAGACGACATCTCCCGGCTTCAGGCGCGCAAAGGCCGAATACTGCTCCAGAGTTATGTATGGTTCCGGAATCGACGGGAAAAGGATAGGAAAGAAGTCAAAGCCACTTACCTTGTGGTAGCGCGGCCCACTGAAGTCAGCCAAACGTTTGTCACGCAATTTTAGTGGCTTCACCGACTCAAAAAAATAATCGAAGGAGAGCAAGCACGCCTCCAAATATATTTCCTGTCCGTACCCAAGACGAAGTATCTTATCTTCCTTCGATAGCTCGATGATTTTTTTGCCATAGCAGAGCGCCACCCCGTTGCTGGCAGCCAACCGTATCATTCGTCTGTGACGCAGAGATCGCAGGATAGGTGCAGGAATAAAAGGCTTCATAAATTGTTTTCCAACAAAGTATGCTCCCAACTCAAAGAATACTACTATTGCGACCAAACGTGATCGCAACCACGCTGTCGGTATTCGTCAACAACCCAAGCGAAGACCTCGCTGCCGAACTTCCTCCCATCAGAAATACAAGGGTCGCCGTGAAGAGGGGCCGGATTGGAAGCCACATTACCTTCTCGGCTAGCTCAAAACCGCTTTCGCAATATCCTCGAAGCGGAAACTGGCACGCGCAAAAACTAGTGGCAGTCAGCATGGAGATCTTTAGAAGACCCCATAAACCGGTTAACCGGGTCCCAATCGGCACCGCAGAAAACTTCTAGTTACTTGTTATCCCAAACTGGGGACTGCGCCCAAGATAGAGACGGATCAATTTCGTCGCCGAGTCAAACCTTTTTTCCCCTAAAATATAGCCCACCACACAATACAAGTAGAACATAGGATATTTATAGAATCCCAGCCGTCCATAGCCACAACAGAGCTTGATGTATTCACTAAGCGGCAACGTCAATTGGTCCTTAATGTAAGGATAAAAATAGTTGGCATAGTCGCGCATCACATCAGCGGCAACATCTATACCAACTCTTTGTTTTAGATCCTTGATAATAGACAAGGCCCCGCCAACCATATTGAGACGCGCTTGTGGAGTATATTCGCCCGGAATATATTTACCCTTTTCCTTGTCACTGTTTCCAAACTCAGGAACTTCGCTATCTCTGCACAGTACAAGCACCTTCGGTGTTACAACTGCATTTTTCTTTGAAAGAACGGAAGCGGTCAGATGCATCTGATAGTAAAGAGTTCCATCAAACTCACTTGTCGCCACCGAGTAAGCAGTATCGCGATGCACGATATATCCTGAAATAACACCTGACCGTCGGAAACAAATGGTAATGGCTTCTTTCCCGGCCTTGAACAATTTTTCATCACTGAAGTAGCGTACCTCCTGATTGATTCTTTCAGGCGCATCGTCAAACCAAGCATAGCTTTTCAATACGAGTCCGACATCTTCATAACGACTCAGAATATCAGCCACATTCGTGAGCGCGCCTTGGCACATCAAATCATCGTTACCCATGAAAAAGCAATATTCACCTGTCGATTTTTCAATCAGGTTACGGATATTCGCGTCGTAGCCTAGGTTGGTCTCATTTTCATGGTAATACAGTACGCCTGGAAACTGGTCAGCGTAACTTTGGACAATGGCAGCAATCTCTTTACGCTCGCGCGACCGATCTTCACAAACGACGATGTCGAAGTCTTTCCAGTCCTGAACAAAAATTGAGTCTAGAAGTGGTCCGAGATACTTTGCCCTATTGTAGGCCGGGATACAGATCGAAAACTTACGGCGGTCCTTGCTCATATCTTTTCCCAGCAATTCGAGGTGTGATTGAACTGTTTAAGTGCGACAGCAGGAACCCCAGCAACAATGGTCTCAGCCGGTACATTCTCTTTGACGACTGAATTGGCGCCAATTACTGCGCCGTTACCAATCGTAAGGGGTCCAACGATGACAACATTGTCGCCGATCCAAACGTTCTCGCCTATGAGGACCGGGCCTCCCTTCAGCCGACGCTGACTAGGCGCTTCCGATGGTGAGCTTTGATTCACTCCTTTATAGACTCCATGGTTATGGTCAGAGATATACACTCCGCTTCCTATCAAGGTATTCTTTTCGATAACCACGTGTTCCACACAAGAGATGTGAACACCATTGGAAAGAGAAACAAAGTCCCCAATCTCGATCCTCGGAGTAAAGCGCTGACCGGCGTAATGTGACACAGCCTCAAGCCAAAGGCCTTCACCTATATAAATTCCGCATCCGAACGAGATGTACTTCGACCCTCGAATTACACTGCGGGAGCCAAGATGTAGCTGTGGAGCATGGAGCATTCGACTGAAGATGCCATCCTTCAACTTGCCTACAACTTGACAAGCGAGGAGCCATGTGGCCCAGAATTTATAGTCCGAGGTATATGTTTTGTCAACCATGCGGGCAATTTACTTCATCTCACTCTATAAATAGCAGCGTTAGCAGTTCTTCCTTGAGGCATAGGTTCTCCATGGGAGAATACGGCCCTTTACACCTCTACGATTATTTTAACGCATGAGCACAGATCCCAATGCTTTATCAACTTTATTAAGAACACGTATCAAGAAGAGCCAGCTGCTGGCGAGACGATGCGGCATCTTGAGAATCGGAAAGACAAAAAACCAGTAGCGAGGGTTGCTGCCAAATACAGGTGTCAGAACTGTCTCTGGTGCTTGTTCTTTCTCAAAACGCTCTGATCTACGTACGTATAGAAGCGCCGCTGGGAGGAAACGCATCAGCGTTCCGTTAATAATACTCTGCGCTATTGTTCGGTCATGCAGGCGATGTTCGGTAGTAGTTTTGAGATTCAGCCCAAACACTCGAGAGAGCAGGTAACCACCAGTATTGTTTGTCCGCATACCGACTAACTTTTCATGGATATATAGGCCGCGCACGTATCCATTTAGCGCCGCATAAGTCCAACCCAACTGCACCAAGTTTGTTCCAACCAAGGCTGACAGATCTTCTTGATTGGAAGCCATTACATAGTTTTTGTTAATGATGCTACCGCTGATGAAAGTGAAATTGATATGAATCGCTCGGACGAAAACGTGCACATCGTTTATTACCGTCGGTATCCGGCAGGAGCTTGCTCCGTTGAAAGATTTCGATCCATCAAAAACATATGAGCTGACATAAACTAGGTTGTATTCGTTTCCCTCTAGATAAGTAATAATCTTACCGATGGCACCTGGGACAACGACATCGTCGTCACCGATAATCCAAACATACTTACCTTTTGCCTTTTCGAAGCATTGCAGAAAGTTTCTATCCGCTCCGAGATTAGTCGGGTTACGAAGGTAGTGGACGTCCAAACCGCGATCGATATAAGCATTAACGACACTGGGCGTCTCGTCCGCAGAGTGATTATCAGAGACAAGTAACTCTATTTTTGGATTAGAGACGCATTGATCGAAAAGACATGACAATAGCTCATTCAAAAAAGAAGATCTATTGAATGTCGGAATGGCTATTGTAAGAAGGGGTTGGCTACTCTGCATGCCAAACCCTCCTATATCTAAGGAAAGTAAAAGTTCCAAGCCCCAGACCAATCAACGTAGTGACACCCAAATACGCGCTGACCATTCCAAGAGCGCCAAAGCTCTTCCCTAACAGATAAGAGGAGATAAGCATTAATAATGCGCCTAGGACAGAGTTGAGTAAGAATTTTTCTTGTTTATGCGCTCGCAGGTATATGGCCTCTGACGTAACAATATGATTGAAAATCATTGTCAGTAAAAGTAGCCCAAAGGGAAGAGGGCTCAGGACTCGATGAGCGAACCGACTCTGTTCCATATTGAGATAGATCACACCGCTCCAGATTGCCACCGACCCTAAGATACACACGACTAAAGATTGCACAACTGTCCGGAGAAACATGTGATCCAGGCTCACGTATTCTTTCCGGGCGATCATCGCACCGAAGGGTGCAGCCTTGGTATTGACCCATGCAATGCTTACTGCCATTACAGCATTGCTGATATTCAGTGACATCCCCATCTGCCCTGCAGCGACCGGTCCCCAATATACGAAAAGTATCGGATTGAATAGTTGAAAAATAAAATATCCGCATATCCAACTGACAGCAATACGCCATTGAAAGGACCACACCTCTTTCCGCCAGTGGATGCGATCTTTCCCTGTTTGATAGGTCAGCAAAGGCAACAGAAGCCGACGTCGCGTGTAGAGCCAGCCTCCTCCCGCCAATACTTGACCTAAGATCACCATCGCTGGAGCAAAAAGACCATGGTGCGTTAGCATTGCAGTCCAAGCCAGCATACTCCCAAGAATTGCCTGCCACAGGCGCGTATGCGCGACCTGGGGAACGTAGCCGCAACCTTCAAGAAAAGAAAAAACCGGATCAATCTGGAAAGCAAAACTTGCGGCAATCACCACCAGGCACCAGGGCAGGCGCCATGCGACCGTCTGACCAGGGTGCGAATTACTAGAAAAAAAGTGGATTCCTGCCGGAATGAGTATGAACAACATCAAAAAGGCGGCAATCGAATACCAGCGTACTGACTTCTGCAGTACTGACGCTAGTCTTGCGTGGGCTACGGTATCTCCCGTAACTCTGCCATCTTTGGAAATAGATAGATGTACGCATTCATGGCTTGCCATCTGCAGGATGACAAAGGAAAATCCCAATTCAAAGACGATCTGCAAAGCGACGAGACTGCCAAAGGTGTAATAGTACCCCTGCTCCGCGCCCGTGAGCGAATGAGCGATAAGCACGATAGTTACGAGGCCCGCCAGACTCGACCATCCCCGTGCCAGCACAGTAAAAATGACGGCTCTATCTAGGCCCAGGAGCCTCCGAAACCGCGAGATAGCGGAGGGACTCGAGGCAAGCGTATCGATTTGGACCGGATTTAACAGGGGGTTTAAACTCAATCAGGTCGCCTCAGCAAAGCGTATCCTGGACTTTGCTTACAGGAGGGATCTAGGACACCATTGACTCTCATCATCTTTCCTCTGCGCAATCGCCATACCAAGCGGCCGTACGGCGAATGGACTCCTCCAAGTTTACCCTTTCTTCTAGACCAAGTAGTTCCTTTGCCCGATCGACAGAGGGAATGTAGCGCGAGGGGGCGGCGCCACCCGACGGACGGCCTGCCACACAAATGGCAGCTTGGGGATTGAGGGTTTTAGCGATGGTCTGCGCGAGTTCCATAATGCTGACGTCATGCGACGAACCTACGTTGATGGGCACCAGAGACGGTGCGCGGAAGAGCATCGTCCAAAGCCAGATGGCCAGATCGGCGGCATAAAGATAAGAACGTCGGGATGTACCATCGCCTTCAATGTGGATGGGCCGGCAGGCGAGCACATCTCCGATGAAATTGCCGATAGCGAAGTGTGCGCCCAGTGGGAGATGCGGGCCGACGAATGCGAAACAGCGGGCGATCTTGATCTCGATATCCGTCTGGTTTGCATAAAGGGCGCACATTTGCTCGGAAGCGCGTTTACCCTCGGCATAAACCGAGGATGGGTCGAGGGGATCGGGACCGCCACGATAGTGTTCCGCCAAATGGGAAACGTTTGGGGGCTGAGGGCCATATACGGCACCGGAGCTGGTAAAGAGGAACTTACTCGTGCCGTGGCTGGCAGCGAATTTGAGCGTTCGTTCAGTGCCGGCGAGGATGGTGGTCAGCATCTCCAACGGCTCCTCAGCGGCTTGCTTCGCGCTTGCCTCCGTTGCGGCATGTATGACGAAGGAGAACTTGCCCTCAGGGAAGTCGAAGGTACGAACGTCGCCCGCTAGGAGGGTGACTGCGGGGTGGGCAGCGAGATGGGGGCACTTAGCCGCAAACGCGGAGGGTGTGCGTGTGAGCACCGTGGCTTGTGCGTTGAGGTTGAGGGTGTCGTTGACGTAGGCGAAGCTCTCGAGCAGCCAGCAACCGAAGAAGCCAGTACCACCGGTCAGGAAGATCCGCTGGTTGCGCATCTCCTCCCAGAGCGATCTGGTCTCGCAGAGAAGGAGGTCGAGATCGGTGATGGGTAAATGCCGCTTTGCCATAGTTCCGGTCTAACCATTTTCGCAGATGTGGACCCTATATGTCAGGGCGACTTGGGCAAACTGAACAAAGCGAGTTGATGACCTCGCTATATAACGTACGTGCAGAACGACGGGCTCGTTCGTCATAGAACAGCATGCGTTTCCCTATGGGGGTCATCGCACATTCGCTTATCCGTTGGCAATGTTTCTGGCAGATGAACCACCTATCGATTACGCAGGCTATTTTTCGCACATTTGATATGAGTCGGGTGTCGGAGGGCTGGCACAAGCAAGCCTCCAAGTTCGGCATGGACAGTGAATCAGTGTTGGACTAACGCACGGAAGAGGTACTGTTAGGTTGTGCCGTGGAACGGAAGATGTGTCTCATAAAGTCACGTAAGCGTTCAATGCCGATGTAAGAGAGAGGAAGACCGATCCCTATAATGAACCAAACTAGGAATATTCCCTGCTCAAAAACATTCAGACGCCACAACTCCGAGGAAGCATAGAGAATTGCCCCGCTCGGTAGGATGAAAATTGTTTTCCCCGGGCACATCAATGCTTCAAAGGTAAAGCCCATGAAGCCGCAAATCGCAGCGATAGATAGCCAGCAGAAATATCCCTCCCGCTCATGCATAGCCACAAAGGCTGAATTGGTGTTCAGTGACTCTTCCACATCGACATGTTTCCTGTACTCATCGATTCCTCCTGCAACTAACTGATCGGTCACTTTAGACGAAGCAATGGCCGCTTGAAACGGTGATCCAAGGTAGGCGAGTATTTCAGATACACCGGCCACGGCAAAGCTCTGGTTTTGACTCTCATAGAAGGTGGAGTTCCGTGCAGCATTCAAGCCCGAAAGCACGAGAAACACGACCGTGAGCACAATTAAAACCCTGAAGAATTTGATCCGAATCACTTTCCTGTCGAGGTTTGTAAGGAGAAAGACATTAAGCAGGGTGGCAACAAACATAAGCCGCGAATTGATGACGATGATAGCCAGCATCAAGAGATTGATTAAATTCAAAAATGAATATTTCCTAAAACGAATGATGCGGTACAGGGCAATGGAAGCCGAGTAGATTACCACATACCGTAAAGACACAAGACCAGGACTGTAGTCCTCATCGTGCAAAGCCGCGGAGATCAGATTAGCTCTCCCTGAAAAAATAGACAGGGCGATTTCTTGAACGGATAGAGTGTGGAAAATTTTTAGGTAGGAGGCTATAAGTCCAACCGCCGTAAGAAAGCTAAAGCTGTAATAGATCAGGTTGGAGTCAAGGTCTACAACTCTACTCTTTAACCGAATACCGCGAAACACTGTGTGGCCAATCTTTTGTCCGATAAAAAAGCTTAGGAAGATCAGAAGGTACCAAGATGAAAGAAGAATGACTGATGTCACGTCGAGCGACTCTTGTGAGTCGAAGCCTTTTCTTAGGACGCCAAAACTGGGGAAAAGCCATGCTGAAAAGCTGAGGCCGACAGCCACCATGGAGAAGTATGACGGCTTCGCGAAGGCTTTGACTGGAAAGGCTATCTTCATGGAATCACGTGATTTCCATACTTTCCGCTTCAACAACTGACTTTGTTTTCACGGCGACGAACTCAACGTTTGTCGCCAAATATCGCAGCGGCGAGGACTCTGTAATGAGTTGATCCATTCGTTCAAACAGCCGAAAGGCTGGATAGCGGACTGTATTCTTGGGCAGCAACTGCCTATACCAGAGATCTATGGGTTGCATCTCAGTCGCGGAGAGTAGATCACGAATTGTGCGCTCGGTATAGAGCCGATCGTGGTAATTCTCCCCCTTTGATCGCGCGATCCGCTGCGTCCAGGAAAGCTTCGCCGGCAGGTAAAAACAAAAGAAAAGGCCATTCGGTTTCAATATCCTTTGAATTTCAGCAAGCGAGGCAGCATCATTGGGTACATGCTCCAAGACCCCAAAGCTTAAAACAATATCAAAACTGCCATCAGCAAACGGGAGTACAAAGTCGTGAGTTAGCGGCGTTACGTTAAGCCCTAATTTCTCGATAATCGGCACTTGCTGTCCAAAGGTTGAGTCCTGCAATTCTGACAAGATGTCACATGACTCAAGTTTCTCAGGCGCAAGATCCCTAATTAGCTTGCTGACGTGCCCCTTCCCGCAGCCCCAATCTAATATCTTCAGCCGACTGAACTTTGTCCCAAAGTGATATTGGGACAAAGCCTTTACATATTGAGTTAAATAGACATAAGGATATAAGCCAGAAGGATTTGCTAGGAATCCGTGCGACGGCAGCCCCTTCGCAAGGGAAATAATATCCTTGTCCAAGTCCCATAAGCTTGTGAAGGTATGTTTCCGAATCCGTCGATAATTCCCGTTCATCCAAGACATCTTATCACCGGGGATTCCTTATATAGCTAACTCGTCGGACTGAGCTCCGGCGTGAGGTACCAAGCCCCGCGGCTAACACATCACCGCAGAAAACGGAGCCGACGCGGAACATCCTCTATGAATTTTAAAACCAAGATGTGCGAAAAATCTGGGCACTACTTATTACCTATCCGGGGAGATAGCGGAAGACCTTGGCGGTGGTGGCTTCGTCCAGATCAGGACTCATCCGATGAAGAGGATTCGACTCCATGCTGCCAGATTCGGTAATCCGGCTGCTGATCTTGGGAAAGTAGGTCTGTTCCGGGTCGATGTGGACCAGGAAAGCCGCGGCACCGGCTCCATTGAATGCCTGAAGAAACGCTGGATCGGTGTGGAAGCCAGGGCCGCAGCGCTGTATCGGAATGTCATAGGCAGCGAAGAGCTGTTCCCACTTGGGCATGCCCAGTCCGGTGGCAGTGTCGCAGCCGATGTAATTTCCTCCGAAATAGTTCTTCTGTGTCATGCGGATAGAAGCATATCCGTTGTCGTCGAAGATGAATATCTTCAGGTTGAGACGATTCACCATGACGGTTCCCAGTTCCTGAAGATTCTGGATGAAGCCGCCATCACCTTCTACGAGAATCGTACGCTGTCCGTTCGCTGCTATGGCTGCTCCGATTGATCCACTGAGTCCATAGCCCATAGAGGCGAGGCCCTTGTCGTTGAAGACCGTTTGGCCACGCTTCACGTGGAAAGTCTGCATCATGACGGTATTCGCGCTTCCGCTGCTGCAAGGAATCACAATGTCGCCAGAGGTGCAAAGTTCGGACAAACGCAGACAGAAATCATAGGGCGAGATGAAGCCTTCACGTGTGCGATTGAGCGGATCGTTGACGGGAATGAGATCCTTGACGCTATTGCAGAATGAGATCCATTCGGGATACGGACCATAGCCCTCTTGATCGGCCAGATACTCAAGCACGCGATTAGCATCGCCACAAACGGGAAACGCAACTTTGGGATGTCCCTTGGTTAATTCAGCAACGTCGCATTCGACCTGAACAACCTCCCCTACCGGGATGAACTGCTGCCAGTTGAAACCGGTCTGCTGCAAGCCAAGGCGGGTGCCAAGAGCGACCAGTAGATCGGCCTGCTGCATGAGGATATTGGCGCTGCGCTGGCCCCACGTATTGGGCCTGCCAAAGAAGAGTGGATGATCCTGCGGAACGCGATCAATGCCGTTCCAGGTGACCATTAGAGGGATGCCTAGGGCCTCCAGCCGATTCAGGAGAGGTGTAACGACGGCGCGTTTAATACCACCACCCAAGAGCAGAACGGGGCGCGTAGCGGAACGCAGCCGTGTAACGATTTGCTGCAGCGTAGCGTCGTCTATTTGCTGAAAAACGTGGGCTTGGTGGAATGGACGTTGATTCAGTTTTGTCGGATCGATAATCGTGCCCTGAATATCCAGTGGGATTTCCAGAAACACGGGACCCTTACGTCCATGACTTCCAGACTCGGCAAGTTCAGTGAAGGCAGCTCGGTCGAGCACTTTGTCAATGCGTTCGGCCTTGACTGCCACAGGCTTTGCGATGCTGACTCCATCGATCTCCTGAATGCCGCGCTGCCGGATCTGCCCGTTGGCGAGATCGGCGACCTTCACCTGTCCTCCGAGAACCAGGAGTTCTCTGCTTTCGAGAAAAGCCCCGGCCATAGCGGTAACGATGTTTGTCATGCCTGGCCCGGCGGTGACGAGCGCGAAGGCTCGTCCGCTGCTGGAGACTTCATTGAAGTATTCAGCGGCTACTCCTGCCGCAACTTCATGAACGACCGGTATGCAGGTGAGCTTGCGGCTGCAACTTTCAAGAAGATGCATGATGTTGCCACCCGCGACGAAGAAGCAGTGTGTATATCCAAGTTCAGACAACCATGTAGCCAGTTGATCACTATATTTCATGCTGAAACAGTATCGCCTTTGACGTGAAGTTCCGAGTCAGGGAAATTCGGCAGGAGAGCACTCCTGAGATTAGAAAAGTCATGGATGGTGAGATGGGCATGTGTTGGCGATCCATATCCATAGCTTGCGTAGATGAATCGAATTCCATTAGCTTCTGCCGCTTCACCATCCTCACTAGTATCGCCGATCATGACGGTCGATGCGGGGTACAGCTTATGTTGCTGCATCACATCGTTGAGCATTTCGGCCTTGCTGGAGAAAGGCGGTGTGCGAGTATCGCGGGTACATATGGATTGAAAGAGAGAGAGCAAGCCGAGTTGGAGGAGGATTTTCTCCGAGGGAATACGTGGTTTGTTGGTTACGACGAAAAGCCGATAGCGACTCCGATGCAATACTTGCAGCGTTTCGGCCACTCCAGAGAAGGGGACCGTCTGGCGCCATCCATTGGTGTCGTAGCTGGTGCGGTAAGCTTTCTCAATGCTGACGACCTCATCTTCCGACAACGATGGTTCCAGTCGACGGGAGATGACGCCGATAGGAGGACCAATCGATCTTCGAAGATCCGCTGCCGGCATCGTCCTGCCGATCGACAGGAACGCCTCGGCCAGCGAGGAACCGATGCCGGGAACTGAATCAATAAGCGTCCCGTCAAGATCAAAGACAAGATTGTCTACGCGCTCTCCAAGACGGCCGACCTCAACTGCTGAAGATGTAGCCATTACCGGTTAAGAACCGCCCAGCGCTTTTCCAACATGTCGATGCGCTTGGTGTCTTCCTGCTGGATCTTGCCATAGTAGTCCTGTTTGTTGAGCAGCCAGAGGAGTTCGAAGTGCACTGCGTTGAGGAGGCCCTCGCTTATGTGCGGGGCCTTGGCCGCGTTCGCGTCGAAGATGACCTTGCGGGTCTCAAAGCGCGTAAGGTGGACATCAAGCATCTCGCGGAGAACGGAAATAGAGTCGCTAGAGACACCACCGCCAACTACCAGATCGAGACCGCGTGACTTGCAGGCGGCTGCCGTCTGGAGGACGTAGTCTGTTACTTCTTTGCTGTTAATAGCGTCTCGTCCCAAACCTGCGGAGAGCGAAAAGTCAACACGTCCGAAGACGATGCCCGATAGTTCCGGAGCCTTCTGGGTCGCATCCGCCATCGCTTCAAGTTGCATGAATGCAGAAATAGTCTCGAGATTGAAGAGGAACTCGGTGTCTTCCCGCTCCTCACTGGTATAAACCTTGTCAACGGCTTCGGCAAATTTGGTAAGAGCGTAAGTACTCTCAATCATTGGCGCGATGATGTAATCTACGCCGATCTGCTTACTTTCTATCAGGTCCCGCATTGCCTCGCAGCCACCGATCTTCAACCCAAACTTCAGACCGGCTTTGCGGCATATTTCAACCAGCCGGAGTAGCTCATCGATGCGGGTTCCTTCAGCCTCAAATTCTGCCTTGACTGCTACATAACCAAATTCGTCTGCGCCCTTTTTGAGGAGGTCCAGCATCTTGCGTTCTTTGATATTCATTCACTTTCCTTAGCAAGTCTTATAGAAATACGGTCAATTTTAGCAGCGATGGTCTACTATCGGGCTGTAAGCGGGAAAGAGGTCAACTGCTTCAGGCGCAACGCCTTAGAGAACAATCAGGTCACCCCTAACTATTGTGTGGAAAGAATCGATAATATAGTCGATCATGTCTTCGGTTAGACCAGGATAAACACCTATCCAAAATACATTGTTCATCACGTAATCCGTATTGGGTAACTCCCCAATCTTGCGATACTTTGAATTCAGATAAGCCGGCTGGCGCAAAAGGTTGCCACCGAACAGCAACCGTGTTCCGATCTTTCTCTGATCCAAGGCTTGCACGACACGGTCGCGCTTGAGCCCCCCTTCGGGCTTCACTGCAATGGGGAAACCAAACCAACTGGGATCAGAACCCGGCGTGGCTTGAGGCAAGGAGAAGAACTCCTGCAGATCTGCAAGGCCATCATAAAGGCGTTTGAAGTTCGCCCTTCGCGCCGTGATGAAGCCCGGCAACTTTTTTAACTGAGATACACCAACCGCCGCCTGCATGTCGGAAAGCTTCAGGTTGTATCCAATGTGCGAATAAATGTATTTATGATCGTACCCGCACGGGAGTTCACCGAGTTGCCACTCGAACCGCTTACCGCAGGTGTTGTCCTTTCCCGGAGCGCACCAGCAGTCGCGGCCCCAGTCCCGGAACGATTCGATCAGCTTGGTCAACGCGGGCTTCTGCGTCATCACCGCGCCGCCCTCGCCCATCGTAATGTGGTGCGCAGGATAAAAGCTCGCAGTAGAGATATCGCCAAACGTCCCCACCCCCTGCCCCTTGTAAGTAGCACCCACCGCGTCGCAGCAGTCTTCCACCAGCCAGAGATCGTGCTTTTTACAGAAAGCCACCACTGCGTCGAGGTCAAAGGGATTGCCCAGCGTGTGCGCAATCATCACTGCGCGAGTTCGATCAGACACAGCCGCTTCAAGCTGGGAGCAGTCAATGTCATACGTATCCAGCTGAACGTCAACGAACACAGGAACCAGGTTGTTCTGAATCGCCGGGTTGATTGTCGTTGGAAAACCTGCCGCAACGGTAATAACCTCATCACCGGGCCGGAGCGCGCGATCACCGAGAGTAGAAGAAGTGAGCGCAGAGAGCGCCACTAGATTCGCCGACGAACCTGAGTTGACCAGACGAACATCGCGGATGCCCATCACCCGTGCGAACTGACGTTCAAATTGCTCCGCAAAACGGCCCGTCGTTAGCCAGAAGTCTAGCGATGCATCCACAGCATACTGGATGTCTTCGGCATCGAATACCTTGCCAGAGACGGGAACAGGAGACATGCCTGGGGTAAACTTGCGGTTTGGAAACGCTGCATTGTGATACTTCGTCACTAAGTCGCGAATCTGATCGCGCAAAACCTCGGCCAGCGGTTCCTGCTCGGCGATCGCACCACCTTCTTCGGCCAAGCTAAGGCTGCCCGCTCGATTCTCAGCGATCGATTCCATCATTAGCTCCTATTCGAATCGGCAGCGTCATATTGGGAGAGCCGTTGATAGGCAGCAATCTGATCGAGGGTGATCTGCTGCATGTCACTTCCGGCCTGCCACTGCTTAAACCATTCTACGATGAACTGCAGCGCACCGGAGAGAGCGAGCGTTGGTCGCCAGCCCAGCAAATTATGCGCGCGTGCGCAATCCAGTTTCAGATAGGTGGCCTCATGGGGATGTACACCCTCATCAATGGCCCAGGTCGCATCAGGCGACCACTGCTTCGCTAACTCACGCACAATCCATTCCACCGGCCGTGCGTCCTCCTCGTCCGGGCCAAAGTTCCAGGCGGATGTGAAGCTTGCGTCGGGCGCAAGTAGCCGCTCTGCAAGCTGAATATACCCACGGATAGGCTCCAGAACGTGCTGCCACGGGCGGATAGCATGAGGATTGCGAATCGCGACTTGTTCGCCAGCGATGAAACCCCTCATCAGGTCAGGAATTAACCGATCCACTGCCCAGTCTCCCCCGCCGATTACATTACCGGCACGAGCCGTGGCAACAGCAACTCCGTGGACGCCAAGCTTCTCAGGCGGAAAGAACGAATCGCGATAAGCCGCACTCACTAATTCCGCACACGCCTTGCTGTTGCTATATGGATCATGCCCACCCAACCGGTCATTCTCACGATAACCCCACTGCCACTCGCGATTCTGATAACACTTGTCCGTCGTTATCAGAACTGCCGCCTTTACCGATGCTGTATGCCGAATGCTGTCGAGCACATTCACTGTGCCCATCACATTCGTCGCGTACGTCAATACCGGCTCAGCATAAGAGCGTCGCACCAACGATTGCGCAGCAAGATGAAAAACCACCTCAGGCGCGAAATCTTGCATGGCCGCCTGCAGGCGCGGCAATTCACAAATGTCAGCCTCTATATGGTGTACGCGCTCGCCAATACGGGCGACCTCAAAGAGGCTGGGCTCACTCGGCGGTGCCAGCGAATACCCACACACGGTGGCTCCCATCTGCGTCAGCCACAACGCCATCCAGCTGCCCTTGAACCCTGTATGCCCTGTAAGAAATACTCGGCGTCCTCTCCAGGGAGAATCAAGCCCGAGGCTCACCACTTCCTCCATGGCGCCGTACCAGATTGCCACAACTCTTCCAGTTGCGTCTTGTCGCGAAGAGTGTCCATCGGCTGCCAAAAACCCGTGTGCGGATACGCCTTCAGATTCCCTTCTTCCGCCAGTCGTTCGAGCGGTTCTCTTTCCCATAGGGTCTGATCGCCTTTGATATATTCGATCACTTTGGACGAAAGAACAAAAAAACCTCCATTGACCGAAACTCCATCACCGACTGGCTTCTCACGGAATGCAGTAACCTGGTCGCCATCAATCACCAATGAACCCCAACGGCCGCTGGGTTGCACTGCGCATATGGTCGCTAACTTTCCATGGAGTCTGTGAAACTCGATAGATTTCGCCACATCGACATCTGCAAGCCCATCTCCATACGTAAGACAGAAGGTATCTTCCCCAGCTAGATACTTAGCCACGCGTTTTAGCCGACCGCCGGTCTGCGTAGTGTCGCCTGTATCAACCAGTGTTACGCGCCAAGGTTCCGTCGTGCTGTCATGGACTTCCATGCGGTTTTCTTCCATGTGGAACGTTACATCCGCCGTGTGCAGGAAATAGTTGGCGAAAAATTCTTTGATGACATAGCCCTTATAACCCAGACATATGACAAAGTCATTGATACCAAAATGAGAATAGATCTTGAGGATGTGCCACAAGATGGGCTTCCCGCCGATCTCAACCATCGGCTTTGGGCGAACTGAGGTCTCTTCACTGATCCGAGTGCCCAATCCGCCTGCGAGAATAACAGCCTTCATTTTTGCTTGACCCTCCACCACTTATCTCTATGCTTTCAGCCTTGTGCTATTCCGATTACCACGCGACACCTTTATGGCGTACCGGACAGTCACCCAAAAAATCCCAAAAAATCCCCCCAGAATGGCCGCCATCAGCGTAAGCACGCTCCTCCCCGGCCCTTCCTTTACATCCGGAACGACCGCGTAATCCACGACCTGCATCAACGGCGCGGAACGAGCTTCATCCAACTTGGCCGATTCATACTGCCGCAGCAGCAATTCGTAAAGCGCCTCGTGGTACTTCACATCACGCGACTTGCGAATATAGGTCAATGTTAGCTCTGGCACCTTCGCCGTAGGTACCTGCGTATTTCCTGCACGACTCTTCTCGCTCGAGTTCTCCAGTGCCCTTAGCTGCGCCTTCAACGCGTCAATTTCTGAGCGGATACGGATCACCTCGGGATTCTGGCTCGTTGCGCCCTGACTCAGCGCCTCCAATTGAACTTCGCGGCTCGCAATCTGCGCCTGCGTTTCTGCAATCGTCTCAAGCTGAAGTTGTGCCTGCCCCAAAGGATGAATAAGTCCACTCTGTTCCTCCGTGCGCTTCAGTTCGACCTCCGCGTCGGCCAGCGAATCCTTCTCTTTCTCCAGTTGTTGTTCAAAGAAAAGCCGCTTTTGACCAGCCTCTGTAACCGCTATCCGGTCATTCTGCTTATGCAGCGCACTAAGGTATCCGTTAGCAATGTCTGCGGCTCGTTTCGGGTCATGATCCTCTACAGTGACGACAACAATCGTGTCCTTGCCCGAAATCACCTTTGTATGTGACTTAAGAACCTTCTCCGTCTGACTTAGCTTCTTGGTCTTGTACACCTTCGCTAGGTCGAACTGCTGGATCAAATCATCCGCAACCGTGCGACTCCCCAAAATCCCTACATAAATCAGCGTGGGGTCCTTGAGCCCGCTCAGCGCACCTCCCGCCGAGCCTAGGACGCCAAGCTGCCCGAGCAGCGCAGAAGAGGATCCGGACGACATCGAGTTCGGCGGCAAAAAGCTTGCCTCCGCCTGATAGTAGGGCGCCTTGATCAGCAACACGATCGCAGTAAGGACTGCTGTCACCAGCGCAAACTTCAAGATCAGGATCTTGTTCTGCAGCAGTATTTTGACCAGTTCAAATAGATCGATCTCATTTTCTTCCGCGCCTTTCGTCGATTCGACGCGAGCGGAAGTCTCGGGATGATTCAATACTGTCTCTTGCATCATAAGTCCGATCTCAAAAAAGCGTGTTAGTTGCGGCAATCGCGATTCCAAACTGGCCAACAATCTGCGCGATGTCGACAAGTAACCGCATCCCCCTGCCCTTATCCAGGTTCATCGGGATCACAACCGTATCCCCGGGATAAAGCCGCAGGGAGTCAAATCCATTGCCACGTAGCAGTGACGAGCTGTATTGCCTGCTGACCACCGAGCCTCCTGCGCGAATCACATAGGAACGATTCGCATCCGCATCGCGGTTCGCTCCACCGGCCAATCGCACATAATCGCCCACACGGCGGCGCGGATCGTACAGAAACGTATTCTGATTGTAGACCGCACCATCCACACTTACCGTCGAAGGCACCCGCGGTACGATAAACCGGTCCCCATCTTCCAGCGGAAGATCAGGCAATGACGACACATCGCGGCTATCCGGCGGTAGTTCCAGAACGATGCGTCCCGTGGAGCGTGCCTCGCGCAGGCTATTGATGATGTTCTGGTTTTGCTGAGCGGCAGCGGTCGCAGCAGCAGTATCTTGAGCGCTGATCGAACGATTCGCGTTACCCGCTGCATTCGCGTTCGCCTGCAATGAGATCTGGTCGACATACTCATTCAATCGTTCCTGTTGGACACGACGCGTCGACTCGCGCGTAAACTCCGACCCATAGAGATAGGCCTCAGGCGTCAACCCTCCGGCACGTTGCACCAACTGTCGCAGCGTCTCACCCGGCTTGACGCTGTAAACGCCGGAGCCGACAAACTCTCCCTCAAGCCGCACAAGCCGTGTTTGTTCCGCCTGCGGCACATGAATGTCGGCCTTCGAAAAGATCGTCACCACGTCACCCGGCTCCAATTCCAGGTTTTGCCCCTCATCTCCGTGCATCACGACCTTACCCAAATTGAACGGTAGAAGTGTGGTGGTTAGATCCTCTTTGCCCTGTCGCTCGATGACCGCGTAGCTCCAATTGATATCAGGCTCACTCAGCTTCACGTCAAAACGGGCTCGAAACTGCGTCGAGGAAGCACCAACAGTGGCCTCAGCTGCACTCACACGATTCGCACTAGCTGTGTTCCGCTGCAATTGCGCATTCTGGGTCGTTGCAGCGGGGTTCGTTCCCTGCGTCGGGGTCGTCGTTCCCGTTCCCGTTCCCGCCGCAGACGTCGGTGGCGTATACCGATCATTCATTCCGCTGGCAGAGGTCTGGGAGTCACTCGGCACTCCGCAGTCTGGCCCACCGTCGCTCGTCGGTCCATCCGTTATTGAAGTTGGAGCTTGCTCCGTATTCCCAAAGGGCAGACCAAACAGGTTGGTATTTCTTGTTGAGGAGTACCTCCAGTTCGGATTGTCCCCTTCCTCTCCTACAGGAATGCCGTATCGCAGGCTGGGAATGCCGAAAGGCGTCTTCGGCGGACACGTCGGGATAAAGGTAAGCCCGGGCTGTCCCAGTTGCGCGCGCTTCAACCAGTAGTCGCGAGTAATTAGCGCGTCCTTGTCAGGAATCAGGTCTTTAACACGCATCCCCGGCTTCCACGAATAACGTCCGGGATTCGCCACGTTTCCGCGCAGTGTAACCGCATCCTTGTACTGATTGGCAACTGCGATCATCGACAGAATATCGCCATCCTGCAGCACCGTCGCTTTGCCCTTAGCATCGATCCCAAGCTCAAGAATGCTGCGCCCGCGACCCTCGGTCACCCGCTCCAGCCGTATCTTCTCGCTCGAGGCCACATTCGTCAGCCCGCCAGCCAGCTCAATCATCTCGCCTGTGGTCGTGCTGCCGGCTGTCTTCAACTCGTAGATCGCAGGCACATTTACGCTGCCAGTTAACGCCACCTGCGGGCCCACGGGTGGAATAAAGATCACGTCACCGGGGAGCAGTTGCACGTCCTTCGACTTGTCTCCATGCAGCAGCAGATCGTACAAATCGAAGTCGACGATGACCTGGCCGCCCCGCTTCAGTTGGATGTGGCGCACACTACCCTGGGGCGTCGGCCCGCCGGTCACAAAGAGCGCGTTCACCAGCGTGCTCAACGAGCTGATCGTATAGTTTCCCGGACGCCGCGCCTGTCCGACCACGAACACTTGGATCGAACGCAACTGCCCCATGTTCACGTTCAGATCGAAGTTGCGGAAGACTCTGCTTATCTGCGTCTTCAGGCTGTCCTGCAACTGCATGAACTTGAGGCCCGCTACATGCAACGTGCCGACCTGTGGGATAAATATGTTTCCCATCCGGTCCACCATGAAGCGTCCATTCAGCGTGACCTGACCCCACAGCTGCACCTGCAACTCGTCACCCGGACCCACCACATAATCGGGAGTTACCGGCACCATGTTCAGGGGCGCAAAGGTTGAAGGCGGATTGCGGAAGAGCTTCGCTCCATAGATCGGCAGCATCTTCCCCGTCGCATTGGCGACCATGTTCTGAAATTCAGTCGGCGAATCCAGAGGAAGTTTGGGCTCAATAGTGGTCAGATCCAGCTGCTGAGGATTGCCAAGCTGTGCGTTGGTGTTTGTATTGTTCTGGTTCAACTGGTCAGATTGCAGTACGATCCCCTGAGACGGCGTGGACTGCACGTTCATCTGCGACGGATTGCGCCCCTGATAGTCAGTAGTCTGGCACCCCGGATCGGTCGGGTTGCAGGTCTGCTGTTGTTGCTGTTGTCCACCAGTTCCCCCAAGCACCTGAGATATCTGTGCTGACACCCTGCCCACTCCGAGCACGGCAACCAAAACAACGCATCCAACCTGAAATACTTTGGGAGAGCCGCCAACCTGCATCTGCCGTAATCCTCGCAAAAATCCTCTAAACCACAACACGTGTTCGCGTCATAAGACGCACCACCAAATCCGACGCGGAACCTCTCGCTCCGGACAAATCCCAGTAAAATCGCTACCTTCAGCATACCCGAATGCATTCTCCAGGCTACAAAGAAGTACGGGTACGCACCTGCTGCATCATCCTCGATTCCTGCGGCCTCTCGGACGCCGGCATCCCCACCCTACCTCTGCTGACATTCCACCGCCTGTGCCACCCGCAGCATCGTCGCCTCGTCAAAGTGCTTGCCGATGAGTTGCACTCCGATCGGCAATCCACTCTTCGTCTCCCCGCAGGGCACGCTTATCCCGCAAACCCCTGCCAGACTCGCTGCCACCGAATAGATGTCCTCGAGATACATCTGCAGCGGATCGTCCGTCTTCTCTCCCAGTTTGAAGGCCGGAGTCGGCGTCACTGGAGCCACCAGCACATCGACCTCATTGAAAGCCGTAAGAAAGTCCCGGGTCAGCAGAGTCCGTACCTGTTGAGCCTTCTTGTAATAAGCATCGTAGTAACCTGCGCTCAGAGAATACGTTCCCAGCAGGATCCGTCGCTTCACCTCGGCCCCAAATCCGGCATCCCGCGTCTTGCGAAACATCTCCGACAAGGTCTTCGCCTCGGCATCCCGCAATCCGAACCTCACGCCATCGAAACGCGACAGGTTGGACGAGGCCTCTGCCGTCGCAATCACGTAGTAGGTCGGAATCGCGTATTTCGTGTGGGGTAAACTTACCGGCTTTACCACGCATTTTGCCATCTTCAAACCATCTAAAACCGTCTCGATGGCACCACGAATCTCGGGATCTAGCCCCTCCCCGAAGTACTCCTCCGGAACTCCAATCCGTAGCCCCTCGACTGGCTTGCTGAGCGCAGCCACATAGTCATCCACAGGACGATCGGATGAGGTCGCGTCCATATGATCTTGTCCTGCAATGACTTGCAGCACGGTCGCTGCATCTTTCACATTCCTGGTAAATGGTCCCACGCGATCCAGAGAGGACGCAAACGCAATCAACCCATACCGGCTCACACGCCCATACGTCGGAAGCACACCAACCACGCCACAAAAAGCCGCTGGCTGCCGAATCGACCCCCCCGTATCCGTACCAAGCGTCGCCACCGCAAAATTTGCGGCTACCGCCGCAGCCGAACCCCCGCTCGACCCGCCAGGAACCCGATCTAAAGCCCTTGGATTCAGTACAGGACCATATGCCGAATTCTCGTTCGAACTTCCCATCGCAAATTCATCGCAGTTCAACTTCCCCAGCAGAACCGCACCCGCAGCTTCAAGCTTCGTCACAGCGGTAGCATCATAAGGCGGACGATACCCTTTCAGAATTAACGATCCAGCAGTGGCGGGGCTTCCCTGCATCGTCAACACGTCTTTGATCCCTATTGGCACTCCAGCCAAAACCGGCAACACCTCACCCTTGGCGGCCATTGCGTCGATCTTTCCTGCCTGAATCAGTGCCCGTTCACGGCTCAGAGCCAGAAAGCTATTAATTTTTCCATCTTTAGCCTCAATATCGCCATAATGCAGTTCCGCCAAAGCCGTAGCCGTCGTCTCGCCCGACGTAACCGCTGCCCGCACACCTTCGATCGTCAAACTCTCTAATTCCATTGCCTTTACGCTCACCGTGTCGTTTTGAAATTGCCGGCGTTTACTTTGCGATCCGCTGCTTCCAAACTATCGCTCAATTACCTTGGGGACCTTAAAAAACCGACCGTCCGTCTCCGGTGCTGACGCCATGACTGCCACCCGATCCACCGAAGGACGCACCAAATCCGCCCGCAATGTCTGCCCTTTGTCGAGGACAGCACCACCTAGCATCACGCCCACTTGCGCCATCGGTGGAACGTCGGATGTATCTAATTCATTCAGTTGGGCAATATGATCCAGAATGGCAATCAGATCGCGGCGCATTCTGGGTTCTTCTTCCGCCGTCAACTCGAGATTCGCCAGCTCTGCCACCCGTCGCACATCGTCAATCGATACACTTGCCTGCTCACTCATTACCAGTCATCCCTCTTTGGCCTTCCCCACAGCGGTTCTTTTGGCCTTTCACTTCAAAGTGTATCCCGGCGACCTTTACTCCCGCTATCCGCGCCACCTCGCCAGCAAGCTGTGTCTGCATACTCATCAACTGACGCAACCAGGCTCCGTCAGCAACCTCTATATGAACCACTCCCGCGGCAAAACCCACCACGCTTCCCCGCTCCGCCAGCGCCTTGCCGCAGGCCACGGGCCACGCCGCGGCGAGTCTATCTTCATCCCGCATTGCTCTCAGGCTTCGTCGTAACGACCCTTTGAGCAGATCTCTCATACCCTGCATCGTCGTTATAGACTTTCGGCCATGGCAGGTGCCATCGCTACTGCTGCTTCCGGCATCTTTGCCAGCACAAATTCCCGCATGCGCCGTAGAAACACGGGAGTAGCAAACTCGGCTGCCCACGCCTGAATGATCGCCGTATCAAAAACGCCAGCGGACTCGTTTGCCTCAAACCGCAGAATCCCCTCCATCATGGATTCCACAGTCTGTTCTCCAAAATAGACTCCCGTTGGCGAAGCCCCTAATCCACGCACCGTCTCTAGCGACCCTCCCGCGCCGTACGCAATTACCGGTCGTCCGCAAGCTTGAGCCTCAAGCGGTACCATGCCGAAATCTTCATCAGCCGCAAAGAGGAGAGCCCTGCATTCGGCATACTCCTGCCACAGCGCCTCTGTAGTCATCTCTCCAAGAAACGTGACCCCAGCATTTTTTTTTACCATCTTCTTTAAGCGAGCCTCTTCCGGCCCGCTCCCTGCAATCCGCAACGTCCGTCCGAGGCGAGCACATGCCTCAACCATCAACTCTGTTCGCTTATAACCGACCAGACGTCCAGCACAAAGATAGTGCTGTCCAGGCATTTTGGCCACTCTGGCTCGATGCAGATCAATCGGCGGATGAATCACCATGCTCTGTCGCCCGTAGAGCCGTTGTATCCGGCTCGCCACATACTCTGAGTTTGCAACAAAATAGGTAACCGCTCTGGCCGCCCTCATGTCCCACCGTCTTACCCGGTTCGCGGTTGCAGAAAACAACGCCCTAGTCACCGGCCCCATCCGAGTCCGGTAACTCTCATATCCGTCATACAGATACCGCATAGGTGAATGGCAATAACAGATTTGCACCGTCCCCGAATCTAGGCGAACCCCCTTAACCGGCCCACTATCCGATGAAATCACGAGATCGAATCCCCGTAGATTTAGGCTTTCAGTTGCCGCAGGATAAAACGGCATCATGTGTCGATGATAGTTTCTCGCCAAGGGAACCATCTGCAAAAATGAGGTATGAATTCGACGCGTAAGTAAGCTATCTGGAATTCCGGGAGCGTCCGCCATAAGAGTGAAAATCTCCGCCTGGGGAAACAGCGAAGCTATGCACTCGGCAACACGCTCTCCGCCGCCTCGCGTCACAAACCAATGATGAACGATGGCGACTCGCACCCATACTCCTAATTCTTTTACAGCACTTGGTTCAGAACGCTCCGTCTTGTTTCAACACAGTCGAGAACGTTTTCAACAGAATCACTCCATCTCTTCCCAAGGTCCACCGGTTGACATAGTCACAATCGAGGGCAACACGTGCGTCATAACTGATCTCGCTTCGCCCCGATACCTGCCAAAGTCCTGTCAATCCGGGCTTTACCCGGCAATAGCAATCGAAAAACGTACCGTACTTCTCCACCTCAGCCGCCACAATCGGCCGTGGCCCCACAAGACTCATTTGTCCGGTCAACACATTCCATAATTGAGGCAGTTCGTCCAAGCTATAGCGACGCAAGAAAGCACCGATAGGAGTGATTCGCGGATCATTTCGTAGTTTATGCGTCTTATTCCACTCCATCCTTGCCTTGGGGTGTTTGGCCAAGTACTCTTCCAACACTTCAGCCGAATCGAGGCACATCGTTCGGAACTTCCACATCGAGAAGAATGCTCCGTTCTTCCTTATTCGACGATGCGAATAGAGAATCGATCCAGGCGAGCTCAACATAACGGTCGCCGCCACGATTCCCAATAGAGGCAACGTCACCGGCACTGACACTATCACCAACACAATGTCGATGAAGCGCTTAATTACCCTGTATCGGAAAAGATCCGACGGTGCACGATCCACCTGCCTGGACTTGAGGACCGGCAGGCTAACCGTTTCTGTATACGAATAAGAATCTTCAATAATCGCTGTAGGCGACTGGGGAGATTGATATTCACCCTGCATTGAAATCCTGTATCTGTATGACGACCTCCCCAAATCCATATGGTGACGTCGTCCATACGGTTAAGAAACTACAATCTTTTGCGGCGGCTGAATTTGTGATCCTGGAGTCCTTAAGCCGTCAGTGCCGCGCTTCCACTTCCGAAAATGTTGTTCCCTCTGTGCAATAGTCTCTTCTGTCCTGCCGTCCGCTATTTACATCGACAACCCGGAAAAGGAAGTTCAAGTATTTCATGCCAAAAGCTTATTGGCTTGTTCAGTCTACTAGGTCAACCTCTTGATGCCGGAAAAAAACATTTTGAGGTTCGTTTTTAATTTGCCTTTCCGGGTGCCTTTGCTGTCGGGTTTACCTCTATCCGCTTTCCTCGCTAAACTGCTTGGATGCAAGTTATAAGTACCTCGCTGCACGACGTCAAACTCCTTGAACCCCGCCGTTTTGGGGATAGTCGCGGTTGGTTTGCGGAAGTTTTTAATCAGGTAACCTTTGCTGCTGCTGGGCTTCCGGACAATTTTGTTCAGGATAATCAGTCTTTCTCTGGAAAAGGCGTCCTTCGCGGGCTCCATTACCAACTTGGTAAGCCCCAGGGGAAGTTGGTTCGGGTTTTATCTGGCCATATTTGGGATGTAGCGGTGGATTTGAGGCGGGATTCGCCTGATTTCGGGAAGTGGGCTGGGTTCCATCTACGACCGCTGAATGAGGCTGGGGAGATGGAGTTGCTCTGGATTCCGGAGGGGTTCGCGCACGGGTTTCTGGTGCTGTCGGAGACGGCGGAGGTGCTGTACAAGACTACGAATCCCTACTATCCGCAGGGGGAACGCTGCATTCTCTGGGATGACCCTACGCTGAAGATCGACTGGCCGCTGGGGGAACTGGGCGGTCTGGAGCCTTCGGTTAGTTCGAAGGATGCTGTGGGGGCGCTCTTCACGGAGGCGGATCTGCCTCCGGTGGGCTGAGGATTGCCATATTTTTTTATCTCTGGTAAAGCCCTGTTTTTGTTGAGCTTTCTGGGAAAATTGAGCGTAGGATGTGGTGGTTTATGGACAGCTAGCGGTCAAAAGCGTGGCAAAGGTGGTAACTGGACGCACGCTTTTCTGGGCCGAGATGGTGTCCGCGCTCTTTTCCACAGCCTTGACAGGGCCGTGTCGGGGAGTACCTATGGTCGATCTGGGAACAATCGTTCTTGCAGGGTTCGTGGCTGGAGTATTGGATTTAGCCGCTTCGACGACGGTGTTTCTGGCGCAGGGCGTCCCGTTTGAGCGGCTTCTGCAGGGGATTGCCAGTGGCGCTCTTGGATCTGCCGCTTTCAAGGGCGGTAGGTTTACGGCGGCTTTGGGGTTGGTCCTTCACTTCCTGATCGCGCTTGTGGTGGCCGCGCTTTACTATGCGGCTAGCCGGAAGTGGGTCGTGCTTATCGAGAGTCCTGTGTTTTATGGGACTTTATATGGGGTTGCGGTTCATTTGGTGATGAGCCGGATTGTGGTTCCCCTGTCGCGGGCTCCGAAACGGGAGTTTTCGGCCAAGGCTTTTCTGATTCAGATGGGGATTCATGTCTTGTTTGTGGGTTTGCCTATTGCTCGGATTGTGAGTCTTTCGTGATTCCTCTTGTTTCTGCGGCCAAACAGGCGAGAGCCCCTCGTAATCTGGCCGGTATTTCGCAGGGCTAAAGCCCTACGCTTCCACCAAAAGACGACGGATGTGAAGCGGCTTACGACACGGCTGAAGCCGTGCCCTTAAGCAGAACGGCAGAGCGGATCTTGTTAGTAGCTTCTTGAGTCAGCCTTGCTATCGGCTTCTTGCGCTAACAGCCATTGCTCTACTTCGGTTAGGGTTTCGATTTTGAGGTAGTTGCCGGTGCAGGTGGAGGGTTCGGTTCCGTGGATGAGGAAGGCTTGGCGGAGGCCGGCGGCGTTGGCGGCGGCTATGTCGGAGCAGCGGTCTCCTATCATGATGCTGTCTGATAAGGAGATACCGAACTCGCGTGCGCCGCGGCGGAGCATGCCTGTGCCGGGTTTTCTGTCCTCGTGCTCGCGTTTGTAGAGGCCTACACCGTGCTCGGGGTGGTAGGGGCAGTGGTAGACCGCGTCGAGCTCGATGCCTTCGGCTCGGAGGGCTTCGCGAATCCAGTCCATGAGGGTTTGGAAGTCTGCCTCGGTGTAGAAGCCGCGGGCGATTCCGGCCTGGTTGGTTACGACGATCAGGCGATAGCCGAGGGAGACTGCTGTTCGGCAGAGAGAGAAGATTCCGGAGACGAAGCGTACTTCTTCAGCGCGGTGGAGGTAGCCGACTTCTTCGTTGACTACGCCGTCACGGTCGAGGAAGAGGGCACGGGGTTGGTTCATGAGGATATTGTCTCGTGTGTGGGGTTGGGTGGGGTGCTGAAAAGTGGTCGCGACGAAAGAGGATGTACCTCAGCTGCTAAAGCATTTTCGGAGTGAGGTGGCGAGCAAAAAACAGACAACAGCAAAGACAAAGGCAAAATGCGGGGGTTCTTCCCCTTCGACTGCGCTCAGGGTCAGAATGACAAACTTCTTTCAGGTCCTCTACACCATCAGCGAAATTACAGTTCTGCCAATACTTTTTGCAGGGATTCGCGCCAATTCGGCATGCGCCAGTTGAATCGTTGCTGGAGTTTGGTGCAGTTCAGGCGTGAGTTTGCGGGGCGCTTAGCGGGGAGTGGGTACTCGGTGGCGGGAATGGCTTCAATGTCTGCGAAGCGTGTGCCGGGTTCCCTTTCGCTCTGCTGGCGTACTGCCTCGGTGGCGAAGCCGTACCATGTTGTCTCGCCTGCGCTTGAAGCGTGGTAGATGCCGCTGGAATCTGCCAGGGCAGCACCTGGGTCTTGACCCTTGGCGGTTGCTTCGGCCTGGCCGATGACGTGGGCGGTCATTTGGGCGAGGTCGCGGCTCCATGTGGGAGCGCCGTATTGGTCGCCGATTACGCGCAGGTGTTCGCGTTCGCGGGCGAGTTTCAGGATGGTCAGGAGGAAGTTTTTGCCGCGTGTTCCGTAGACCCAACTGGTCCGGAAGATCAGGTGAGCGGCGCCGGTTTGGGCCAGGGCCTGCTCTCCGGCGAGCTTGCTTGCGCCGTAGACGCTGACTGGATTGGTGGGATCGGTCTCGACGTAGGGTTTGGTGCCGGTGCCGTCGAAGACGTAGTCGGTGGAGAAGTGGATTACACCCGCGCCGATGGTGGCGGCTTCTTCGCCGATAACGCGGACAGCGTCGCGGTTGATGGCGTAGGCGAGGTCGGGCTCGGTTTCGGCTTTATCGACCGCGGTGTAGGCTGCGGGGTTCACGATCCATCGGGGGCGGAGGGTGCGGATGGTGTCGCGGATGGACTGGAGGTTTATGAGGTCGAGGGTGGAGCGCAAGGGAGCGATGACTTCGCCCAACGGTGACAGGGTATTGAGGAGTTCGCCGCCGACTTGTCCGGTTGCTCCGGTGAGGAGGATGGGGCCTGTGGTTGTTTTTGTGGGGATCATTCGATGTGTGCTTTCCGCTCTCTATGGTATTTCACCGTGGGCATCTCTACTCGAGTGGTCGAGGATAGGTATTAAATTGTTATCAATTTTGCAGGAGAGCTCTCTGTAATCGACCAGCTAATGACGGGTTGAAGCGCGAAATCTTCTGGGTGCTGCTCAACTGCGAAAAAACCGGCGACCAAATCCACACCGCTCGTCGTGGAGTTCGGAAAAATCAATTTGAGAGGAACACTAGCCAAGCCAGATGGAAACTTCTTCGGTGATACACCTTTCTCAGCACCCGGCTCGAAGAATCCAAATTTGGTTCCGATCCCCTCTTCTACTGGCACCGCCCAGTCCTCTCGCTCATATTTCAAGATAGGATTTCGCTGCCGTTCCGGAGCGTCATTCAGGTAAGGAAAGAGATCCGCAATCCATCCAGTTACTGTACTGTCCCCATATGCCTTTTTCGGCTTATAGATCGCCTGCCAGAACTCGACGTTCGGGTGGCCTTCCACGGTTCGTATGAGCTCGTCGATGATGGGGCGCAGGCGAACGATCCACCATTCCAAACCGTAGGTTTCAAGCACTTCGATTCGTGCACGTATTCGCCGCCAATCATCAAGAGATCCTGTAACGGTGATCTTTGGTATGCCGCAGATGCATCTCAGCGCGTAGGTGAAGTAACTCGAGTAGCAATCCATTAGTACAACTTCGCTGGCGGTACGAATCGCCGGAGTTGTGGTTGAGAAGTTACAGATGAGCGTTTCATGTAAGACAGAATCCGTTCGCTCACGAATCTGCGATGAGATGCTGGAGATTGCGCTTTCGAAATTGGCAAGGTGCAGATCCGGGACTTCCGCAGTCAGTTCCTCAGATCCTTGATGTCGAACGAGGCGGCCACGAAGGGCCTCGGCGTTTTCCGATACATGATGGGCAAAGCCTTGCTCAATCACTAGCCAGATGCAATCGGGAGAAAGTGTCAAAGGGCGATGTTGTGCGAATGCCGTGGCAACAGCATCAATCAGCGGGTGGCAGCGGCTCACGACGCGGTCATTTGGGGGGTGAGCCTGCGTTCTGAGAGACAAAATCAAATCATACAAAGTATTCGTTACAGCCCTCTCCGGTTCAGGAAGGAGCAGCAGTTTCCGTCTAAACCGCTTCGCTACATGAGAACTCAGCGACTCAGACCATAGAGGTCTTTCCGCCGCTATTACGGGGTCAACCGCAAAGGTGTACCGATCAAACTCATGTTTGTCTGACTGTGTGGGAAACATACAAGAGATACTATGCCAACTCTTGTCCCCTGCAGCCGCGATTTAGATTAAACGAAAGAATGAATCCGCGATCTTGCTGTCGACAGTGACGTCTTAGTAGACGGTGTCTTCGAGGATGCGCAGGAGGTATTGGCCGTAGGTGCTCTTGGAGATTTTGGCGGCGAGGGCTTTTAGCTGGTCTGCGGTGATGTAGCCGAGGCGGTAGACGATCTCTTCGGGGCAGGCTACTTTGAGGCCCTGGCGCTTTTCGATGGTGTGGATGAAGGTCGCGGCCTCGAGGAGGGAGTCGTGGGTGCCGGTGTCGAGCCAGGCTATGCCTCGGCCGAGGACTTCGGTGCGGAGCTGGCCGCGTTCGAGGTACCAGCGGTTGACGTCGGTGATTTCGAGTTCGCCGCGCGGGGATGGCTTGAGGTTCTCTGCAATGCCGACGACCTGGGCGTCGTAGAAGTAGATTCCGGTGACGGCGTAGCGGGACTTTGGCTTGCTCGGCTTCTCTTCGATGGAGATGGCGCGGCGTTGGGCGTCGAATTCGACTACGCCGTAGCGCTCGGGATCGAGGACGGGGTAGGCGAAGACGGTTGCACCTTGCTTGCTGAGGGCCGCTTGCTGGAGGGTCTTCGCGAGGTCGTGGCCGTAGAAGATGTTGTCGCCGAGGACGAGGCAGCAGGGTTCTCCGGCGAGGAAGTCTTTGCCGATGAGGAAGGCTTGCGCGAGGCCGTCGGGTGAGGGCTGGACGGCGTAGTTGAGCGTGATGCCCCACTGTTCGCCGGTGCCGAGGAGTTGCTGGAAGCGCGGGGTGTCTTCGGGGGTGGAGATGATGAGGATCTCGCGGATGCCGGCGAGCAGCAGGACCGAGAGGGGGTAGTAGATCATCGGCTTGTCATAGACGGGCAGGAGCTGCTTGCTTACCGCCTGGGTGACTGGATGAAGCCGGGTGCCGGAGCCGCCTGCGAGGATGATTCCCTTCATCGTGCACCCTCCGCGGAGACTGCGGCTTCGCGGCCGGAGTAGTTCTGGGTGACCCAATGCTGATAGGCTCCGCTGGTTACGTGCTCGACCCAGGTGGCGTTGGCTAGGTACCACTCGACGGTTTTGCGGAGGCCGGTCTCGAAGCTTTCCTGGGGGAACCAGTTGAGGTCGTGCTGGATCCTACGGGCGTCGATGGCGTAGCGGCGGTCGTGGCCGGGACGGTCTTGCACGTAGGTGATGAGCTGGGAATGGGGCTTGTGAGGGGATGCGGGGACGAGCTCGTCGAGGAGGGCGCAGAGGGTGTTGACGACGTCGAGGTTGGCGCGCTGGTTGTTGCCGCCGATGTTGTAGGTTTCGCCGATGCGGCCTTGATTGAGCACGGTGCGGAGGGCTCGGCAGTGGTCGAGTACGAAGAGCCAGTCGCGGACTTGCTGGCCGTCGCCGTAGACGGGGAGTGGCTTGCCCTTGAGGGCGTTGGCGATCATGAGGGGAATGAGCTTTTCGGGGAATTGGTAGGGGCCGTAGTTGTTCGAGCAGTTGGTGATGATGGCAGGGAGGCCGTAGGTGTGGACCCAGGCGCGGACGAGGTGGTCGCTGGCGGCCTTGGATGCGGCGTACGGGCTGTTGGGGGAGTAGGGGGTGTCTTCGTGGAAGGCCGGGTCGTTGGGGGCGAGGGTGCCGTAGACCTCGTCGGTGGAGACGTGGAGGAAGCGGAAGTGGTCGCGCTCTTCGCCTGTGAGTGAGGCGTAATACGTGCGGGCGGCCTGGAGGAGGGTGAAGGTGCCGTCGATGTTGGTGCGGAGGAAGGCTTCAGGACCATGGATGGAGCGGTCGACGTGGCTTTCGGCGGCGAAGTGGACGATGGCGCGGGGGCGGTGCTTCTCGAGGAGGCTCGCGACCAGCTTTGCGTCGCAGATATCGCCCTGGACGAAGGTGTAGCCGGGGTTGTCTTCGACTGCGGCCAGGTTTTCGGGGTTTCCGGCGTAGGTCAGCTTGTCGAGGTTGACGATGGGACTATTGCCGGTGGCCAGCCAGTCGAGAACGAAGTTTGAGCCGATGAATCCGGCGCCTCCGGTTACGAGGATAGGGGTCATGCGGGTTTCTGCGTTTTCTTCTGACTTCTGATTGAAACTCATGCTGTTATCGATGCCTCCGCGGACTGTGCCGCACACCTCTACAGATTACCGGAGGCAGGGAGTTTACCCAAGGAGGCAACCGGAGGGGTAAAAAGACTCCTCCAATGTGGTCTGAAAGGGCCAAGCCATGTCCGCAAAGAATGATGCGCCGCGATCTCCCGTTCAAACACACACGCCGGAAGCAAAAGAGGTAGCGGAGCAACCGTCGGGGCCGTTGGGGGACAATCCAGGTACGGCAGGTCCGGGACAGACGGCAGTGCGCTCGAAGACCCCGGAAAATGCCGCCGGCCACATCAATCCTTCCGCTCCCGAGGACTCGAATACGACGCCGGGGAGTACGGGCAAGAAGTAGATGCAGCCGACGGCAATGCGACCTAGTCAGCAGTGTGGCTTAGCAGTTGGAACCTCCGGGGCCGCCGTAGAAGATGGTCTCGTTCCACGGTGAGGCGAAGTTGTTGACTGTTACGGTGTAGCACTGCGGTGAAGTCGTGGAAGGTGTGAGACTGGCCCAGGCCGACCCTCCGGCTGTCTGGAAGTAGTAGATCTGCCGCTGGTAGCAGGCCTTCTGCCATCCTTCGGCGGCAAGGTGCCCGCTGCCCATGGGCGGCCAGCTGGTGGTGCCGACGACCTCGCCACCATAGTCAATTTCGGCGGCATGGGTAGCCATGACACCGTTACCGTACTGTGAGGCAGGATAATAGCCAATGGCATTGGCCGCTGCTGTTCCCTTGACATAGAGCCACCAGCGACCGCCGGTGAGGTAGTAGGCAATTTCGAGTTCCCACTGCTGTCCTCCGTAGGTGCTGATAGGGCCGATTGCGCCGCCGATTGGCCACGACTTGTTGGTCTGGACGAAGTTGCTGCAGGTGAGGTTGTAGCATCCGGTCTTGTTGTAATCGTCCGCTGTCCAGTAAATGAAGAAGCAGGGATTGGGGCCTCCGTAAAGTCCGGGATAAACCTGCAGGCCCACCTCCGCTGTCTGCAATGCGGCACCGGAGCCACCAACGTACCAGTGCTGCGAGAGCGAAAAGATCTGGTTGGCACCGATGGCCGGCTTCCAGATGTTAATGAAGCTGTGTCCGCCGATGTTATTGACGTTCTGGAACGCATGAGCCCACTTGTGAGTGGCCGCGACGTTAGGGCTTGCTCCCTGGGGGGGCCTGACCTCTTTGTCCAGTGGGCTCTTTTGAAAAAACTGTTGGAGGCTTTCAAAGCGTGACATGCCTTCGAGGGTGAGGCGGCGCATGGGGATGGTGCCGTCGGGGCATTCCATTTTGTTGCCAAGCGTATCGACCTTGCCTGGACCGAGAGGTGACTCGATGTGGCTGGCCTGGCGCTCGTCTTTGGCACCTGCGGCGTGGGGTTCCGCCGGCTGGGGCAGGTCGGGGGCTTTGGGAACTGTAGTTTCCTTTCCACGCAGACCAGGCTGCTGTTCGACAGGGACGCAGTCGAAGATGGAGCCGTTCGCGTCGACAAAGGAGTGCTGTACTGTGACACCTTCGTAGTGCTTGAGGATGTGGGCGCGCATCTCAGTAATTGCCTGCGCGTTGGCTCGCTTGCCGGTGGTCGAAGCCGCAGCCACAGCGGCCGCAAAGGTTTCCGGCTTCGCTTGATTGACGGAATCAATGAATTCTTTAAATGGGGTGATTTTTTCGTTTGCCATAGGATCGATCTCCATTCAGTAGGCTTTTTTTGTTGCGTTGTTCTTCAGCTTCTCGGATAGGCGAAGGACAAAAGTGCCGCACTTTGATGGACTTGGCTCACGACAGACGACAGGTCGGCCTTGAGCGACAAGGGCTTCTGCGGCTTCAATTGACCAAAAGGGGGAAGTGACGGGATCCCAGGAAGTGCTTGGCCCGCGTTCGCTGCGAACATACGCGCCCCCGTGCTAACCTGTCAAACCACATGGCCTTCCACGGAGGTGCCGCTATGCCGAGCAACGTTTACACCGAACACTATCGGGGCGAACCGGTCGAGATCACCACCCAGCAGAGCACCGACGGCAGATGGACTGCTACCGCCGCGCTGAGCGGGCAGGCTGTACCATCGGCGGTGGAGAGCGGCACAACATTTGCCACGGAAGGCGAGGCTCGGCAGAGCGCTCTCTCCGCAGCAGCCGCGGCGATGGATCGTGCTCGCAGCCATATTGGAAAGCCCTGACCGCGGCTTTCGAAGCGCAGAATCCCCTTGCCATCGGCATCTACGGAGAGCAAGATGGGGAGCATTGAAAACCGGGCCTCGTCTGAAACTAGCTGCTGGGTATTTCCCAGCGATCTGCAGTCGGTTGTTATTGCAGTAGTGGAGGAAGCTGTGGCCAGCCTGAATCCTATTCCCGTCATTGATGAAGCGAAACTCAACGCCTTTATGGGCCGTGCCGTGCAAGATATGGGTGCGGCGATGCACGCGTCGCTGGTGGTTATTGGCGACAAGCTTGGCCTTTATAAGGCTATGGCTGGAGCCGGTCCACTGACGCCGGCGCAGCTTGCCGCAAAAGCCCATACCGACGAACGCTACACACGCGAGTGGCTCAACGCCAATGCAGCCAGCGGCTATGTGGACTACGATGCCGCAACGAAGACCTACACGCTGCTCCCGGAGCAGGCCTTTGCGCTTGCCCAGGAGGACAGCCCCGCTTTTTTGCCGGGAGCATTCCAGATCATCGAAGCACTGACGCGCGATGAGCCGAAGATCACCGAGGCGTTCCGCACGGGGCGCGGCGTTGGCTGGCATGAGCATGATCCGGAGATGTTCCAGGGGACGGAGCGATTCTTCCGTCCTAACTATGCCGCCAACCTGATCTCGCAGTGGCTGCCTTCGCTGACTGGGGTCGTCGAGAAGCTCAAAGCTGGCGGGCGCGTCGCCGATGTTGGCTGCGGGCATGGTTCTTCGACGATCCTGATGGCGAAGGAATTTCCGAAATCGACGTTCTTCGGCTTCGACTACCACGCACCCTCGATCGAGTGGGCGAGACGCACTGCCAAGGAGGCCGGGGTCGGCGACCGCATTACGTTTGTCGTCGCGTCAGCGAAGGAATTCCCGGGCAACGACTACGATCTCGTCACGTTCTTCGACTGCCTGCATGACATGGGGGATCCGGTGGGTGCGTCCGATCATGTTCGAAGCACTCTGTCGTCAGAGGGAAGCTGGATGATTGTTGAGCCCTTCGCGAACGACAATGTCGAAGACAACCTGAACCCGGTTGGCCGTGTGTTCTATTCAGCGTCCACGCTGGTGTGCACACCGGCTTCACGGTCGCAGGAGGTTGGGCTCGCGCTTGGCGCTCAGGCGGGTGAAGCGCGCATGAGGGACGTGGTTCTTAGCGGAGGCTTTACGCAGTTTCGACGCGCCAGCCAGACTCCGTTCAATCTTGTGTTCGAGGCCCGACTTTGAGACTCTCCTCCATCGCGATGCTTGTTTCGATTGCGGCGTGTGTTTCCGTGCCTTTACACGCTGCTGAAAAGTTGAAGGGTTTTTACTCCGGCAGCGGCGGCATTACTGCAGAGGTACACCGCGTTCTGCTGGTTCAGTTTGCCGCCGACGGGACGGTGATTCTGCAGCAGACGTGGGACAACAAACCTACACAGACATGGCACGCTCATTGGGCGCAGGATGGCAAGGAGGTCAAGATTACCTTCGACCCGGTCAAAGACGGAACAACGCCTACTCCGCTGGCAATGAAGATCGATCACGGCACTCTGACTGCTACGAGTTGGGATGCTACGGCACTTGGACCGCTTGGCCCACCCAAACTCGCGCCCTTCAGCGGCAAGAACGTGCAGAAAAACACCGTCTCAACCTGCCAGAGTTTGAACTCCCGCGATCCAAGCGCAGACTGCGTTACGTGGAGCACACGACAGTAAGATCGGAAGGCTGGCTGAGAAGCGGCACTCATGCACCTCTCTCAGCAAGAGTCTTCTGAGTGCGCTATTGCTCGATTTATTGCTCGGGAGCGGCAACCTGGTGTGACGAGGGGCTACTTTGAACTCGCGCCCGAAGCAGGTTACAGGTCTCTATCTCTTTCTGTGCGTCTGCTGGCCGAAGAGCCGCAGTGTAAGCATCAGCCAGTTGCTGATGGAATTTCTCGCTGTTCGGCAACAGCTTCGTCGCCGCCTCAAGTTCGGGAATAGCTGCGGCCGTGTTTCCGCTTTCAAACTCCATCTTGCCGAGATCGTAATGCGAATCAGCATCACGTGGGCTTAGCTGAATAGCAGTGCGAAGTTCTTCGAGCGCCTGCTGCTTCTTTCCCTGCTGACCCAATGCTTCTCCCAAGGCGCGATGTACATCAGGAATTTCTGGATGCAACTTCTCCAGCGCAGCCAGCCGCTCTGCGCCAGGGGCGATTCGCCCAGTCTTGATCATCGACTCGGCGTAGACATACTCTGCCTGTGGAGCAAGGTCAGTTTTTCCGATCACGGGCTCCAGCGCTTCGATGCAACCGGGATAGTTTCCTATCATGAACTGGCTGATGGCCAGGACGCTGCGGGCACCGGCGTCATCCGTGTGCGACTTCAGGTAACGCGTTAGCGGCATGATGGCATCCGCAAATTGCAATCCCGCAAATGCCGCTCGCCCCAAGTTATAGTCGAGTCCTTCGAGCGACGGATTCCACAAGGCGGCACGCTTAAAGTAGGTGACTGCGTCCGAATAGTCGTTGTTGGTTGCCGCGATAGCGCCGAGATTGTTATAGCTGTCGGCCACGGGGAGTCTCAGCTGCTCTCTCATTGATTCGACACTGCGCGGCGTCAGCGCATCCCCCGTTGGCGCACGGCGGGGAGACGCTGCCCTGGCTTCTGCCGCGGGTACTTGAGCATCCTGAGACCCCTTTGGGTTCAGCAGTCCTGCCAGCTTGGTTTTATCCTGCGTGAGCGTTTTGTTGGCCAGATCGCGTGAAATATCCATCTCGGCATGTGCTGCCTGCTGCTGCCCTTGCTGCATCAGAATTCGGCCCAGAAGGAAGTGCGCTTTCTGGACCTGATATCGATTCTGCGAAACATCCGTTGTAAGACGGATGGATTGACGAAGAGCCGTTTCTGCATCCGCGAAACGGTTCATGTTGAAATACATCTGCCCAAGATAGAGATAGGCGTCAGGACTTCGTGGATCAAGTGAGATCGCCTTTTTCAGATATGTTTCTGCTTCAGCGTAGTTATTGCGACCCACCTCAATCTTGCCGAGCGCCGCATATGTCATGGAATCGCGCGGAGAAATTGCCAGTTCTTTTTTCAATTCTGCTTCCGCGGTATCCAAAGGATTTTCCACGTTACCAGCCGTCAACAGGGCTGCTGCGAGCAGATAGTGCACGCCCGGCAAATTTGGGTTTTCCTCGATGGCCCGTCGGAATTCGGTTACTGCTCTCGATTGGAAATCAGAGTCGCCGTACGCGCGGCCGAACGTCATATGGATTTCCGCCGTGTCCCCAAACGATTTCTCCATCTCGTCGAAGATCTGCACAGCGCACTTTTCATCTTCGAGATCGAGACAGGTCACGGCCAGGTCGTAACCGTTGGAAAAAGTCGGATCTAACGCCACGGCTGCTTCGAGCTCTTTCCTTGCTTCCTGATCCTGGTTTAGTTTTCGAAGTGTGTGTCCCAGCACCTTATGTGCCTGAGCGAGCTTCTCACGATCACCCGGATATTTCTGTATGAATTCCGTCGCCAGCGTCTTTGCATGGGCAAGATCACCCAGCGCTAGCGCCGTTCGCGCATAGTCGAGAAGCAGAGACGGAGAACCGGGCTCCAAAATCAGAGCCTCATCAAATAATGGAGCTGCGTGCGTGTAATCCTGCACCAGACCGTACCCCATCGCTAACTCGCCAAGCGCATCTGCAAGAAAAGCGCGGTATTGCTCCGCTGCCTCGTTGAGCTTGCCCGTCCGTTGCAACGCCTGGGCATTGTCGTAGTGCTGCCGCAACGATTCGTTGCCGACCGTTCCATTGCCCCCAGGCTGGCCCCAAAGGGTCACAGCATAAATCAACGTGAAAATAAAGGACGTGCCGCAACGTTTGAATCGGATGGACATGATGGGTCAGGAATCGATATGGGTTATCCACCGTCGATTCCAAATCGTATCACCGCGACAGCTCGACGGACATACCACCAGTCTTGATACACCGGCTTCAATTCTGAACGGGGTGGTGGTGGCTTCGACCTATGAGATGGCGCTCGTCTTCCCTAAACCAAAGAAAAACGGAAGGCAAATGAATCGTTTGCCTTCCGTTTCGCAGGAGGCGTGCTAGAAGAAGTACTTCACGTTCAATTCAATAATGCGCTGGTAGGGAGCGCCCGTCTTGTTGTCCATAACACCGAAGGTGCTGGTGTTGTAGTTCCGCGTGATGGCTTTGCTGGCATAGTCCACGGTGTAAGCCAACGTGAGCGGTGTCAGCGAGCTGTAACCCGGTAACGGGTGGTTCAGCCAGTTAAAGGCGCTGGCACGGAATTGGATTTGCTGGCTCTCATGAATATGGAAAGACCTGTAAATTGCCAGATCGTGATTGAAATAGGCCCCGGCGCTCATGTAGGGGTAATTCTGACCGCCCTGCTGCCCTACCGGTGGCGCTATAAAGCAGTTCCCATTCAGGCGTTGGTAGTGGCCAAGGTTGGCTGTTGGGTCGCAGGTCAGCACGGGCATGATCGGGACAGGAGCATCCGTACCAAAGTACGTAGCAGTGCCGATGCCGGTGGTGATACCCTGCGCCTTCGCATTTGCCGGCAGACCGGTGTACGTTAGCCCGAGGCCGAAGTTTGGCACACCGTTTCCAAGCGCAGCGGGAATGTACCCGCCACCCTGCCACGTGGAGATGCCGGAGATCGTCCATCCTCCAAGCAGCCCGTTGACAAACGGATTGAAGGCATTGAGTTTTCCGGTCTGGTAATAGTAGCTGGCATTGAAAACAATCGGCCGATCCGTGGAGGTCGGGCCGTAGTCCAGGTGGATATCAAACGGATTCGCCTGCAGCCCCGTGCCCAGCGTCTTCGACCACGTGGCGTTCAGGTTGTAGCCGAGCCTACCGGTCGTCTTGATCCAAGCTACCTGCAGAGCGTTGTAGTTGGTGTAAGCGATACTGCGATTCATATTGGCGGAAGCGGTTCCGTACGCGAAGCCGTAGGGGTGATAATGTGACGCCTGGTTTCCTGTCGGAGTGCCGGTGGAGCCGTTAGGATTCGTTCCCAGGTTTTCCGGATTGGTGGACAGCACACCAGTGACGGGATCGGGCTTGAAGAAGGCTCCAAGCGGTGTCTTGTTCTGATCAGCGATTGCGGCATAGTTGCTGCCTTCAATGCCCTCGCTATTGTCGGGAAGCTGGCTGGTGCTGCTTCCAACGTAAGCTACATCGACTACGGAATTCCACTTCACTCGCTGGTCGATCGTGAGATTGTAGGCAAAGGTGAGCGGCTGGCCGTAGTCGCCCGGGTCGAAGCCCGTCTGCGTTCCGCTTGTGCACTGAGAGGTACACGGCACATAGGCCAACTGATTGAGTTGCGAAAGCATAACCGTCTTCGAACCAGGCGAGTTGTAGCTCAGGACGTGCTGCGCGGTCACTAGCGGCGCCGAGACGTCGTTGACTTGGGTGACGAAACGGTAGGAGCCCCATCCGCCGCGAACCATGGTGTTGCCGTTCCCGTAGAGATCGTAGGAAAAGCCCAATCGTGGGTTGAAATAGGCGAAGCGGTTCGGCTGACCGCTCAGCGGAACGCCCGCATCGATGGCATGCCAGTAATAGCCTGGAGCGTATTTGCCGCTGTTGAAGTCAGACAAGACGCGATCAGGATAGAAGACCGCCATGCCAATGTGTTGACGGTCATACCAGTGGCCGATGTGCTCGACACGCGCGCCTAGCTCAAGGGTTAGATGTTTGGTTGCTCTCCAGTTGTCGGAGACGAAAAACGCCGTCGCCTGGTAGGCAGTATCGGCAATGGGAGATGAATCGTTTTCGCTGTAGCCCGACAGTATGCCCATGGTGAAGTTAGCCACGGGGTTCTGCGGCGAGCCAAGTGGGCGTCCCGTAAAGACATTCGGATTCTGACCCGCGCGAATGGTGAGGGATCCATCCTGGAAAGTACTGAAGGTGCTCTGGTAGTTATCGGTGTTCTGCGTGAATGCGCCCATTTTCACCGTGTGAGCGCCCCAAATCTTGGTCAGCGTATTACTGAACTGTGGGGCTTCCTTGCGGACTGCATACTGACCCGGAGGGTTGTCAAAGATAGAAGCCTGCGAGAAGTCCGGGAAGCTGGCTGTCCCGGCGCTGCTGTAAGCAGGGATGTTGAGAGAGGTAGTCTGAAAGACCTTGCCGTAGGGATAGCCCAATGTGCTCCGGTAGGCCGCCGATGGATCCGGCTGCACAAAGGGGAAGTCCCCGAAGGCCCATGCCGCCATGAAATCGTTGGTGGTTGTGGCATTGAAGTTGTGTACGAAGTGCCCGGCCAGCGATTTGCCCCGGAAGGCCTCTGACATGCCGCCGCCTGGGTACGGGATGGCGTTGCCCGGCGTCCAGTAGAGGTGCGCGCCATTACCCTGCGCCAGCTGCGAATCGTATGCCTGCTGGTAAGACCCGTAGATCTTTGTATTTGGTCCCCATTGATAGTCGATCCGGAAGCGATAGATCCACCCGTTGTTCAGGTTCGGGATGGGCTGAACGTAGTTGAAGCCTCCCGGAGTAGTAGCGGGGTTCGCATTTGCCTTGGGCCAGATTTTGGCCAGCGCCGCTCCACCAGGATCGATAAATTGAGCCGGTATCTTATTACCGGAGTTTGGAGCAGTGGAGTTGTTGGTAGGAATGCTGGTGCCGTCCGGGAAGACCGTTCCGGAAAGATCGCCGCACCATGCACCCTGGGGATAGCTGGAGGTTGGAGTCGCATAAAATCCGTTGGGGCAAAGGGTCGTGTTATCCGGGTTATCGGTGGTGAAATCCCCGGCCATCATCTCCGGAGAGGGAATGTACGATTTCAACACGTTCGAGTTGCCCTGGTTTTGCAACCACTTTTCGAAACCGCCCCAGAAGAACAGCGTACTCTTGGTGCCCGGAACCGGACCGCCAAAGTTACCGCCAGGATAGTAATAGTGCTGGGGCCCCTGCGCGATTCCCTGATGATTGCTCTGCCAATCGTTCGCGTTCAGAACACTGTTCCGCGCGTCGAAGTAGGCTTCGCCGTGATACCGATTGCCTCCCGATTTACTGATGGTGCTCACGACCACCGGTCCAAACGCAGTGTCAGCACCGAAGTTCGACGCCTGTACGCTGACCTCCGAGGTCATTTCCGGGTTGACGATCGAGACCGAAGACGCCATGTTGCCTGGGTCAATGATGTTGGCTCCGTCAGCCAGCAACGCCGTACCGCCGCGATTCACTGCACCATTAATATTGATGCCGTTACCGATCGCACTTTGCTGAACAGACACGTTTAGATCGTTGTACATCGGACTGTTCTGGGTCAGGCCGGAGGAGACTGTTGTCGCGCCCGGCAGCACTTTCAGCAGCTCGGTGGTGTCGCGGCCAACAAGAACCAGGTTCTCGATCTGCCTGGAGTCCAGGACGTTGGTGCGTGCCCCGTTGTCCGTGGGAATCATGTCGCCGGTAGCTTCGACTGTTACCGTCGTTGACTCAGAGCCCACTGCCAGCGAAATCGCAGGAACGGCGCGCACATCTCCGGCGTGCAGCATAATTCCAGTGATTTCCTTAGGCTGGAAACCTTTCGCGTTGGCCTTCACACTGTAGGTGGCCGGTACCAGCGCGGGAAAGGCATACAATCCCTGGCGATTCGTTTCTACGACACGCGTAGTTCCGGTCGATTCGTCAGTCAGCGTTATCTCGGCTCCGGGAATTACGCTACCCGAGGCATCCTGCACGATACCCGTCAACTGAGCTGTGGTTTGTGCGTGGATCAGGGACGTGGACGAAAGTAAGAACGCAACCCCGATAAGTGGAATAATCCGCCGTACGCTTCCACAGAGTTGTCGCAGATCTAGAGTTAGGCCTCGCCTGGTAGAAATACCATACGTACTTTTCATTTTTCCGCCTCCCAAAAATTCCCGTCGATAAATCAACGTAGCTACGTGAGGGGAGCCCGATAAGTCTTTTTACTTAGTTCAACACTATTGGTGATTTTGTTAGCGACCGAGACTATAGAGCCACATTTCTGACGATGTCAAGAAAAAAATACAAATTGTCGCAAAATACAGGCCTTCGGATATACTCTGGGATCGAAACCAAGAACGCATAGTTGTCACTTGATGTTCGACCTAAATCTCAGCTTTACTCCTGTTGTCTTACTGACTTATCTTCAATTGTTCCAACGGCCAAACTAAAAACAGATTCCGCCCCTCTAAAAAATCGTTGCTATAGGATTTCATTCCTAAAGCCACTTTGATGAGGACTTAGGCTTTCCTCTGTTCGCGAAATTTGCTCCTGATGGTATGCTTCGTTATTTTTAGTGGGCGCCTCGATCTTTATCCCGATTCGGAGCGGTTTATTGCATGCTTAACATCAGAGGTTCAAGGAAATTGCGTCTCGACAAACCTGGCATAAGACACGTCGACCTGACAGAGTTACAACTCGCGTCGAGTGAGACAGCACGGATCATCAACCGGGATATCGTGCTCGAGTTAATTCGGACCAGCCAGCCCATTTCGCGTGCCGACCTGGCGCGGCGTTCGGGCCTTGGACGCAGCACCGTCTCGCAGATCGTGGAGCAACTCATCGACGAGAATTGGGTGCGCGAAGGCGCAATGGGTTCGCTGCCCCGAGGACGCAGACCAACCATGGTGGGACTAAACGGAGATCTGGTAGCGATCGCCGTCGACGTTCATCCAGGACAGGCCAGTGTCGCCCTAGTGGATCTGAATGGGCGGCTGCTCTCGCGTCGGCCCGTGCCGATTACCTCCGACCCGGCAGCCTCCGTGCGGTTGATCATCGAATGCATTCAGCGGATCCGTCCCACTGCGCCACAAAAATCAACGGAGGGCATCGGCATCAGTCTGCCAGGAAGAGTGAATCCTACGACGCAGCGGCTAATCTTTGCTCCCAACCTGAAATGGCCCGAATTCGATATCAAGAAAATGGTCGAGACCAAGTTGGGACTTCCCGTGATGCTGGAAAATGATGCAACTGCTTGTCTCATGGCGGAGCGAATCTTCGCCCGCATGGACGGAGTGAAGGATGCGGTGCTGGTCGCGGTCGGCGAAGGCGTGGGAACCTGCGTTCTTGCCAATGGACAAGTATTCTCCGGACACAACGGAATGGCGGGCGAGTTCGGCCATATCCTCGTCGATCCCAATGGCCCGCGCTGTGCGTGCGGGCAGCACGGATGCTGGGAACTTTATAGCTCCGGCCGGGCTGCACTGCGTTATTACCGGGAGTTGAAGCCGAAGGGCAATGTCGTCACTTTTCAGGAACTGCTCAACCGGGCCGAAGACGGCGATTCGGCTGCCGCGCAAGCTCTCACCAAACAGGCCACGTGGATTGGTCGCGGATTGCGGATGATCATTGCCAGCGTCTCTCCCAGCATGATTCTGATCGCAGGGGATCTAACGGCAGCCTGGCATCGTTTTGGGCCGGTGATCGAGAAGGAGGCGGCTGACCTCACCCTGGCCGGAACTGCCCCTCTGATTCGACCGACCCACGAAGGCGAAATCGCTCGGCTTCGCGGTGCTGCTGCACTCGTGTTTCAGCGGGGAGCCCGCCGCACTACGTCTGCCGGAGTCGTGGCGAGTTCAGCCAAGAGCGCCTGATACCAATGATTCGATTCCGATGAACTTACTGCGCCACCCTGCCTGATCCGTTTAGGCGAGGTGGGAGCAAATGCATTTACAATGATGAAGCTGGCCGGACATTCCAGCATGACAGTGAGCCAGCGTACGTGCATCGGACGCCGGAGTCTGTGGAGCGAGCTTTGGCCGGCTGGAGACGCTCAATCGCAAGGCTCTGGAACGGGCAAGTGGCGTAAACTCCCCACAAAATCCCCCACAGCGTGCTCTAAGAGCGTCGTGCGTCATGGAAGGGCCTGTAGCTCAACGGTTAGAGCAGGGGACTCATAATCCCTTGGTTGGGGGTTCAAATCCCTCCGGGCCCACCACTAACCACCCTATAAATAAAAGCGATTCGTGATATCTGCTAGAACAGAGCAGCTCATTAAGCGATTTGACTCTGCTCTCGAGAGAGCACGGACTGCCGACTACGCTGGGGCTCTCCGGGAGTTTGAGGAACGAAACGGCCGCAATCTGCGGACGATACTCACGTTGACAAATTCTTTGAAAAGAAGCTATTCTTGAGCGTTTTTCCAACGGGTTGCTTTCAATTTCCATAATCAACAAGGAGGAGAAATGGCCCAAACTATTATGACGGGGACGATCGACAAGAAACCAGTGCCTCCGGCAATGCAAACAAAAGTGCAGGACGCTCTCAAAGGTGCTCTGCAATCTGAACTGTCCATTGGTCCCACCCACCACATCGAATTCACGCACATCAACATCGTTTGGGACAAAGTTAAATCCTGACATCCTCTATCCCTGTCAGGATGCGTAATTCCCCCCTTTGAGCAGGTGTTGGTAACTATCACCAAGGGAGATTCATAGGCTTACCGACTGCCCAAGGCAACCTCTTCTTTTGAGATGGCTTACTTTGAAACCATCGATAAATGAAGATTTGCTTCAAAAAAGGCCTCAGGACAATACCCCGTTTTCCGGCGACCACCATCGGTCGCAAGGCCGCCCTTTAAGGCAGTATCCATGGGCCAGGGGCATACTGACTCGAAAATCGGGTTCTAACTCCAATCCATCCGCTCTCACAGGAAGCGGATGGATCGGAGGCAGCTTAAGAACTCATGAGGTCCGCTTTCTAAACAAACTGTTTGATCTGTCTCACTACGCTCATCGAGAAACGACCAGGTTGCTAATGCAGGAGGGTTGCATGGGCGAAATTTGGCAAAGTGGTCAAAAAAACTATATTAGCCAAGTCATCTTGAAGGTCGCGGCTCGCTGCAATCTGAACTGTTCCTATTGCTACGTCTTCAACATGGCTGATTCTTCCTGGAAGAGCCGGCCAGCGTTGATGTCAAATGAGGTGTTTGAAGCAGCACTCGCGCGCACTCTCGAGCAATGCCGTGCTACCGGTCAGGATCGAATCCTCTTAGCCTTCCACGGAGGTGAGCCGTGTCTGATTGGTCCCGACAGATTCGACGCTTGGTGTGCAAGGGCGCAAGCTGTGCTGGGTAAGGTCGTAAATCTACATCTGGTCATGCAGACGAACGGGACGCTCCTGGATTCTCGCTGGATCGATCTACTCCGAAAATACGAAGTAAGCATCGGGATCAGCATGGACGGTCCCAAAGAGATCCATGATGCCGTAAGGGTCGATCACCGGCGACAAGGTTCCTACGATCAGGTGGAGCGCGGATTAAGGCTCTTGCAAGAAGCAGACATTCCGTACGGTGTCGGATGTGTGATCCCGCTGGGAGCTGATCCATTGGTTGTACACCGTCATTTCCTGCAGCTCGCCTGCAAACAAATCACTTACTTGATGCCTCACTTTACTCACGACACTATTGCGCCCATCTGGCAACGCTACGGAGCCACACCCTGCGCGGATTTTCTCATCCCGATCTTCGACGATTGGTGGTTTGAGGGCACCATGGAATTCCAAATCAATAATTTGAAAGATGTGGCACGGGTGATCATGGGCGGTCAGAGCCACTCTGAGGCGATTGGCAACGGTCCGCCGGGTTACGTGTTTATCGAAGCAGATGGAGAGATGGAAGGGCTCGATAATCTTCGTGCCTGTGGCGAAGGACTTTCCCGAATCAAGCTGAACGTCCGCAATTCCAGTTTTTTCGATCTGTTACGAACCGAGACAATGCACGCCCAGGCCATCTTTGAAGGCATGCCACTCGCGCAAACCTGCCGTGACTGCAGCGAAGCAAAAACGTGCGCGGGCGGCCATCTCGCACATCGTTTTTCCAGCGCTCGAGGCTTCGATAATCCAAGCGTCTGGTGCGCGGACCTGCTAAAACTCTTCTCCCACGTCCGAGCTCGGATGGGTGTGAGCCTGAAAGAAACCGATGAATTCCGGAGAACGCTGGCGATGCGAAATGCCATAAGCCTTGACGCTGCACCTCGGCTCTCTCCCTCTGCGGCCTGAAGAAAAATTCCACCCCGAACACTGCAAACAATTGCATTTTGATCCGTGATACGTTGACCTCATGGATCTCAATCCGTACGCCAAATTCCTCGACGAACGAGACCCACTCCCGGTCATTACTTCGACCGCAGACCGTCTCCGCGTCCTTACCGAGCCCCTCTCCCCGGCCCAGGCCGACGCAGAGCCCGCGCCCGGTAAGTGGAGCGTCCGCGAGATCATCGCCCACCTCGCCGACTGCGAACTCGTCTTCAGCTTCCGTTTCCGCCAGACCCTCAGCGAAGAGCATCCCATCATCCAGCCCTTCAATCAGGAGAACTGGGCCACGCGTTACGCCGCCTACGACCTCGCCTCTGCGCTCGCGCTCTTCACCGCTGCCCGCAACTGGAACCTGAAATTCCTCACCACCGTCGACGAAGCCGACCGCCACCGCCCCACCACTCACCCCGAGCGCGGCACCATGACCCTCTGGACCATCGTCGAGACCATGGCCGGCCACGACATCAATCACCTTCAGCAGCTCGAACGGATCACCGCAACCGCGTAGTCACCTCGCAAGCCCATCCCTTTCGCGAGCGCCTACAGCCCCAAAGCGTCATTCACATCGCGAACCAGATTCCGCAGATAACTCCGCTTATTCAGCAGCGCCACCATCGCATCTCTGACTCTCGCCTTTGCCGCCTCATCGCCGGCATCCACAGCAGCATCCCACGCGGTCCAAAGCCCTTCGAGCTCCGCCTGCGTCTCCACCATCTTCGCGTCGAAGGCGTCTTTGGTAGTCATCAGATCGCGCCGCAGCTCCGGCTCATCCTCGCCCATCTGCTTCGCGGCGCGCATCTCCTGAAGCTGCATGTTCAGCTCGAAGACCTCCTCCAGCAGCTCCGGCGGAACCACCTGCTTCTTCTCAATCCCCGTAGCCCGAGCCGCATCGGTCGCGGCCTTCGACTGCTCCTCCAGCTCCACGCCTTCGAGCTTCAGCAGATACTGCGTCCGCAGAATCGGGTCTTTCAGCGTTCGATAGGCGTCGTTCAACTCTGAACTAGCCGCCAGCGCAGCCTCCTGTTCGGCGGCGGGCTTCGAAGCGAACCGATCCGGATGCAGCTTGCGCGACAACGCATAAAACTGCTTCTCGAGCGCCGCTGTGTCGAGGTGTAAATGTTGAGGAAGTTGAAAAAGAGTGAAGTAGCTGCTCTGCGAATCGTGGCTCATCACTTTTAAGCTTACGCCGTAAAGCTCGACCCGCACCCACAACTCTTCGTCGAGTTCGGATTGATGAAATTGAACCCCTGACGCATCAGCGTCTCTTCAAAGTCCAGCACCATGCCATGCAGATAGATAAAACTCTTCGGGTCGACGAATATCCGAATCGGCGCGCCGTTAGTCGGATCGCCCGAAGTCTGAATCCCCGCGCCAAACGTGTACACACGGTCCCGCTCGCGAGGCTGCGAATCAAAACGAATGTTGTAGCTAAGCCCCGAGCACCCACCACCCTGAATCCCAACGCGCAGCCCGCCCTGCTCCGGCGAAACACCCTCCTTCGCCATCGCCACGCGAATCCGCTTCAGCGCCTTCTCGGTAATCTGAATGCCCTTCTGGTTCGGTTCCTGCCCCTCGGCCGTCAGCACATTCATCCCAGCCAGCGGGTTCTTTGGTTCAGACGAAGCAGCCTGCTTCCTGCTTGCCTCCATCTCCGCCGCGGATTGTAACGTCACCATCGCCATCATTCACACCTTCAACAAAACGACCACGGATCCCCACAGATCGCGCGGACTAGGACGCCTGGTACCTAAATCCCCGCTCATCCGCACTCATCCGCGGTCGTCTACTGATCTAGCCTTAGTGAGCCGCAGCAACCTCAGCGTTCGCCGTCTCACCAACATTGTTCTTCTTCTTCCAGTCGCTGATCGCCGCGTGGATGGCATCCTCAGCCAGCACCGAGCAGTGAATCTTCACAGGAGGAAGCGCAAGCTCCTTCACGATGTCCGTGTTCTTGATCGACAGAGCCTCGGCCACCGTCTTACCCTTCACCCACTCCGTAGCGAGCGAAGACGAAGCAATCGCCGAACCGCAGCCGAAGGTCTTGAACTTGGCATCTTCGATCACCTGCGTCTCGGGGTTCACCTTGATCTGCAGCCGCATCACGTCGCCGCACTCTGGCGCCCCTACAAGCCCGGTGCCAACCTCGTCCGAAGACTTATCCATCTGTCCAACGTTCCGGGGATTGTTGTAGTGGTCAATTACCTTATCGCTATATGCCATTTTGTGTCCCTCGTCTCTTACTTAGATGATATCTCTGGAAATAAGGTCCAATCGAACCCTAATTCCCTACCCGCTGCCTTAGTGCGCTGCCCATTCAATCTTCGAGAGGTCGATCCCTTCCTTCACCATCTCATACAGCGGGCTCAACTCACGCAGCTTCTGCACCACATCAATCAACTTGTCTGAAACATAATCCACTTCCGCCTTCGTGTTGAACCGACCAAGGCCAAACCGAATCGAGCTATGGGCTACATCGTCGCCCAGGCCCAAAGCCTTCAATACATACGATGGTTCAAGAGTCGCCGAAGTGCAGGCCGAGCCTGAAGAAACCGCGATGTCGTTGATACCCATCAGCAGGCTCTCGCCCTCGACATACACAAAGCTCATGTTCAGATTGCCCGGCAGATGGTGCTCCATGTTGCCGTTGACGTGCACGTAATCCAGAGCCTTCTCAAACTTTGCGCGCAGATAATCACGAAGCTCCGTCTCACGCTTCGCCTCGGTCGCCATCTCTTCGCCGCAGATCTCGCAGGCTTTGCCCAGTCCAACGATGCCGGGAACGTTCAGCGTGCCCGACCGCATCCCGCGCTCATGACCGCCGCCGTTGATCTGCTCAGAGATCTGCACACGCGGATTGCGCCGGCGCACATACAACGCGCCCACACCCTTCGGCCCGTAGATCTTGTGGCCACTCAGGCTCAGTACATCGATGTTGTCCTTCTGGACATCCACCGGAACCTTGCCTACAGCCTGCACTCCATCGGTGTGGAACAGGATGCCCTTCTCGTGACACAGCTTGCCAATCTCGGCAACCGGCTGGATCACTCCAATCTCGTTATTCGCGTACATGATCGATACAAGAATCGTCTTGTCGTCAATCGCCCGCTTTAAATCTTCGATGTCGATCAACCCGTCGGCCTGCACCGGCAGATACGTCACGCGGTAGCCCTGCTTCTCAAGCTTCTTGCACGTATCGAGCACAGCCTTGTGCTCCGTCACCTGCGTGATGATGTGGTTGCCGCGTTCGCGGTACATCTCGGCGATGCCCTTCAAAGCCAGATTGTTCGACTCCGTCGCACCCGACGTGAAGATGATCTCCTTGGCCGTCGCACCGATCAGCTTCGCCACCTGCTCGCGCGCGTTCTCCACCGCCTTCTCGGCCTCCCAGCCGAACGAGTGATTGCGGCTCGCCGCATTCCCAAAGGTCGACGTGAAATACGGCATCATTGCTTCAAGAACCCGCGGATCCAGCGGCGTCGTCGCATGGTTATCCATGTAGATCGGCAGGTGCACGCCCTCTGGCAGAGGCGTTGAAGACTCAGTCACAATGATTCCCGTTCCGTTTCCGTTGCTGCTCATATCGTTCCCCGCTCCAAATTCCAATCTCTGTTACTGCTCAATATCTTTTGAACATTATTAACGGCTGGCAGCCGCGTACAAGTCTAAAGCGCGATGCTTACTAAACCACCACCCACCGCAACATGCTCCACGTCCGCAGCTTCAACCAGGTCTGCTATATAGATGCCGCTCAACAGGTCTTTGATGCTGTCATTGACCTTGCGGAGTGGTTCTTTGATAGTGCAGGTGCTCGTCAGATCGCATGCTCCATGAATCGTGATACAGCTGGTGATAAACAACGGCCCGTCGATCGCCCGGATCACCTCAAACGCAGAGATCTCCGAAGCCGATTTAGCCAGAGCATATCCACCATTCGTCCCTGCATGTGAGACCAGCAAACCAGCCTTGGCTAGTGTCTGCAGGATCTTCGCCAACAGCTGGGGAGGAATGTGATATGCCTCGGCGATGTCCTTAGCGCTATGCGCACCATGAGTCTGCTCGGCCAAATACTTCAAAGCCATCAGACCATAGTCCGCTTTTTTTGTCAGACGCAGCATCTGTAAACTCTCAGGGTCCCGTTCAGCACCGAAACTGCCAGAATACCGACAATTCCAGTCCTAGATAGTGTACGTCCGGAACGACCAGCATGCAACCAGCTTTCCCTTTCTTTGTACCGTTACCAAACCACCGGCTGGCCAGCGAAAAATACTGCGAAAGGGCAATTGACAACCTCCTTCAATACGGGCAAAATCCATACCATTCGCACCTCCCCATCCATGACCGCCACCTGCAAACACCCAATCGTCAAAATCGTCTCGCGCGACGAAGATGCTGAGTTCGTCGAGTGCCAGCAATGCGGGGAAGTATTTGATTCCGCAGAGTTTAACGACATCGCCATCGAAGAAGAGGAGAGCGTCTCCGACGACGAGGCAGACACCAAGCCCGCCCCCAAGTCCAAACGCTAGACCGCCGAGGGCTGTGAGGCATTCACGCGCCGGAACACAATCCATGCATACTGTGCCGCCGACAACGGAGCCAGCCACGCAATGGCTTGGATCAACCAACTGCGCAACGGCCCTATCTCCATCAAAGGAAAGACCTTTTCGGAGAGCACCACCACCAGCCCAACGATCTGCACCAACGTATTCAGCTTGCCCAGAAGACTCGGCCGAAAGTCCCGCAGCGTCCCGGTAGCAAACAGCAGCGTGGCAATCAGCAGGATCCCCAAATCCCGGCTAAAAACCAGCACCGTCACATAGCGCGGCACCATCCCCACATGCGTCAGCACCACAAAAAGTGTGCTCATCAACAACTTGTCTGCAATCGGATCAAGATACTGTCCCAGTGTAGTCTTCTGGCTTAACCACCGCGCCAAAAGCCCATCCAGAGCATCGCTGACGCCAGCCAGCATGAAAAGCGCAAACGCCATCCTGTAATGCCCATCCAGTATTTGGATCACCAAAAAAGGAATGATAAACAGCCGCATCAGCGTAAGCAGATTAGGCGCAGCGCGGAATTGGCTCAGAAATGGCACGCAGTGGATTCACTCAATCGTAACCTAAGTTAACGGAACGATTTGAGACCTTATTCCAGAACCAGCACACTCCCGCACCACACTAAAAAAATAGCCAATCACATGACCACACCAAACTCATAAACCGGCCACTCGTTTGCCTGAACCCACCGTTCCATTTAGACTAAAAAATACGCAGGCGCGTAGCTCAGTTGGTTAGAGCGCTACCTTGACACGGTAGAGGTCAGCGGTTCGAATCCGCTCGTGCCTACCATTCCTTTCAATAACTTACCGCATCAAGATTCCCCCCTCTGGGAACATCTCACGGAACGGATGGGAACACTAAGCAGTAGCTGGCAGCTTGAATAGTTCCACTACCCTGTCTTGTGCGTTGCGATTCTCCTCCGTGATTGCTTGGGCTTTGATGCCTAGCGATACGGTCGGGGCGCATCCCTAACGGTCTAGCCGCACAAGAAGCGGACCCAAGAGGTAGGCAACAAAGAATCCGCCACTCCAAATCAGGGCTGAGGTCCAAAGTACGAAGCGACTGACGCGGCTGACCTCCCCGCAGGTGCTTGGATCATCGGTGTCACAGTTCTCGCCTATGCGCAAGCGGGGCGCGACGACATACGTCATCACAAAACTAGCTGAGATAAGCACGCCCGCAATGCTGAAGATCCAGATTTTATGCTGGGATAGGCTCACGAGCCACGGAGCCGCCGAAAGCAGCGATGCCACCGCCGTTCCCATCCCAAGCAAGACCAGGACAGACGGTATGGCACAACAGATGAGCGTACTGAAAGAACTAAAGAGTGAGAAGTAGTTGAGTAAGGCTGCTCGTCTGGCTCGACGTGCAGGAGCTAAGGTCGGCGGGGTCGAAGTCATTGCGCCTCCGTGATGGTGTTGTAGCGCAGCGTATCGGACACCCTACCTTTTGGAGCCTGAGGGAGGACGCCTGTAACAGTTACGGTCTTACCGAGAAGAGCGGCGATATCCAAACCGGTCGCTGCGGGGACTAAGGCAAAGCGATCCTGAGTTCCGGTGACCTCAAAGAACGGTGCATTGACCGTACCGGTCAGCTTGCCTCGTGCAATGACAGTTGCGTCTTTATGAGTGAAGCCGTTTTTCTCGACTGCTTGATTGAACTGCCGCATGGCGGCGCTGTTGTCAGGTGTCAATTTGATGACGACGAGACCGGTATTGAGGTCCACGTCCACCTTGTCCACGCCCTGAATCCCTTTCATCGAAACATGGATGGCATGGGCACACGGGGCGCAGTCCATGCCGAAGACGGTAAGGTTGATCTGCTCATATTCAGCATGAGCAGCGAGAGAGGAGAGGGCGAGAATGCCTGCCGTAAGTAGTCTTTTCATGGTCAGTCCTTTCAATGGGAGCTGGTGTGTGCGGAGTATTTGAGATAGCTGAAGTTGATGGCGAAGCGAACGTGTTCTCGGCCATAGATCGACTCGGACGCATCTCGGACAAGAGGTGCTTGTACTCCGCCTGAGATGGCAATGTTTTTGAAGATTGCGAGAACAGAGGGACCAAGCCAGAGCGTCGTTGTGCTGCTACCTAGAAGGATTGCCCCGTTTGTTCGCACATTGCCGGTGTGTTCTCCGGTAAATTCTGCGAAGCCTCGATAATCCCACTTGTCGTAGCCCCTTCGAAGTCTGGCCGGACGATAGCCATAGACGCCACTCCAGGAAATTGTGTCTGGCCTTCGGTCGTGCGAAGCCTCGGCAAAGCGGGTATAGCCGCCGCCGATCCAGGCGTACTGGCTCCTAGAAGCAAGGCCCGTTGCCAGAGCGCCTGCGACGCCCGGCGCTCGATGAAGATTGGCGAGAACTCCGGAGTCCTGCTGTAGACCAGGAACCACGACTCCGAGCGAAGCTGTCGATTCGATCCGCTTCCCGACGCTCGTGACCGAGTGCTGGAACCTCCATGAAGCTCCCGCAGACCATTCGCTGCCCGGAACGATACGACTCTCAGGGAGAGAGCCACTGCCGAACGTCGCTGGCAGGAATGCATTTAGCGTGAGGTGAGGAGTGATGCCGTACCCAAAGCCTGATCCCGTCGAGAACTGTGTTCCCTGAGAGCCGCTTCTACCGAAGATGCCGGTATCGAAACTCAGCTCGCGCTGCGAGTTAACGGGGGTAGCGTAGCTAAAGACAGGACCGTGGTCAGCGGCAACAGCAATCCCCGGCAGCGCAAACGCACATGCCAGAACCATAAGGGATTTCATAAGTGCTCCTTCGTTTGAACCAAATGAGGCGCAGACGCACATTGGTGCGCAGGTCATCGGCTACGAAGGAGGAATCAGATTCTGAGTACGGTTGTCCTTGCGGCTATTAATCCCGGCGGAGAATGTTCATCGAAAGCGCCGAGCAAAGAAGATGTGATCGTTTGGATATCAACGACAGCCGGTGCCAGCCAGTCGACGACTGCCCAGTGAAGATCGACCGATGGGGTTTTCGTCACAATCTGCGGGTTCACGTCCGTCCGAACTTCTGTCGGGCAGCAACCCATCTTGGCCATCTGTCCGCAGTTGCCATGCATAGAGCGGCAACAAGCACTCTCCTCGCGGCTCATGCTGCTGCCGGTCATGCAGGCCAAAACGGGAGCTGCAGTGGACAGCAGAAGCAGGATCGTCACGATGCTAGCGAGGCGACGCATATGCCATTAAATATACGCCGGGTGCTCACGACAGGTACCTTGCCCTTAGATAACCGCGGAATGTGCAGGCACAGATGTCCAATGATCCATCAAAAGGTTGAGCACGGATACGTACTGGAGATGGAAGACAGTCTGCTTGGCGGTGGGTAGACTCGGTGGGACTCGACAGCAAATTTGTAGTCAACTTCTTGCCACGATCAGGCCCGAAAAGCCAGGTATGGCGGACAAGCCGACTCTATCGCAGACATAAGCGCGATGAGCGGGCAATGCAACTTCAGGAGACCACATGAAGCGTCATCGTTTACTCCCCCTCATTCTCGTCATTGGATTATTTGTTTCGACATCCTTCGCATGGTCGCAAGCGAACTATGTGGCGTTGCGTGGAGTCGTGATGGACCCACAGCATCTCCCGATTCCGCATGCAAGCGTAAAGCTGACTCTGGTTAATACGGGCGCAGAACGAGCTGTTACAGCAGATGGACATGGAGCTTATGAAGTAGACGGACTACTGCCGGGATCGTACATCGTGCAGGCGGAGAGCAAGGGGTTTGCTATAGCGCGGCGGTCGCTGCAATTGGAAGTCGGTCAGGACGCGACATTCGACGTGATGCTTGCGGTAGGACCAGACACTCAGACGATTTCAGCTGTAGCGGCATCAGAACTGCTGCGGACTTCTGATGCCAGTGTGGGGGAGGTAGTAGATCAGCGTTCGGTGTCGCAATTGCCGCTGAACGGTCGCATGCTCGTGGACTTGATGCTCACAGTACCCGGCGCGCATGTCAGTCATGGAGCGCAGACGGGAGACATGAACCCACTCTACTGGAGACCGGGACAGCGGTCGGCGATCAGTGTAGGCGGGAACCGCCCGAATGCGAATTACTTTCTGCTAGATGGCGCGACGAATACAGATCCAACGTTCAACACACAGAACTTCAGCGCGTCGCCGGATGCGGTGCAGGAGTTCAATGTGCAGGTAGGGAGCTACTCGGCGGAGATGGGCGGGGCGGGCGGCGGTCAGGTCAACATAGTGACGCGTTCGGGTGGAACCCATCTGCACGGTACTGTGTATGCGTTTGTGCGTAATGGAGCGATGGATGCGCACTCGTTCAATGATATGGGTGGAACGAATCACCTCGTCCAGAACAACTTTGGCGGCTCACTAAGCGGGCCCGTTTTCGGGAAGAAGACGTTCTACTTCGTCAACTACGAAGGACTGCGCCATGTGCAGGCGGACACCATGACAGACACCGTGCCAACCCCGGAAGAGGTAGCCGGCGACTTCAGCATGAGTGGAGTGACAATTTACGATCCGAAGACAACAGTGACGAACCCGAACTACAACCCTGCATTGCCAGTGACCGCATCGAATCCTCAGTTTACGCGGCAGCCGTTCCCGAACAACGTGATCCCTGCGAGCCGGTTAAGCCCAGTCGCAGTCACGATGCTGACGCAATACACACCGCAGCCCAATATGATGATGGGCATGGGCGGCGCGGGAATGACCATGATGGGAACGCCGACCGTTGTAGGTGCAGGCAACGACTCCAACAACTATTTGGACGTCAGGAATGAGGTCCACAATACGGACCAGGGAACGATACGAGTCGATCATCAGTTCAATGCGAACAACACCGGATTCATCCGGTACAGCGCGGGTGGCGAGCATGGCTTCATGCCCGAAAATCTACCAGGGTTTGGCTACTATCATGACAACTTGTCGCAACAGGGTGCCGGATCATACAGCCATATCTTTACTCCAACCTTGTTGAATGTGGCGACGGTGGCAGTATCGCGGCTGAGTATGAATCACTGGACGGAAAGCGCGAACAAGAATGACATCACGGGCTCTCTGGGGATTCAGGGAGTAGGCTTTGGCGGACCGGAAGCATGGGGTGCACCATACTTCAACGTGCAGGGATATTCGCCGATTGGGGATAGCTACGCCGCAACGCCGATGCATGCATGGGACACGCTGATTGAGGGCCGTGACACCGTAAGCTGGCTGGTCGGTAAACATAGCCTGAAGATTGGCGGAGGATACCAGTGGTTTATCTGGCCCATGTGGGGATTCTTTCAGAATCGCGGTTATTACCAGTTCACCAATGGATTCACGACGGACATTGGAGCGAACGACGGGACTGGCTCCGCGTTGGCGAGTTTTCTCCTCGGGCTGCCAGTGGTTCGGCAGAGACAAGCAGGCGTTCCGCAGATGAACCTGCGCCAATGGTACGCAAATGGCTATGTACAGGACACGTTCCGGATAACGAGGAATACGACGGTCGACTATGGCGTCCGGTACGAGTACATGAGTGCGTTGCGAGACATCAAGTACACCAATAGCAACCTGACCTTTTCATCGAATGGCACACCGAGTGTTTTCATCGGCGGACAGAATGGAATGCCGGAAGGCTTGATGTATCCAAGCAAAACGGATTTTGCGCCCAGGTTCGGAATTTCACACAGTATCCCGGATAGGGGCTTGGTACTCCACGCTGCGTACGGAACCTTCTTTACGCCGGTCGATATGAACACGTGGTGCAATCAACGGCATAATGTTCCGTACACCTTCCCCGAGACGAACCAGAGCGACAACTTTACGCCCTCGATCACTACATTTAACTTTGCTCCGGCGGTGCTCGGAACGACGGTGGTGAGTTTCACCGGAATGCAGACAAACCCGTCGCCGCAATATATCCAGCAGTGGAGCGGTACAGTCGAACAAAGCGTGGGAAGAGACACGGTGTTGGAGATCGGGTACCTAGGTGCACGCGGATTCCATCTGCAGCGGGCGCACCTGATCAACAATGCGCAGCCCGGACCAGGGCTGATTCAGCCTCGGCGGCCCTTCAAAACGATCAGCTTTGTACCGAATACGGTATTGCCGCCGAACATCGTGGTGACAAGTACAACGTTTGGAGTAAGCACGATCAATCTGCTGGAGAACACGGCGCAAAGCTGGTATGACGCAGGCTATGTGAACGTACGGCGACGTGCTGCTAAGGGGCTAAGTTTCCTCGCAAACTACACGTGGTCGAAGAGCCTGTCGAACGCTCCGGATTTCCGTTCTCCGATGTTTGAGGCAGCGATACCGCAGAACAACAACGATCTGGCGGCAGAGAAAGGCCCCGCCTGCGATGTGCGAAACCGGTTGGCGCTAAGTGCTGTGTACGACGTTCCCACCTGGGGACGCAGCCGGTTGACACGAGCTGTGACGGCTGACTGGCGGGCGTCGACGATCTACCAGGTGCAGAGCGGATTCCCGCTTACAATCTCCGTGTTCGGTGATACAGCGAATGCCGGGACGGCGCTCGGGGAAAATCCCGTAAGGGCAAACGCAACCGGACAGCAGGTGTTTGGACCGGGAACACGCAATGCAACGACTTGGTTCAACCCGGCAGCGTTCACGGCGCCTCCAGCGTATGCCTTCGGAAATACAGGAAGAAACTCCGTCGTTGGGCCGGGGATGCAGACGATGGATGTAAGCCTCGTACGAAGCTTCGCACTTAAGGAAGCTTTCCATCTGGAGACCAGAGGTGAGTTCTTCAACGCACTCAATCACACGAACCTTGGAACACCGAATCGGTTCGTGAATACGGCTGGGTTCGGGTCAATCACCGAAGTAACGACTCCGGGAAGAGAAATTCAGGTAAGTGCGCGGCTTTTGTTCTGACAAGGCGAAAGCTTGTCATATCTTCCCGCGCGGTAATACGACCTCGTCACCGATTCCAGCTGATTCTACGGAACTTCGTGGGAAAGTTGCTCGCTTATTTCGTTGGCGCCGGGGAGACGCTTTTCGAGAAGGCTATGTGCAGCCGGTTGCCTGTCGACGTGGGCTCGTATTCCAGCATATCGGCGAATCCACGTATCAGGCGTATTCCATGGCCGCCGATCCGGGTCTCGCCCTGTTCATCAAGCACAGGGAGCGCCTGTGCTTCCAGTGGATTGAACGGCGGGGCATCGTCATCAACAGTGAACACTAAATTCCCTTCGCAGGAGATCATGAAGCGCACGGCAATGAAGCTCCCAGCCTGGTTCGCATAGCCGTGACGAATCACGTTTGAAACTGCCTCTTCCAGACAAAGATTGATGGCGAACTGGAGGCTCTCGACAATTTCATACTCCGACGCAAGAGCTTCAATCCAAGGGAAGATTCGACTCATTTCGGAGAGCTCACTCCTCAGAACGATTCGATCCTGGATTCGCCCCGTTTCGCTCTGGGTCATCGTCTGCCGCGCCTCCCGGTAAATGGTCTCGGGCTACTGGAATGTAGCGAGAGCGGCCTGCAGGTCATGGTGCACTGGAATCATGGTGTCGATGCCGCTCGTCTTGAGCACCTTTTCGACCATCGCGTTGGGGCCAAATAAGACCATTATGCCTCCGCGGCTCTTGATCGCGCGCGCTGGCGAGACCAGAGAACGTAATCCCATAGACCCGATAAACGAGACCTTCTGCAGATCGATCATGACAGCCTTGTGCGCACCGGCAATTATATTCATCTGCAGATCAATGGCTGCCGCACCCTCGATGCCTAGATTGCCTTCGAGGATCACTCTGGTGATGCCGCCGGCCAGTTCTTCAGTTGTAATTCGCATTTCGTATAGCTCCTTGCTCGGCCCCAATTGGACATCCTTCAGCAGAAACGTCTCATTTCCTATAGCGGAACACTTTGGTGAGCGTGCAGTGAACATACTTGGCGCATATTACCGTCGTGTTACAGGGTGTGACCGCTGTGCTTTCCGATCATTTCAATGTGAGAACGATTTGGCTATCGGGATAGAGCCCCTGAGGCATTCCGGCACTTGCTGATTGCCCCTTCAAACGCAACTCGACCTTGAGCGTATGTTTCTTCTTCTGGAGGAAGTCGGCGCTTACCGTGTTCGAGGTTTGCTGTACCGCGCCGCTCTTCGCGGAAACGCGAAATTCCTGCACCCCCGGCGGAACAAAGGAATCCTGACCAAGCCCCCCCGAATTGCGGGAATAGACCTTACCGTTCATTTCGACCGTGAAATCCAGCCCCCGCGGCATTCCGCTCGCGTCAAGCTTCAGCCTGGCGTTTTGCTTCGGATCCAGAGTCATGGGATCGAACCCCAGCGGGTCAATTTTCGGCGCGGCTGGGGTTGATTTCGCCGACAAACTAGCGCCGGCATTCGGCGGAGCTGTGACACTCGGCTTCTTTTCACTGACGCTCGGGCCTGGGCTCGACGTAGCAGCCTTGGGCTTGTTGCCAGCCACGGTCTTGGGCACTGGACTGGCGGCCTCCACAGCGTTGGTGCCCACCATTGGCGCCGGTGCCGTCGCTGGTGCCGGTGCCGGTGCCGAACTCGTCGCTGCCAGGGATGGTGGCGGGCTCTGCCGCGCATGCAATGTGTACCAACCCGCTGATACCGACGCGACAACAATCACCGCTGCAACGACCAGCCCCATCTTGCTGTTGCGCTTGCTCGCCGACACGGGCGTACTTGCTACTGGCTGAGCCACCGCTGCGACTACGGCAGGCGCCGGCATTGTCGGAATCGCTTCGACCAGGGTCGCGTCGGGATCATCGGCGGCGGCCATCGCTCGCGGCGTGGCAATCGACGTATTTGTCCCAGCCTTGCTCGTTCGCAGTTCGCTAAGCTCGCGGGCCAAATCCTCCCCGGTCTGATACCGCGCCGCAGGATCCTTCTCCATGCACTTCTGAATGATGCTCTCGAACCGCGCCGGGAGTGCTGGATTCAGCTTGCGCGGTGGGATCGGCTCGGTATGCACTACCTTGTATAAAACCGTGGACAGGCTTCCCCCCGGAAACGGTTGTTCCCCTGTGGCCAGCCAGTAGAGAACGACTCCCAGCGAAAAGATGTCAGCACGACCATCCACTTGCGCTCCTGTGAACTGCTCAGGCGGCATGAAGGCGGGCGTACCCAACATCTTGCCCGTCATCGTCATCTCGCTCTCGGTGAGCTTCGCGATACCGAAATCGGCGATTTTGGGCCGCTCGATGCCGTAGGCCTCGCGGGAGGTCAGCAGGATATTCGCGGGCTTGATATCGCGGTGTACCACGCCACGTTGGTGTGCATACCCTAGTGCCTCCGCGATTTTTTGCCCGATCTCACATATGCGATCGAGATTCAAGCGCTCTCCCCTGTCGTAGACATTGGCCAGGGTCCACCCGTTGACGTACTCCATCACCAGGAAGGGCTGACCATCGTGTTCACCGACGTCGAAGACCGGCACGATTCCGGGATGGGTCAAGGCTCCAGCGGCACGCGCCTCGCGGAAGAAGCGTTCGCGAAACTCGCCGTGCTCGGCGCTGGCAAGAGCGGCCGAAATGATCGTCTTCAGCGCCACGATCCGGTTCATCGCCGGATCCTTTGCCCGGTACACCGCTCCCATGGCGCCGCGTCCGAGTTCTTCAATAATCTCGTACCGCCCGATCTTTTGTAGAGTGTTCATACCCCGCCTCCTGTAGCTTGTCCTGCTGTAGCAACTGAGGCGATTGGCCCGTCGCTTTCCGTAGTTCCGCTGTAACGCACCAGTAGAAGAGTTAAATCGTCGGCCTGGCTTGTACCGGCGCTGAATCCCTCGACGGCTTTGACGATCGATTCTTTCACTTGATCAAGTGGCGACTCGTGATGTCCTCGGAGCATCTCCTGCAGGCGCGCGACGCCGAATAAGTTGTCGTTGACGTCAGCAGCCTCGGTGACGCCATCGCTGAAAAGTACCAGCGTGTCGCCCGGCTCCAGCCTCGCCCGATCTATAGTGTGCTGTGCTTCGGGGACGAGGCCCAGAGGTAAAGAGCCCTTGGTATAGAGTTCAGTCACCTCGTTGCTTCGAAGCAGCAACGGTGATGGGTGCCCGGCATTGATGTATTCCAGAGAACCATCCACATCGAGGATGCCGAAAAACATAGTTGCATAGCGGCCCACGGACGAATGTGCGCATAGGAAGCCATTGATGTGCTGGAAGGCGCGTTCCGGGGCCACATCCATGGCCATTGCGGAAAGCGCGCCCTGCAGCATCGGAGTCAGGAGAGCCGCGCCGAGCCCCTTGCCGGAGACGTCTGCAATAAGAAAAGCCGTCCGCCGTTTGTCGATCGAGAAGACATCGAAATAATCGCCTCCGACCTCAGTGCAGGGTGTATTGACTCCACTGATGACGAGGTGAGGAAGGTCCTTAAAGCTGCGCGGCAAGAGCGCCTGTTGAATCTCCCGAGCGATTCCGAACTCCCGCTCGATGCGCTGGCGTTCCCGTTCGTGCTCGACCAGGCGCGCGTTGTCCAGGATGCTCGCACTTTCAATCGCTATAGCATCCAGTATCTGGCGGTCGAGGGAGGAAAATGCAGCTGGCCGCTGCGAGTCGAGATAAAGCACCCCAAGAAATTGCCCGCGCTGCGCATGCACCATGGACGCTTCAGTATTGGCGCGAGACATGGCATAGAGGGGAATCGCCACCACTGCACGCAGACGTTGGGCAATGACACTCTGCGCACCTTGGAGCGCCCCATCCGCAAGATGCAGGTCTTCGGTAATTACGCTAGACTCCTGCCGAACCGCCATGCCGATGGCCGTCTGGCTTGGGGAAAGCGAGTTCGCAGACAGCCCCTGAGAACCTCTCTCACGCGCCAGGCGTTGTCGCAACGTTCCTGTCACATCCTTCTCAAGCAGCAATCCGCGATCCGCCCCACAAAGGGAAATGGCGCGGTCCAGCATCGCTTCCAACACCGAATCGAGCGGCAACTGCGAGTGCAGCAGCATGGTCGCTTCCAGCAGAAGTTTCAGCTTGCCGAGACCGCCTGACGACGCGTAGCCTTCCGCAACACTATCCATTCGGGTAAGCAGAGTTTGCAGCGATGGCGATGCCCGTTCTGTGATCCGAAAAACAAGAGCATAGGACCTGTCGAGACCGAAGCTGATGACATCTCGATCCTTGAGAATCTTTCGATCGATCCTCTTGCCATTGACGAAGATCCCGAGCCGGTGGCCCCGGTCTTCGAGGCAGAACTCATCTCCCTCCGAGACAATAGCCGCGCATTGACGCGACACACGCGGATCTTGGATGGAAAGATCATTTCCAGCTTTGCCCCGGCCGATTAAGAAAGGTACCTGGACAACGGACACACGCTCGCGTGAGCTGTCTGGGGCGATGACATCAATGGATACTTCCCTGTCGGCAGAGACGTTTGGCATAGCAGGTGTTCAGTGTTGCGATTCTATCGTGCAAACCGACGAGCGCCGCTTATTTAGACAGACTTAAATCATCTGGATTCCTCAAGTTGGCTGGTTACAGGAGAAACGGGTCTAAAACATCCGAAGTTAATGCTTTAGCTTAGGCGGCCTCGCCAACGTCGTTACTGTTTGTCTCTGTCGACGGCCAGCTCTCGCCCACGTATGTTAAACCTCTCTTCGGTTCCAGCTAACTCTATGATTCCGCAGATCTTAGATAGATTCGACACGTTAGAGGTCGCGGTTCGAACCCACTCGTGCCTACCGTTTCTTTTCAATAAGAGATAGACACCTTCGACCATTCGCCGGTCACATTCCCGTTCCTCTATTGCACTGCTTCGACCGACCTCATGAATTGAGATACTGTCACTGCGCCGTCAGCTTGTTGGAATCGACAGCATGAGCGGACACTCACGCGCGATAAGAGAGAGAAGTGTCCAAAGAAATCAATCAGAATCGTCGCAGATTTCTCGGTACTGCAGCGATGACCATTGCCGCAGCTCAGTTCGGTGTGATCGGTTCTTTAAAAGCACAGCCCAGCAAGACGCCCGTCCTGCTTCGATTGCCGATTGAAGGTAAGCTACCATCTCTCGGAGGTGCGACCGGGTGGCTCAACTCGCAGCCATTGACAGCGATTGGCCTGCGCGGAAAGGTTGTCCTCATTGGCTTCTGGACCTATACCTGCATCAATTGGCGACGGACACTTCCTTATCTCCGCGCGTGGGCCGAGAAATACGAGCATCAAGGGTTGGTGGTGCTTGGCGTGAGTACACCTGAGTTCGCATTCGAGAAAAACGTCGACAACGTTCGCTGGGCTACGAAGGACATGAAGATCGATTACCCGATCGCAGTCGATAACGACTATGCGATATGGCGTGCCTTCAACAATCAATATTGGCCCGCCCTCTATTTCATCGATGCGCAGGGGCATATTCGACATCATCAATTCGGCGAAGGCGAGTACGAACAGTCGGAAGTGATTATTCAACAATTGCTAACGGAAGCCGGAAACAACAGCACGAGTCATGGACTGGTTTCGGTCGATGCCCGCGGTGCGGAAGTGGCCGCAGATTGGGGCAATCTGAAGTCTCCGGAAAACTATGTTGGCTATGAACGCACTGAGAACTTCGCATCTCCGGGTGGAGCGGTCTCGAATAAGCCGCATATCTATGGTGTCCCCGCGCGGTTAGGACTCAATCATTGGGCCCTCTCGGGCGATTGGACGATGGAAAAGCGATCTGTTGCCCTGAACAGGACCAACGGCCGGATCATTTACTGTTTCCACGCGCGGGATCTTCATCTCGTCATGGGACCCGCAGAGCGAGGGACTTCCGCTCGATTTCGCATACTCATAGATGGTGAGCCGCCGACCGCTGGTCACGGAGTCGACGTTGACGAACAAGGCAACGGCACGGTGACGGAACAGCGGATGTATCAATTGGTCCGCCAATCAGAGCCAATCCACGATCGCCTGTTCGAGATCGAATTTCTCGATCCGGGGGTGGAGGCCTTTGCGTTCACGTTCGGCTGATCCACTTGTGGAGACACTTTACACGATCACATACCGAAACCCCATGAGCGAATTTTCATATGTAATCGGTAATATGATTTTTTGTGATTGCAGAGCTAAACGTGCGGAGCAGGGTCTTCTGAGAACTCAGCGAGAAACAAAAAGGAGTTGAGTATGGCAAGCAAAAAGACGGTGATCGCCACCGGCGCCTCGCAAGGAATAGGAGCAGCCGTGGTTCAGGCATTTCTGGATCGTGGATATAACGTCGTTGCAACGTCGCGTAGCGCTTCCAAAGCCGGCTTTGCACTGTCACCGAATCTCGCACTCGTCGACGGAGACATCGGCCAGTCAGCGACAGCCGAGAAGGTTGCACAGACCGCAATCGACAAGTTCGGCTCGATCGATCATGTTGTCAACAATGCGGGAATCTTCGCAGCCAAGCGGTTCACGGACTATACCGTCGACGAGTTTCGGGGTTTCGTTTCCACTAACCTGGAAGGGTTCATCTTTATCACCCAGCTTGCAGTCAAGCAGATGCTGTCGCAGGGTACCGGTGGCAGCGTGACAACCATTACGGCTTCGTTGGCGGAGAATCCCAACGTAGCTACCCCGGCGTCGATTCCAATGATCACCAAGGGGGGGCTGGATGCGATTACCATCAGTCTCGCTATTGAGTATGCGAAGAGTAACATCCGATTTAACGCAGTCGCGCCGGGCGTCGTCGACACCCCTCTCCACAAAAACAACCCGCCCGATTTTCTGAAGACCCTTTCCCCCATGGGCACGATCTCCGATCCGAAGGACATAGCTGAGGCGGTCGTTTATCTAACGGAAGCTCGTAACGTAACCGGGGAGGTGCTGCACGTGGACGGTGGTGCGCACGTGGGCCGATGGTAAGCAATAAAGGTTCGCAGTCGGGTAGTGCTGATCGCCGGTTGCAGGACCTTGGAATTCAACTCCCAGAAGTTCCGAAGCCGTTTGGCACTTACGTCGAGACAGTACAAACGGGCAATCTTCTCTTCTTTAGTGGCATGCTTCCGGTTGTCGACCACAAGCCGAAGTATATTGGCCGGCTTGGAAAAGAGCTCGATGCCGAGGCTGGGCGCGATGCCGCCTACACTGCGGCTTTGAACGTCCTCGCTGCGGCCAAAGAGCATTTAGGCTCACTTGATCGAGTGACTCGCGTTGTCCGGCTCGGAGTGTTCATGGCGACCTCCGGCGACTTCTTCGACCAGCCCAGGGTAGCGGACGCTGTCTCTGACCTGTTTCGAGACGTCTTCGGCGCCGAAAAAGCATCGGTGCGGTTAGTAATCGGCGTTGCCAGTCTTCCCCTGGGAATGCCGATTGAGCTCGAGGTCATCTTCGAAGTCACGGAGTAGAAAAAGCAGGCAGAGGCCCAATGGTTCTCTGCCTGTTGCTTTCAGAGGATAACCATGAAGGAGCCGTCGATTAGTTCATCGCCACAGTGGAATAAGACTCGCATTTCTTCAACCCTTGGAATCGAGTACCCGATCATTCAAGGTCCTCTTGGTGGCCTGTCGACGCAACGATTGACAGCAACCGTCTCGAATTTTGGCGGACTCGGTTCCTTCGGAGCACATGGCTCGAGCCCTTCAGCAATTGAGGAAGCGATCACTGAGATTCGTGCGCTCACTTCCAAACCATTCGCTATTAATTTATGGGTCTCAATGGAAGATGAGGGCGCACGCACTTCCGGAAGCGAAGCATTTGCGCGAAGCCTGACCCCCCTGGCGGGACACATTCAAGCCCTGGGTGGCACACTCCCCGCTTATAAGCCTTACACTCCGATCAAGTTCGAGGACCAGATGCGAGTCTTACTCGATGCAAAGGTGCCCGTCTTCAGCTTCATCTACGGAATTCCACCGAAGGAACTTCTCGACGAATGCCGCGCGCAGGGAATCGTCACAATCGGAGCGGCGACAACGCCGGACGAAGCTATCGCTCTCGAGCAGGCGGGAGTCGACGCCATCGCTGCTTCAGGCTTTGAGGCAGGCGGTCATCGCGGCTCTTTCCTGCGCGCTGCCGAGGAATCGCTCACCGGAACGTTCTCACTCGTACCTCAAATTGCAGACGCTGTTTCGGTCCCCGTGGTTGCCGCCGGAGGTATCGGCGATGCTCGCGGAATCGTCGCGGCTTTTGCTCTGGGAGCCGAGGGCGTACAAATCGGCACCGCTTTTCTGGCCTGTGAAGAATCCGGCGCAAGCCTGCATCATCGCAATGCGCTCCTCGGCGGGAACGCTCGCAGAACAGGATTGACTCGAGGCTTTACTGGAAGGCTGGCCCGCGGAATACATAACCAGTTGCTCGAAGAGCTCAATCGCGCAGGAGTGGAAATTCTCCCGTATCCCTTGCAGCGCACTCTCGTGAAAAATCTTTCCATCCTTGCCGAAAAAGATGCCAAACTAGAGCTCCTTCCGCTTTGGGCCGGTCAGAGTGCAAACCTTTCCCAGCAAAGCAATGCGAATACCCTACTGCAGACGCTGGTATCCGAGGTCTCCGCGATTGCAGGCCCAGTTCTTCGCTGGAACGATGAACGAAGTGGCAAAATGAAGCACGCGTCGAAGCTGAGTAGATCAGAGGACATATGAATAAGAACAAATCGATCATTCGGGTGCTGATGACCTTCGCGGTCGTGCTCGCCACTACCTTGGGTGCCAATGCTCAGAAAAAGGAGAAAGCCATGGAACAGCAGGTGTTTTATCGGACAGTGAAGGTCGACGGGCTCTCCATCTTCTACCGAGAGGCGGGACCGAAAGACGCTCCCACCATTCTTTTCCTGCATGGCCTTCCATCGTCGTCGCGAATGTTTCAGCCTCTACTGGCACGGCTTGCAGACAACTATCATCTGGTTGCGCCCGACTATCCGGGCTTCGGACATAGCGACTGGCCCGACCCCAAACAGTTCGATTACACCTTCGACCACATCGCTTCCGTGATGAACGGCTTCACGCAAGCACTGGGTTTGTCCCACTACACACTTTATATGCAGGACTACGGTGGGCCGGTTGGCTTTCGCATGGCATTGACGCACCCCGAGCGGGTACAGGCTCTCATCGTCCAGGATGCGGTCTCTCACAACGGAGGTCTTGGGGCAAACTGGGCGACACGTCGGGCATTCTGGGCGGACCGACCTGCTCATGAAGAGGCGTTGCGTCAAAACCTGCTGTCGCTTGCGACCACGAAGACACGCCACATAGGAGACGATCCAAATACCGAACTCTATGACCCGGATCTTTGGACGGATGAGTACGCATTTCTGAACGCGCCAGGGCAAGCGCAAATTCAAAGCGATCTCTTCTATGACTACCGCACAAACGTCGATGCTTACCCAAAGTGGCAGGCGTGGCTGCAGAAGACGCAGCCAAAACTTTTGGTCCTCTGGGGTAAGCACGATCTCTCGTTCGATCCCGGTGAGCCCGAGCGCTACCGCAAGGACGTACCGAACGCAGCGGTCTATGTACTCGACGCAGGGCACTTCGCGCTTGATACCAAAGCCGATGAGATTGCGGCACGGGTACGTGACTTCATGAAGACACAGAAGTAAGAAGCCTAGCGTGGGCTCCGCGCCAAGCCAGTCGAATCGCGAACCACCAGAGACGTCTTCACAGCATACTGTTTGCCGACTTCGTTAGGATTCTTTCCCGACGATTCCAGCGCTTTGAAGAACACCTCGGCAAGTTCGTGCCGGGGTAAGCGGATCGTAGTGAGCGGTGGATAGACGATATCGCTTAGGTCGATATCGTCGAAGCCGACGATGGAAAAATCCTTTGGAACCGAGAGACCATTCTTGCGGATCACGCGCAAGGCGCCGATAGCGGTCAGATCGTTCGCAGTCAGCAGCGCTGTTGGACGATGCCTGAGAGCGAGCACTTCGGTCATCGCACTCTCACCGCCTGTAATGCGGTAGTTCCCCACTCGGATGAAGGCTGGATCAACCTCCAGGTCAGCGGAGCGCATCGCGTTGACGAACGCCTGGACGCGATGATCGGAGATAGTGGGGCCATCCGAACCACCTATGTATCCGATCTTCCGATGCCGTAATTGCTTGAGATGCTGAACCGCCTGATTCATTCCGCTTGCATAGTCAATAGCCACATCACTCAGGCCAGGGGCCAGCAAAAGCCGGTCCATCGTCACCAGCGGCACACCGTGATGAATCAGCGCCTCGATCGGCTCGGTTTCAATCTCGGCAGCCAGCAGAGCTATTCCATCCACTTTTCGGACAAGCATCCTGCGTATCGTCTGCTGCATCTTCGACGGATGAAAGTCTGTGGTCGCCATCAACATATCCTGATTGTGGTCGACGAGAATCGATTCGAAGCTCCGAATGAACTCAGGGAAGAAGGGGTTCGTAATATCCGGGATAATGAGGCCGTACGTGCTGCTTCTGCCGTACTTGAGCGTCGTAGCGCTGCCGTTGGGGACAAACTTCAAGTCCGCGATCACACGACGGACGCGCTCAGCCGTTACAGGTTTCACGAGATTAGAGCCATTGATGACACGCGAAACCGTCGCACTCGAGACTCCAGCGACCTTTGCAATATCACGCATGTCCATCGACGCTTCCCACCCCTTCGAAAACCTCATTCTTACAAACGCGACGGCGATTCACCTTAAACATGACGCGGGGAAATCTGAAAAATAACGATAGCGTTCGGGCTTGTCAGCCGTGATTGGCGACCCCAACCATCCGCCAACGCCTGAAGGTATAGGCTCAGCCTCGCTTTAGGTTGGTCGAAGCCGCTGCGTAACCCCTATTCCCCAGAAATTGACGGCGGAGGCCGGCCGTCTCACCTGCTCGGCAAGCATTGAGCGATCCGGCGGTGCATGGTACTATAGAGGAATCAGCAGACTACCCTCCGCAGGGTAGAGGGCCAGCGGCTATGTCCGCTCTTCCCCACCACTTCCAGGCATCCCGAGGTTCCACTCACTCAGGCTTGAACTCTGGGAAGTCTTCTGCGACTCGAGATTGGAGTATTTCGTCATGGCTCAAAAATGTGAACTCTGCGGCAAGGGACCGCAGTTCGGCAACAATATCTCCCACGCCCACAACACGACCCGTCGTCGCTGGAACGTGAACCTGCAGCCCGTCAAGGCCGTCGTTGATGGCGTCAGCAAGCGCATGCGCGTCTGCACCAGCTGCATCAAGACCGGCAAGATCGTCAAAGGCTAAGCCGAAAACCCTTAGAAACAAGTCGCCCCAGCCGCATCACAGCCGGCTGGGGCTTTTCCTGTTTTTCTACAATCACTTCGACGATTACAAGTTTGGTTGACCTATCTCAATTGCCACTTCGCAAGCAGATTCAGCGAGTCGTCCAAGCAGATGCGCCGAGTCATCATCGTGGTCATCTAGATAAATGTTGATTGCCTTGAGACGTGGCCAGACCTCATCAACGAGTCTGCGAATATCCGCTGGTGTCGCCGTCTTTATCAGCCTATTGCGCTCCAAGTCATCACTAACCGCAAATGAATCAGCGAGATCCTGCAAGTCTACAAATCCAGTTGGAAGTTTTACGCTCTTCTGCAATGGTGGTCATTTTCCTTTCTCAAACCCCAGCGAAGCGCTGTTGATGCAGTACCGCATCCCCGTAGGCTTCGGGCCATCGGGAAATACGTGACCCAGATGAGCGCCGCACTTCGCGCACGTCACCTCGACCCGCCGCATCCCCAGAGTGCTGTCTTCATGTGCCTCAATCGCGTCAGCGGACACCGGCAGCCAAAAGCTCGGCCACCCGCTCCCTGAATCGAACTTCTTGTCCGAGGTAAACAGCGGAGCATTACACGCAGCGCATTGATAAACCCCGCTCTCGTGATTATTGAGCAGCGCACCAGTAAAAGCCCGCTCCGTTCCCTTCTCGCGCATCACATGGAACTGCTCTGGAGTCAGCAACTCACGCCATTCGGCCTCTGTCTTGTGAATCTTCTCAGACTTCGTCGTCTCAGCCATCACTCTATCCTCCTCTATCTAAGGATTAGATGTTCATGGGCGATTTAAGCTCCGGCCTTGGCGATGACCTCGATCTCCACTAGCGCATCCTTCGGCAACCCAGCGACTGCCACCGTCGACCGAGCAGGTGGAATCACTCCCTCGGGAGCCAGGTAGGTCGCATACACCTCGTTCATCGCCGCAAAGTCACCCATGCTCTTCAGAAAGACCGTCGTCTTCACGACATGAGTCAGGTCGAGCCCGGCTTTGGCTAGCACCGCCTTGATATTGTCGAACACCCGTTTGGTCTGTTCCGCCACGCCCCCCGAAACCAGCTGGCCGGTTGCAGGATCGAGCCCAATCTGCCCAGAGGCAAACAACGTATCGCCGGACCGAACCGCCTGCGAATAGGGGCCAATAGCGGCCGGAGCTTCCTTGGTCGAAATCGCTGTCTTCACTTGATCGCTCATATGTAGCTAAGTCTATCGTCTTCTGCGCGGTTCAGCTCAATTGACCCTGGGCTGCGGCGTTGTCACAGGGGTCGACGGTATAGGCGAAATCTGCTGTTCCTTGGCTTTATGACCCGGGACTCGCGTCGCCTCAAAGCTTGTAATCTTCCATCCCCCGGATGGAAGTCTTTGATAGACCCTCGTGTATCGGTAGGTTCCCTTAACCGAAGCGCCCTCGTTGGTCCCTTCCACCTCAGCGAGAGACGTCACGATGGCGATCCCACCGATCAGCTTCACCTTCATATCGCTCAGCGCAATCTTGCTGAGCGACACTTTATGAGCCCGTACCCGATCTAGCAGTTGTGCCTTGGTATTCACCTGGCCCGACATCGAGATCCCGATAAAGTCCTCGGAGAGCATCTTGTCCATGGTCGCGACATCGCCCGCCAACTGGGCCGTCCGCCACTGCTCCTCCAGCGCCTCGACCTGTTTCTTGATATCGTGCTTGTCGTGCGCCTCAGCAAATGCAGGCCGCGCACCAGCGCCCAAAACCAGCAACACCACAAGTACGGACGAAACCACCGTCAAGGCGCGATTTGTAGGACCACTCCAGAGCATAGGGCGTACCGGATAGTAGACCGCTCCCCACCAAGAGTCAAAACAACTTTCGTTGTACCCATATTATCGGCTCAAAGCGACCATGAGCCACAGCGCCGCCCGGAATCGTCAGCTCACCGCCGTAAGATTCTCCATCTGCCGGTCGCGCATCCGCTGATAGAGTCCGCCGATCGCATATTGATGAAAGTGCGGCGCATTCCGGTGGTGATCCAGAGCCGCCTCATCCTCATACTGCTCGTAGATCAGCACTGTGCAGGCGTCGCCCTCGACAAAATGAGGAATATAGCTCACACATCCGGGCTCCTTGCGAGTCTCCGCCGTCAACTGCCGCAACATCTCCGCCACATCTTCGTGATCGGCCTGGTCAAACGTCATCCGTACAGTGAAACTCAACATACTGGGCCTTTTCTCTCTTATAAAGATGCTGAAACCAGTTGCTGCATGAATTGGCGCTAAGCCTCCAGCGCCGCGGCAAACTCCGGAAGAGTCATCGTCTGGTCGCGATCCGGTCCGGTCGAAACCATGCCGATCTTCGCGCCGGACTCCTTCTCCAGGAAGTGTAGATAATCCTGAGCCAGCTTCGGCAACTTATCAAACTCCGTAATCCCTTCGGTCGAGGCCTTCCATCCCTTCAGCTTCGTGTAAACCGGCTCAATCGACTCAAAGCCACGAATGTCAGCCGGAATCACATCGGTCAGCTTGCCATCGATCTTGTAGTGCGTGCACACCGGAATCTCGTCGCACTCATCCATCACGTCCATCTTGGTCACGACGAGCCATTCGGTCGAGTTAATCATGTTGCTGTAGCGCAGCAGCGGCAGGTCCAGCCAGCCGCAACGCCGTGGCCGTCCAGTCACTGCGCCATATTCCTGCCCACGCGCCCGCAGCAGTTCGGCCGAACCGTCATGAATCTCCGACGGGAAGGGCCCCTCCCCCACACGCGTCACATAGGCCTTGGTGACTCCAATCACCGTGCCGATCTGCGTCGGTCCTACGCCCGTTCCGGTCACCGCGCCACCGGCCGTAGCCGAAGACGACGTCACAAATGGATACGTCCCATGGTCGATATCCAGCAGCGCACCCTGCGCGCCCTCGAACATCACCTTCTCGCCGTTGCGGATTGCGTCGTTCAGCAGCACAGCCGTATCCGTAACAAACGGGGCGACTTGTTCAGCCAGTCGCGCGTATTCCTCATACATTCCCTTCGGATCCAGCGGCTCTGTCCCGAACAGCGCATGCGCAATCGTATTTTTCTCGTCGCAGGCATTCTTGATGTGTGTCCGCAGCAGTGCGGGGTTCAGCAGGTCGACCACTCGCAACCCATTGCGGTGAACCTTATCCTCATACGCTGGCCCGATGCCGCGCCGCGTCGTCCCAATCTTCGTCCGCCCCGGAGCCGTCTCGGCTGCCAGCTCAATCATGCGGTGGTATGGCAGAATCACCTGCGCGCGGTTGGAGACAAACAGCTGCCCATTGACCTCCAGGCCAGCCTCCTTCAGCTTCTTCACCTCACCCAAAAAAGCCATCGGGTCGAAGACTACGCCATTGCCGATAACGCCCTTGCACTGGGGCCGCAGCACGCCGCAGGGGATCAGCTGGAGCACGAACTTCTTGCCGCCGATGATCACCGTATGCCCGGCGTTATGGCCGCCCGCGTACCGCGCCACAACGGAGAACTTCTCCGACAGCACATCGACAATCTTGCCCTTGCCCTCATCGCCCCACTGGGCACCCAAAACGACCGCTGATTTGCGTTGACTCACGACGGATATGTTCTCCAAAGGATTGGTTTCTGGCCGGATAAGCGCACACCGCAGAGGCGAACGCGCCTCTACCATCATATCGCGTCCCGTAAGATTGCCTCAGGAGCCAACCCATGAACGTGATCCTCTTCGGTGCAACCGGCATGGTAGGCCAGGGCGTCCTGCGCGAATGCCTTCTGGATCCCGATATTCAGCAAGTCCTGGTCGTCGGACGCAGCGCCACCGGCCAGCACCACCCAAAGCTCCGTGAACTGACCGCTCCCGACCTTATAGACCTCACCGCCATCGAGTCCAAGCTCACCGGCTACGACACCTGCTTCTTCTGCACCGGCGTCTCCTCAGCCGGAATGACTGAAGAAAAATACACCCACCTCACCTACGACCTCACGCTCTCCGTAGCCCAAACCCTGGCTCGCCTCAACCCCACCATGACCTTCCTCTACATCTCAGGAGCCGGAACCGACAGCACCGAAAAAGGTCGCAGCATGTGGGCACGCGTCAAAGGCCGCACCGAAAACGCCCTCCTCCGTCTTCCCTTCAAAGCCGCCTACATGTTCCGCCCGGGCTTCATCCAGCCGCTACACGGCATCCGCTCCAAAACCCGCCTCTACCAGTTCCTTTACGACGTCTTCGCGCCCATCCAGCCCCTGCTCAAAGGCCGCCTCCCCAAATACATCACCACCACCGAGCAACTGGGACGCGCCATGATCGCCGTCGCCAAAAACGGCTATCCCAAACCTATCCTCGAATCGCTCGACATCAACGCCGTATAGCTACTTTCACTTGCTGGCCACCTGGGGCTTCACCGTCAACGGAAACTCCAGCGCACCCATCTTCCCCGAAGCCACGTCATACACCCCTATCCGCACCGTCACGTCGCCATTCGGAATATCCAACTCCTGATAAAACGGCAGCCCCGTCCGCAACGCATCCGCATACACTTTCGGCTCCAGATCCAGCCTTTGCGTATTCAAGATCGAATTCAGGGGCCTGCCCTGCTGATCGTACGCAATCACCATCGTCATCAGCATCCCATGCCGAATCCCATCCTCGGTCTGCACCATCTGCGTATGACCAACATCCGTGGCATAGCCGAAGACGTATCGTGTCACCGGCTTCGTTGTCCTGGGATTATCTCCCTTGATGGCGTCGGAGGCCGTCGGCTGTTTCTCCTCGACAGCAGACTGGATCCTGAACAAAAGCTCGGACGACGGCGGCGCTCCCGGCTCCATCTCCGCACGAAAGATGCCGCCCGCCCGCGTGCTCTGTTCCTTATCCGGCTGCAGCTTCCCCTTCGCGACAGCCTTTGCATCGGGAGCCACATATCCGTGGCGGTAGAGCAGCTTGTACCCCGGCTGGGCGAGCCTCACTTCGATCTTGTGAAATTTTCCATCCTGCTTCACGCCAGCCGGGTCATACGCGAGCGTGTAGTACTGATCCCCGCCTTTGATCACATCCGACATCGCGCCCTTTAGATCGTTCGTGTTGTAGATCGCCTTGCCGCCTGTATCTCGCGCAATCGCATCCATTGTGTCGTGCTCTTTCGTCACCTGATCGAACGCCAGGTCCTCCGCCTGCGACTGGTAATAGCCGTTCCTCAGGGAGCTTGCTCCGCCATGCGAAGGCGCCAGCACCGGATTCTGAAAGAACCTCCGCGCATCAATCGGATAGACCGCCACCCGCGCCGCCGCCAGCCGCTGCGCCGTGGCCCGCACATCCATCGAGTAGTCCCGCATCATCCTGTACGCATCGGTCTGGTTGAAGTCCGGGTCCACACCGATCGGGAACGACGCCGAAAACCAGATCAGGTTTTTCCGCCCCGGGAAAGGGCTGAGATATCGCCCTAACTGGTCCATCGCTGCCAGCGTCTCCTTCACTCGAATATCGTCGTTGAACGAGCCCGTATCCGACACGAACTGGCGCATGGTGTTGACCTGCGCGATCGCCGCTATTCGCTGCTCCGGCGAGCTGTTCCGGTTGCCGATATTGCCCGCCGACAAAACCTGATCCTGACGCTTCTCCTGCGACTGCTGCTCCTCTGGCGTAATCAGGATCGGCGAAATATCTACCCCCTCAATCCCACCCTTCCTGTTCAGAGCGTTCAGCAGGACCTCAGGATCCGTCGTGAACCCATTCACCATCCTCAGGTGCGACGCTAACGTAAAGATCGCAATGCGCGTCCCCGGAGGTATCGCCTTCAGGTACGCGATCATCTCCTTGCGCACCATCATCTGATCCTGTGTTGGCGTGTTCAGCGAGTCCAGCAACACAACATTCACAGCGTCGCTCTTCACCTCCGCAGGAAAGTTCGAGTACATCCCTTCCGGCAGCTTTGGCACAGCACCCACCTTTATCGCCGCCCCGCCATGTGCCTCAAAGTAGGTAATCGCCTGCGGCTTGCCGTCCTCAAAGACCGCAAAGTCACCCTGTTTCAACGCCGGCACCGCACGACCGGAACCATCCCCCACCACCACATCCACAAGCACCGTCTGTGTTCCCGTCTTGATCGTCGGAACAGCAGCGCCCGGAGCCGGAGGTGTCTGACCAACCCCCGCCACACAAAAGAGTGCACCACTCAATACGTAAAGGAAGCCGTCTCTCAAACCCCAAAGACGCATACACCCTCACACCCTTCCCAAACCAACCTCACGGGAACGCGAGGACAGTTTATAAAAAACTCCGCCCGTTATGCGCGCCCGTCTTTGCGTCGGTTATGCTTCCCCTGACCAGTCATGCCCTCATCTCGCGCGCTGTACGCCATCACAATCTTCCTCTCCGCCTTCCTCCTCTTCCTGGTCGAGCCCATGGCCGCCAAGCAACTCCTCCCCATCCTCGGAGGCTCCTCAGCCGTCTGGCTCACCTGCCTGGTCTTCTTCCAACTGACCCTCCTAGCCGGATACCTCTACGCCCACTGGCTCAACCGCAGCGAATTCAGCCGCTCTCGCCAGCGTCTCCACCTTGTCCTGCTGACACTAGCCGTCCTCGTCCTGGCCTCGACCTATCTCTTCCATCCCAGCCTAAGCAACGGCACGACCCACCCCGTCACCACCATCTTCGCCTCGCTCACGCTATCGATAGGCCTTCCCTTCCTCCTCCTCGCCTCCACAAGCCCGCTCCTGCAAGTCTGGCTGGCGAGCAACGAAGCAGGGCCCGTCCCCTATCGTCTCTTCGCCCTCTCCAACGCCGGTTCTCTCCTCGCCCTCCTCGCCTACCCCACCCTCGTCGAGCCCCACCTCACCCTTAAGCTCCAGCGAACCCTCTGGACCCTCGGCTTCCTCCTCTTCGCAATCCTCTGCGCCGTCCTCACTCGCCAAAGCCGCCCCGCAACACCCCAACCCACTGCCCCCGAACAAGCCCCGACCACCCCCCTCACCACAAAACTCCTCTGGTTCCTCCTCCCCATGGTCGCGGCGATGCAATTGGCCGCCGTCACCAGCCACCTCACCGTCAACATTGCCGCCATCCCCCTCCTCTGGATCCTCCCGCTAGCCGTCTATCTCCTCACCTTCATCCTCGCCTTCGAGTTCCCCACCCTCTATCGCCGTGGAGTCGTCGTTCGCCTCCTCGTCCTGATGCTGGCCAGCCTCGGCTACGCTCTCTCCAAAACCGAAACCTCCTTTCCCATCCTCATCAGCATCCTCTTCTTCCTCGCTGAGTGCTTCATCGCCTGCCTCTTCTGCCACGCCGAAACCTACTATCTCCGCCCCCTCCGCCGTTCCGAGACCACCTTCTTCTACCTCCTCATCGCCGCCGGAGGAGCCACCGGAACCTTCTTCATCGGCATCGCCAGCCCGCTCATCTTCTCCGCCAACTACGACCTCGCCATCGCCTTCTTCCTCACCGCAATCATGGCCCTCGTCGTCACCTGGTCCGAAGGCTGGCCCCAGCGCCTCCTCTGGTTCACCAGCAGCATCCTTCTCTTCGGACTCCTCGTGCTCCTCCACGCCGGCTACGGCCGCCAGACCCTCGTCCGAGTCCGCAGCTTCTACGGAACCCTCCGCGTCAAGCAAAGCGTCACCTCCCCGCAAGGCACCACCATGCGCACGCTCGTCAACGGCACCATCCAGCACGGAACCCAGCTCTTCTCCCCAGACCTGATGAAAGTCCCCACCACCTACTACGCCCGCGACTCTGGCGTAGGTCTCGCCATTCGCTACTGCTGCGACGCAACCCGCCCAAGAAGCATCGGCGTCATAGGCCTCGGCGTCGGCACCATCGCAGCCTACGGCACTCCCGGCGACCGCATCCGCTTCTACGAGATCAACCCACAGGTCCAGCCCATCGCGCAAAACCTCTTCACCTACCTCCGCGACTCCGCCGCCCAAATCACCCACATCCCAGGCGACGCCCGCACCTCACTCACCCACGAAGCCCCAAACCAATTCGACGTCCTCGTCATCGATGCCTTCTCCGGCGACGCCATCCCCCTCCATCTCCTGACCACCGAAGCCATCGCCCTCTACAAATCCCACCTCACCCCCAACGGCATCCTCGCCTTCCACGTCTCCAACCAATTCCTCGACCTCGCCCCCGAGATCGCCCTCCTCGCCGCCTCTGCCAACATGCAATCCCGCAGCGTTGACACCCCCTCCAACGACGCTATCGGCGAATTCCGCTCCACCTGGGTCCTGGTCACCAACAACACCGCATTCCTGACGAGCCCCTCAGTCGCACCCTACGCCCTACCCATCGACCCCATCCCCAGCCTCCGCCCCTGGACCGACGACTACTCCAGCCTCCTCCCCCTACTCTTCCGCGGTCACGACTAGACCGCAACACAAGAGGCATCGCCGAACCCTTAGAGCTTCGACTTAAGCACCTCCACCCCCGCTTGAGAAACCTTTACGTCGTCCTCCGATTTGCCTCCACTGAACGCGGCGATCACATATCCCGTTTTGCCACGAAGGATCACTCCGCCAGTCCAGCCAACTTCACCAGTCATAGGCGGACGCACCTGACTCCCGCTGTCCTTCAGCGTATCGGCCATCTCCGCGGCCTTGGAATAAGCGATCGCCAGAAGATTCGATCCTTTACTTGTCGACGAAGGATCATCCTTCATGCGGCCAACCACCAGCATCTTCGAACTCCAGGATTGAATGCTGTCGCCCTCAAAGTAGGCCACAACGGCCGCACCAGTAATACCGAGTTCGCCAGCACGTTGACGCATCGCCAGCAACGCCGCATTCGCCACCTCATCGAAGTTCTTTGCACCAGTAGCAGAGACTGGAGCTACCGGCGACTCCTGTTTCTGCGCCTTCGCATCAACGCTCGCAGCGGGTAATAGAGAAAGAAGCAGAAGCGCCAGCATCAGACAGCGCACGCGATAGTTTACCGACGCGAAACGGGACATAGTTTGCATACGGCAGCATATGCGATAGCGCCAATGAGTGGAAACTTAATGAGATTTTTGGAGCTGCCGTGATGCGCGCAAGCGTCCTATTGCCCCCAGGCCATCCCATCGGCGAACTTACCCGCAGCGATCAGCGTCTCCATCTTCCATCCAGCCAGATCGATCACCGCCACCTGATCGGAAAAATTACAGGCAACATAAGCCTTCTTCCCATCCTCACTGACCACCACCTCCGCCGGCCCATCCCCCACATCGATCGTCCGCGCCACCTTCAGCGTCTTTAAATCCACCACCGCCACCTGTTTCGCCCCGCGCATCGTCACCAGCAGCCACTTTCCATCCTTCGTCGGAGCCGTCCCATACCCCGCACTCGGCAGATCCACCCAAGCCTTCACCTTGTTCGTCGCCGTATCAATCACCGCCAGCCGAGACGCCTTCTGGTCCGCCGTAAAAACCATGCTCCCATCGTTCGACATCGCGATCCGCTGCGTATTTCCCGAGATCGGAATCACCGCAATCGTCTTCCGCCCCACCATATCCAGCACCGACACCGTCCCCGGCCCCACATTCGCCGTATACCCACGCCTCCCGTCCTTCGACAGCACCAGCATGTGCGACTGCTCCTGCCCCGTAGGCACCGTCCCCACAATCTTCAGCGTCTTCGGATCGATAATGCTGATCGTCTTATCCAGCTCCGTCGTCACATAAAGCATCCCGCTGTTCTTGTCATACACCGCGCAATGCGGCCGCACCCCATGGTCGAACTCCACCTTCCCCACAATCTTCCGGCTCGGCAAATCAATCACCGAAATCTCGCTGCCATCCGTCCCCGGCCTGCCCACACCAGCATTCCCATAGATCGGCACATAAGCCGTCTTCCCATCCGGAGAAGTCGCCAACTCATGCCCGGTCACCCCACCCACCGGCACAGTAGCCACCTGCTTACCAGAGCCTGTATCAATCAAGCTAATGTCCTGGCTATGTTGATTCGCCACCAGCAGCATCGGTCCCGAACTCTTCTGGGCATAAGCGAAGCTTGTCACGACACCCATCAGCACCACACGCAGAAACACAGACTTCATACGGGCTCCCAAAGCGATTTAGCAGAGATGTAAATCCAACAAGAAAAAACGTCTGGCAAAACGACGTCCCATAATAGCCTGTCAGGCGCATTCAGTATTGAGAGAGTGAGCAACTGCGGAAAACAACTAAGCCAGCCCAGCAAGGCCAGCTGACGCAGCAACGGCAAGACACCTTCGCAGTTGCTCACGTTCTCCGATTACTGCCGCGCAAAGCTGTGATTAGGAAAGAAGCTTCCTCTTCGCCACCCCAAGCAGCCCAAGGATGCCGGTACCCACCATGCCGATCGTTTCAGGCTCGGGAATTGGGCTTGGGCCGGCGCTCGTTGACACGGTGATGTCAGTCAACTGATTGAAACCTGGATCCTGACGGCCAAGGAA
>Ga0209060_10000250_pt1 | contig 118181 bp, 111 predicted proteins | sample Coa_R1_8_FD_187155 | JGI IMG/M metagenome (GOLD analysis project Ga0209060, IMG submission 187155) | Surface soil microbial communities from Centralia Pennsylvania, which are recovering from an underground coalmine fire - Coalmine... | ecosystem: Environmental > Terrestrial > Soil >... | reverse complement strand
TCAAGGCTGAGGTTTACATCCTTACGAAGGAAGAGGGCGGGCGGCATACGCCGTTCTTCAAGGGATACCGGCCGCAGTTCTACCTGCGAACGACGGACGTGACGGGCGTAGCGGAACTTCCAGCCGGTACGGAGATGGTGATGCCGGGAGACAACGTATCGCTCGTCATCGAACTGATCACGCCGGTAGCGATGGAGAAGGGCCTGCGCTTCGCGATTCGCGAAGGCGGTCACACGGTAGGCGCCGGAACCATTGCCGAGATTATTCAGTAAGAGCAGCTGTCAACTAGTTAATGCGCGGCTTGCAGCTCGCCGCAAGTTCTTTCCGCCGAAGACCGGCGGGGTTAGGAAACGACAGTGATTGGAAAAGAAAGAATTCGCATCCGGTTGAAAGCCTACGACTATCGCATACTCGATCAGTCGACGGGCGAAATCGTCGAGACAGCACGGCGCACGGGCGCGCAAATCGCCGGCCCGATTCCGCTGCCTACGATGAAGAACAAATACACCGTCCTGCGTTCCCCGCACGTAGACAAGAAGTCGCGGGAGCAGTTCGAGATTCGCACGCACAAGCGTTTGCTCGACATTCTCGAGCCCACGCAGCAGACGGTCGACGCTCTGATGAAGCTCGACCTGCCCGCAGGCGTGGACGTAGAGATCAAGGCGTTCGGGAAAGAACACAAATAAGCTTGCAGGTGTCAGCAAAGCTTGCCAGCCAATAGCGAAAGCCAAGCTGGATGGAGAAGGAAATGGGAACGAAGGTTTCAGGCATTCTGGGCAAGAAGGTCGGCATGACGCAGCTGTTTGACTCAAAGGGCGACGTTCGCCCCGTCACAGTTCTGCAGGCCGGACCCTGTGTCGTCACTCAACACAAGTCCGCCACAAAAGACGGGTACGAAGCCGCCCAGATCGGCCTGGTCGAATTTGTGAAGGAGTCGCGCCTCAGTAAAGGCGAGCGCGGACACTTGGCGAAGAATAACCTGCCGCCGGTGAAGTTCCTTCGCGAGGTGCCTCTCGAAGTCGAAGCCGGAAGCGAGGGCAACGGCGCGGTCAAGATTGGCGACCGCGTGCTGGTCGAGATTTTTGACGGCGAGAAATTCGTCGACATCGTGGGAGTCAGCAAAGGACGCGGCTTCCAGGGCGTCGTGAAGCGCCATCACTTCGCTGGCGGTCCCAAGTCGCACGGTTCGATGTTCCAGATCACCGGATCCATCGGCTCCTCAGCCTTCCCTTCCCGCGTGTTCAAAGGCATGCGTATGTCGGGACACATGGGGAATCAGCAGGTCACGGTTCGCAACCTGCGCGTGCTCGGCGTCGACAAAGATGAAAACTTGCTGGTCGTCGAAGGCAGCGTGCCGGGACCGGAGGGCGGATACATCGTCATTACGAAAGCGAAGAAACCGCCTCGCGAGCGGCGTGGATTCGCCGGCGCGGCCACGGTCGACCCGTTGAAGGCGGCCAAGCGAGCAGCGAAGAAAGCATAACGAGTCATGAACCGCTGTTCCTGAGCTTCGATCCATGGCCCGGGACGCGCGACTCAGGACTCAGGACTAAGACAAATGGCAACGATTGACATCTACAACTTGAGCGGCGAAAAAGTCGGAACGCTCGATCTCGCCGACGAGGTTTTCGGCGCGGTCAATGAAGACCTGCTCTGGGAAGCGGTGAAGCACTACCGCGCCAGTCAGCGCGCCGGAACGCACAAGACGAAAGCCCGCTGGGAAGTTTCCGGATCGGGCAAGAAGCTGTGGAAGCAGAAGGGCACCGGACGCGCCCGCATCGGTTCCATCCGTTCCCCGCTCTGGCGGCACGGTGGCACGGTGCATGGGCCGCAACCGCGCTCCTACGACTACACCTTCCCGCGCAAGAAACTGCTGGGCGCGTTGCGCTCCGCGCTCGCGGCGAAGTTTGCCGACGGCAAGCTCATCGTCGTCAACGCCTTCGACGTGAAAGAACCGAAGACCAAGGAATTCCGCAAGGCGCTCGACTCGCTGAAGGTGGATTCCACCGTTCTCGTCGTCGAAACCGCGAAACAGGAAAACCGTAACCTGGAGCTGAGCGCGCGCAACATCGAAGGGCTCGAACTGGTGCGGAGCACCGAGGTGCATCCCTATCACCTGTTGCGCCACGATCGCGTGATCTTCTCGCAGCCCGCGATTGAGAAGCTGCAAGTATCTTTGCAGAGCAAGGTTTCGAAGAAGCAGCGCAAGTCGGGCGAGAACGATGGCGCGAAGAAAGCTTCGGCCGCGCCGCGTCGCCGTGCGAAGCATGAAAAAGCGGCGGAGGTGGCGTAATGAAATCGGCTTACCAGATCATCCGCCGTCCGGTCATCACCGAAAAGGGCCTGGCCATCAAGGAAAACCAGAACACGCTGGTGTTCCAGGTCGCGCCCAAGGCAACGAAGACCGAGATCAAGGAAGCGGTGCAGGCGATCTTTAAGGTGAAGGTGCATTCGGTGCGCACCGCCACCTACCCGGGAAAAGAACGCCGGCGCGGACGATTCGCCGGCTACCGCCCCGATTGGAAGAAAGCCTACGTACGCCTGCGCTCGGGCGAGAAGATGCCGGAGTACGCGCAGAACTTGTAACCAACGGCTTCCGCCTGCGGGCGTCCGGCTTCAGCCGGACAAGAGATTTGAGCTAGCAGCTAGGCGCTAGCAGCTAAGAGCTGACTATGGCAATTAAGACTTACAGACCGACGACGCAGACGTTGCGCTATCGCACGACGATCGTCAACGACGACATTACGACCACCGATCCGCACAAGCCCCTGCTTGAACCCAAGCAGCGCACCGGCGGCCGCCGCAATTCCGGCGACACCACCATGCGCTTCATCGGCGGCGGTCACAAGCGCAAGCTGCGCATCATTGACTTCAAGCGCGACAAGACGGGCATTCCCGCGACCGTCCTCAGCATCGAGTACGATCCGAACCGTTCGCCGCGTATCGCGCTGCTGGCCTATGCCGACGGCGAGAAGCGCTACATCATTCAGCCCGAAGGGCTGAAGGTCGGCCAGAAAGTCGTGAGTGGTCCCGATGCCGACATTCTCGTCGGAAACGCTCTGCCGCTGCGCAACATTCCGCCCGGCACATTGATTCACAATCTCGAGCTGCGGCCCGGCAAGGGTGCGCAGATGGTGCGCTCTGCCGGCGGATCGGCACAGTTGGTCGCGAAAGAAGCGGAGTATGCACTGGTCAAGCTGCCCTCCGGCGAGACTCGCAAGATTTCCCAGGACTGCATGGCCACCATCGGTCAGGTCGGCAATATCGACCACGAAAATGTAACCATCGGCAAGGCCGGACGCAGCCGCTGGCTGGGAAAGCGTCCGCACAACCGCGGCGTCTCGATGAACCCGGTCGACCATCCGCATGGCGGTGGCGAAGGCAAAACGTCGGGTGGACGTCATCCGGTGACCCCGTGGGGTCAGCCGACGCGCGGCTACAAGACGCGCAACAACAAGCGCACGGATAAGTTCATCGTGAGCCGGCGTAGCAAGTAGCGTAGCGAGACGATTCTCGCTTTGCGCGGTTTGCGCGGAATGATAAAGACTGGTTGCCAGGAACTGGCAACTGAGAACTGAGAACTGACTTTATGGCACGTTCAACGAAAAAAGGCGCGTTCGTCGATGGCTTCCTGCAGACGCGGGTCGAGCAGATGAATTCGCGCAACGAGAAGAAAGTGCTGCGCACCTGGTCGCGTCGTTCCACGGTGATTCCAGAAATGGTGGGACACACGATCGCGGTGCATAACGGCAAAAAGTTCATCCCGGTGTACGTCACCGAAAACATGGTCGGCCACAAGCTCGGCGAATTCAGCTTCACGCGCCAGTTCAAAGGCCACTCCATGAAGGCGGCGACCGAGACTGCAGCCAGGCCGGCTGGCATTCCGGGCGGTCCTGGAGCTCCGGCTCCAGCGTCAGCCCCGGCGGGCGGCGGGACCTCGGCACCGAAGGCGTAACGAGCAGCTTCTGGCTACTAGCTTCTGGCTACTAGCTGGGATGGCTCGCGGATGGTCAGAAAGACTTTTGGCTTCTGGTTTAGCTGGAAGCTAGTAGCTAGGAGCTGGTAGCTAACATGGAATTTCGAGCTGAAACCCGTTTCCTGCGAGTGTCGCCCCAGAAGGCGAGGCTGGTGCTGGATCTGATCAAGGGGCGTCGCGTGGAAGATGCGCGCAACACCCTGGCCTTCACCAAGAAACGCGTGGCGCCGCATATCGGCAAGCTGTTGCAGTCGGCGCTCGACAACGCCAACTTTCTCGCGACTGAGAAAGGGATCGATGTCGAGATTGACAACCTGTACGTCAAGCGCGCGGTTGCCAATGACGGGCCGCGCATGAAGCGCATCCGTCCCGCGCCGCAGGGACGCGCGTATCGCTACCAGCGCCGTATCTCGCACATCGAGCTGGTGCTGGCGGAACGTGGAAAGACGAACGACGCGGTTTCGACCGCTGTCGGCGAGGAAGCTGCCCCGGCTCCGGCGAAAGCCAAGCGGCGGGCGCCGGCAGCAAAGAAAGCCGCGGGCAAGAAGGCCTCGGCCAGATAGTTTCGGTTCTGCGGGCAAAATGCCCACGGGACGGCCGGCATGCCGGTGCTTTAACAGGTTCGGTTTAGGAGAAGCAATGGGACAGAAGGTACATCCTTACGGATTCCGCCTCGGCTACACCAAGCCGTGGAAGTCGCGCTGGTTTGTCGAGCGCGATTACGACAAGCTGCTCCAGGAAGACGTCAAGCTGAAGAATGAGCTGAAGGACAAGCTCAAGTCGGCGGGCGTCAGCGCCATCGAGATTGAGCGTCCGGGCAACAAGCTCCGCATCATCATCAAGACGGCGCGGCCGGGCATCATCATCGGGCGCAAGGGCGCGGAAATCGACAAGCTCAAGGCCGAACTGCAGAAGCGCACCTCGCGCGAAGTGTTCGTCGACATCCAGGAAGTGCACAAGCCCGAGCTCGATGCGCAGCTGGTTTCCGAATCGATTGCGCTGCAACTGGAAAAGCGCGTCGGCTTCCGCCGCGCCATGCGCAAGGCGGTCGACTCCGCGCTGCGCTTCGGTTGCAAGGGAATTAAAGTTCGCGTGAGTGGACGCCTGAACGGCAACGAAATCGCCCGTTCGGAGTGGTATCTGCAAGGACGCTTGCCTCTGCACACGCTGCGCGCCGACATCGATTACGGCTTCAGCGAAGCCCGCACGACGTATGGCGTGATTGGCGTGAAGTGCTGGGTCTACAAGGGCGAGATCCTGCAGCAGAAGAAGCGCGAGCCGCAGACGGCAGTCGCAGGCGGATTTTAGGAAGTTTTTGAGAAGGAAGCCGGCTCCAGCTTAGTCAAGAGCTGGGAGCTAGAAGCTAAGAGCTGATTCTATGTTGATGCCAAAGAAAGTAAAGTACCGCAAGCAGCAGCGCGGACGCATGGCCGGGAAAGCCTGGCGCGGATCCGCGTTGGCTTTCGGCGACTATGGGCTAAAGGTTCTTGAGCCGGGATGGATCACCGACCGCCAGATCGAGGCAAGCCGCGTGGCCATGACCCGTTTCGTGAAGCGTGGCGGGAAAATCTGGATCCGCCTCTTCCCCGACAAGCCGGTCACGAAGAAGCCGGCCGAAACCCGTATGGGCAAGGGTAAGGGCGCGCCCGATCATTGGGTCGCGGTCGTGAAGCCGGGAAAGATCCTGTTCGAGATGGAAGGCGTTAGCTTCCAGGATGCACACGAGGCTCTCCGGCTCGCCTCGCACAAGCTGCCGCTGCGCACGACCATGGTCAAGCGCGAGACAGCGCACTAAGGAAGTTGCCCTTACCCGCAACTGGGTGCTGGCAACTGAGAACTGATCTTATGAAGGCAGAAAAAGTAAGAAATCTTACCGACGAAGAATTGCAACATCAGGAACGCGATCTGGCGGACCAGTTGTTCAAGCTGAAATTCCAGCTGAACATGGGCCAGACCGAGAGCCTGAAAAAGATGCGGGGCCTCCGCAAAGACATCGCGCGGGTGAAGACCATCCTCGGCGAGCGGGCGCGGGCCGGCGCAACGGAGAAACGATAATGGCGGAAGCAACGGCGAAAACACAGGGCCGCCGCAAAGAAGTGGTGGGAGAGGTCGTCTCCAACCGCATGAAAAAAACGATTGTCGTGCAGGTGACGCGCAAGAAGTCGCATCCGTTCTACGGACGCGTGATTGCCCGCCACAAGAAATTTTATGCCCACGACGAGAAGAGCCAGGCGCACATCGGCGACGTGGTGCGGATCGAAGAGACTCGCCCGCTGTCCAAGCTCAAGCGCTGGCAACTGAAAGACATTATTCGCAAGGCGGCGCTGTTGCCGGAAACGAACGTAGAGGCAGCCGCAAGCTAGACGGCAAACGCGGCAGGCCGGGCTGGTTCGTATCAGGGCTCGGCTTAAGCCGAGCCGCGAAAGGCGCAAACGGGACGCGCCTTCCGGGCGCTGGCGGTTGAGCCGGAAAGATTCGGGCTGAGGGAGAAACGTTATGGCTGTGATGATGAGATCGATGCTGGAGGTCGCCGACAATTCCGGCGCCCGCAAGCTGCAGATGATTCTGCCGCTCGGCGGCTCGACCGGATTGAATGCCGGATTGGGCGACATAATCACCGCCGCCGTCAAGGAATCCGCCCCCGAGGGCCAGGTGCAGAAGGGCAAGGTCGTGAAGGCGGTCATTGTGCGCACGCGCAAGGAGCATCGCCGCCGCGACGGCACCTACATCCGCTTCGATCAGAATGCGGCGGTGCTGATCAACGATGCGGGAGAGCCGGTGGGTACCCGCGTTTTCGGGCCGGTCGCGCGCGAGCTGCGGGAAAAGAAGTTTTTGAAGATCGTGAGCCTGGCGCCGGAAGTGATATAGCGTCAAGCTGGAAGATTTCAGAGTTTCAAGGTTTCAAGGTGCCTTGAGATTCCGGAACCTTCGCAGAATAGAACCACTTTTGAAACATGAAACCTTGAAATTTTGAAACCCGGGTTTGGATATGGCTACGACAACTACAGGACACAAAAGAGTCGACATCCGGCGCAATGACACCGTGATGGTGATCGCCGGAGACGACGAAGGCAAGCAGGGACGCGTGCTTCGCGTGTTTCCGAACGACGCGAAAGTTCTCGTCGAGCACGTCAAGATGGTGAAGAAGCACGTGCGCCCGAATCCGCAGCGCAACATCAAGGGCGGCATCGCCGAACAGGAAAGCCGTATCGCCATTTCGAACGTGCAGCTGGTGTGCCCGACCTGCGGCCCCGTCCGCGTCGGACACGACGTGCGCGGCGATCGCAAGGTGCGCGTCTGTAAGAAGTGCGGAACGACATTGGATAAATAGCCGTAACCCTCTCTGCCGTCAGCGATCGGCTTTTGCTGATGAGCACCTGAGAGCTGAAGACTGAGAGCTGAGAGCAGAAAAATGGCAAAAGAGAAAAAAGGTCAGAAGGAAGCACCGCAGGAGTCGAAGGCTCCCGTGCAGGCGCGGCATAGCGCGAAAGAACGCCCGCGCCTCCGCAGCCGCTTCGAAAAGGAAGTCGCACCTGCCCTGCTGAAAGAACTCGAACTGCGGAATCCGATGGCGGTTCCGCGGCTGCACAAGATTGTCGTCAATATGGGCGTTGGCGAGGCTACGCAGAACGCGAAAGTCCTCGATCCGGCCGTGAACGAACTCAGCCAGATCACCGGGCAGAAGCCGGTCGTCACCCGCTCCAAGAAGTCCATCGCGGCCTTCAAAGTCCGCGCCGGACAATCGATTGGCGCCATGGTCACGCTGCGCGGCGACCGCATGTACGAATTTTTCGACCGGCTGGTCAATATCGTCCTGCCCCGCGTACGCGATTTCAAGGGAGTCTCGACGCGCTCGTTCGACGGGCGCGGCAACTTCACCCTTGGCTTGCACGATCAATTGATCTTCCCGGAGATCTCCTACGAGCGGGTCGACAAGCTCAAGGGGATGAACGTCACGATTGTGACAACGGCCGCGAATGACAACCAGGCGCGCACGCTGCTCAAGCACCTGGGAATGCCCTTTAGGGCGTGAGTTTTTAAGGCTTAACGAAGAGCTGGAAGCTAGGAGCTAGTTTGGCAACTACAGCAAAACGAGTGAAAGACGCAAAGAAGCCCAAGTTCTCCACGCGCAAGCACAACCGCTGCAATCTCTGCGGGCGCCCGCGCGCTTTTCTGCGCAAGTTTGGCATCTGCCGCTTGTGCTTCCGCCAGCTCGCGCTGCGCGGGGAGATTCCAGGGGTTTCCAAGTCGTCGTGGTAGATGGGGCTCCGGCTTTGAGCCGGTGGCCAACGTGGAAGGGCACGGCTTCCGCCGCGCCGTCAGAAGATCCCATCTTGTGGGGCTTTCGCTCTGAGGATGGGAAGCAACGCCGTCGCTGGTTCTTGAGCTCGATTCAGAATGCGGAGCCCAAGCAAACGAACGGCTGAAGGAGAAGCAAAACGATGAGGTTGACCGATCCGGTCGCAGACATGCTGACTCGAGTGCGCAACTCACTCCAGGCCCGGCACCAAAAAGTGGATATCCCCGCTTCCCGCCTTAAGACGGAGATTGCCCGCATCCTGAAGGAAGAGGGATATATCTCCAATTACAAGGCCACTGAGGAAGAAGGTCATAAAGTTATCCGGATTTACCTCAAGTATGGCGCCAACAACGAAGCGGCGATCTCGAAGGCCGAGCGTGTTTCCCGGCCCGGCTGCCGCGTTTACGTGCGCCGCAGCGAGATTCCGCGCGTGCTGGGCGGGATGGGAATCAACATCCTCACCACACCGCGCGGCGTCATGACCGGCCGCCAGGCCCGCAAAGAAGGCGTGGGCGGCGAACTGTTGTGCCAGATTTGGTAAAGGAGCAGTGAGCACTCAGCACTGGGCGGTGAGCATCCGCGATTTTGCTTGCTCGCAACTCATGGCTCGCTGCTCATAGCTAAAAAGCTTATGTCGAGAATTGGAAAAAAGCCGATCGCGATTCCCAAGGGAGTCACGGTCAAAGTTGAAGGCAACGTCGTCGCCGTTCAGGGACCGAAGGGGAAGCTGGATACGCCTCTTCCCGCCGGCATCAAAGTCGAGCAGAAAGACGGCCACATCGTTGCCATTCGCGAGAACGATTCGCAATCCGCCGTGCACGGGCTCGCCCGCGCCCTGGTCAACAACGCCGTCGAAGGCGTGACCAAGGGATGGACCCGCGAACTCGAAATCGTCGGCATCGGCTACCGCGCCGAGATGAAGGGCAAGCTCACGGTTGTATTCAACCTGGGATATTCGCACCCGATCGAATATCCGCTGCCCACCGGTGTCGAAGCAGCGGTCGATCCGAAGCAGACGCGAATCACCCTGAACGGGATCGACCGGCAGAAGGTCGGACAGGTCGCCGCGGAAATGCGCAGCCTGCGCCCGCCCGACCCGTACAAGAACAAAGGTGTCCGCTACGTAGGCGAGCGCCTCAAGAAGAAAGTCGGAAAGACTGGAGCGAAATAAGCCGACAGCTGTCAGCTTTCGGCTCTCAGCCAAATGGTTGAGAGGTTCACGGATAGCTGAGGGCTGGTCGCTGAGAGCTGAATCATGCTGACCAAAATTGGAAAAAACGAAAAGCGCGGCTATGTTCACCAGCGCATCCGCAAAAAGCTGCAAGGCACCGCGGAGCGCCCGCGATTGAACGTCTACCGTTCGCTGAATCATATTTACGTGCAGGTAATCGACGACATGTCGGGCCAGACGCTGGTTTCGGCCAGCTCCGCCGAAGGTAAGAAAGAAGACCGGCGCACCGGCGGTAACGTCGCCGCGGCGAAAGCCGTCGGCAAGACCATCGCCGAGCGCGCCAAGGCCAAAGGCGTCACCAAGGTCGTCTTCGACCGTGGCGGATACATTTATCATGGGCGCGTGAAGGCATTGGCCGATGCCGCCCGCGAAGCTGGATTGCAGTTCTAGGAGCAGTGAGCCACGAGCCCTGAGCGATGAGCAAAATTGGATTGCTCATCCCCTAAGGCTCTCTGCTCATCGCTGGAGACATATGCCAACAGTAATCAAGAAACTCGATGCAGGTTCGTTTCAGTTGAAGGACCAGGTCGTCGCGATCAATCGTGTCACCAAGGTCGTCAAGGGCGGCAAGAATCTTTCCTTTGCGGCGCTCGTGGTTGTAGGCGATCCTTCAGCAGCGGTCGTGGGCTACGGCTCCGGCAAGGCCAAGGAAGTTCCCCAGGCAATCCGCAAGGGGATCGAGTCGGCGAAAAAGAATCTGGTGAAGGTGAACCTGACTCAAACCAGCATTCCCCACCTCGTCCTCGGACGCTACGGCTCCGGTAAAGTACTGCTGAAGCCGGCTCCGGAAGGCACGGGAGTGATTGCCGGTGGAGCGGTTCGCGCCGTCATGACTTCGGCGGGCGTCCAGAACGTCCTGACCAAGTCTATCGGCACCACCAACCCGCACAACGTCATCAAGGCAACGTTTGACGCCCTGAAGCAGTTGAAGAACAGGGAAAGCGTCGCCACGCTGCGCGGCAAAGTCGCAGAAGAACTGTAAGCCGGCACGGGCGCGGCCGAAGTGACGTGGAAGAGCGGCCCTGAAAGGCCGCGAAGCCGGCTCAGTAGAAATCGGGCTTTAGCCCCTGAGGATTTGGAATGAGTGCCAAGAAAACGAATTCGGGCAGCGCAACGCTCCAGCTGAAGTGGGTGCGTTCCGCCATTTGTGCCCCCAAGAAACAAAAACTGGTCATCAAGGGACTCGGATTCACCCGCCTCAACCAGGTCATCGAGCGGCCGGACACACCGGCCATTCGCGGCATGGTGGCCAAAGTCCCACACATGATCGAGATTGTTTAACGAGGACGCTTCAAGGTGACTGGGTTTCACAGTTGCTCGAAGCAACGTTGAAACTTTGAAACCTGAAACTTTGAAACTGGGTTATTTATGAACTTATCCAACATTCACGCACCGAAGAAGGCCACCGAGAAGCGCAAGCGCGTAGGACGTGGTATGGGCTCGGGCATGGGCAAGACCTCGACCCGCGGCCACAAAGGTCAGCGCTCGCGCAGCGGTTCGCGCATGATTCGCGGTTTTGAAGGCGGCCAGATGCCGCTGCACCGCCGCATGCCCAAGCGCGGCTTCACCAACATCTTCCGCAAGGAATATGCCATCGTCAGCCTGGAACGGCTGGTAGCGCTCGGCGAAACCGTCATCACTCCCGACGTTCTGCGCAAGGCGGGCGTGGTCAAAACCAAGCTTCCCGTCAAGGTGCTCGGCGATGGCGAATTGACGGCTGCCCTCACCGTGAGTGCGCACAAGTTCTCCAAGTCCGCGCAGGAAAAGATCACCAAGGCTGGCGGCAAGTTTGAGGTCTTATCAGTAAAGGCGGGGCAGTAATGTTTGACAAACTGGCGAACATCTTCCGCATCCCCGATCTGCGCAGACGCATCCTGTTTACGCTGGGACTTTTGTTTGTCTACCGCCTTGGCGGTCACTTGCCTACGCCAGGGGTCAAGTGGGAGCAACTCGAGCACTTCTTCGATACCCAGCGCGGATCGTTCCTCGGATTTGTCGACCTGTTCTCCGGCGGCCAGTTGCGCCGCATGACCATCTTCGCCCTGGGCATCATGCCCTACATCACGGCGTCGATCATCCTCCAGTTGCTCACCGTCGTCTACGAGCCTTTGGCAAAGCTGCAGAAGGAAGGCGAGCTCGGCCGCAAAAAAATTACTCAGTGGACCCGTTACATCACGGTCATCCTGAGCGCGGTCCAGTCGTTTGGAATCGCTGTCGGCCTCGAGCGGTCCGGCGATTTCGTCATCAACCCCGGCTGGGGATTCCGCCTGCTGACCATGCTCACCCTGACCACGGGCAGCGCCTTCATCATGTGGCTGGGCGAGCAGATCACTGATCGCGGCGTCGGCAACGGCATGTCCCTTCTGATCTTCGCCGGCATCGTTGTCGGCCTGCCGCGCGGCGTCGCCGACTTGTTCGAAAAAGCGAAGAACGCCACCTGGGGAGCGATGACCTTCCCCCTGATGGTCGGGCTCATCGTTTTCATGTTCGCTGTCGTAGCCTTCATCGTCTACGTCGAACGCAGCGAGCGGCGAATACCCGTGCAGTACGCCAAGCGTGTCGTCGGCCGCAAAGTCATGGGCGGACAATCCACGCACCTCCCGTTGCGAGTCAACGCAGGCGGCGTGATGCCGGTCATCTTCGCATCCTCGATTTTGACTTTGCCGCAGACCATTGGCTATGGCCTGCGCAATAACCGGTATTTCGGTGACCTGATCCGCTGGCTCGGATGGGGTGAGCCGCTTTACACCGTTCTCTACGCCGTCGGCATCATCTTCTTCGCGTACTTCTACGTTTCGATCGTGTTCAATCCGAGCGAAGTCGCCGACAATATGCGCAAGTACGGCGGATTTATTCCCGGCATCCGCCCTGGCCGCCGCACTGCCGACTTCATCAACGAAGTCCTGACGCGCATCACGCTGGTCGGCGCCCTTTACCTGATCATCATCTCCTTTATTCCCGAGTGGATGATTACCGGAATTCACCTCAACCACCTCTGGGGCCCCGTCGGCAGGATGTTTGAGAATCTGCCCACCTGGGTGACTAACGGTTTGGGCGTGAACTTTTACTTTGGTGGAACCTCGCTGCTGATCGTGGTCGGCGTCGCCATGGACACGGTCCAGCAGATCGAGGCGCAATTGATCATGCGACACTACGACGGATTCACCCCGCGCAGCGGGCGAATCCGCGGACGCCGCGCGTGGTAGTTTTCTGTCATCCCGAGCAAGCGATGATGCGCTGCGAGGGATCTGGGCAAGCCGCGCCAGGCGCCGCGCTCTTTGCGGCCAGATATAAGGCGCGTTTGGGCCGCCTCCTTATAGAGCCTGACAAAGGCCGTAGGGGATGGGCCCTGATAAGTTTGTGGAGGTTGCTGCACCTCGGCTGAAAACTCCTGGGAGCCGGGGAGACTGAGATCGGGAGGCTTTTGCCAGCCGATGGCGCAGGAAACCTCGCGGAACGTTGGCCCCATTGTGCTGCTCGGGCCGCCGGGTGCCGGTAAGGGCACCCAGGCCAAGCGCATCATGGAGCACTACAAGATTCCCCAGGTATCGACCGGAGATCTTCTCCGGGAGAATGTCGCGTTGGGAACCGAACTCGGCCTGACTGCCAAGGCGGTCATGGCTCGGGGTGAGCTGGTTTGCGACGACTTGGTCTGCACCATGGTCCGGGAACGCCTGATGAAGCCCGATTGCAAGCTGGGCTACATCCTCGATGGCTTTCCCAGAACTGCAGCTCAGGCCGGCTGGCTCGATGCCCTGCTCGACGATGAGCTCTTTGACAACTCGCGTCCCACCCGCGCCTGGCCAATTGTGATCAGCCTTGACGTGGACTATAATAAGTTGCTGCTCCGGATTACTGGACGACGTTCTTGTCCCACCTGTGGACGGATCTACAACGTCCACTTCCAGCCGCCCCGTGTCGACGAACTTTGCGATGTGGATGGCACAAAGCTGGAAACCCGCAACGATGATCGGCTGGAAGTAATTCAGCCGCGTTTGACGGCTTACCAGGAGCAGACTCGTCCCGTAGCGGATTATTACAAGCGGACTCGCCGCCTGATCTCGATCAACGGCGATCTGCCGATGGATCAGGTCACGGAACAGATCTTCCGCATTATCGAAGATCATCACGCTTAATCATGGCGATCGTTTGCAAGTCGGCGGCCGAGATCGAAAAGATGCGTCATAGCGGCCATATCGTTCGCCAGGTGCTCGATCACCTGCGTTCGATGGTTGTGCCCGGTGTCACCACCATGGACCTGGAGCGCATGGCCGACAAGAAGATCAAGGAACTCGGGGCGAAACCGGCGTTCAAGGGCTACTACGATTACCCCTGCGTGTTGTGCACGTCCGTGAACGAGGAGATCGTTCATGGCATCCCGTCGGAAAAGCGGGTGCTGAAGGAAGGCGACATTGTCTCGATCGACTGCGGGGTGGTGCTCGATGGCTACTATGGCGACGCAGCCATCACGGTTCCGGTCGGCAATGGCGTCAAGCCGGAAGTAAAGAAGCTGCTCGAAGTCACCGAAGCTTCCCTTTACCGCGGCATCGAGCAGGCTCGCATCGGAAATTCGGTCGGCGATGTCGGTGCCGCCGTGCAGGAACACGTGGAAGCGGCAGGATTCAGCGTGGTGCGCGAGTTCGTTGGACACGGTATTGGTACCCGGTTGCATGAGGAACCACAGGTTCCGAACTTCGGCAATCGTGGCCACGGAGCCCGCTTGCGCGAAGGCATGGTCATCGCGATCGAGCCCATGGTGAACTACGGCAAGCCGGACGCGAGAGTTTTAGGCGACAAGTGGACCGCCGTCACGGTCGACGGCAGCGTGAGCGCCCACTTCGAACACTGCGTAGCAGTGACGAAAGACGGCCCGGTGATTTTGACGCAGTAAGAACGTAAGGAGCGGATGAGCAAAGAAGACGCGATTGAAGTGATGGCGGTGGTTCTCGAACCCCTGCCGAACGCCATGTTCCGGGTGGAACTGGAGAACAAGCACCAGGTGCTGGCGCATGTTTCGGGCAAGATGCGCAAGAATTTCATCCGCATTCTCCCGGGTGACAAGGTTGCGGTGGAGCTTTCTCCCTACGACCTGAATCGCGGCAGAATCGTTTACAGGTACAAGTGATCTAGGTAGGGACAGCCGCCTCGGCTGTCCGGTCGGGCGAAGCCCGATGGCAGACTGGCAACCGGCCACTGATCTGGGAATTGGGTTTTTTATGAAGGTAAGAGCATCGGTGAAGAAAATCTGTGACAAATGCAAGATCATCCACCGCAAGGGTGTAGTGCGGGTGATCTGCGTGAACTCGAAACACAAGCAGCGCCAGGGCTAAAGCGCATCTGAGGAGCTAGAGGCACATGGCACGTATCGCAGGCGTGGATCTTCCCCGCCAGAAGCACATCAATATCGCGCTGACCTATATCTACGGGATCGGGCATCCGCGCGCCGGAAGCATCCTCGACGAAGCCAAGGTCGACCCCATGAAAAAGGTCCAGGACCTGAGCGAAGAAGAGGTCAACCGCATTCGTACCGTCATCGAGGCCCAAGGCCTCGTGGAAGGCGATCTGCGCAAGGAAGTTTCGATGAACATCAAGCGGCTCATCGAAATCGGCTCCTATCGCGGATTCCGTCACCGCCGCAACCTGCCGGTCCGTGGACAGCGTACGCACACTAACGCGCGCACCCGTAAAGGCCCGCGCAAAGGAACGGTCGCCCAGAAGAAGAAGGCGACAGCAAAGACATAACACCAGTTGTCAGTTCTCAGTTCCCGGTTCTCAGTTTTCGGAGAGCTGGTTTCCACTGAGAACTGAGTACTGAGAACTGAGAACTCAGAAATGGCTAAACCAGCAGCAGCCGCCGGCACAAGCGCCGCGCCCGAGAAAAAAGGCAAGAAGAAGACGTTCAAGAAGAAGGAACGCAAGCACGTTCCGCATGGCATCGCGTACGTGCAGGCATCCTTCAATAACACGATCGTGACCATCTCCGATATGAACGGCAACGTTCTGTCGTGGAAGAGTTCAGGATCGCTCGGCTTCCGCGGATCGCGCAAAGGCACGCCCTTCGCCGCCCAGCAGGCAGCCATGAACGCCGCCAACATGGCGCGCGATCACGGCGTCCGCAGCGTCGATGTCCGCGTCAGCGGCCCCGGCTCCGGCCGTGAATCGGCTGTACGCGCGCTGGCCGCCGCCGGCATCGAAGTGCGCTCGATCCGCGATACCACGCCGATCCCGCACAACGGCTGCCGCCCGCCGAAAAGACGCCGCGTCTGACGCGGCGAGTTCCCGGTTCTCGGTCCTCAATTCTCGGTAAGAGAACTTCGGCTAGGGGTTGACTGGGAACTGGCAACTGAGCACTGAGAAGTTGTTTTTATCGTCCGGGACGAAGGGTGAAGCCAAACCCGTAAACCGGTCATCTATAAGGAGAACACAATTGGCCCGTTATACCGATGCAGTCTGCCGTCTATGCCGCCGCGAGGGCATGAAGCTGTTCCTCAAAGGCGCCAAGTGCTTCAGCGACAAGTGTCCAATCGAGAAGCGCAACTTCGCCCCCGGACAACACGGGAAAGACCGTAAAGCCAAGATCGTCGGCTACGGCCTCCAGCTGCGCGAAAAACAGAAAGCCAAGCGCATCTACTTCACGCAGGAAGGCCAGTTCCGCAACTACTTCGAGAAAGCGGCGAAGTCCAAGGGCGTCACCGGCGAGAAGCTTCTGCAACAGCTCGAGCGCCGTCTCGACAACGTCGTCTTCCGCCTTGGATTTGCGCAATCCCGCCGTCAGGCCCGTCAGTTGGTGCGCCACGGACACGTCGCGGTCGACAACCGCAAGGTCAATATCCCGTCTTATCAGGTAAGCGCGGGGGAAGAAATCGCGATCCGCGAAAACAGCAAGAAGCTCGCGGTCCTGGAATTGGCGAAAGAATTCGCCAGCCACGGCACCTCGCCCAGCTGGCTCGAAATCGATCGCGACAATTACAAAGGCCGCATCCTGGGTCTGCCCAAGCGCGAAGATATTCAGTTGCCCGTGAATGAGCAGTTGATCGTAGAGTTGTACAGTAAATAGGTTTCAGAGGCTTCAAGAGTTTCAAGGTGGAAACGGTGGTTTCAGCCGTTGAAACCTTGCAACTTTGAAACTTCGGTCTATCACGTTCGCACCAGATCAGCCTTCTCGGCGCCGACCTGAGTTGGACCACTCAGCGAGCCGGATTGAGCCAAATGGTCGAAGGAGAGTAACGAATGCTTTGGAAAGGTTTTCAGAAACCGAAACGTCTCGCAGTTGACACCTCCAGCCTCACCGACAAGTACGGCATTTTCTGGGCACAGCCCTTCGAGCGCGGATTCGGCACCACGGTTGGCAACGCGCTCCGCCGCGTGCTTCTCAGTTCCATCGAAGGTGCTGCCGTCACCGCGGTAAAGATGGAAGGCGTGCTGCACGAGTTCCAGTCGATCCCCGGTGTAGTGGAGGACGCGACCGACATCATCCTCAACCTGAAGCAGATCCCTTTCAAGCTCGCCGGCGACGCCCCAAAGGCGATTTACCTGCGCGCCGATCAGCCCGGAGTTGTCACCAGCGGCATGATCGAAGCCGACGGCGACGTCGAGGTTCTCGATAAAGACGTCTACATCGCGACGGTCAGCGAAGGCGGCAAGCTCGACATGGAAATGCGCCTGAAGCGCGGCCGCGGTTACGTTTCCGCCGACCGCAATTTCGATGAGGATCTCGGCATCGGATTCATTCCGATCGACTCCGTCCACTCGCCCGTGCGCAAGTGCAATTACAACGTTGAGCCGGCCCGTCTCGGCCAGATCACCGACTACGACAAGCTCACCCTTGAAGTCTGGACCAACGGCTCCATCACCCCTGCCGATTCCATCGGCCTGGCGGCGAAGCTGCTGAAGGACCACATGAACATCTTCATCAACTTCGAGGAGGAGATCGAAACCGGCACATCGGCCAGCGACGACCGCAAGCCCGAGATTCACAACGAGAACCTCAACCGTTCCGTCGAAGAACTCGAGCTCTCGGTCCGCAGCTACAACTGCCTGAAGAACGCCAACATTCAGACCATCGGCGAGCTCGTACAGAAGACTGAAGCCGAAATGCTTAAGACCAAGAACTTCGGCCGCAAGTCTCTGAATGAGATCAAAGAAATTCTCTCGTCCATGGGCCTGAGCCTTGGCATGAAGATCGACGAGCATGGCAACGCCGTGCCCGGCCCGACTTCGAACGTACCGTTGCCCGCATCCGCCTACGGACCGGACGACCAGCTGTAAGTTGAGCCGTGTGCGCGGCTCTGTGCCGCGTCGCTTTGAAAGGGCGCGGTATCTGTCCCGCCCGGCTTTGAAAGGGCGCGGCTTCTGTCCCGCCCGGCTTTGAAAGCGCGGCTTCAGCCGCGCCGTTTAAGGCCTGTAAAGAATTCGGGGGCTTTAGCCCCCAGGTTTTCGATTCTGAGCGAGTAGCTAGAAGCTGAGGTTTCCCATGCGTCACAAAGTTGCCGGATACAAACTCGGACGTAACACCGCGCACCGCCGCTCTCTCCTGCGCAACCTGGTCACCTCGGTGATCGTGGAAGAGCGCATCGAGACGACCGTTCCCAAGGCGAAAGCCGCCCGTCCGCTCGTCGAGAAGATGATCACTCTCGGCAAGCGCGGCGATCTTTCTGCCCGTCGCCTCGCCGCCGCATACCTGATGACCGATGAAGCCGTGGTAAAGCTTTTCGACACCGTCGGCCCGCGCTTCGGCGATCGCAATGGCGGATACACACGCATCATCCGCACCCAGTGGAACAAGGGCGACGGCGCCGACCGTGCTTTCCTCGAACTGCTCGGTAGCGAAAAGGTTCTCGACGAGAAACGCGAGAAGCGTGCCGAAGCCCGCGCCAAGAAAGCCGCTGAAGCCAAGAAAGCCATGGAAGAAGCGGAAGCCCAGGCTGCCCACGACGGAGGCGTCGAGCCAACGAAAGAAAACGAAGAAGACAAGAAAGAGTAGACCCGTCATCGATCTTTCATGGCCGGTGCACCTGCTGCCCGGCCGTGGAGGATCAGAAATTCAAGGCCGCGCCAGCGGCTCTCCATGTAAGAGCAGTCCTTCGGGCTCACACACCTTGGAAGAGCGGCCCTTTCGGGCGCGTCAAGCGCCCCCAAACAGACAGGCTTCAACCCTGTGACCACAGCACTAGTCGCAACGCTCCCCTTTTGTTAAGCTTCGGCCCATCATGACCGCAGCGCGAATTCTCCCCTGCTTCGTCCTGCTTCTCTCTTTGCTTGCAGTCGCACAACCCACTCCCCGTCGCCAGGCCGAGAACAAATCCTCCGCCGCAACGGAACACTACGAAGGCAGCGCCACCAACAACGAACAGGAGTCTATTCCTGTCACCATCGATCTCGCCGAATCCGCCGGCGCATTCTCCGGCCAGATCATCTCCAGTTACGGCACCTTCGCCATCACCGGAGGCACTCGCGATGGCGACTCCGTCACCCTCCATTTCGACGTGAATGGCGACACCGGAACCATCACCGCAAGACTCGCTGACGGACACCTGGCCGGAACCTACACCGCCGGCAATCAGTCCGGCTCCGTCGATGTTCAGAAAACTCCGCTCGTGCCGCCCCCTCCATCGCCCACGCCAATCCTGATTCTCGGCGTCTTCCACATGGATGCTCTCGGATCAAATCAAGACAAGTCAAAATCGTCCAACGACATGCTTGGCCCGAAGCGCCAGGAAGAAATCCAGGAGCTCATCGAGGACCTCGCCCACTTTCGCCCAACCAAAATTGCCATCGAAGCGCCGTATGGCGACACGTTCTGGCCCGACCAATATCGCAAGTATCTAGCCGGGCAGTACAAGCTCGGCAGAAACGAGATCGACCAGATCGCCTTCCGTCTGGCCAAGCGCCTCAACCTTGTGGCTCTCTACGGAGTCGATGCTCCATCGCCTCATCCCGGCACGGCATCTTCGGAGATGCAGGTTCCAAATCCGAAAACTTTGGACGAGAACGCGAAACAAGGGCGAATGTCCTCAGCCGAAGAAGCTCTTCTCGGCCAGTCCACCGTGATTCAATATCTCTCTCACCTAAATAGCCCCGCCGAGATTCGCCGCAGTCAGGAGACCTACATGATGAGGCTGCTGCCTTCCGACGGCACCGAACCGGATAAGCAAACCGATCAGGTCGCCGACTGGTACAAGCAGAATCTGCGGATCTTCTCCAACATCAACCGCATCACCGACCGCGGAAAAGACCGCATCCTCGTGATCATCGACGCGCAGCATGTAAAGCTGCTCCGCGACTTCGCCGCCGACGCCCCCTACTACGACCTGGCCGATCCCGAATCTCTGTTGAACTGAGCGCACCAGTAATCATTGGAAGGGGCTCGGCTTACAGCAGCGCCGCAATCTCACCCCACTCGTACATGTCCGCTCGCGTCTCACTGCGGTAATCTTGCCGCTCACCGTTCACCATCCCTAAACTTTTCTAATGGCCTTTTCCAAGACCCACATCGGCATTGCCGTCGGCGCCGCTTCCTTGCTGGTGCTGATCTTTGTCGGCTATCTCTGGTGGCTCAGCAATCAGGGACCGGTGTTGGCCCGTTCCGAAGAGCACGACCCTCTCACTGGCCTCCCTGTCACCATCAAGATGAATCCGCTGCGCGACCGCTCCACCGAGCGTTCCGCCAACAAATTCCTGCGTGAGATGCGCGACGGCCACTGCGACGATCTGCTCAACAAGTGGGAGCACGACTACCACAAGAAATACGCGCGTTACATCTGCAAATCAGAAGCACAGCATCCGCTGATTTCCTGGGAACTCGTCGACTGGGAAGATGCCCCGCCGCTCATCATCCTCCACTATCGAGGTAAGCGTCTCGCCAACGCCGGCCCAGCCCAACCCGGCATCGATCAGGATCTCTTCACCCTCACCATGGCCCAACAGTCCGGCAGCTGGACCGTCACGAAATACGACGCCATGTACTAGCACCGCGGTAAACAGCAACCGCAGACGTCCTCATCCAAGGCAAAGTGAACAACGGGGTTTTCATCCTCAACGAAGTGAAGGACCTCACTCTGCCTGCGCCATCCAATCGCATCCACTTGCAAGAACGGGCAAGGGCACGGCTCCAGTCGCGCCATAAAGCGGCTGGACGAACCGGCTTTAGCCACTGAGAGCCAACCCCGCTTCGCAACACCGCCGACAACGCGAACCTCCGGCAATCCTCGTTCATCTACCTCCTACCTCCCCGTGATAAAACCTTCCTATGCCCGCAAGCCCCCAGCCCACCCCGCGCAACATCTACGCCTTCGGCATCACATCCTTCCTCAACGACACCGCCACCGAGATGGCTTACTGGGTTCTGCCCGCATTCCTCGTCTCGCTGGGCGCTGGCCCGGCACAACTCGGCGTGATCGAAGGCATCGCCGAAAGCGTCGCCTCCTTCGCCAAGCTTTTCTCCGGATATCTCACCGACCATCTCAACCGCCGCAAGCCTCTCGTCGTCGCCGGATACGCCGTCGCCAACGCTGTCAAACCCATGCTCGCGGTCACCACAGCCTGGTGGCACATCCTGCTGATTCGTTTTGCCGATCGCCTTGCCAAAGGCGTCCGCGGCGCACCGCGGGATGTAATGGTCGCCGAATCGGTAGGAAAGGAAAAACTCGGCTCGGCCTATGGATTGATTCAGTCCCTCGACTCCGCCGGCGCCATCGCCGGACCGCTGACCGCGCTCCTCCTGCTCTCGCACTACGGCATTCGCACCGTATTCTGGGCCGCCGCCGTCCCGGGCGCGCTCTGCATTCTTGTCGCGTTCTTCGGAATTCAGGAGACCCGCCGCCAAGCCCAGGAGCGCGAGACGCCCCCGCCATCCGCAGGCAAAGCAACGTCCGCCCTCAAGCCGCCAGCGTCGTTCTACACAGTGCTGGTCGCGGTGACTTTGTTCTCGTTAGGAAATTCCAGCGACATGTTTCTTGTGATGCGGGCGCAAAATGTGGGGATTCCGGTAAAGCTCGCGCCGTTGCTCGGCTTGGTTTTCAACACGACCTACACGCTAGGCTCCTGGCCTGCGGGATGGTTCAGCGACCGTTTCTCACGCCGCTGGATCGCCGCCGCCGGATACTTCATCTTCGCCTCTGTTTATTTCGTCTTCGGACTTGCGCCTTCGACCCTCGCCATCTGGATCGCCATGGCTGTCTATGGCACTTACTACGCACTGACGCAGCCTGTCCTGAAAGCGCTGGTCGTCGATACCGTCGCCTCAGAAATTCGCGGCCGGGCCCTGGGCATCTACTTCTTCGTGACCAGCGTCGCCACTCTCGCGGCCAGCCTCATCTTCGGAGAACTCTGGAACCACTACGGCGCTGCCTTGCCCTTCTACCTTTCCGCAGGCACGGCCACGATCTCGGCTCTATTCCTCTTGATGACTCCCCGAGCCCGGACTCAACCCGCACAAGCGGCGTAGTTACGATTTTGTCCGCACACTCTTTCGGAGTTTCTCTTGTCAAAGCACCAGACGGACAACCTCACAACATCCCCTGCTCGTCACTGGCGGGTTCCGGCTGCGCTTTGCCATTCTTAAGCGCTTCGTCCAGAAGTTCCTTCATCTCGCGGGACGCCTGCCGCGCCAGTTCGCCTTGCTGCTCTCCCAATTTTCCCTGCTCCTCGCCCAGCTTTCCCTGCTGCTCGCCCAAAGTTCCCATTTCCTCGCCGAGCTTCGATTGCTGATCGCCGGCGTGGGATTGAACTTCGCCCAGCCTGCTCTGCAGTTCGCCGATCTCCGACTGCAACCGTCCGATCTGCTCCTGCGTCGCTCCGCCGTTGAGCTCCTTCAGCTCCGCGCGCAGCTTATCGAGTTGAGCCGTCATATCCGGCACCTGCACCCGGACTTGTTCCATCTTCTTGCCTAGCGCCTCCTGCTGCTTGCCCAGTTCTTCCTGCTGCTTGCCCAGCGCTTCCTGCTTCTTTCCTAATTCTTCCTGCGGAGCCCAGAGCTTCAGTGCCCGCTCCACAGTCGCCTGGTCGCGGATCACGTACGACCTTTCGTCGCGCTGAAACCAGATGAAGTCTCCCGAGATTTTCTTGCGCAGCCGCTCCACATGGCGCGCGTCCTGCGTACTGCCTGACATGGTCAGCGACTCGCTGTTCCCGCGCACGATCACGAAGCGTTCGTCTTCATCGTAGCCATACGCATACGCATTCCCCACGTGATAAGAAGAACTCGACTGCCCGGCCCACGCCACCACGGGAGCTGTGGCTGAGATCGCTGCCGGGGGCGCGGGTGGAGCAAACGCGCCGACGGATGCGAGCGCCGGAGGTGGAGTGTCCGGCGGCGCAACTGCCGGTGTTGGCTCCGTGCCCGGCATCGGCGCCATCGCGGGATTCGGCTCACTGACCGGTTCCGGCGCTTCATTGGGAACCACCGCCGGCGCTGGTCGCGCTGCCGGAGCCGACGGCGCCGCGGGCGCAGCCTGTTGCGCGCTCACCGCCGCCGATAAGTACACCACCGGAATGGCTATCGCCACGATCAATACCGCCATCGATCTCTTCAGTCCCATACCGAAAGCTCCTCTCCACTCCAGAATCTTTTCCACTCTGCGTTCCGCCTGCCCTGTCTTTGCCATGGCCACGCCATGCCACCACACGCGCCCGGGCGTTCCGCGCAGCGCCTCGAAAAATCCCAACAGCGTGCGCGCATAGTCGGCGCAATCCGCACCTGCGCGCAACACTGCTTCGTCACTCGCCTGTTCCGCCAGCTCCACCAGCTGCCGGTGCAACCACCAGGCGAACGGACTGAACCAGAAGATGGCGCGATACAGCAGCGCCAGGTTCTGCGTCAGGCTATCCCGCCGTGCCACGTGCGAGGACTCATGCGCGATCACGGCCGCGAGCTTCGCCTCCTCCCACTCCCGCCAGTTCGTGGGCAATAAAATAACCGGCCGCATCACTCCGACCGTGACCGGAACCTGGACCGCTTCCGACTCCGCGATCCGCGTCCGCCCTACAGAGCGCCAAGTCTCCGCGTAAGACCTGAGCCGTACCCCTACATTCGCGTCCTCGATAACTTTCGCCCTGAGCAGCAATCGCCGCGTCATCGCTAACCCGACCGCAAATCGGGATATCAAAGCCAGCAGCACTCCGAGGTAAATCCAAACTCCCACCAAGCTCCACGAAACAAAATCCCACCATGGATGTCGATGCGCGCTCTCGGCAGCTGTAGATACGCCGTTCTCGGAAGCCACAAGCCGAGAGCCGGAAGCTGGAACGCGATAGCTGGACGCAGTCCTCGCCGTTTCTACGGATCTCACCGGCGCCGGAAGCACTACTTCCGCCGACTTCATGTGCGCAACTCCAGGCAGCGCAACCGGCGGGAGGATCCAGCCGAGCAACGGCAACGCCAGCAAGGCATAGAGCACCGTCGTCCAGGCAAACAGGCGCACCGAGGCAGGCTTCACCCTAAATAAGGTGAGAGTCGCCCACGCCACAAGCCCAAGCAACACTCCTCGCAGCGCAAATTCCGCCATCAGACCCGCCATCGCCGGCACCGCCATCAGAGAAGCTTTGATCATCATGATGGATCTTCCTTCGTTCTTATTCTCGACTCCGCACTCAATCCCCTTACTTCTTTCCCGCTGCCCGGCGCTGCTCGCTCTCGGCAATCCTCCGAGCCAGACGCTCGAGTTGCTTGCGGTCCAGCACGTCGTTGTCGACCATGCCCAGGACCAGTTGCTCCGCCGACCCTCCGCAGAAGCGGTCGATAATTCCCTTCACCGCGCGTACCGCGACGCTCTCGCGCGCGTCGGCCGCACGGTAAATAAATGTCCGCCCCTGCACCTCGTGGCTCACATACCCTTTTTCCTCGAGCCGCCGCAAAACCGTCCGCACCGTAGAATCCTTCATCGGACGCGCTTGCGCCAGCGCCTCGCGGCACTCTTCCGCCGTCGCTGGACCGTGACTCCATATGTAGTCCATCACGCTCTGCTCGACTTCTCCCAGGTTCTTTGGACGTGCCAACCGTGTGTTAGTCATTGTAGCGTTACAATGTGTAACAGATGACCAAGAATGAGTCAAGCCAAAAAAAACGAAAGCCATCTCTGGCCTTCCTTCGTGGACCTTCGTGTCCTTAGTGGTTAAAGGGGCTGAATTCAGCAGAACGACAAAGCAGAAGCCAGAATGAAGCCAGCTCTGACCTTCCTTCGTGGACCTTCGTGTCCTTAGTGGTTAAAGGAGCTGAATTCAGCAGAACGACAAAGCAGAAGCCAGAATGACAAGACGGTAGGGGGCAAAAGAAGGAAACACCGACGAAGAAAAGACCCGCTAAGCCACGGCCCCAGCCGCCAGCGACGGCCCGAGCGCGACCATTTTTCCCGGCCCCTGATTCATCGCCAGCGCCAGTGCCTGCTCGGCCCGGTTGATCACTTCCGTCACGATGTCGACAGGATCGTACTCGCTACGGATCACCGCCTCCGCTAGTCCCGCCGAGAACAATGCCGACTGCCCGGTTTCCGTCTCATCTTTTGCGGGAAAGTGCACATTGCCGATGATCTTTCGCAATTTTTCCAGCGCAAGCGTCGCTTCCTTCTCAGCCGTTTCGCCCAGCACGATCGCGATCGTGGTCGTGTCATAACGGAAGGCAAGGTCATTCGATCGGATGTTGGCCGAAAACAGCTGCCCGATTCGCCCCATCACCGCCTGCACCTCGGCCTCGCCATATTCCTTGATCATCGACGCGCTTCTGCCGAACTGCAGCAGCAGCAGCGAAACCGGAGTCGAATTCTGCACCGCGCGTTTGCTCTCCGCCAGCAAAAGATCGATATAGGACGCGCGCTTCAGCAGTCCGGATTTTTCCTCTGTCACCGAGAGATTCTTCACCAGGCGCCGCAACCCCGCGTTGTTCAACGCAATCACCATCTGGTCCGCCAGCGTCTTTAGCACCACGGTATCGGCCTGCTGCCAGGTTCGCGCCCGGCTGTGAATCAGTACCAGCAGCCCGACCGTTTCTTCGCCTTCCACCAGCGGTACTGCCAGGATGGAGTTCGCGCCCATGTCCCCGAGAATCTTCGCGATCCCCTTCAACGCCGCCGATTTCGTCGCATCCTGGATGGCGAGCGGCTCGCTTTCCTTCATCGCATGATGCAGGCTCGCCACAACCTCCGCGATCACCGCCGGACTCGCCTTCGTATAACCCTCGGCGCAATACTCGTCGACGCTTGATGGCGACAGCCCCGGCTTTCCCATCGCTGCGATGCAGCGCGTCGCCTCCCAGTGCGCCCCGATTTCCTTGACCGAAGTCTTCAGCACCGCCGGAGCAGTGCTCTGCTGATACAGCTTCCGCGTAATCTCGGCCACTCGCGTGAAACTTCTCACATCGGGTGCGGGCTCCGCAGCCACCGCGGGTGCAGCCACCGGAGCAGGCGCGGCCACCGCCGCCGGCAACGGCGCGGCTCCTGCATATCGCGGCGTTACTCCGGCAGCCAGGTACAACCGCTGCAAGTCTTCGTTCCGTTCCTCCTCGCGCGGAAACAGCTCCTGGATCCTCTGCAACCGCTCGACCGCCTTATTCCGCATTCCGTATTGCACAAGAATCTCTGCCTGCAGCATCAGATCCTGCAACGTCGACGCGCCCAGCGTCGGACCCTCAACGTGCACCGGCTCCTCAATCGGCTTGCTCACCGAGTTGAAGCGCGAAGCGATCACTTTGTAGCGGCCATCCTCGACTTTGCCCTTCAGCATCTCCAGCCGCTTCAGATGTCCCGGCTCATACGGATCGACCTCCGCCGCCCGGTCCAGGCACTCCGCCGCCTTCGCAAATTCGCCCGTGCTGCAATAAAGATCGAACAGCTTCAGCAGCGTCTGGCAGTAATCGTTTTCGCGGTTCGACGCGTTATACAGCTCGCTGAGGAACTCCAGCATCTCGGGCGATGCCCGATGTCCCCCCACAATGTCTTCCATGATGGCGATGAACTGCCGCCGCTCTCCGCGCCGCCGCTGGAATTGCTCCAGCTTGCGCGCCAACGCCACCGCCGCCTCATCCTGCTCCCCGTCGAGCAGGTTCCCGATCAGCGCGATCACCTGCTGTACCCGCGCCGGATTCAACTCGAACAACTGCCACACCAGCGGCTCCGCCTCGGCATAACGGCCCGCCGCCAGCAGCGCGCTTGCATACGCCTCGCGCAGCTCCGTTGTCACTCCGTCGCCATTCAACTGCGGCTCCAGGATGAAAATCGCCGCTCCCGCCTGCCCTTGTTTCAGAAGAGTCTTGCCGTAGGCCAGCGCGATTCCCGGATCGGACGCGTCTTCCTGGTAAGCCCGTTCGTACCATTGCGCCGGATCCCCGCCCTCTGCCGCCGACAGTTGCGCCACCCGCTGGAACGCCAGCGCCGCCCCGCGGTGGTTCTCCATCTCGGCCGCCAGCTCCGCCACCCGCAGGTAGTTCGCCTGCGTACCCTCCAGGGCCACCACGCGGTCCAGAATCTCCGCCGACTCCTTCTTCTTCCCCAACTTGGCCAGGTCCGCCAGCGCCGTCTCATACGCCCCGACCGCCAGCTTCTTGTTCGATCCTTCCAGCAGCTGCCCGAACCGGTACTTTTGCTGCCAGGTCGGACTGCCATGCCGGACCAGCTTCTTGTAGGTCAGGCTCGCCCGGGTTGCGTCCCCCGCCCCCACCTGCCGCTCGAACAAATCTCCCAGCAGGCGCACCGCATCCACATTCCGGTTCAGCGAAAGTGACAGATCCGCCGCCAGTTGCCTCACAATGTCGTTTTCCGGATCATCCCGCAGGACCAGCAGGTACTCTTCCAGCGCCTCGGCAGTCTTGCCCTTCTGCAGGAGCTTTTCAGCTCGCTCCACCCGTTTGGCCAGTTCGGCCCGGTCCAGTCGTTTTGTGAGTTCAGGCATGCAGATTCAGGCGCACGTTACCCTGCTTCGATTCTAGGAGGGGGGTCCGACCCCAGCAATGCGCCAACAGCACCATGCGATTACGAAGGTCACCCAACCATCCTCCCAACCCAAAGCCGTCCCAGAATTTTCCTTCACGAACCTTCGTGTCCTTCGTGGTTGAAGCCTGTGCCATTTCGGAAAGCGGGTCTGAATCCCTGGCACGCACCCGACTCACCCACAGCCGGTGTCTAACTGTTTAGGACACAAATCCATAGGGAAATTAAGACCCTCAAGCCTCCCGAATATGGCAACTTGTCGGAACAAACCTGCCTCCAACCGCGTATCTGCTTGTAGCGGCAGGGCTGGCCGTACCTCGCCCCGCCGAGAACGGTGACAATTTGATTCGCACGTTGCTCGACATCTTCGCTCAGATCTTCCGCAATCTCTGGTCACACAAGCTCCGCTCCTTCCTGACCATGTTCGGCATCGCCTGGGGCGTCGGATCCCTCCTGCTCCTCGTCGGCGTCGGAGAAGGCTTTCGTTCCGGCAACAAGCGCGAGATGGCCGAGTTCGGACGCGACATCATGTTCCTATTCCCCGGACGCGCCCCCGCCGTCGCCGGCAACATGAACTCCTCCCGCCCCTACTTGCTCACCTACCGTGACTACGTGGACGTCCGATCGCAGGCTCCCCACGTTCGCAACGCCTGCCCGATCATCTCCCGCAGCGACCTTCACCAGGTCAGCGAATTCGCTACCGCCGGAGTCGAGATCCTCGGTGCCGAGCCCCAACTCAACCAGATCAGTTATCTACCTCTCAAAGAAGGACGCTGGCTGAACGCACTCGACGAATCACAGCGCCGCAACGTCATCGTCCTGGGCAACGAACTGCTGAAAACTCTTTTCCCCGGTCGCCCCGCGCTTGGCGCATTTGTTTTGTTGAATGGCGAGCGCTTCGAGGTGGTAGGCAGCATGCCGCACCTCGGCCGCGGCGACAATACCTGGCTTAACATGCGCGGCTACATCCCTTTTTCAGTGATGGCCACCGACTTCCCGCTGAAGGGCGAGAACCACCAGAACTCCATCTCCTTCATCGAATACCAGCCCACCACCACTGCCGAGCACAAGCTCGCGAAGGAAGACGTCCACAAGATCGTCGCTCGCAATCACGGCTTCGACCCTCTGGATCCGAACGCCTATGACGAGTGGGACTCCATCGAAGAATCCAAGATGGTTGGAACCATCTTCGACGTCATGAACATGTTCCTAGGTGCCGTCGGCATGGTCACACTCGCCCTCGGCGCCATTGGCGTCGTCAACATCATGCTGGTCGCGGTGAGCGAGCGCACCCACGAAATCGGATTGCGCAAGGCTCTCGGCGCCACCAATCGCAGCATCCTGTTTCACTTTTTTCTGGAAGGCATTCTGCTCACGCTGGGCAGCGGCCTGATCGGTATGGCGCTGGCGGCGGCCCTGATGGGCGCCATGGGAGGCGTGCAAGGCCCCGGCGGATTCGATCCGCCCAAGCTGGTTCCTATGTCCGCCATGCTGGCGATCGGAAGTTTAACTCTGGCAGGTGTCATCGCCGGCCTCTACCCGGCGCGCAAAGCCGCGTTGCTGCAGCCGGTAGAAGCCCTCCGCCAGGAATAGTTTTTCGTTTGTAAAATGCGCGGCTCCGAGTGCCCCATTTCTCGCGCGTACTGTGCGCGAAAAGTAGGGGAATTCTCCAAAGCGTATGAAAGCGTGCGGCTTTAGCCGCCAAGGAAAGCTCAAATGTTCGGCGACATTCTCCAGGAAGCCTACGATGCCATGCGCCACAACCGCCGGCGCAGCGCGCTCACCATGCTCGGCATGGCCTGGGGCATCGCCACCGTCGTCATGCTCCTCGCCTACGGCGATGGATTCGGCCAGGCCTGCTCCAACATCTTCGCCAACTTCGGCGACAAGCTCGTCATCGTCGTCCCCGACCGCACCTCCATGCAGGCCGGAGGCCAGAAAGCCGGAGACCTCGTCCGCTTCACTCTCGACGACGTCGACACTCTCACCACCAATCTTCCGCAAATCAACCGCATCACCCCGGAAGTCAGCAAGCAGACCAACGTCCAGTACGAGGATCGCGTCTTCACCTTCGCCACGACCGGCAACAATCCCAGCGTCCTCGATATTCGCTCGCTGAAACTTGGCCAGGGCCGCTTCTACAACATGGAAGACCAAGTCCAGCGCGGCCGTGTCGCCGTCATTGGTTCCGAGGCGAAAGAAAAGTTATTCTCCGGCCGCAACGCCATCGGCGAACACATCCGCATTGACGGCCTCAGCTTCGAAGTCATCGGCGTCCTGAGCGGCAAAATGCAGGAGGGCAACGACGACATCAACCGCGTGATCTACATCCCGTTCACCACCATGAACGATCTGAAGAGCACGCACTATCTCGACACCATCTGGTTCACGTACCAGACCCCGGAATACGAAAGCCTCGAGCTCTCGGTCCGTTCCATCCTCGCCGCGCAACATAAGTTCAACCAGGCCGACCGCCAGGCCGTGCACGTCTTCAACCTCATGATGCAGGTCCATCAATTTCAGATCATCACCATCGGCCTGAAAATTCTCATGGGCTTCATCGGAACGCTCACTCTCGGTATCGGTGGCGTCGGCCTGATGAACATCATGCTCGTCTCGGTCACCCAGCGCACCCGCGAGATCGGAGTCCTCAAGGCGCTCGGCGCCGAACGCCGCGACATCCTCATGCAATTTCTCGCCGAAGCTCTGACCATCACCTTCGTCGGCGGAGTGCTCGGTGTCATCCTCGCCTACGCGGTCGCACTCTCCGTCGGACGCCTCACCCTCTACAGCGCCTTCGCCAAGAACGCCGAGGCCGGAGACATCCGCCTCATCATCGCTCCCGGAACCCTCATCGCCTCTACACTCATCCTCGGCGCCGTCGGCCTCATCAGTGGCATGATCCCCGCCCTCCGTGCCGCCAGCCTCAACCCGATAGAAGCCCTCCGCCACGAATAAACCGTTCATCACGCAGAACACCGGGTACTCATTTCTCCCGCGCGGTGTGCGCCAGAAGTGGAGATTTCCCCAGAGAACGAGAGAAGCCCAAGAGAAAAATATTCTTCCCGCCTCGCCCGCACGTAACTCAAAAACACCACTTCCCGTCCCGTCTTCCGGACCCATGCCACCCCCAAGGAGTATGATGTTGCCGGTTTCCGAGCAGCTCAAGAACAGCCCCAACCCGGCGCTCACGGATAACTTTGGAGGGTTTCCAGATGCTCCGTCTCAGGTCTAACTTCTTCCCATTGATCGCAGTCCTGACCCTTCTCGCGGCCCGCTCGGCCGCCGCCGACTTCCCTGCCGTCACACCGGAAGAGAAATCCCTGACCTCCATTCCTCAGCAGCCCGACGCTCCCGCCGTCGTGTTCTATCGCGAAGACATCACCGACGACACCAAGAATTTTCATTCGGTCTACGTACGCCTCAAGATTCTCACCGAGGCCGGCCGCAAATATCAGGACGTAGAAATCGTCCTTCCCCGCGACTCTTTCACCATCTCGCAAGTCAGCGGCCGCACCGTCCAGCCCGACGGCACCGTCATTCCCTGGGACGGCCAACCCACCGACAAAATCGCCTTCCACGATCACAGCCGCCCCCTGCACGTAAAGGCTTTCACTCTGCCCGCAGTCCAGGTCGGCAGCATCCTCGACTATCGCTACTCGCTTCACTTTCCCGAAGGATCGCGCAATGCTCCCGACTGGTTGATCCAGACCGAACTTTTTCAGAAAAAGGTCGTCTTCAAATTCGTCCCCACCAAGTATCAGCCGAAGACCGACTCCCTTCGCGGCGAAACCGGCAGCTATGATCGCATCGGCGTCAGCAACCTCGAGCAAGTGACCGACGAATTCGCCTGGGTCAGCCATCTTCCCCCCGGGAAGCAACCCGAAGATCACGCGCTACCCACCGATCAGTTCCACTGGGTTGGCTTTGAAATGACCGACGTCGCTCCCGCTCCCCACGAACCCGACATGCCCCCCGTCGCTGCCGTCAGCTGGCGCATCGACATGTTTTACCGCCTGCATACCAAGCCGGAGACCTACTGGAAGGGCGTAAGCAAAACCTGGGATAAGAATCTCGAATCCTTTCTCGATCACAAAAACGGTATCGCCGAAGCGGTCTCCAAACTCGTTGACCCGGGCGACGCTCCCGACGCAAAAGTCCGCAAGATCTACGAGTTCGTCTCGCAACTCCAGAATCAGAGCTTCTCCACGACACCCAGCGCAATCGCTCTCACTCCCGCGGCAGGCGTAGATGACGTCCTGAAAAATCGTGGAGGCACGCACGACGAACTCAACCGCCTCTTCGTCGCCATGGTCCGCGCTGCCGGCACTCCCGCCCTCATGACCTGGGTCCCCGATCGCAGCCGTGGTGGTTTCGATATGAGTTACATGAGCGTCGATCAGCTTGATGCCGAAATCGCCATCGTTCCGCTCGCTGGCCAGGACACCTTCCTTGATCCCGGCACAAAGTTCTGCCCCTACGGTCTTCTTCCCTGGAGTTACGCCGGAGTTCGCGGATTGCGCCAGGACGGCAAAGGCAACGAGACCATGGCCGACACTCCCGCTCCCACCTACAAAGGCGCCGTGATTCAACGCATGGCTCGTCTGCAGATCGCCGATAAAGGCGCGATGCAGGGCCAGCTCGCCGTCGGGTTCACCGGCCAGGACGCCATGCTCCTTCGCCAGAAAGCCGCAGGATTAAGTGCCGCCGATCGCAAGACGTTGTTGGAGGACACGGTCACGGCGTGGCTGCCGGCCGGGACCAAGCTTTCCCTCACCAACACTCCCGCGTGGGAAGATGGCGACGCTGCCTTAACCGCCCAGTTCAAAGTGACCGGCACACTCGCCAGCAACAACGGTCAGAAGTGGACCGTCCCCGTGCAAATCTTCGAGGCCAATGCCAAGCCGCGCTTTTCTTCCGCACAGCGCACCAACCCCATCTACTTCGATTACGCTTCGCGTCGCGTCGATGAAGTGCACATCACGCTGCCCGCGAATGTCGCGGTCGACACTCTGCCTCCCGCGGCGCAAGCCAAGACTCCCTATGCCCTCTACGCTGCCGAGCAGAAAGCCGAAGGCACGAACGGTTTTGTCTCCACCCGCGACATGGCCATGAACGGAGTCATCTTCAACGCGAGCGAGTACAAAACGATCAAGGATTTCTACGACAAAGTAGCCGCCGGCGATGCAGCCACAGCAACCCTGAAAGGCTCTCTGTAGAAGACCCTCTGTAATAAGTGCCGAAAAGCCGGGTGCCCCATTTCTCGCGCGTCGTGGGCGCGAGAAGTGGGACACTCTCGATCTAGAATCCCCACCCTGCCCGCGTGTTATCGTGCTTCCCACGTGAACGAACAAGGACTCCGTCACCAACTTACCGCCGGACAGATGACCATGGTCGCCGTCGGAGGCTCGATCGGCACCGGCCTCCTCCTCGGTTCTGGCGCCGCTATGGAAGTCGCCGGCCCCGCCGCGATCCTCAGCTTTCTCGTTGCCGCCTTCATCACGTTCACGGTCGCGATGGCGCTTGGCGAACTGGCCTGCTCCCATCCCGCCGCCGGATCGTTCGGCATTTACGGCGATCTCTACCTGAACTCTTACGCGGGATTCATCGCTCGCGCCGGATACTGGGTCGGCCTCGCCCTCGCCATCGGCGCTGAGTTAATCGCCGCCGCCACCTACATGTCCGTATGGTTTCCTGGCGTGCGCGCCTGGTGGTGGATCGTAATCTTCGGCGCCTTGCTCCTCATCGTCAATCTGCGCAGCGTCGGCTCTTACGGCCGCTTCGAATTCTGGTTTTCGATGATCAAGCTCTCCACCATCGCTGCCTTCATCGCCATCGGAGCCGCGCTGCTCGCCCTCGGCCGCGTCGCGCCACAATACCTCGCCCATGGCGGGTTCTTCCCTCGCGGCCCATGGTCGCCGCTCGTCGCCATGACCTTCGCCATCTATAGCTTCGGCGGGGTCGAGATGGTCGCCGTCACCACCGGAGAATCCCGGTCTCCGAAAGAAACGCCACGGGCGTTCTGGCTCACCTTCGCTACCCTCACCTTCGTCTACCTCGGCGCCATCATCATTTTGCTCGGCGTCATGCCGTGGAATCATGCTGGCGTCACCGAAAGCCCTTTCGTCACTACCTTCCGCACCGTCAAAATTCCCCACGCCTCCGGCATCATGAACTTCGTCGTCCTCACCGCCGCCTTGTCCGGAGCCAATGCCACCCTTTACGTCGCTTCCCGGATGATTTTTTCTCTCGCCCGCACCGGATGGGCGCCGCCCAACCTCGGCCATCTCAATCATGAAGGCTCGCCGCAAAACGCCGTGCTGCACTCTTCGTTCGGAATTCTCTTCGCGCTCGCGCTTGTTCTTTGGGCGCCGCAGAACGCTTTCCGCTACATCGTCGGCGCCGCCTTCACCGGCATGATCCTTTCCTGGCTCGTTTCGCTCGCCGCCCACGTCAGCTTTCGCCGGCGCACCTCGCGCGAAATCTTGCGCACCCTCCCGCTGCGATCGCCGCTCGGAATCTGGGGATCCCTCATCGGTTTCGTCCTCGTCTCGGTCGCTCTCCTCCAAACCTGGCTTACTCCCCGTGTAAATCTGTGGAGCGGACTCTCCTGTCTGGCTTTATTGACGGCGGCCTTCCTGATCCTCAAGCGCCGCCGATCTCAAATCGCTCCGCAAGTTTCCACTCACCCGCATTGACATTCTTTACACCGTGTCCCGAACAACAACCTCCAAACACACCCGATATAAATCCTTGCGTGTAGGGTATCCGCCCGATTCCCCGCTGTCTGGGGATTGTTGATGATTACGTCGAAACATTCCGCTCACAACAGTCTGCAATCGTAAAAGGTCGACCATTCCGCGCTGGCCGGCCGAGGAGTTTGTTCGAACTCTAGCGGTTCCCTAAAGCCTCGTCCCCATCCTCAGGAGGATCTATGAAGTGCGCTGTTTCCGTCCGTCTCGCTCTCGCTACGTTGGCCGCGCTGCTCATGATTTGGCCCGCCGGCGCCTGGGCGCAATCCCTCACCTCCGGCGACATCACCGGAACCGTCACCGATCCGAGCGGAGCCGCGGTCCCCAATGCGAACGTGACGCTGAAGAGCAACGACACCGGGCAGACCCGGTCCACTACGTCCAACAGCACTGGAGGCTATCGCTTCGCTCTACTCTCCCCGGGCAGTTACACCGTTTCTTCCGCATCCCAGGGCTTCCAGGCCTCGAACCAGAACGTAAACGTAGCCGTCGGACAAACCACCACTGTGAACATCTCCATGCAGGTGGCGACAGCGAGCCAGACGGTGGAAGTGACCGCGCAGGGCTCCGCCATTCAGACCGATAACGGCAACGTGTCCACCACCCTGAGTCCTGAAATCATCGCGAACATGCCGAACCCCGGCAACGATCTTTCGTTCTACGTGCAAACCGCACCCGGCGCCACCATGAACACCCAGGCCGGGTACGGCAACAGTTCCACCTTCGGTATCTCCGCCACTTCGAATCTGTTCACCGTCGATGGCATGAACGAAAACGATCCCTTCCTCAACCTGAACAACTCCGGCGCGACCAACCTCATGCTCGGCGCCAACGACGTATCGACCGCGACCGTCGTCAATAACGGATATTCCGGAGAATACGGCACCCTCGCCGGCGCCAACGTGAATTACGTCACCAAGGCAGGCAGCAACAAGTTTCACGGCAACGCCGAATACTTCTGGAACGGGCGCGTGCTGAACGCCAACGATTGGTTTCTCAACAATTCCGGCGCTCCGCGCCCATTTGATAACGCGAATCAGTGGGCCGCCTCGGCCGGTGGTCCCATCAAGAAGGACAAGACATTCTTCTTCCTCGATACCGAAGGATTGCGGCTGTTGATTCCGACCTCGCAGCCTGTCTTTATTCCCAGCCCGCAATTTCAAACCGCAACGCTCTCGTCCATTCCCGCTTCCGAGGTCCCCTTCTACACCTCGCTGTTCACGCTCTACAACAACGCTCCCGGCGCCAGTCGCGCCGTCAATACCCTGCCCGGCGGCGGCTGCGATGGTTCGGTCACGCTCGCCGGAGGCGCTCCCTGCGCTTTGCAGTTCCAGTCGAACATCAACAATCTCACCACCGAGTGGCTCCTCACCGCGCGCGTCGATCAAAACATCAGCAATACCGATCGCGTCTTCGTTCACTTCCGCACCGATCACGGGCTCCAGGCCACCATCACCGACCCGATCAATCGTGCGCTGAACGCGCAGAGCGTGCAGCCTCAGTACGAAGGGCAGTTGCAGGAAAGCCACCAAGTCGGAGCCAATGGCATCAACCAGTTCATCCTCGCTGGCGCCTGGTACAGCGCCGTCTTCGGCCCACCGAATCTCGCGCAAGCCATCTCGCTGATGCCCTACCAGATGACGCTGACCAACGGCGCATTCAGCACCCCGGGAAGCACCTTCTACAGCAGCTGGCCGCAAGGACGTAACGTCACGCAATATCAACTCGAAGACGACTACTCCTGGCAGCGCGGCCGCCACAACATGAAGTTCGGTGTTAACTTCCGCCGCAACGACATCACCGACTACACCCCCGGAGGCTTCAACACCGCCATCCCGACCGCCAACTTCAGCACACAATCCAGTTTTCTCGCGGGCACCGCGGACAGTTTCGTACAGGGATTTGCCACGCGTCCCACCGAACCTCTTGCCCTCTACAGCCTGGGACTCTATGCCCAGGACGAGTGGGCCCTTCGTCCGACTCTGAAAGTGACACTTTCGCTCCGCGCCGAGCACAATTCCGATCCCGTATGCGCGACGAACTGCTTCGCGCGACTGGACAACAGCTTCACCTCCATCTCGCACGATCCGTCGCAGCCCTACAACCAGGCGATTCAAACCGGATTGCACCAGGCTCTTCCCGGATACCAGTCCCTCGCCTGGGAGCCGCGCTTCGGTTTCGCGTGGCAGCCGCTCGGCCAGGGCAAGACCGTGATCCGCGGCGGCATCGGCATCTTTGCTGATGTTTTCCCCGGCGATACGGCTACCCTGTTCGACACCAACTCTCCCTTGAAAAATACTTTCGTCGTTCCCGGCGGTACGAGCGCGTCTACCTTCATTCCGATCGCGCCCAATGTTGCCGGCAATGCGCAGTCCGTTGCCAGCGCCTCCAACACCGCATTCGTGAACGGATTCAACGCCGGACAGAATCTCGCACAGATCACCGCCTCGCTGCCGGCCACCGTCGCCTTCACTCCGCCCTCCCTCGTCAACTCCGAACGCCACATCCAGTACCCCACCTACTACGAATGGAATCTGGAAGTGCAGCAGGCTCTCGGCAATCGCAGTTCGCTCTCCATCAACTACGTGGGAAATCATGGCAGCGATCTCGCGGGAACCAACGGCGGCGTCAACGGCTACTGCGACGCGCTCTGCCTCTCCACCCTCGGCTCCATCACCACCACCGGAGCCCCGCTTGCTTCCTTCATCGGATTGCCAAGCGCCGTTCCCGATGCCCGCTTCAGTACCGTGACCGAAGTCGGCAATCCCGGGATTTCCAACTACAACGGCCTCGTGGTTTCGCTCACGCACAGGGTCTCGGCCAACTTCCAGGCGCAACTCTCCTACACCTGGAGTCACGCCATGGACGACATTTCCAACGGCGGCTTCCTGCCTTTCAACTTCTCCACCAACACCAGCATTCTCGCTGCCCAGAATCCGGCGAACTGGAAGCAGTACAACTACGGCAACGCCGACTACGACGTGCGCCACCAGGCGAACCTCACATGGAGCTATCACACTCCCAGGCTCAACAACAAAGCGCTGGATCTGCTGGCCGACTGGACGATCTCCGGATTCTTCTTCGCCCGCACCGGGCTTCCCTTCACCGTCATCGATGGCACCGCCACCGGCGTGCTCAGCTCTTTCAACTACGGGCCGCTGCTCGGCATGGATCTGTTCGCCAACGACTCGGTCGGTCCGATCTCCTGCGGCCGCGCTTCCGTGGCCAACGCCGCCGGAACTCCGCTTCAGTGTCCCAGTGCCGCCGACTTCACTTCGGCCGTCGGGCCGGGAGGAATCGGAACCTTCGGTGCTCAGCGCCGTAACCAGATCTACGGCCCCTCTTACCTCGACACCGACCTCACGCTCATGAAGAATTTCCGCATTCCCAAGTGGGAAGGTGCCGAACTGCAAATCGGAGCGCAGGCCTTCAACATCCTCAATCACCCCAACTTCGATCAGCCCGTCGGTGACATCGCGAACCAGCAGTTCGGATTGATCAACCGGACGGTCGCAACGCCGACCAGCATCTTCGGTTCGTTTCTCGGCGCCAACGCCTCTCCGCGCGCGCTCCAGATTCGTGCCCAACTCAGGTTTTAGTCCCCCCCAAACGACCGCGGCCCGGAACGTCTCCCGGGCCGCCTTTTTTTATGGCGCAATCCATAACTCAACAAAGACAGTAGGGCATTTTGATCATTCAACAAAGACGGTGCCCCACTGCGCCGCCTGAAACCACCTCGGATGGAAGAAGGTCTCACGCGGAGCAAGGCCACGCTCTGGGTTCGTCAAAGGGATAACGTCACGACTATCTCTTGACACAAAAGTAGATTACTGGCATCACTCCGTCATGGAAGGCGACGAAAGCCCTAAGACGCCACTTGAGAAAGCAGTTTATTGGGCCGCGATCATCTTGGTTGCCGCGCTGTTGTGGCTTTACGTGAGGGCAAAGTAATGAACATCCGGGAAGCACATCAGATTCCACACTGACGAGCAATGCTTGCAATACATCGAGAAAATGCGCTGGCCAGATGGCATCGTGCGCTTTCCGACGTGCGGCGATAAGAACGCCAAGAAGTACGGGCGCCCTGAAGCGCTATGAAACCCTCATCAATGCGAAGTGTTTAGGCTGTGGGGTGGCTCCGCTACGATGGGGTCATTTGGGAGATGCCGATTCGCAAGATGCACCACTCTAAGCGTCGCGTAGTTTGCGATGCTTAGAGAGGGGACTTTGATCGCGTCACGAAGTTTGCGATGCTTAGAGTGGGGACTGGTGCCGAATTCAGAGCGCTTCAACATTGCCATGTCTCCAGATTCTCGGTCGTCGACCGACCTACTCCGAACTGAATGGCAAGGTTGGGGCGACGCCTTTCTAATCCTTTGCGCCGGAAGTGCGGTCCTCGGAAGCGGAAGGTTTTTTAGCCTTCCGCTTTTGTTGTTTCTCCGCTTCCAGTTGCGCTTTGATCTCGCCGTGCGGAACCTTTATCAACTTTGCATTAGCTCGTCGAAATTCCTGTACTCGTCGTCTTTCTTCATCGAGTTCGTCCATCTGGATTGCATAATCGACCAACTCTTGTTCACCTGCAAATGAAATCTGCCAGTTCATAACACTGCCAGAAGGATTACTCGCCTGCGTGAGGTACTCAAACAATCGGTTAAACTCGTTGTGTTTCCCATAGAATTTCTCTTCCGCCACTCTCCGCGCTAAATACGCAACTAGGTCGGACGCTTGAAGAGCCTTATGGTATTCATCGTTTGCAAATGCCAAAGACACGAGGGTTTTACGCAGTTCCGGATAAGCATGATCATCCTGAACGGCCCGATAATGAACATAGCAATCCCACGCAGTTACCATGTCATCATCCACAATGATGCTAACGCGATCATCTTCGTGGATATGTCTTTTCACTTCCAGCATCGAGAGAACAAACGCAATGTAATACGGGTCAGGGGAACCACCTAATTTCTTCCTCACATCCATTTTTAGCCTGACCCAAGCCTTCGTATCGAAACACTGCATTAGCCCAATCTCTAAATATCGGTTAATGCAGTCAGCGAATGGATACAGAGCATTGATTCGCTCTTCGATGCTTTGGCCCTTGGGCATCTTCGGTCCACACCCTTCTTCTAGACGCGAACACCTTGCCATATGAAGACTACGAAGGCCATACGCTCCCAATAAGACTTCCCATTCTTCTTCAAAGTTTCCCAAGCGACCACGCGATGAGCAGACGCCTGAAAAAGACACGACTGGGTCCCGCTGATACTTTCCGCTCTCATCAAAAAATCCAAGGTGGATGGCCATCCTTAAGGGCTCCTTAGGCAGAAATCACACTGCACCCCCGCTAGCGGCACCATATACCTGGCGATTTGATTCGACACGTATATTATGGCGATAAGGTTTCGTTTGTTCTGAGTGTCCGCAATTCCAGTCCCGAAAACCCCCACCCCACCACGTTTTCCACAATTTTTATTTTTTTCCTGTGACGCATAACCTTTACTGAGAAATCTCAAACGCTAATCTGGCATCATGACGCCAGACGCTCCCGCCCACTCCAAGAAGCCGAAACCGGGCTCTCCGGCATGGGCGCGGCACATTAGGTCCATTGTTCGCAATACTTTAGTTACAAGTCCTGCCTTTCCAATACTTTGCGCGAATCTCGGCGTCACTCCTGCCCTTACTCCGCAGGAAACAAAGATGTTAGCCAATCGATATCGAAAAAATTTACGAGGGACTATGCCAGCGAAAATCTGCACTCATATCAATGTCACCGGAGTCCGTTGCGGCTCCCCCGCCCTTCACGGCGCGCGCTTCTGCTACTACCATCAGCGCGTTCACCGCGGCGTGCCCGAGCCTCGCAACTCACGCCTTCACCCCATCGCCCAGCTCGACAGCCCGGAAGCCATCCAGGCCTCCCTCATGGAAGTCCTCAACGCCATTGTGCGCAATGACATCGACCTCAAGCGCGCCGGGCTCCTCATCCGCGGCCTCCACATCGCCTCCAAGAACATTCACCGCGTCTATTTCAACATTCACACCAGTGAGATGGTCCGCGACGTTCCCCAACAGCCCGCTGAGCCCAGCGTCGACCCGATGGACGCCGACCCGTTTAATCCGGATCCAGTCCAGCAGGTCTACCAGATTCCCTTTTCCGATTCGGCCGTGGTTCAGCAGACGGTCATGAACGAGGAAGTGATCCGGCGTTATGAACACAAGATCCGCGCCCGCGCCGACGCGTTCGAGGCCAAGCGCAGAAAGGAAGAAGCGGAAGCGGCAGCAGCAGCAGCGGCGGCGGCAGCGGCAGCCGAAAATACGCCGTCCGCCCCCTCAACACCGCCGCCAACTCCGCCACCTGCCCCGGAGCTCATGAAACCAAATCCCGTGCCCGCGGTTTCCGGACGCAAGCCGCCCGCGTCCGCAAAACCAGGCCTCGGTTCATCGCAAGCGAAAAGCAGGAAAGCTCGCACCGGCTGACCCGAACTTGCGTCACTTTGCCGCGCCTCCCAATGCTTGGCAGGGCAGGCCGAGTATGTTCTTCTAGAGTCTGATGAACTGCTTGCACAAACATGGGAAGAACCTGGGAATCGCGCTGCGAATCTGCGCGATGGCGGCGCTGGCGCTCGTGGCGTCGGAGTCGCGCGCGCAGCTGCAGCAACCTCAGCAGAAGGAACAGGAACTGGTGCTCCGCTTCGTGCGCAATCCCGATCCCGCGCCCGAACTGAAGAGCAAAGACCTCGACGGCAAAGACCTCAGCCTCGACGCGTACAAGGGCAAAGTCGTGCTGCTGAACTTCTGGGCCACCTGGTGCGGTCCGTGCCGCGCGGAAATCCCCAGCCTGATCAAAATCCAGGAGGCGTACAAGGACCGCGTGCAGATTATCGGCATGAATGTCGATGACGATGACGGGGAACAGCTGCGCGCGTTCGTAAAAGAGGAGGGCATCAACTATCCGGTCGCGATGACGTCGCTGGCGGTGCGCCTCGCCTATGGCGGGATCGCGGCGCTGCCCACCATGTTCATCATCAATCAGGACAGCAAAGTCGTGCAGAAGCATGTGGGTCTCTTCAATCCGGCGCTCTATGAAATCGAAGCGCGGGCGCTGCTGGGCCTGTCCATTCCGGGCAGGGTCGAGACGTTTGAAGATACCGGGGAAGTCTTTCTGAAGCACGCCGACCGCGCCACCATGCTGCCGGGAGTGGACACATCGAAATTGACGGCGGAACAGCGCATGGCCGCCTTGCACAAGCTCAACGCCGAAGCCTGCAATTGCGGCTGTAAGTACACGCTGGCCCAGTGCCGCATCTACGATCCGGCGTGCGGGATCAGCAAAGACCGTGCCGCGATGATCGTCAAGGAAGCGGCGAAGTTGCCGCCCAAGGATTCGGCGGAAGGCAGTGGTGCACCGGCTGCGTCCGGAGCGCCGGGAAATGTTGATTCTGCGAAGTGAGAGAGCCAGAGACAGAGATAGAAATGTAAGGCGTGAGTTGGCCCGGCTGAGGCCCGATACTTCTGGGCGGCTGGACTGCCAGAGCGGCGGTCCTTACATGGATGGGATTAAGAGTGTTTGGTGTGGTAGACGTTGTGCTTGTTCTTGGCGGATTTGTTGACCGCCTTGTTCATCTTCCTCTCAGCCTTCTGCTGCTTCCTGGCGGCCTTCGCCATCTGCTTCTCTTCTTTGGCCTGCGCCTTGCGGTCGGCCTTGGTCAGCCCCTGGTATTTGTTGTGATACTTCTGCTTTGTTTTCGCGGACGCGGGCAGGCACGCACCCACAGCCAGGAGCGCGATGAGAGCGAAGGTGGCGAGGCGTTTCATGCTCGACTCGATCTAACCATGGCGGCTGCACTTTGTCCAGCACCCAGGTCAAACAGGGGTGGCAGAAAAGTTAGGCATGAGCGATCAGCCACGAGCATGTGCAAAGGTCGCGTACCCGCACTGCTCTTCGCTCATCGGTCGTCGCTCATTGCTCAAGCCAAAAAAAATGGGCGCCGGGAAGGGTTCCGGCGCCACCTATGGATACGACTCGCGAGATGCGGTCTAGCGAGAAGGGATCGAAACTTATTTGCTCTCGGCGACGGAGGGGCTGGCCCCGAAGTCGCGGCGGTTGTTGGCGGCGGTGCGGGCAGCGCGGGCTGATGGCGCATTGACCGCGGCCGTCCCGTAGCGCTCGAGCAGCATCGGCGCCATCGCGTTCTCGGCTTCCTTCACGAAAATCATCTTGTTTTCGGAAGCCATGTCGACGCGAACGAAATCGCCCAGCTTCACCTGTCCGGTCGCGACCAGGTTGGCGAGCGGGAAAACCAGGTTGCGCTCGATGGCGCGCTTGAGATGCCGCGCGCCGTAGCGAGGATCGGTGCCTTCGCGCAACAGGTATTCCTTCACCGCGTCGGTGCAATTGAAAACGAACTGGCTCGTGCCGGCAGCCATCAGGACGCGCTGCTGTACCATGCCGAGTTCGATTTCGAGAATCTGCGCGAGGTGCTCGTCGCGCAGGGTCTTGAAGACGACCGTCTTGTCGATGCGGTTCATGAACTCGGGCGTGAACTTGCGGCGCGCGGCTTCGACCGCCGTACGCTGGATCTTGTCATCGAGCGAAGCGTCGACTTCGACCACCTTGGGGGCGAAACCGAATCCGCCATCGACGAGGTTTGTCATTTCGCCCGCGCCCAGGTTCGAGGTCATGATGATGATGCACTGCGAGAGATCGACGCGCCGGTTATCGCCCAGCGTGAGCGTGGCCTTGTCGAGAATGCCGAGCAGAAGCTGCCAGAGCGAATCGCTGGCTTTTTCGATCTCGTCGAAGAGCAGGATCGAGAGTTTCAGCTTCTCGGTGAACCACTGGTTCAGCGCTTCCTGCGTGAGGAGCGGATGAGTCTCGCGGTGGCCCAGGTATCCCGGAGGCGAACCGATCAGCTTAGCGATCTCGTGGGAGTGCTGGAACTCGGCGCAATCGATCTTGATGCAGGCGCGGGAATCGCCGAACAGAGCTTCGGCCATGGCTTCCACCACGCGGGTCTTGCCGGAGCCGGTGGGACCGAGGAAGAGCAGGTTCCCGACCGGGCGTCCAGGCGCGTTCAGGCTGGCCAGGAACATCTGGTAGATCTCAACGACTTTTTCGATCGCCTGATCTTGCCCAACGATGCGGCGACGAAGGGCGGTTTCGAACTCGCCGGCATCGCTGCTGCGGCGGCTCGGATCGAGTACGGTAGCGAGGTTCGTTCTCATAGGATCAGTTTTCCCCGAGGAGCTTCCCCGAAGTCCCTTCCTTTCGTCTGGCCGTTCTCTGCGGCTCTTCTTCTCTGTACTTTCTGATGTTGTGGGCGGTTTGCTGGGTTTCGCCCGTTTTTACCGAATCTCTTCGAACCGGTCCGCCAAGTCCTTTCGCCATGCGACTGTGACGTGGACATGAAATAAGCAAGCCTCAGGCCACGACAGCGCACTGCGGGGCCAATTCGGAACCCTCGTGTTTGCTTGGGCTTACCTCGAAACTTTCCGCAATCTCCGGCTGGGCCGGGTGGAGGAAGGGAAAACCTTTGCATCATCGGGGAAGGAACGTGCGCCCCCTGCAAGCTTTCAGCTTTCAGGTCTGGGTTCCGAATCACGTCGACTTCCTCTCTCCTTCGCTTTGCTTGCCTGTCCGGCGGAAACCCGGTCGTCGCTCATGCTCACACAGCGGGGAGTCGCTCTTGGTGCTTGCCACAAGCGTCTCTGGTCCCACGTAACTAGCGGGGAGAAAAAGCGGCCGCTACGATCGCGCTTGGTAGGGTCCGGAGGATCACTTGCGCCTTTTGTCGGTTCGCATCGTAGCTGGAGTTTCCTGTCTTCTATTCGGCGCCGCCGCATGGCGACTGGGTCCCGGATCCCCGTCGGATTTCACGGCCGCGGCGCAAACCGCGCAGGTGAAGCCGGCAGTGGCCGGCCAGGCGCCGCAGTTGCACACGGCGAGCGCGACTACCGGGGCGACCCGGTCGATCCCGGAGCCGGCATCGACGGCCGCACCGGGAACTGAGATTTATACGGCCAAGCGAGGCGAGGCGATCCCCACCGTTGCCCATCGATACCTGGGCAGGACTTCGTATCTGACCTCGGCGGAACTGGCCGAGGCCATACGATCTGTGAACCACAAGACGGAATCCTCGAACATTCTGAAGGCGGACGAGAAGGTCGTGATCCCGGGCATCCTGCCGGCTCCGATCGTAGAAAAGACGGTCCCGGTGGCCAAGGATTTCGAGGTGCGGGCGGTGTACCTGACGGGCGTAATGGCGGCCAGCGATCACGGGCTCAGGATCATCAAGCACTGGCGGGAAGTGGGCGGGAACGCCGTGGTGTTCGATATTAAGGACTCGGATGGCAGCGTGAATATTCCGTTTGAGCATCCGCTGCTGGGCGAGCACAAGGTGTATATCCACGACGTGCCGAAGTTTGTGCACTTTCTGCATCAGCAGAACATGCACGCGATCGCGCGCATTGCCATGTTCCGCGATGAGCGGCTGGTGGTGAACCATCCGGAGCTGGCGGTGCAGTCGCGGCGCAATCACACGGCGTGGCGGGAGAACGGGAAGCTGGTGTGGACCGATCCTTCGAACCCGAAGGTGCAGGATTACGACATCGCGCTGGCCAAGCACGTAGCGCAGCTCGGCGTGGATGAGATCCAGTTCGATTATGTGCGCTTCCCGGCCGAGGGCGACCAGAAAGATGCGCAGTTCGTTTTCCAGAAAGATCAGCCGGAGGAGCAGGCCTCGGCGGAGGTGAGCAGCAGCGCGACCTGCGCAACGGCGGCTCCGAAGCGGCACAAGAAAGTCGCGGCGGAGGATCAGACTGCTCCGGCGCAAAAGGCGCCATGCCCCGTGGCTAAGCCACGTGGAATGCAACGCTCGGACGTGATTGCAGGCTTCCTGAAGAAGGCTTATGGCGAACTGCATCCCACTGGCGTTTTGCTGTCGCTCGATGTGTTTGGCGTGATGGCGTGGCAGCGGCAGGTCGATCTTTCGCATACGGGACAGGACATCGTGCAGATGGCGATGTTCTGCGACGTGCTTTCGCCGATGATTTATCCGTCGCACTTCTTCGGCATGGATAACATCCAGCATCCGGGGGACGAGCCGGCGCACTTCATCGGGGAATCGATGGACCGGTTTGAGCTGATCACGAAAGGGTCGGGAGTGGTGATCCGGCCGTGGCTGCAGGCGTTCCACTGGCGGACGAAAACCTATTCGCCCGAGTACATCAAGATCCAGGTGGAGACTTCGCGGACGAAGGGCGGAATCGGCTTCTTGTTCTGGAACGCGGCGAATGATTATTCGAAGCCGTTTGTGGCGATGCCGGAGATGAAGTCGGAGAATTTCAAGGCTGGGGCGAAGGAGCCGCGGTATTTTCGCGGCGATGAATTGCCGACCACCAGTGAGCAGGCAGCGTTGGCGGGGCCTGGGCGGTAGAGTTTCGAATCCTGCAACGATTTCCTATCAAAACCACTGCGGACCGGTACTGCTGGTCCGCCGGACAGCCGGGGCGGCTGTCCCCACATGGTTTTTGTTCTCCCGTATATAGCCCTTCGCTCTGCTCCGGATGACAAGTGGATGTGGTGGCCGTGGGAAAATGGCCAACTTTGGGTCGGATATAATGGAGAGCATAGTAAGGAGTATCGATGTCCATCCAGAAGACCGAGAAGATCTGGCACAACGGAAAGCTGATCAATTGGGATGACGCGACGATCCATGTGATGTCGCACGTGATCCATTACGGATCGTCGGTGTTTGAAGGGATCCGGTGCTACGAGCTGCCTTCCGGGCCGGCGATTTTCCGGGCGCAGGAACACATGCAGCGGCTGCTCGATTCGGCGAAGGTGTACCGCATTGATGTGCCGTTCACGCGCGAACAACTGGTCAAGGGTTTGTGCGACACCGTAGGTCACAATGGAGCATGGCCGTGCTACATACGGCCGGTGATCCTGCGCGGATACGGCGAGGCGGGAGTGAATCCGTTCAACTCGCCGACCGAGGTCTACATCATTAATTATCCGTGGGGAAAGTACTTGAGCGGCGAAGCGGATGGGTGCGATGTTTGCATCTCGTCGTGGACACGGCTGGCTCCGAACACTCTTCCGGCGATGGCCAAGGCCGGAGCGAATTACATGAATTCGCAGCTCATCAAGATGGAAGCGGTGGTGAACGGCTATGCCGAAGGGATCGCGCTCGACAACAGCGGATTCGTGAGCGAGGGCTCGGGCGAAAATCTGTTTATCGTGCACCGGGAGAAGCTGATCACGGCGCCGCTGGGGAACTCGGTGTTGCCGGGTATTACTCGGGATTCGGTGCTGCAGATCGCGCGCGATCTGAATATCACGATCGTGGAGCAGATGATTCCGCGGGAGATGATGTACATCGCGGATGAGGCGTTCTTCACGGGCACGGCGGCGGAAGTGACGCCGATCCGGTCGGTGGACAAGATCAACGTCGGCAATGGCAAAGTAGGACCAATCACGAAGGCGCTGCAGAAAGAGTTCTACGCAATCGTGCGCGGGGAGAAGGCAGACCGCCATGGGTGGCTGACTCCGGTACCGGTGCGCACGAAACAGCCAGTCGGGGTATAATTCCCTCCGTTCAAAACTACGAAGGGGCGCGGCCTGCGCCCCTTTTGGACCATTTAGCCCGGAAAAACAAAACATTCCCAGAGGGAGGAGAACCCTATGTCCCAAGGACTGACCCCGGAATTTGCCCTTGGCTATCGCGCCATGATGCTTGACGGCGTTGTGCGTGAAGCGGAAAGCACAAAGAAGGTGATCGCAGCGGTGCCCGATGCGGCGTCGAGCTACAAGCCCGATCCGAACGCGCGCACGGCAAGAGAACTGGCATGGCATCTTGTGAACTCCGATATCCAGTTTCTGGACGGAATCGCGGACCTGAAGTTCAACATGGAGGCTCGGGATCACAAGCCGGAGACCAGCGCAGAAACGGTGGCATGGTACGACGAGCACATCAAGCGCGGCGTGGCGCGCGTAGCGGCGATGAGCGCGGAGCAGTTGATGACGCCGGTGGACTTCTACGGCGTGTTCAACCTGCCAGCGGTGCTGTACCTGGGATTCCTGAACAATCACAGCATTCATCATCGCGGAGAGTTGACGACCTATCTGCGGCCCATGGGATCGAAGGTGCCTTCGATTTATGGTGGCAGTTACGATGAGCCGTTCGTGCCGGCATCGGCGGAAGAGACGGCCGCGTAGTTTTTGATGGGAAGAATTGAAGCCGCCCGTTCCGGGCGGCTTTTTTGCTGGGCTAAAGCCGAGGCTTGGGCCGGCGCGGGCCTTAAGCGCGGCTCTCTGTCTTCAATTTGCCGGGCTGAGCTTAGTCGCGGTCGAGGCTCCAGGGCCCGGAGCCGAACTGGGTGATCAGGAGGGCGCCGCCCAGCATGGATAGATTTTTCATGAACATCACCATTTGCATCTGGTGCATCATCGGGTCGGCGATGCCCCAGAATTTATGGAGCGGCGTCACAGCGACCAGGAACAACGCGATGAGCCATCCGCCTAAGCGGGCGCGGTAGCCGAGCAGGATCGAGAGGCTGCCCAGCAAGGCGATCACTCCGGAGAGGGGCACGGCGATCGACGCCAGCGGCACGCCCTGGGATGCGGCAAAGGCGATGGTCTGGCTCGAAAAGTGGTTGAGAGCGGCGGTGAGGAAGATCAGGGAAAAGAGGAGGCGTCCCGCAAATACTACCAGACCGGAACTAGCGGACGATTTCGGAACGGCAAGAGATTGTGCGACAGAAGCCATACGATTTATCTCCAATCGGAAAGTTTGGTGGCGCTGCATCGATCAGCGCGTTCAGAATCTTTGGATGAAGAGGCAGCGTATTGGTTACAAATAATAACTGATACCTATTGACATACCAGGCACTTAAAAGTAACCTAGTAACCATGAAGAAGCGGGCGGCGCCAAGTTCGTCTCCGTGCGCGATCAGCGGGTTGCTGGAATTGCTGACTCGCCCCTGGACGCTCCACGTTCTGTGGGTGCTGGGGCAAAGCGGCCCATTGCGTTTCAGCGTGTTGAAGAAGAGCGTGGACGGGATCTCAGCGCGAGTGCTGACGGAACGGCTCCGAACTCTGGAGGACGCTGGATTCGTGTTCCGGCATTATGAGGCGACGATTCCTCCGACGGTGACCTACGGGATTACCGAGCGGATGCAGGACATCGAAAAAGTCTTTCAGCAATTGGAAGCGGTAGCGCGCAAGTGGCAGGCAGCGGGCCGGACTCCGGTCGAGGCTGCTGCTGCTCGGGCTTCGAGCACTGTCCAAACAGCCAGATAGCTCTCATATTTTCGGACGACTGCCTTTTGTCACACCGCGGCAGCGCTCCTCAGGGCAAGTCAAAATCGGCTTTCGGGGCCGGAGCACGCCGGATGGCGTGGGGCATTTCGACAGAGTCGATGCCTTCCTTCAGAGGTTCAATCTCTTCCTCATTCTCCGGGCGAAGCACAAGCGGTGCGGTGACGCACAGAGCAGTGCCGAAAGCATCGGACTGGATCTCGAGAGTCCCATTCAGCTCGCGAAGGCGCTCGTGAAGCCCGGCGATGCCAACGCCGGCCTCGGCAGGGCTTTGGAGGACGCGCTTTAATTGCAGCGCGGACATTCCCTTTCCGTTGTCACGAATCGAAAGGCGAACCTGCTGGGTATCGAATGCCAGGTTGCAGAAGACGCGGTTGGCACCGGAGTGGCGGTGGACGTTGGTTAGAGCCTCCTGAAGGGCTCGGAACAAGGTGGTTTCGGTCGCTCGTTCGAGACGAATGCGTTCGGGAGGGAGATCGAGTTCGACGTTGATACCGCTGCGGCGAGCGAAGCCCTCCACATACCATTGCGCGGCGGAGGCCAGGCCCGATTCATCGAGTAGCGGGGGATGGAGCAGATGGGAGATGGTGCGGGTTTCCACCAGGCAGCGGTGCACGATGTCGGAACACTCGCGTGCGAGTGCGGATTCTTCGCCGCCGGCGGCGGCAAAAACGTCGAGATTAATTTTCAGGGCAGCGAGGTATTGTCCGAGGCTGTCGTGTAACTCGCGGGCAAAGCGGCGGCGCTCCTGATCCTGCAACTTGAGGATGCGGGCGCTGAGACGGCGGCCGAGTTCCTGGGCGTGCTGCAGAGCGGCAGTTCGTTCAACGACGCGATGCTCGAGCTGGGCCTGCGCGGTCCTGAGTTCTTCTTCCGCCTGCTGCCGCTTCAAGATGACGCGACGATTGGACTCTCCGAGAGCGACGGCAATGGCAGAGAACGCCAGAAAGCCGAGCATTCCGATCACTTCGGTACGGCTCTTTCCGTGAACCGTGTACTCGGGTGGCAGGAAAAAGTACCAGACTCCGACGACGTCGATCGCAACGGCGACGATGGAGGCTCCGAGTCCGCAATACCAGGAGGCGAAGATCACCGCGAGCCAGACCGTGTGATAGGCATAGTGCGTGTGAAAGACAGGGTCCAGAACTTTGCGGAGCAAGAGGGCAGCAATGGCAGCGAGCACGGCCAGCCAGTAGCGCATGGCAGCCTCAGGGATGCCGGAGCCGGCACCCGGTCGCTGATTACTGTAAGACAACACGACGAATGGATTTCCGGGTTCTGATTCGGTGGCGAGCGGAGGGTACGGATGCCAACGTTTCAATCTCGGCTCATCAGGACGCGATTGAAATACAGTCTTTGCTGTAGGCTGCCGACTGCCGCGTCAAAGTGGCGAATTTTGCATGGAATAGGGTTCGGGAAGAGCGCCGGAACCTCGCGTTTTCGGGGAAGTTTCGTCCGTTTCGTTGTGACTTCGGGGGATGGCCTAGTTCACGGAGGCGGCCGTTACCTAGGTCATCTTGGGTGAGGTAACGATTCGGGCGATGATGCTGGAAGGCGTCGGCACGCCTCGCGGAAGGCTATGCGGAATCCGCCAGCTCTTGCCGACGTGGAAAGAAGAGACGTTGCAAGCAACGTCTCGACGGATAACTATGAATATTGATGATCTGCTGCGGATTGCGACGGAGCGGCGAGCTTCGGACTTGCACTTGAAGGTGGGGAATTATCCGCACCTGCGCATTGACGGCGAACTGGTGCCGCTGACCGACCAGCCGCGCATCTCGGCCGAGGACATGCTGAACATGGCGTTCAGCATGATGTCGGCGCGGCAGAAGCAGAAATTCAAAGAGACCACGGAAATCGATATGGCGTATGGCGTCGCCGGCCTGGGACGCTTCCGTGTGAACATCTTCCAGCAGCGCGGGAACGTGGGACTGGTGCTGCGCGTCATTCCAACCAAGATTCGGGCGTTGGACGAATTGTTCCTGCCGAAGGTGGTGGAGCAGATCTGCGACATGCCTCGCGGGCTGGTGCTGGTCACGGGAGTGACCGGCTCCGGTAAATCAACGACACTGGCGGCGATGGTGGACCGGGTGAATTCATCGCGCGCGGAACACATCATTACGATTGAAGACCCGATCGAATTCCTGCACCGCGATAAGAAGGGATACGTCAACCAGCGCGAAGTCGGGGTGGACACGCCTTCGTTCGGGGCGGCGCTGCGAGCCTCGTTGCGTCAGGATCCGGACGTGATCCTGGTCGGCGAAATGCGAGACCTGGAAACGATCTCGACGGCGTTGCACGCGGCTGAGACGGGTCACATGGTGTTCTCGACGCTGCACACCTTGGACGCAGTAGAAACGATCAATCGCGTCATTTCGATTTTCCCTCCGCCGGAGCAGAAGCAGATTCGTATGCAGCTGGCGGCGGTGCTGCGTGCGATCGTCAGCCAGCGACTGGTGCGGCGGTGCGATGCCGAAGGGCGCGTACCCGCGGTCGAGGTGATGATCAATACGGCGTACATCCGGGAGTGCGTGCTGGTTCCGGAAAAGACGCGGGCGATCCGCGACGCGATTTCCGCGGGCACATCGCAGTACGGCATGCAGACATTCGATCAGTCGTTGTGGGACCTGTTCCAGGCCGGGCTGGTGAATTACGAGACGGCATTGGAGAACGCCTCGAATGCCGACGACTTCAAGCTGCGCATGCAGGGTATCGCGTCGACGTCGGAAGTATCGCGACAGTCGATGCAGTCGGCGGGGTTTGGCGGAAGGTAGTACCCGGTTGCGCGTACTCAGTACCGAGTGAAAGACGGGTTTCAGGTTTCAGGGTTCGTGAGATTGCCCTTTTGTGTTTCCTCCTTAGATGGGCGCGCTTTGCGCGCCCTTTTTTCTTTGGAGATGCGGACGCGGACGAGTTAGAGCCTCGTGCCCGTCCCTGGCGGGACTCGTTCCATTTATTTGCTGATGTCCCCGGGGGCTTCGCCCCAGGCTATCTTATGACGCCCCTTCGGGCTGGCGATAGTATGGCCCCAAGTCTCAATCCGGATCAGCCTGCGGTGCAAGGCCGATTTGCTCTGGCGCCACACTTTCAGGACGGCTTCTTTACGGAGATGCCTAGCTCGCGGAGCTGGCGGTCGCTGACGGGCGTGGGGGCGTCGCACATCAGATCTACGGCTCTTGCGGTCTTCGGGAATGGGATCACTTCCCGCAGACTCTCGGCGCCCGCCAGGATCATGACGATGCGGTCCAGGCCTAACGCGATGCCACCGTGGGGCGGCGTGCCGTATTCGAGAGCCTCGAGGAAAAATCCGAAGCGAGATTTGGCTTCTTCGTCTGTCATGCCGAGGGCGCGGAAGATTTTGCGCTGAATGTCCTGGCGGTGAATACGGATTGAGCCGGAACCCAGCTCTGTGCCGTTGAGCACGACGTCGTAGGCCAACGCGCGGACTGCGCTTAAGGTCGATTGCGGATCGGATACCGAATCGACGCCGGATTCGAGCAGCTTCATGTCGGCCTCGTGAGGCGAGGTAAAAGGATGGTGGGCGGCCATCCACTGCTTCTCGCCTTCATCCCACTCAAACATCGGGAAGTTCGTGACCCAGAGGAATCGGAAGTCACCGCGCTGAAAACACTGATGGCGATCGGCGTATTTTTGCGCGAGTGCGAGACGAATCAATCCCGCGGAGGCGTAGATCGCCAATTCCGCGGGCGTGACCTTCCGGTGCGCGGGCATGGCCGTTTGGGGGCCGGCCTGGGCAGATCCGGCGACAAGCACGATCAGGTCACCCTCTTCCGCACCGCATTTTTTCGTGATTGCGGCGGCAGCATCGGGGAATTTATTGGCGATGCGCTTGAAGTCCTCGAAGATTTTCGCGCCACCCTTGGAATGGAACATCGGCTTGATGTCGTCGCGCTCCTTGCGCGAGAGTTCGCCGACTTTGGGCGTGCGGATGGCGAGCACCGGCAAATTCGCATTGATCGCGAGATCCTGCAGGTTTTGTTCGGTAAAACAGTCGCGCGCGTCGGTAAAGGCCGGCAGGCGAAGATCGGGCTTGTCGATGCCGAAGAGGCGGATGGCTTCGTCGTAATCCATGCGCGGAAAAGGCGTTTTTATTTCATATCCGGCGGCGTGGAAGGCGGCGGTGAGGAATCCTTCGACGATTTCCCAGACATTTTCCGGGCGCGGGAAAGACATCTCGAGATCGATCTGAGTGAATTCCGGCTGGCGGTCAGCGCGGAGATCTTCGTCGCGGAAACAGCGCACGATCTGAAAGTAGCGGTCGAAGCCGGAGATCATCAGGATCTGCTTGAAGAGCTGCGGCGACTGCGGCAACGCGTAGAACGTTCCGGTTTGTACGCGGCTGGGAACGAGATAGTCGCGGGCGCCCTCGGGCGTGGAGCGCGTCATGAAGGGAGTTTCGATCTCGAAAAATCCCTGTGACGAGAGATAGTCGCGGATGGCCTTGGCGACTTTGTGACGCGTCTCGATATTGAACTGCATGACGTCGCGGCGGAGGTCGATGTAGCGATACTTCAGGCGCGTCTCTTCGTTGGTGAGCGCCGTGTCGGAGGGCAGGAACGGCGGCAGCTTCGATTCGTTGAGAATACGGAGGTCGTCGACGACGAGTTCGACCTCGCCGGTCGGCATGTTGGGATTGATGGTGTTGGCGTCGCGCAGCCTGACGGTGCCGATGGCGGCGATGACGTACTCGTTGCGCAGGGTTTCCGCTTTTTCGTGAACGGCCTTGTTTCGCTCGGCGTTGACGACAACCTGCATGATTCCGCTACGGTCGCGGAGGTCGATGAAGAGCAGGCTGCCGTGGTCGCGGCGCTTGTTGACCCAGCCCATCAGGATGGCGGGTTTGCCGGCATCGGAGGCGCGGAGAGTCCCGCACATATGAGTTCGTCGTAAATCTCCCAAGAAGTCGAGCAAGTTGAGTCCTTACAGTAGGAATGCGGCAGAGTGCCGAATCAGAAATTATAAATGGCGACGGGTCGGAAGTGGCGGTTGAGCGGGATAAAGAGCGTGGGACCGTTGTCCAGCCGTCTTGTCGCTCTGCAAGTGGCGTGCTAGCCTCGATACCCATGATTTACCGGCTCAGGATCCCGCGGGCGCCGCTCTCGTATTTTGTGGAGAACCTCTGGTTTTACCGCGACCTGGAGACCGATCATGCGCGGGAAAAGTTGCTGCCCGATGCCGCGATGGAGCTGATCATCGACCTGGGCGAGGGCGAGAAGAAGCTTTATGACGCGCGGGATCACTCGCTGTGCAGAGGGTACGAGCGGTGCTGGATCAGCGGGATGCAAAAGCAATTCCTGGTGATCGGCACCGAGCCGGGAGCTTCCATGATGGGGGCGCATTTCCGGACGGGAGGCGCTGCGCCATTCTTTGGCTTCCCATTGTCGGAGTTGGCAAGCCAGGTGGTCGAACTGGACTTGATCTGGCAGCGTGAAATCCTGGCACTGCGGGAGCAACTTCTCGAGGCGGAAGAGATCGAAGCGAAGTTCGATTTGCTGGAAGCATTCCTGCTGGTGAAGGCGCAATCGCGGCTTGATCCCGACAAAACAGTTGCGGCGGCGCTGCATGCGCTGCGCTCGTGGCCGGTGATACCGCTGAAAGAGCTGGCATCGCGGCTGGGATTGAGCCACAAACAGATGCTGGCGCGATTCGATTGCCGCGTTGGGCTGACGCCAAAGCAGACATCGCGGATTTTCCGCTTCCGGCAATCGCTGCAGGCGGCGCATGGAGCGGAGGCGCCGGATTGGTCCGACCTTGCTGCCGATTATGGTTATTACGACCAGGCCCACATGATTCATGAGTTCCAGGAATTTGCCGGTATGACTCCCGCGGAATATTGGCGGCGACGCACGATCTATCCTCACTACGTTTCTGTGGACTGAGGGAAATTCCTTACAATACGCGGCTCGCCAGTCCGGTCTAACTTGGCCGCACGAGGACGCATTCAGCGCCTCGCAGGGAGACGACTATGCCTCATTTCAACTGGTGGGCGGTATTGGCGGCGGCGGTTTCGATGTTTCTGATCGGAGGAGTCTGGTATTCGAAGGCGTTGTTCGGGCGAGCGTGGATGTCGGCAAACAATTTGAGTGACGCGGACCTGGCGAAGGGGAATCCGGGAAAGATCTTTGGATTGTCTTTTCTGCTTTCGCTGCTCATGGCGGCGAACCTCGCGGCATTCCTGGCGGAGCCGAAGACGACCGCGTCGTGGGGAGCAACCGCAGGATTTCTGGCAGGATTCGGTTGGGTGGCGCTGGGAATAGCGATGGTTGCGCTGTTTGAGCGGCGTCCGGCGCGCTATGTGCTGATCAATGGCGGATATATGACCGTGTCGTTCGTGATTATGGGGTTGATTCTGGGAGTGTGGAGGTAATCTCCACACTCTTCGTTGTGGAAAGCCCGCCAGTCCTCGCTGTTTAAAAATCGTATTCGACTTTTGTTCGCCCCAATGTAATACTACGGCCGAGCCGTTTTGCGAGAGGCGAGCGAAGACTTGTGGCGCGGCGAGGGATACATGCACTTTGGTATCCGAAAAAATTTGATTGAGGAACGGTGTTCCACAGCGTCGCAGAAATTTCACAAGACGACTCAGGGTAAGATCACGGACACAGAAAAACATTTTGAACGCACCCCGAAATTGCCTGCGGCACATTCCGGGGATGGGGCGTGAGGACTTTGGCCACTTCCGATTACGCGATCAGCAGTCTTCCGGCAAATGTAGAAGCAGAGCGGTCCATCCTGGGCGCGATCCTGCTTGACAATTTCGCATACAACCAGGCGGCGGAGCATTTACGGGTCGAGGATTTTTCACTCGATTCGCACCGGCGGATTTACACGCGCATGATCGACCTGGCGGAGTCTTCGCGGCCGATCGACATGATCACGCTGATCGAAGAGTTGGACCGGCACAAGGATCTGCAGTCGATCGGCGATGTGGGATATGTGTCGAGCCTGGTCGACGGCGTGCCCGAGCGGCCAAGCATCGAGCACTACGTCAAGATTGTCCGGGACAAGGCGCTGTTGCGCGGGCTAATCTCGGCGGCGAACACGGCCATCGCGCGTGCGGCCGACCAGTCGGACGCAGCCGAAGATGTGCTGAGCGACGCGGAAGCAGCGATCTTCCAGTTGTCGGAAAAGCGCATTGGGCGCGGCTTCATGGGCGTGCAGGAGATCGTCCGCGAATCGTTCGGCTCAGTCGATGCGATTCTGCAGCGCGGGCAGCGCATCACCGGGCTGGCCACGCACTACTCCGATCTCGACGAGATGACGAGCGGGCTGCAGCGATCGGACCTGGTGATCATTGCGGCGCGGCCTTCGATGGGCAAAACGGCATTCGTGATGAATATCGCCGAGAATGCGGCGATCGAAAATCAGCAGGTCGTGGGAGTGTTCTCGTTGGAAATGTCGCGGGAAGCGCTGCTGATGCGTCTGTTGTGCTCGCAGGCGCGCGTGGATGCGCACAAGATGCGCACCGGTTCGCTGTGGCAGGACGATACGAAGAAAGTGGTGCGGGCGATGGAACAGTTGGCGCACGCGCCTATTTACATCGACGACACTCCTGGCATCTCGCTGAGCGAGATGCGGGCGAAGGCGAGGCGGCTGAAGCAATCGCAAAACGGGCGGCTGGATTTATTGATTGTCGATTATCTGCAGCTCATGTCGGGCGGGGGCAAGCGGTATGAAAACCGCACGCAGGAAGTGTCCGCGATTTCGCGAGGCTTGAAAGCAATCGCAAAGGAATTGAGCGTTCCGGTGATTGCGCTATCGCAGTTGAGCCGCGCTCCAGAGAGCCGGGGCGGAGATCATCGTCCGCAACTGGCGGATCTGCGCGAGTCGGGATCGATCGAGCAGGATGCCGATCTTGTCATGTTTATTTTCCGCGAGGAAGTCTACAAGCAGGACGATCCGGAGTTGCAGGGGCGCGCCGAGATCATCATCGCCAAACAGAGGAATGGTCCGATCGGAAAAGTGAGACTGGCATTCTTGAAATCGTGCACCCGGTTCGAGAACATGATGGACGGCGGGGGGGATATCGAAGAGTGATAGGCCGCGGAGAAATGTTTATAACTTCGACATCAGGGAAAGCCCGTAGTCGCCTGCGGTAAGTACTGTAAAGAGTTATGCTTGCAAGGCACCCGGCGAAGACACCCCCAGCCTGTGGAAAAGCTTGTGGAATCGAAAACCGAGTTCAAAATCCTCCCTGAAACCTACCGTTCGGTCGGCATTCGCTGATGCTTCCATTGCCGGATAACCCGATGAGGAGTAACCAGTTAAGTAATTCATCGCGGATTAACAAAAAGTGAGGTTATCGACGGCGGGAATTTTTTCTGTTTTGAGATTTGCACATTTTGGGTATGCGTCCTATCAGAAATCATGCGATTTTGAGCGGTTTTAGTGTGCACGTTCTTGCAATGCCGCAGCAGAAAAGCAGATCGGTGGGATTGGAAATTTTGGGAGGCAGCAGCATTCACGGGGAATCCGCTACGGGTGAAGAATGCTCACCACAGGGGGGCACAAACGGCTGTGGCTCCCTGATTAGTTGCCGCTTCCTTCGCCAACTTTCAGGACCGCCAGGAAGGCTTCCTGGGGGATGTCGACGCGGCCAATGCGCTTCATGCGTTTCTTGCCTTCTTTCTGTTTCTCGAGCAGTTTGCGCTTCCGGGTGATGTCGCCGCCGTAGCACTTTGCCAAAACGTTTTTGCGCATGGCGGCAACGGTCTCGCGGGCGATGATCTTGGCGCCGATCGATGCCTGGATGGGGACTTCGAACATCTGGCGGGGAATGAGTTCGCGCATCTTTGAGACCAGGGCCCGGCCGCGCTCGTAAGCGAAGTCGCGGTGAACGATGATCGAGAGCGCGTCGACGGGATCCCCGGCAACGAGGATATCGAGCTTGACCATGGGCGATTCCCAATAGTCGGCAAGGTGATAGTCAAGCGAGGCATATCCGCGGGAGACGGATTTGAGACGGTCGTAGAAGTCGAGCACGATCTCGTTGAGCGGCAGCTCGTAGTGCAGCATTACTCGAGTGGAGGCGACGTATTCGAACGTTTTCTGCTTGCCGCGTTTTTCTTCGACCAGCGCGAGAATTCCCCCGACGTATTCTTCCGCGGTGAGAATCGTTGCGAGAATGACGGGCTCTTCGATCTTGGCGATTGTCGAAGGATTTGGCCAACGCGAAGGATTGTCGACCTCAAGACACGAGCCGTCGGTGAGGGTGATTTTGTAGCGGACGCCGGGAGCGGTCGTGATGAGGTCAAGGCCGAATTCGCGCTCGAGGCGCTCCTGGATGATTTCCATATGGAGCAGGCCGAGGAATCCGCAGCGGAAGCCGAAGCCGAGCGCGACGGAGCTTTCCGGCTCAAAGAAAAACGAGGAATCGTTAAGACGCAGCTTTTCGAGCGCTTCGCGGAGCTGCGTGTGTTCGTGGGCATCGACGGTGTATAGGCCGGCGAACACCATGGGCTTGATCTCTTCGAAGCCCGGCAGCGGTTCGATGGCGGGATTGGCTTCTTCGGTGATGGTGTCGCCAATCTTTGTATCGGCAACGTTTTTTATGTTGGCGATGAGAAATCCGGCTTCACCGGCTTTGAGTTCGTCGACGTCAACCGGCTTGGGCGTCAGGACGCCGAGAGATTCGACATCGAAGACGCGGTTGTTGGACCAGAGGCGGATCTTCTGCCCTTTGCGCAGCGTGCCCTGGAAGACGCGAGTGAGAACGATGACGCCGCGGTAGGCGTCGAACCAGGAATCGAAGATCAGGGCTTGCAGGCGATTCTCGGGACTGCCCTTGGGCGGCGGGATGCGCCGCACGATGGCTTCGAGAACGTCGGGTACGCCCTGGCCGGTTTTGGCGCTGATGAGGACGGCGTCGGCTGCATCAAGGCCGACGGCGCTTTCGATCATCTCCTTGGTGCGGGGGATGTCAGCGCTTTGCAGGTCAATCTTATTGATGACGGGGATGATTTCGAGTCCATGATTGATGGCGAGGTAAGAGTTCGCCAGCGTCTGGGCTTCGACGCCCTGGGAGGCGTCGACGATGAGAAGCGCGCCTTCGCAGGAAGCGAGGGCGCGCGAAACTTCGTAAGAGAAATCAACGTGGCCGGGAGTATCGATGAGGTTGAGCTGGTAGGTTTCGCCGTCTTTGGCGGTGTACATCATGCGGACGGCGTGGGCCTTGATGGTGATGCCGCGCTCGCGCTCAAGGTCCATGGAATCGAGCACCTGGGCCTGCATCTCGCGCGCGGTAAGGGATCCGGTCAACTCCAGCAGGCGGTCGGCGAGCGTGGATTTGCCGTGATCGATGTGCGCGATGATGGCGAAATTGCGGATGTGCTGGGAATCCATGATGGGAGCGGGCAACAGTTGATTCTAGCAGGTAAGCACGAAGGGACTTTGGGATGGCGAGCTCGCAGTAGAGCCTGCCGGTGATCAAAAGTGATCCGTCGAAGAAGATTGAGGACATAGAAAATGTGGCAACGGTTTTCAAGGATGGAGTGGGATACGACTCGGCCTAGCTGATCGAAGCGGCGCGGGACGGTGGGCCTGCGCTGACGCGCTTCCCGTAAAATCAAATCTCCATGCTTGTGCTTGCCTCGGCTTCGCCTCGACGTCAGGAACTACTGCGCAACGCCGGGATTTCGTTTGTCGTGCAGCCGGCGGATGTGGATGAGAGTGCGCTCGCGGGCGAATCGGCGCGAGAGTGCGCCGAAAGGCTGGCGCGGGAGAAGGCGCTGAAGGTGTGGCGGGAGCGTCCGGGCGATCAGGTGCTGGGCGCGGACACGATTGTTGTCGTCGATGGCAGGCTTCTAGGCAAACCCGTGGATGCGGCTGACGCGGCGCGGATGTTGCGGATGTTGTCGGGCAGGGTGCATGAAGTCATAACTGGAGTGTGTCTCGTCGCGGGGGTGGCTGGTGGGCAGTGGTCCGGGGGTCGGGAGACGAGACCTCGGGGCCAGTTCCATGATTCGGGTGCTGAGATTCGGGGTCGGGAGACGAAGAATTGCGAAATCAGGATTGCTTCGGAAACTACCCTGGTCACTATGACGGCAATCTCCGAGAGCGAGATCAAGACTTACGTGGCTACTGGCGAACCCATGGATAAAGCTGGGGCGTATGCGATCCAGGGCATGGCCTCGCGATGGATTCCGCGGATTGAGGGCGATTACAGCAACGTGGTTGGATTGCCGGTGGCGTTGGTATACCGGATGCTTCGGGGGACACCGGTCGAGTGACAGACATCAACCACGGAAAACATTCAGGCACCAGAAGAAAGATTTTAAAAACCTTTAAACACGGAGGGCACGAAGTTGCACGAAGGAATTCATAAAACCTTTAACCACGAAGGGCACGAAGTTGCACGAAGGAATTCATAAAACCTTTAACCACGAAGGCACGAAGTTGCACGAAGGAATTCATAAAACCTTTAACCACGAAGGCACGAAGTTGCGCGAAGGAATTCATAAAACCTTTAACCACGAAGGGCACGAGTTACACGAAGGAATTCATAAAACCTTTAACCACGAAGGGCACGAAGTTGTACGAAGGAATGCTTGAGAGCTTTCGTTACGAGGCTGGTATTCCGATCAAAGGCTTATTTCTGACGGCATATCTTACCGGCTAGGATTTCTTTTCGGCGGGTTTTTCGTCCTTCTTTTCTTCGCCTTCTTTGATCGCCGATTTGAAGTTACGGATACCTTCTCCCAAGCCGCGGCCGAGGGAAGCGAATTTCGAGGGGCCGAAAAGGAGCAGGGCGATCCCGACGATCAAGATTATGTGAAACGGTTGAAATAGACCCTCACCCATAAACTCCTCCGTTGGCACGGATCGCACCGTGCAGGCCACAGCAGGGACTTACATTAAAATTCTAGGCTACCCCACGCGGCGAGTCAAAATACGGCTCACCGGGGAACCAGATTCGCTGCCCCATTTAGCAGCTTACAAAGCGCCGCGGAATCAGTCTATTGTTGAGGAAGAATCCTGTCCCAAGGTGGTTCTCGTGCGAAGATTTCGAATCCTGGTTGTCGCGTCCCTGTTGTTTGCTTCCTCGCTCGCATTACCTGCCGCGCCGGTCCCGCAGGCGCAGTCCACCGAACAGCGTAAGACCAGCGAGCCGTACAAGGGAGACCTCTCGATCTTTGAGACTCCCGGGCGGGATACGCGTTTGCAGATCGATCGAGTGATGGACATCCTGGGGATTACGGCGGGAAAAAGCGTGGCCGATGTCGGCGCGGGATCGGGATGGTTTACGGTGCGAGCAGCGCATCGCGTAGGCAGGACTGGGGAAGTGTACGCGGTGGACATCAATGACGAGGCCATCCACTACATCGAAGACCGGGCGAAGAAGGAACAGCTTCCGAATGTGAAAGCGATCCTGAGTACGCCAGACGACCCACGGCTGCCCGCGAAGGCGGTGGACGCGGTTCTGATGCTGAAGACGTATCACGAAGTCGCGCAGCCGATCGTATTGATGAAGAATCTGCGGGCCGCACTTCGGCCCGGCGCGAAGGTGGGCATCATCGACCGCAACGGCAACGGCGAAGATCACGGCGTGAATCGCGATATTGTGGTTCGCGAGGCTAAAGAGGCGGGCTACACGCTGGCGGATCAGTATGACTTCGTGAAGGGCGACAAGATGGATTACTTCCTGGTGTTCACGTTAACACCTTAACTTCTTCCATTGCCGACCAGGTGCTGCGGGTGAGATCGGCAAAAAGTGGAAGGTCATCGGTGGCCGCTTTTCCCTGGGGGCTGGCCCACGCGGCCTCCATGCCCTCCCAATTATCGAAGAAGAGTTCGACGATGCAATCCCATCCGGGCAGTCGTTTGGGGTCGTTGCAGATGTAATTCTGGGTGTACTTGCGCAGGCCGGGAAGCTTCAGCGCCAGCGGCCCATGGACTTCTTCCATATAGCGACGAAACTGCGAATGTGTCATGTCGGGGCGCCGGTAGAGAACCACCATGAATTTGAGCATGGAGAAATCCTCCGCTAGCTGCTTTCAATCATGGCCGCGAGCAGCAAGGCACGCCGCGGAAGTTCCGAGATAAGGATGTGTTCATGTAGCGCGTGAGCGCCCTGACCTACGCCTCCCATGCCGTCAAGGGTTGGAATGCCAAGTCCTGCGGTGAAGTTGCCGTCAGAGCCACCACCGACCGCGGCTTCGTCGAGTTCCCAAGCGATCTGCTGCGCAATTGATTGTGCCTTCTTGTAGAGGGCGATTACGCCTGCCTTGCGCTCCATAGGAAGACGATTGATGCCCCCTTCGACGTGCAGCTTGCAACGCTTGTCGAATGGTTTGAGAGAGTGGAACTTCCGGTCGAGAGTTGCAGCTTGTTTTGCGTGGGTAATTCGAACATCGATTTCCGCTGCTGCCTCGGCCGCGACCACGTTGGTTCGCGTTCCCCCACGGATGACGCCGGGATTGACGGAGATTCCCTGCTGAAGGTTGTTCAGTTTTGAGATCGCCGTGATCTGGCGCGCCAGTTCGCAGATGGCGCTGTGCCCTTTACCGGGATCGAGGCCGGCGTGGGCGGCAATGCCCGTAACGGTCAGCGTGTAATCGCCAACTCCTTTACGGGCGGTCTTGACGGCGCCGTGCATGCCGGCCGCCGGCTCCAGGACCAGCACCGCGGCGGATTGTTTTGCGAGCGCCTCGGTGATTTTGCGGGAGGAGTAGCTGCCGACCTCCTCATCTGAGACGAGAAATACGATGACCGGGCGCGGCAGTTCTCCGTACCAGTCTTTGAGCGCTGCTATCGCGGAATACATGAGCGCAACGCCGGATTTCATGTCGAGGACGCCGGGACCATACATCTTTCCGTCGGCGATGTGGCAGGGCATTTTGGCGAGCGTGCCGAGCGGGTAGACGGTATCGAAGTGGCCAAGCAGAAGAATGGGCTTCCGCATGGCGGCGCCGGCAAAGTTGATTTGCAGGTTGTTGCCGAAACCAGCAGCCTCGTGGAATTGGACGGTCCCGCCCAAGGAGGAAAACCGGTCTGCCAGATGAGCGCCCATGTGATCCGCGGCAGGTTTGTTGTCGCTGGGGGATTCAATTTCAACGAATTCGCGGATCATCGCGACGAGAGATTCGAGGCGGGATTCGAAGTGGCGCAGGCGGTCGTACCAGATCGGATCGGCGGTTGATTTATGCGGTTTCGTTTTCGGCATATTGAGAAATGCTTAGAGCAGCGTGGGCCGTCCCTTGCGGGGGCTCGATCCGGTGTCCGTTTCCTCCCAGGGCTTAGGCCCTGGGCTATGACGTTTCGCCCCTTCAGGGCTGGGAGGCCCTCCGGGGAGGCGCGAGCCGTACAGTATAATCTTCAGGCTGCTTGGGACTCATTATGACTGAGAGCACTCCTGCCGTTACCGAGACTTCACCTGTTGGGAGCAAGGCCGTGCTCGACATCCACGAAATACTGAAGATCCTTCCACACCGGTACCCGCTGCTGCTGATCGACCGGGTGCTGGAACTGAAGCGCAAGGAGAGCATTGTCGCGATCAAGAACGTCACCATCAACGAACCGTTCTTCAATGGACACTTTCCCGGGCTGCCGATCATGCCGGGAGTGCTGATTGTGGAAGCGATCGCACAAGCAGGCGGAGCACTGTTGCTTACCGAGGTGGAAGACCGGCACGACAAAGTGATGGTGTTCACCGGGATCGAACGGGCGAAATTCCGGCGGCCGGTAAGCCCCGGAGACCAACTTCGCCTGGAGGTGGAAGTGAAGGGCTGGCGCGCCGTGCCGGGCATGACCGCGGCCAAGATGCAGGGCTACGCGTATGTCGGCGATAAACGAGTCGCGGAGGCTATCGTGTCGTGCCAATTGATCGAGAGCGATCGTGGACGCAGATCCAGCGACGGCGGCGGGAACAGCGAGGCCTGACTTCCCGGCGCAAGCGATCCGGCGAACGAGTCCATCCGCATGAACGTACATCCAACGGCTTTGATCGATCCGAAGGCCAAGGTTTCATCCTCCTGCGAGGTTGGCCCGTTTTGCGTGATCGGCGCAGATGTGGAGTTGGGCGAAAATTGCCGGCTGATCTCGCATGTGACCATGGAAGGTCCAAGCAGGATTGGTGCGAACAATACATTCTTTCCTTTTGCCGCGATCGGCATGGCTCCGCAAGACATTACCTACAAAGGGGAGCCGACCCGGCTTGAGATCGGCGATCACAATGAAATCCGGGAATGCGTCACGATTAATCGTGGCACGGTGAAGGGCGGAGGACTCACGAAAGTTGGGAGCCATCTGCTGATCATGGCGTACACACACATCGGTCACGACTGCATCATCGGCGACCACGCCATGCTGGTGAACGGCGCGACGCTCGGGGGACATGTGACGGTGGAAGAGTGGGCGGTCGTGGGGGCCCTGTGCCCGGTGCATCAATTTGTGCGCATTGGAGCGCATTCGTACGTTGGCGGGGGGACGACGATCACGCAGGACGTGCTTCCCTTCTCCATGACATCGGCGGCGCGAGACACGCACGCCTACGGGATGAACAAAGTCGGGCTGGAGCGGCGGGGATTTTCGAAGGAACGAATTTCAAAAATCCATCACGCTTATAAGGTTCTGCTGGCTTCGAAACGGAACACATCGCAGGCACTGGAGAAGCTCAAGTCAGAGGCGGACCGGAGCGAAGACGTCGACATGCTCATTCGTTTCATTGAGTCTTCGGAGCGCGGGATCATCAAGTAAAGCTGCGGCCTGCGGCTTACCACGCGGAAAATCCGGAATTCTTATTGCTGCTCGTAGTGGACCTGCTTGACGCCCTGACGCTGGCAGGATTTCGTGCAGCTTTCCATTTCAGGTTCTTCGATGATGCGCTTGGAGTGCTGCATCTTGAGGCACTCTCCGGAGCATTTGCTCTCATCGACAGCGTGGCACATGCAAAGACAGCACCAGCCGGAAAGCTCCGCCTTGGGCGCAGGGGATGCACCTTGCAGGGACAGAGCCGCGAACAAAACAATTCCGAAAAGCGTTCTCATTCAGCGATCATTTGAATCGCTTCAGAATCGTATGTTTCGCCGTGCCGGAACAAGTAACGGAGGTAATTCAACCGGCTCGGCAGGTGATGAATAGCGACGGGCGAATTCTACTCTCGAATCCGGGGATCTGGCTAACCCGGGGCTGCTGTAGGCGGGGAGGCTCCTGCCGGATGCTAGACTGACTCCGGCCACGGCAATTATGTCCCAGGAAAAAATCGGTCTTATCGCAGGCAACGGCAAGTTCCCCTTTCTCGTGCTCGATGCCGCACGGGCGCAGGGATACGAGGTCGTGGTCGCTGCGATCAAGGAGGAAACTTTTCCCGAGATAGAATCACGTGGCGCTACCTCGGTGCACTGGCTATCGCTGGGAGAACTTTCCCGACTGATCGAGACGTTTCAGAACGCGGGCGTGCGACGAGCCGTGATGGCCGGGCAGGTGAAGCATAAGCAGATTTTTTCGAGCATTCGCCCGGATTGGCGGCTGGCCAAGCTGCTGCTGTCGCTGACAACGCGGAACACGGATTCGCTGCTCGGGGCGGTGGCGAAGGTCTTGGGCGACGAGGGAATTACGCTGGAAAAGTCCACGTGGCTGCTCGAGCCGCTGCTGGTGAAACCGGGCGTTTCGACCAAACGAGCGCCGGATGAGCAAGAGCGAAAAGACATTCAGTATGGGCGCGCCGTGGCGCGACATTTGGGGCAGCATGATATCGGACAGACGGTAGTGATTGCCGAATCGGCGTGCGTGGCGGTGGAGGCGATGGAGGGGACAGATGCCACCATCGAGCGCGCCGGGCTGATCATGCAGTCGCTGCACGGAGACGCTTCCACGTTGAGCCGAGAATTGACCGTGGTGAAGATCGCGAAACCTAATCAGGATATGCGGTTCGATGTCCCGGTGGTCGGGATCAAGACAATCGAGGTGATGCGGGCCGCGGGAGCTACGTGCCTGGCGCTTGATGCGGGCAAATGCCTGTTTCTGGATGGGCAGAAGGTGGTGGATGCGGCGGATGCGGCGGAGATTGCGATTGTGGCGGAGGAGAGCGCGAGGTAATGAGCAAAGCAAAAACCAAAAAGAGTTCGGAGGCGGCCCGGATTGCCGATCAACTGCATCGCGCGTTTTATGGAGAGGCCTGGCACGGGCCCTGCCTGAAGGAACTTGTCGAGGACATTGACGCGGAAACTGCAGCGGCGCGGCCGGTCGCCGACGCTCACAGCATCTGGGAGTTGTTGTTGCACGTTGCCGTTTGGGATCGCGTCGCTCTAACACGGCTCGACGGAAAGAAGAGCCAGCCGAAAGGGCTGGCGAATTTCCCGCTCTCTCCGAAGCCGACCGGAGCCGCATGGCGCAAGGCAATCGCGGACACGTTCCGCACCCATGACACGTTGACGCGGATAGTGGCGAAACTGAGCGATCAACGGCTTCTCGATCGCGTGCCGGGAAAGCGCTATGACTTTTACCACATGCTGCATGGCATGGTGCAGCACGAGCTTTATCACGGCGGTCAGATTGCGATCTTGAAGAAAGCGCATACTATCAAGACATAGGCATGGGCGGCAGGCGTGTGCTCTTTCGCCGATTTCCGTTTACAATTTCTTTCCGGCTACCGGCCATTGAGAATGATTCCTGTCAGCGCATAGTCCGATCTCGGTCGCTGTAGTGGGTGTGGGTGTCTTTGGGCGAAATCACGCCCGGATCTATAAAGAACTTGAGTTGCAGGGAGAGCCCGTCCGGCTGCTGGGCGTGGTCGATCCGGATGTGAACCGCGCGGACGCGGTGGCGCGGGAGTTCGAGTGCAAGGCGTTCGGCTCGGTGCATCAATTGCTGACGACGCACAGCGAGCTGCAGGCCGCGTCGTTGGCGGTTCCTACGATTCACCATCTGGCGGTGGCGCGCGAGTTGATGAAGGCTGGAGTGGATGTCCTGATCGAGAAGCCGCTTGCTTCGACGCTGGCCGAAGCCGACGAACTTGTGGAACTCGCGGCAAAGCATAAGCGGGTGGCGCAAGTCGGGCATCTGGAACGCTTCAATCCCGCGGTGCGCGCAACATTGCCGATCCTGACTCAGCCTATGTTTTTTGAGGTGCATCGGTTGAGCGTTTTTACGCCGCGATCACTGGACGTGGATGTGGTGCTCGATCTGATGATCCACGATCTCGACATTGTGCTGGCATTCGCGAAGTCCCCGGTAAAGGAAGTCCGGGCGGTGGGACTTCCGATTTTGTCGGGAAAAGTGGATATTGCGAATGTGCGGCTGGAATTCGAATCGGGGTGCATCGCAAATTTCACGGCCAGCCGGGTTTCGACGGAGCGGGTAAGGAAGCTGCGCTTCTTCCAGCCAAAGCAATATGTGTCGATCGATTATGGGCGCCAGGAAGTGATGGTTTTCACCGTCGGACAGGACGGCAGCTCGGGGAGCATGCCGTCAGTGAATCCACAGATTGGGGTAGCTAAGCCCCCGGTCGCCGCCGAGGAACCGCTCCATGCAGAGCTCAAGTCGTTTCTGCGGTCGGTCCGGGAGCGATCGACGCCCGCGGTTTCGGCGGAGGATGGGCGGCGTGCGCTGGCCTTGGCACTCGAGATCGTGGCGGCGATTCGCGCGCATGGAAAGAAAATCGACCTCGCCGGAATGGCGAAAGTCCGGAGCTGATATCGGCTGTGGCCGTCAGCGGCTAAAGCCGTCTCCCGCGCTTGTTTTCCCATCTTGCCCTCTTTGGTCTGTCACTCTTCGCTTGTGTTTTCTCCCGGTTGCGAGCCATCTTCCTGCGGCTGATTTACATTTGTTTACACACCTAAGTCTTGACCCGATTGTGGTGGGCACGCTGAGGGAAAGATGCGAAAATAAGGGTAACTTGGCTTTATCGCGCTTAGAGTTGGCAGCAATCCCACGAAGGACCGGGTACAACGTTGCCGGGGCATTTCGTGTCTAACCAGCCAGATCTGATTCGCGGGAGAGTTGTGTTGCCAGGTCTTAGCCGTTAAGACGAGCGCATGCCGATTACGCAGATTCCATTCCAGGACCCCGTCGCCCCGCCAGAGAAAGGCCAGCCTGAGCAGCTTGGGCTGTACGACGTCCGCGGCTGGGAGACAGCGTATCGCGAGCTCGACGAGCGGGTTCCCCACCTGCTCATCCAGTTGCAAGACGACCTGGCGCGGTCGCGCAAACGGGAAGCCTTGTGGATCTCGGTCATCTTCCACCTGGTGATGTTTATCTTCCTGTGGCAGTTCAAGCTTATTCAGCAATATGTTCCGTGGCATCGGGCAGTCGTTGTGCCGATCAGTGCGGCGAAGGACAAGAATGTCACTTTCCTGACGCTGCCGCCGGACGCGCAGAAAGCTCCACATAAGCCGAACACGAATATTGCCTCCGACAAAGACCGGATCGCGATGTCGCGGCATCCGGAACTTGATCCGAAAGAATTGCGCAAGATGCTGGCGACTCCGCCTCCAGGAGTGCCGGGGTTGCAAGGGCCGCGAGCGGCACGGCCGATGCCGGCAGCGCCGCCGGCCATGGCGCAGAATCAGCCTTCGCCGCAACCGCAGCAACAAGGCCCGCAACAGCAGACTGCGCGGCCGCAATTTCAATCGAACCAGACGGCTCAGTTGCAGGCGCCGCCTGCCGCCAATAATGAGAAGAATGTTTTCAATAAGTACGCTGGTGGAATGAGTGCAGGTTCGGCGATTCAGCAGGCGACTCAGGCAGCAGCTGCGAATCGCGGAGGTGGCGGGGGGCAAGAGGGCGATTTTGGGCTAGGCACGGGCGCCAAGGGACGGCAACAGGGTGCGCTGGATATTCTTAGCGATACCCAAGGAGTTGATTTCGGTCCCTACTTACAGAGAGTGGTCGCTGAAGTTCGGAAGAATTGGTACGAGGCGATTCCCGAGTCGGCCGAGATGAAGAAGGGCAAGCTGGCAATTGAATTTGCAATTACCCGCGATGGACAGATAGCCGATATGCATATTGTGGCCACATCGAACGATGGAGCGCTCGACCGAGCGGCGTGGATCGGTATCACCACTTCTAATCCGTTTCCTCCGCTTCCCGGCGAGTTTACCGGGCCCTACCTCGCGTTGCGGTTTCGCTTCTACTACAACCCGGACAAGTCGGATCTGCAGTAATTCGCGCGATTCGACAACTCGAATCCTTCTTCGCTTCGCTTAATCAAAAGATTACGGCTACCTCCTACGTGGCTGTGTTTGAGATGTAGCTGAGCTACGTCTCTCCGGATGGACACTACTTTGACCAAGATGCCGGTTTTGTTTGTGGGGCATGGATCGCCCATGAACGCGATCGAGAAGAATGCGTTTACGGAGGCGCTGACGGATTTGAGCGGGCGATTGCCGCGACCGAAGGCGGTCTGCGTCGTGTCGGCGCATTGGGTGACCGACGGGGCGCACGTGATGGCGTCGGATCATCCTCGAACCATTCACGATTTTTACGGCTTTCCCAAGGCGCTGTATGAGGTGGAATATCCGGCGCCGGGTGCACCCATGGAGGCGGAGAAGCTCGCCGCTGATCCGCAAATTCTACCGGACGAAAAATGGGGGCTCGACCATGGATCATGGAGCGTGTTGCGGCACATGTATCCGAAGGCGGACGTGCCGGCGTTCCAGTTGAGCCTGGATGCGCGGCGAGATTTTAAGGGACATCTTGAGTTGGGCCGGGAGATTCAGGCCTTGCGGGAGCGCGGAGTCCTGATCCTGGGCAGCGGAAACATCGTGCACAATCTCGGACGCATTGACTGGGAGAAACCGTCAGGAGCGTATGACTGGGCGGTGGAGTTTGATGCGAAGGTGAAGGATGCGGTCAATGGCCACGATGCCGCAGCCCTGGCCGAACCGCAAAAGTGGGGAGAGAAATTGCTTCACACGGCGCATCCGACGCTCGAACATTATCTTCCGCTGCTCTATTGCATGGGCAGCACCGATGAGCGCGACGCCGTGTCGTATCCGTACGAGGGGTTCGATTTCGGCAGTATTTCGATGCGGATGATTCTGTTGGGCGATGCTTCGAGGTAAGACGGCCGCCGGCTACGGGGCGGCGAGTGACGGCCAACTAAGGCGCGAGGTGGAAGGCGCGCGAGTGGAACTCCATGACTTCTTCGAAGTGAGATAGGAAGTATCCAAAGCTGTGATCGCCGGGATAGGGATGGTATTCGTGCCGGATTCCCTCTTTCACTAGTTCCTCGTGCAACTGGGCGGCGCCCTTCTCGAATCCGTAATTGTCGTCCTGCCCGCAATTGAAGTAGATCGTCATACGTCCGATCGCGGAGACATTTTTCTTCGCCAGCACGAATGGATTGTTTTGCTCCCAGTGGGCCTCATTGATCGGCATTCCGAAAGGGCCCTGCAGCGTGCGGCCGAGGCCACTTCCCGCCTGCTCGGCCATATCCAGTTGCTTTGGAGATTCGGTGATCAGCGCCGCACTTTGTGCGCTTACCGCTGAGAATAGCTCGGGATGCGCAAAGGCGAAGCGGAGGGCGCCGTATCCGCCCATGGAAATGCCGCTGATAGCGCGGCCATTTCGCGTAGCAACCACACGGTATTTCTTCTCGATCCCGGGTATGAATTCCTGCAAAAAGAAATCGCTATAGCGGAACTTACCGTCGGCAGAGTTGATGTAGAAGCTGCGGCGTCCTTCGGGTGCAACAATCAGGAAGTCGCCCATCTTGTGCTGGTGGCGGAGGTCGTCGATGAGAGTGAATCCTCCGCTGTTGAATAACGTTTGCTCGTTATCGCCGAGACCGTGGAGGAAGTAGAGCACAGGATAGCGGCGAGGCGGATGCTGGGCCGCGCCGGCGTCGTAACCCTCGGGAAGGTAGACGCAGTAATGCATGGCCTGGTTGAGGATCCGGCTCTGAAGAGCGCTACAGTCGATGCGGCTCTGCGCTTCGGTCCGGCGAGCGCCGGCGAGTGCGGCGAGCGTCGCAGACAGGAGTAAGAGGCGGAATTTTAGACGCATGCTCTATTCGTAGCGCAGTGCCTGCACCGGATCGAGGCGGGCGGCGCGTCCCGCAGGATAAAGCCCGGAAACCAGGCTGACCACAAACGCAAACGCCACGGCGAACACAGCCAGCCAGAGCGGGACGGCCCAGAAGTGCTCCGGCGGAATGGATTGGCTCCGCAGGTAGATGTTTGTGCCGAAGTTGATGATCTGGCCAATCGCCCAGCCGAGAACAACCCCCACGATGCCTCCGAGAATCCCCATTGCACCGGCTTCGGCGAAAAAGAGCTTCTGGATGTCGCGGTCGCTCGCGCCAATTGCTTTCATAATGCCGATTTCGCGGCGGCGTTCGAGGATCGCCATTACCAGCGTGTTCACAATACCGATCGACGCGACAGTTAACGCGAGGCTGCCGAAAATTCCCAGGAAAGCGTAGAGGACGCGAAAGACCTGCTGCAGGCTGCGGCTGGCATCGAGGATGGAAAACGTGGTGAATCCCATCTTCTTGATGGAGGCCTCGATCGGTTGCACCTGGTTGGGATTCTTCACTCTCACGCTGACCGAAGAATAGACGGGCTGATTGCTGGTGGCACTCGAGATTTCGCGCAGGTCCGTCGGCTGCATCACATGCAGGCTCTCGGCAAGCTTCAGAGGCAGGAAGACCTTGGCGCGCATGGGACCGCGCATGCTTTCAGGATCGAGGTCGGAAATGCCGATGATCTTGAGTTTCTGCTCGCGCGAGACCACAGAATAGGCGGCTCCGGCCACGTCGGTTGGATTGGTGGCACCAGCGGCTGGCGATGCGGATTCGCGCTGGGCGTAGCGCATGGTCAATTCCTTGCCCAGGAGCGGCGGCGCAAGCTCGGCGACGCCTGGATCCGGCGTGCCCAGCGGCGGAGTCTTGCCAAGAAGCTCCTCGGCGAACGACTTCTGCAGGATTACCTCAGGAGCATTTTCGGAAGTAAAGAAACTGCCTTGCATGCCTTCGAAAGAATCGTTGGACTTCGCCGATTCCGGCAAAGCGGAAATCATGGTCAGGTGCGGTTTGTCGTCGAAACGAAGTTCGGTGGCGAAGCGGATGTCCGGGTAGGCTTCGTCGACGCCGGGCAACTTTTCCATCTCCAGGCGCGCGGATTCGTCGAGCACGCGGCTTTCGCCGGGATTGGGACCGTTTCGCTCTTCTTCGCGACCCATACCGCGCATCTCGCGGCGGGAAGAAACGATGACTGTATCGAACAGGCCGGACTTGGCGAGGCGCCGCGTGAATAACTGCTGCAAGCCGGTGCCGAGAGAAAGCATAGCCACCAGCGACGCGACACCGACAGAAATTCCCACCGTTGTCAGCGAATTGCGCAGCACAGATTCGCGCAGGTTGCGAAGGGCAAGCTGGGTTAGGTCAGGAATCTTCATACTTCTTTCCCCTGCGTGGTAGCCGGAGCGTTCGGACGATCGTCGATCAGCTTTCCGTCGGCGAGAAAGATCATGCGCTGGGCATAGCGTTCCGCGAGCGCGCGCTCGTGCGTCACCATGACCACGGTCATTCCAAGTTGTTGATTGAATTCCCGCACAAGGTCCATGATCTCGGTCCCGGTGTGACTGTCGAGATTCCCCGTCGGCTCGTCGGCGAGAAGAAGCTGCGGACGGTTGATGAGGGCCCGGGCCAGCGCAGCGCGCTGTTGCTCGCCGCCGGAGAGTTCGCTGGGACGATGATTCATGCGCGCCCGAAGGCCGACGCGCTCGAGCGCCTCGTGAGCCAGAGTCTCACGGCGGCTGCGTTCGACCTCCGCAAACCGGAGCGGCAATTCGACGTTCTCCGCAACCGTCATGCTGGCGATCAGATTAAAAGACTGAAACACCATCCCGACGACGTGCAGCCGGTACTTGGCCAGTTCTTCGCGCGACATCTTCGCAAGATCGCGATCCTGCACGATCACGCTGCCGGACGTGGGGCGGTCCAGCCCCGCCATCAAGTTCAACATCGACGACTTGCCGGATCCGGAGCTTCCCAGCAGCGCGACAAACTGGCCAGAATGGATTTCGAGTGAGACGCCCTCGACGGCACGGATCAGCGTCTCGCCCATGCGGTAATGGCGGCTGACATTCTCACTGCGGATCGCGATTGTGCCACGCGAGGCAGGAATCACGGGAGCGGTCGTCATAGATTAACGAATTTGACCTCGCAGCACACTCAGGGCATCTCCTGCTTTCGGTTCGCCATTCTTGGCCGGGCCACCGTTTCCGCCAGCCGTGACAGTGTCACCTTCGCCAGGGGCCAGGAACAGATTCTCTTCGACCCCGTGCTGGCGAGTGTACAGATCGTAGTAGCGGCCGCGGGCGGCATACAGTTGCGCGTGGGTTCCGCGTTCGACGATGCGTCCCTGCTCCATGACGAGGATCTGGTCGGCGCGGCGAATCGTCGAGAGGCGATGGGCGATCACGAACGTGGTGCGTCCCTGCATGAGATAGGAGAGGCCTTCCTGGATCATGTGCTCCGATTCCGAGTCCAGGCTGGAAGTTGCCTCGTCGAGAATGAGGATGCGAGGCTCAGCGAGGATTGCGCGCGCAATCGAGATGCGCTGGCGCTGGCCGCCAGAGAGCTTAACTCCCCGCTCGCCGACGATCGTGTCATATTTCTCGGCAAACGACTCGGCGAACTCATCCACACGCGCGATGCGGCAGGCACGCATGATTTGCTCTTCCGTCGCTTCCGGGCGCGAGAAGGCGACGTTTTCGCGGATCGTGCCGTCGAAAAGGAATGACTCCTGCAATACCACTCCGAGGCGAGTGCGGAACGAGTCGAGGCGTACCGTGCTCAGGTCGATTCCATCCACGCGAACTGTGCCCTGCGAGGGCACGTAGAAAGCGGAAATCAGGCCGATCGTAGTGGATTTCCCGGAGCCGGACGATCCTACCAGCGCGGTGACCGTGCCCGGTTCCGAGAGGAAGGAAATGTCGTGAAGGACTTCGTGCTTTCCGTCGTAACTGAAGGTGACGTCGTCGAATTCGATCGTCCCCACAACATCGGTCAAAGCAACGGTTCGGCGAGGATCCTGATCTTCCGGGCGCTCTCTCAGGATTTCCTGAGTGCGCTCTAGGCCGGCCAACGCCTCCGTGAGTTGCGTACCGATGGAGACGATCTGCATGATGGGAGCGACCAGGAAAACGAGCAAAAAGTTGTACGAGAAATAGCTGCCCGCGGTCAGATGATTGGAAGCCATTTGCCGGCCGCCGACATACATGGTGGCGGCTCCGACCACGCCCAACAGCACGCTGGCGGAAAGGCTCATCAGCGACGTTGCGGTAAGGGTGCGCATGACGTTATCCAGTAAACGACGCACTCCTTGGGCGAAAACCCGCTCCTCACGCTCTTCCGCGTGATAACCCTTGATTACGCGAACGCCCCCAAGTGATTCGGTCAGGCGGCCGGTCACTTCCGCATTGATTTTGCCGCGCTCACGAAAGATTGGCCGGATCGTGGCGAAGGCGCGGTTGAGGGCGAACGCAAAACAGCCGAGCGATCCGACCGCTATCAGCGTGAGTGGGGCGCTGATGCGAATCAGGAGGACTAACGCGATACCTGCCGCGACCAGACCTCCGCTGAAGTCCACGAGCCCCGTGCCCAGCAGGTTGCGGACGCCTTCGACATCACTCATGATCCGCGAGACCAAGGCCCCGGTCTTGTTGGCATCGTAAAAACCAACCTGCAGGCGAGAGATATGTTTCTGGACCTGCTCGCGCAGTTCGGCGATCAGGCGCTGAGCAGCCTTCGAAAGTAATTGGGTCAGCGAAAACGAGGTAACGCCCTGCACGACTGTGGCGGCAAGCACGGCAAAAACGAGAGGCTTCAAAAGTCCGACGTGATGCTTCCCAACCACGTCGTCGATGAGAAACTTCGACGAATATGGGAGCACGAAGCCGGCAAGGCGGTTTATGACCATCAAGGCAAAGCCGAGGGCCAGCAAGCCGCGGCGCGGACGCATCAGCTTCCACACTTCGGGCCAGACGGCCTTCAGGCGTTGCAGTTTCGGGGGCTTCGGCTGCTCTTTAGCTGGGGCACTCAATCTACTGTTTGACTCCGCGGCAGGCCGCCACGCTTCTTTATTACTGCATTGTCACATATCCGGGGCCCTGTGACAGGCCATGCAGCGGCGTTGTATGCTCGGGGCGTGCCCCGCGCGTCTTCGCCCGACCGATCGCCCACCCTGGGCCTGCTGCTGGGCCTGCTGATCACGCTCTCGGCGGTGCTGGCGTATTCGGCTTACATCACGTGGCAGGTGACCGGTCTGCGGAAGTTTCAGACCGAACTGGTGGACCGCAACCGCAAAGACTCGCTGCAACTTTTGCGGATCCAGAACGATTTGAACCTGCTCGCCGTGGCGCTGCGGGATATGGTCAGCGGAGACGAGCCGTATCCGCTGACGGCGTGGTCGGCGCAGTTCCAGCGCATCCGCACTGATCTGGACGACGCGATGCGGTTGGAAGCGGGACTTGCAGCCACGAGCCGGACTCCGGAGCAGAGCACATTTTTCGCATCTTCGTTCAACCAGTTCTGGGACGCCGTGGACCGCGTGTTCACCCTGGCGCAGAATGGACAGACGCAGGAAGCGCGAGGACAGATTCAATCGCTGCAGGAGCGGCAGGCGACGTTAAGTACGGCGGTGGCGCGGTTTCTCGTTCAGAACACGGAAAATGAGGAGCAGGCGACCCAGAAGATTGTGCAGATTTACGATCGCGTGCAGCGGCAGGTTTATGTATTTCTTGCCGCGACCCTGCTGGCGATCCTGCTGAGCAGCCTTTCCATCATCCGCTGGAACCGGAGATTGTTTGCACGATTAGCGGAGATCTCCGAGAGACGCAGCGAGCTGGCGCAGAAGCTGATCTCCACTCAGGAATCGACACTACGCTACATCTCGCGTGAATTGCACGACGAATTCGGACAAGTCCTGACCGCGGTGGGCTCGATGCTGCGACGTGCGGGAACGCATGCGCCCGAAGGCTCATCGTTACGAACCGACCTGCAGGAGGTTCTGCAGATCGTGCAGTCCACGCTCGAAAGCGTGCGCAGCCTGTCGCAGGCGCTGCATCCGGTGATGCTCGACGAGGCGGGCCTGGAGAGCACGATGGATTGGTACATTCCGAACGTGGAAAGGCAAACGGGAATTGCCATATCCTATGAGAAGCAGGGGCAGGCCTTCGCTGTGGATGGGGCGGCCGGAGTTCACATCTATCGCGTCTTGCAGGAAGCTTTGAACAACGTGGCGCGGCATTCGGGCGCCAAACAGGTTTGGGTGCGATTGCGATTCCTGCCGCAAACGCTGGAGCTGGAAGTCGAAGACCACGGCAGCGGATTTGCGGAACGCACCAAGAAGCAGGGCATCGGACTGGTGGCGATGCGCGAGCGCTCCGAGTTGATGGGCGGGCAGATTACGTTTTCCCGTCCGCATGAGGGCGGGACGCTGGTGCGCCTGGTGGTGCCAAGGGAAAAAGCGGAGGCGTATGGAAAAGAAGATCACAGTCTTGCTCGTGGATGATCACAGCTTGGTCCGGCGCGGTTTCCGGCGCATGCTCGAAGATGAGCCGGACATGCAAATCGTCGGCGAAGCGGGCGACGGAGAAGAAGCGATCAAGCTGGCGAAGCAACTGCGCCCGGAAGTGGTGGTGATGGACTGCGCTCTTCCGGGAATGAACGGGCTGCAGGCCACGCGCGGCATTCTCGAGCAGTGTCCGAAGACAGCGGTGCTCATGCTCAGCATGCACACGGAGAACACGTGGGTACGGCAGGCAATAGAGGCGGGTGCGAAAGGTTATGTTCTGAAAGAGGCGATGGACCTGGAACTGGGCGCCGCGGTGCGTAAGGTCGCGGCGGGCGAAACAGTATTCGATCCGAAGGTCGAGCAGCGGACGGTGCTCAAGGGCGAGCGCAATGCGGCACTTACGCCGCGCGAGTTGGAAGTGCTGCAGATGATCGTCGATGGAAAGTCCAATAAGGAAATTGCGACTGCGCTCGATCTAAGCGCCAACACAGTCGCCGTCCATCGCGCCAATATTATGAACACCCTGGGCATTCACAAGACTGCCGAACTGGTGGTATACGCGATCCGCGCGGGGCTGGTGAACGTTCCGTGAATCGCAGGTCTTTCCTGTGGGGGATGGCAGGGTTCGCTTCGTCGTTGCAACTGTTACGTCCAGGCTTGGGGCTTGGGCAGGCGGGTTCTCCTGCATCGCCCGGCTTTCGGCTGACGGATGTCACCGCGCCAGCGGGCATTCAATTCCAGCACAATAGCGGGGCGTTCGGCGGCAAGTTCCTTCCGGAAACACTGGGCTCGGGCTGCGCCTTCCTCGATTACGATCGCGACGGCTGGCAGGACATTCTGCTGATCAATGGCGCCGACTGGCCCGGACACAAGAAAAATCACACCCCTCTTCGGCTCTATCACAACAACGGAGACGGCACGTTCACCGACGTGACCACGCACGCGGGCCTGGATGTCGAACTCTACGGGATGGGAGTTGCGGTTGGCGACTATAACAACGACGGATTTCCAGACATCTATGTCACGTGTGTTGGGCAAAGCCACCTGTTCCGCAATACCGGCAAAGGCACGTTCGTTGATGTCACGAACCCCAGTGGACTTGGGAAACGTGAAGGCCTGAGCACTTCTGCGCTGTGGTTCGACTATGACCGCGATGGGCTGCTCGACCTTTTCGTTTGCAACTACGTGAAGTGGTCGCCGGATCACGATATTTTCTGCAGCCTCGACGGCAAGCATAAGTCGTATTGCACTCCGGAGGCGTATCGGGGTGCGACGTGCTGGCTCTTTCACAATCGCGGCGATGGAACGTTCGAAGATGCTACGGCCGCAAGCGGAATCTTCGACAGCAGTTCGAAATCGCTGGGCGTCGCTCTGCTGGATGACAATCAGGACGGATGGCCGGATTTACTGGTGGCCAACGACACGCAGCCCAACAAACTTTACCGCAACCAGCACAATGGAACGTTCAAAGATGTCGCCGTGGAAGTTGGGCTGGCGTTCAGCGCGGAGGGAAAAGCTCGCGCCGGCATGGGAATTGACGCCGCCGATTTTGAGAACTCGGGGGCGACTGGCGCGGCTATCACGAATTTCGACAACGAGATGATCGGGCTGTATCGCCCGACTGGCAGGGGATTCGAAGACATCGCGGCTCAGTCCGGGGTGGGCATGGCTTCGAAGAACAGCTTGGGTTTCGGCTGCGTGTTCCTGGATATGAACCTGGACGGCTGGCTGGATTTTGCGGTGGCCAATGGTCATATCGACGAAACCGTGCGCAATATACGCGGCAATGTGGGATATGCGCAGCCTCCTCAACTTTTCTTGAATAACGGAAAGGGACACTTCACCGACGTGGCTGGCGAAATCGGCGGCGGTTTCGATCAGCCGAAAGTCGGGCGCGGGTTGGCGTATGGCGACTATGACCGCGATGGCGATCTCGACCTTCTGCTGACGACCAACAACGGTTCGGCATTTCTCTATCGCAACGATCAATTGAGCCGCAACCGCAGTATCCGCTTCTACCTGGTGGGCACGAAGTCGAATCGCGACGGCATCGGAGCGGTGATTCGCGTTACCGCTGGTGGCGTAACCCAATCACGGATGGTTAAAGGTGGATCGAGTTATCTCTCGCAGTCGGAGTTACCAGTGACCTTCGGACTCGCGATGGAGGATCACGTGAAACGAGTGGTGATTGAGTGGCCGAGCGGCAGGACCGAAGAGTTCAAGAATATTCCGGCTGGGAAGTCTTATCTTTGCACCGAGGGAAAAGGGATCGCACCGCAGAGCAAATACTAAAGGCTGGTTACTGGGCGGGACTTTGTCCGCCCGCACCGCCCGATGCTACGGCGCCGGAAGCGGTCAGATCGATCTCCACCGTATCGCTGACCCGCAGAAAAAGGTTGCTGGGATTCTTCATCCCCCACTTCGCATAAGGAATGCTGAAGTGAACATCGGCGGTCCAACTGCCGGTGCCCATTTCAAAAACAACGGGAACTTCGATCTCCCGATCGACGCCGTGGATGCGAATTGTCCCGTGAACCCTGACCGACGACTTCCCTTGCGGCGCGACCGACCCAGAAACCCGATCTGGGCGAAAAACGATATCAGGATAGGCGTCGCTTTCGATCACATCCTTGTGCATCTTGCGATCGCGCATGCCATTCCCGGACTGCCCGCTCTTGGCGTCGATTACTAACTCCCCGGAAATTGCGCCGGACGCAGGATCGAATTGGAGCGAACCAGCCTTAGCCCGGAAGCTGCCATGCACACTGTGTAAAGCGGCATCGAGCATAAATCGGGCCAACGTCTTTTGCGGATCGACCTGCAGCGTAACTTGCTGGGCAGCGGCCGAAGTGACGAGGCTGAGAAGAATCAACGATGAAAGTCGGGCTCGCAAGTTCCTGAATTTGCCTTTCAAGTGGATGAAGTCAGGAGGCCCCATCCTAACGCAAGACCATCTTTCACGGCATGCAGCGGCGGCAGCACACCCGTGTGCATGGCGACGAGGCGACGAAAAATCCGGGGGCGAGTTTGAAAGACGCGCAGCGTTCGTTCCTGCAGCCAGGGGCGCCGATCCAGATTCAGCATGAACCTCGCCATCCAGAGGGGGCGCATTGCCAGGCTTCGATGCTCCCGCTGGTATTGGTCGAGGTTGCCTGTCGCGAGGCCCGCGGCCAGCGCAACGGCCTGACTGAACGCAAGACCCAGGCCTTCTCCTGTGATGGCGTCGACGGTGCCGGAAGCGTCACCAATGAGCGCGACGTTGTCTCGCCACACACGATCAAGCTGACGATTCCCAGTTAGCGCACCCCGCTCCGATGAGACCGATTTCGCCACGCCGAGCCGTTGGCGCAGCCTCGGCAGTAGCATCAGCCCTTCCTCGAGGCGCAAGCCAGGGTCGCGCGAGGCGAGCGCGACGCAGACCTGATCGCCTCCGACCGCTGTGGCGTATCCCTGGCACTCCCTGCCCCAGTAGACCTCCATGTGATCGGTCCAGGGCGCGATCTGAAAGTGTTGGCGGAAGGCATAGCGGATGCGGGGCCGCGGGCCATGATCGAGGCCGGACCATCGCCGTACCCGGGAATTTGCGCCATCGGCACCGATGATCCAACGCGCGCGGACAGTGCGATTCGCGAGCCGCACTCCCTCGGGCGAAATGCCGGTGACCGGTGTGTGCCACATAAACTTCACGCCGACCTGTTCGGCTCGACCGAGGATCACTCGATGAAGTTGGGTTCGGCGAATGGATAGCCCGCAACCGGGAGGAGCGAAGGGAGCGTCGGCAGACTGTGTTGCGCTCAGAAAGCGGATTCCTGAGAAGGGCCGCGCATCGCTTGAAGAGAGCTCGATTCCGAGACGCTCCAAGGCGGCGACGCCATCGGGCAACAGCCCCTCGCCGCACGCTTTGTCGATGGGAGGTTCCATGCCGTCGGCAACGATCACATCAAAACCCTTTTGACGAGCTGCGATCGCGGCAGCCAGCCCCCCGGGACCGCCGCCAATTACGAAAACATCCGTCGATGTTGAAGGGATCGGGATCACGCTAAGCAACCTACCATCGGAGCAGCACCAGTTCGGAACAGAAACCGGGGCCCATTGCGGCGAGAAGGCCGAGCGTTCCGGGCTCCGGCCGCCGGTTCCGCATCACATCTTCGAGCACTACGAGAACCGATGCGGAAGATAGATTTCCGACCCGTTTCAGGCAATCCCACGAGGCATCAAGCTGGCCGTTGTGCAGATCCAGAGCCGCGGCAGTAGCCTCAAGCACCTTGGGGCCTCCTGTATGCAGGACCCAGCTTTTGAGATCGCTGCGCTGGTAGCCGTGATCGGCGAGAAATGCGTCGACGTCATGACCCAGATGCTCACGAATCAGCGTGGGCACCTCGGGAGAAAGCGTGATCCGAAATCCCTTCTCCGTGATCTTCCATCCCATCATCTCTTCGGTGTCTGGGTAGAACACTGAGCGCGTGGCAAGAATTTCGGGTCCGTTCGACTCAACGTCGTCTCCGGCGACAATGACGGCGGCGGCTCCATCGGCGAACAGACCGGAAGAGATGAGGTTGGCCACCGAAAGATCTTCTTTTTGGATCGTGAGAGAGCACAGTTCTACGGAGACCAGCGCGGCAGCCTGCCCGGGGTAAGCGCGAACGTAGTCGGAGGCACGGGCGATGCCGGCCGCACCGGCCACGCAGCCAAGACCAAAGATTGGCACGCGGCGGATATTCTGCGGCAGTCCCATACGGTTGATCAGCAGTGCATCGATCGAGGGACTGGAAATCCCCGTCACCGAGGTGAAGAAAAGAGAACCTAACTGGCGCGTTTCGAGCCCGGCGTGATGCAGGGCGCGGCACAATGCTTGCTCTCCGAGCTCCTGGGCGACCTGAATCCACTTGTCATTAGCCTGGCCCCAGGTCTTGATGTCGTAGTACTGCTCGGTGGGCAGCGCGAGATAGCGGCCCTCGACGGCTACATTGCGATGGAGGCGAGCCAGCAGTTGCGGATTCCGCAATTGGTCTCCCCAGTACTGCTGCAACTGTTCGAGCAGGAATTTTTGTGAATAGTAGTGTTTGGGAAACGCGCTCGCGGCGCTGGATATTTTCATGATGAGTCCGGTTCACCCCAAGCCAGATGCTTGCTTCCTGAACGGTCGGAAGCATATTAGATGACCGCCGTCGATAAACCGTTGGAGCCCGGGATCCAAGAGTATTCTCCCAGACGCGGGCAGCCCGAATTGTCAACCGCTTGTCAACAGAAAACGCCTGCTGCGCCTGGGTTTTGGGCGGCAAACCGGCCGCACAGACCTACGGCGATACGACGATCGATGTTGGAGTACCAGGCACCGTGTAGGAGGCAACAGAGGTGAGCGTGCCGCTACTCGCATCGAGACGGAAGGACTGAACCACCGGGCTCGATTGATTCCCCACGAAGAGGAACCCTCCGCCGGGATCGCTGGCGATGAAGCTCGGTTGCGCGCCTGTGGCAAACGGCGAATTGGTCAACAGCGTGAGACCTCCGTCGCCACCGATGGCATAGCCCGCCAGATTGCCGGAGCTCTGCTGGTTCGCCACGTACAGGTACTTGCCGGATTTGTCGATCAACAGCGACACCGGGCCGGTGTAAGTTTCGCCAATCGGAGAGCCAGTGAGCTGCGTGAGGGTGCCGTCGGAGTTGATGGTGAATTCCGAGATGGTGTTGTCGCCGAAATTGGCAGTGTAGAGAGAAGTACCCGCGGGATTGATCGCCAGTCCATAAGGACTCGATCCCGGCTGCGTGACCTGGATCAGCGACAGCGGTGGAGTCGCGCTGGTGTTAACGCTGAGGGTCTCGAGATATCCAGGCTGGCCGGCCAACTGGGCTGCGCCCGTCACGTAGAGAACGGTGCCTGAAGGCGAAAGCTTCATGTTCAGCGGCGAAATGCCAATCTGAAACGCGCTTCCGACCTGGGTGAGATTTCCGCTGCTCGAATCGATCTGAAACACCCAGATGTCATTGGACCCGGCATTCGCCACGTAAAGAAACTGCCCGGCCGAATCCATAACGACCAGGTTCGGTGCGGTGCCGACGGTGGTCCGCGGAGTCATCTCGGTCAGCGAACCGGCGCCGTCGATGGCGAACCGGGACACGTTATTCGCGCCGGAATTGGCGGCGTACAAAAACTGCTTGTTGGGTGTAACCACAATCGACTGCACCGCGGGACCGGCCGTAATGGGGCTCGTCGAGAGGATGGTGAGAACACCTGAGTTTGGATCTTCGCGATACTCCACGATCTGCGCACTTTGCGGGATCGAGGCGTAGAGATACCGGCTCGACGTCTTCACGCAACCGACCCACATGGCCATGCCCGCACACAACAGGAACATGACCGCCGCTTTCTTTAGCATCCCAAACTCCTGAAAGAAATATTGAAACAAAAGATTGCCGCATCACCCGCAATATCCCGGATGAAAGCAACTCCTGGTGACTGGACAGCGTAGACCTATGATGCCACATCCGAAGGCATGACGCCTCGGCGCCAGCCGGACCGTGCCCCGCGCTATCGTCGCAGCCGACAAGATTACCGTATCGCGAGACCCGCTGCAGCACAGTCGTGCGATGCGACGTGGGCAGGGGCAGGTTGCACCGGGGCGAAAGCCCGAAGTGTTCGCAAACGTAGATCGTTAAGACTGTTTCAGTGCGCGGGGCTGGGTTGCCCGGCCGAAGTATCCGGAAGAGCGTGGTCTTCGCCCCGGCGCAGGGCCAGCCGCAGGCGATCGAGATAGATATAAACAACCGGCGTCGTGAAGAGGGTCAGCATCTGGCTCACGATGAGGCCACCGACGATCGTGATGCCCAAAGGCCGGTGTAACTCCGATCCGGTGCCAGTGCCCAGCGCGAGAGGCAATCCACCGAGTAGCGCGGCCATGGTCGTCATCATGATCGGCCGGAAGCGCAGGAGACAAGCATCGTAGATCGCCTCTGCCGGCTTCTTGGACTGCGTCCGCTCCACGTCGAGCGCGACGTCGATCATCATGATGGCATTCTTCTTGACGAGGCCGATCAGCAGGATGATCCCGATCATTCCAATGACATTCAGTTCATTGTGAGTGAGAATCAACGCCAGTAGCGCCCCAACGCCCGCCGAAGGGATCGTGGAAAGAATCGTGATGGGATGGACATAGCTCTCATAGAGCATTCCCAGCACGATGTAGACGGCCCCAAGAGCTGTGATGATCAGGACCAGCATGTTCGATTTCGAATCCTGAAATGCGGCAGCTGTTCCCTGGAAGCTCGCCTGGATGGTCGGCGGAAATCCGATGTTGCGCTCAGCTCTCTCAATCGCATCCGTAGCCTGGCCCAGAGAAACTCCGGGCGCCAGATTGAACGAGATCGTCACTGAAGGGAGTTGGCCCTGGTGATTCACCGCGAGCGGAGTATTCGAGGGTTGGAAGTGCGTAAATGCGGAGAGGGGAATGGGCGTACCGGTGCTGGAGCGCAAATAAATGTTCTGAAGCGCCTCAGGAGTTTGCTGGAATTGCGCAGCAACCTCCATGACCACGTGATACTGATTGAGGGGGCGGTACATGGTGGAGACCTGGCGCTGACCGAACGCGTCGTAGAGAGCGTTGTCGAGGGTTTGCGGCGTGACGCCAAGTCGGCTGGCCGTATCGCGGTCGATCACCAACTGCGCCTGGAGTCCCTTATCTTGCTGGTCCGAGTTCTGGTCCCGCAACTCAGGAATCTTCTTAAGCGTTTCGAGCAGGCGCGGCGCCCAGGTGTTGAGATCGTCGAGGTTCCCGCTCTGCAGCGTGTATTGATATTGCGCATTGCCGTAGCGGCCGCCGATGGTGAGTTCTTGTGCCGACTGCAAGATGAGCGTCGCCCCGGGCACAACCGCCAGCTTTCCGCGCAGGCGGTTGATTACATCGTCGGCGGTGACGTACTGGCAAGCTTCCCAAAAATGCTGCTTCTTGCAAGCACCACGCTCCTCCAGCGGCTTCAACATCATGAAGAACCGGCCCTGGTTCAACGCTGTTTGCCCGCCGGTAAACCCAGCCATGGTATCCACTGCCGGATCCTTCATCACGATGGCGATGTAGCGCCTCATCTTGTCGCTCATCGCCTGGAAGGAGATGTCTTGCGCTCCAATCACCGTGCCCTGAATGCGTCCGGTATCCTGCTGCGGGAAAAAACCCTTGGGCACCTCGACGTACAGGTAGCCGCTCAGAACCGCAACCAGGATTGTGGCTATCGCTGTGAGAGGCTGATGCCGCAGCACCCAGCGCAACGCATAGGTATAAGTGATCAGCAGGCGGTCGAAGCACCATTCACTGAAGCGGTAGAAAATATTGTGCTTCTGTGGTTTGGGGGGCCGAAGGAATTTCGCGCACATCGTTGGGGTGGTGGTAAGCGACACTGCCAGTGAAACCCCAATTGCAATGCTGAGCGTTACTGCGAACTCGCGGAACAGCCGTCCCACAATCCCACCCATCAGTAGCAAAGGAATGAACACGGCCACGAGCGAAGTGCTCATGGAAAGAACGGTGAACCCGATTTCGGCCGCTCCCTTGAATGTGGCCTTCACCACATCCATGCCGTGCTCGACGTAGCGGGTGATATTTTCCAGGACAACAATAGCGTCGTCGACGACGAAGCCAGTGGAGATGGCCAGCGCCATCAGCGAAAGATTGTCGAGGCTATAGCCGAGCAGGTACATCCCACCAAAGGTTCCGACCAGCGATAGCGGAACGGCGATGCTGGGGATGATGGTGGCGCGCGCCGTGCGCAGGAAAACGAACACGACCATGATTACGAGGAAGACCGAAATCAACAGCGTTCTTTCAATATCCCGGACCGAGGCGCGCACCGACGTCGTGCGATCCATCACGATCGAAAGCTTCATCGCGGGCGAAATCGAGGATTGCAGGTACGGGATCAGCGAGCGGACCCGATCCACCGTATCGATGATGTTTGCGCCCGGCTGCCGGAAGACGGGAATCACGATTCCGTGCTGGCCGTTGATCAGTCCAAGTGTGCGAACGTCGGCGATGGAATCGCTCACGTCTGCGACGTCTCCAAGCCGCACCGCCGCACCGTGGTTATAGGAGACGATCAGCGGACGGTACTGGTCGGCGGTAAAAAGCTGGTCGGTATCGTCGAAGGCGAAGGATCTGGTGTTATCGGAAACTTGCCCCTTGGGCCGGTTCGCATTCGCCGCATTTAAAGCGTTGCGGACGTTGTCGAGCCCCACGCCAAGCTTGTTCAGAAGGGTCGGATTTACTTCGACCCGGACTGCGGGCTGAGACGAACCCCACACAAAGACCTGTCCAACTCCGTCGACCTGTGAGAGCTTCTGCGCCAGGATGGAATCGGCCGCGTCGTACATCTGCGGCACCGTCACCGTGTCGGAGGTCAATCCCAACAGCAGAATCGGGGCATCTGAAGGATTCACCTTGCGGTAGCTCGGATTGCTGGGCAGGTTGGCAGGAAGCTGGCTGCGAGCCGCGTTAATGGACGCCTGGACATCACGCGCGGCGGCATCGATGTTGCGGTTCAAATCGAACTGCAGCGCGATTCCAGTGGAACCGAGCTGGCTCGAAGAGGTCATTTGATTCACTGCTGCGATGCGGCCGAATTGCCTCTCCAGCGGCGTGGCGACTGCTGAGGCCATGGTCTGAGGATCGGCTCCGGGCAGGCCAGCCCCCACGCTGATCACCGGGAAATCCATTTTCGGCAGCGACGCTACCGGCAGGAAATTAAACGCGAGGATGCCGGAGAGTAACAGTGCCGCTGTGAGCAGCGATGTTCCAACGGGGCGACGAATAAATGGAGTCGAAATACTCATACGCTAATCCGCGGGCATCGGCTCCGGAGGAATCTCGTTGCCTAAGCGGTAGCGCGAGAACCTCTGAGCCAGGCGATCGAACCACAGATAAACCACGGGCGTTGTGTAGAGGGTCAGCAACTGGCTGAGCAACAGTCCGCCGACAATGGTGATTCCAAGCGGGCGGCGCAGTTCCGCGCCGGTGCCCGATCCCAGCGCCAACGGCAGTCCGCCGAGCAACGCCGCCATTGTCGTCATCATGATGGGCCGGAAGCGCAGCAGGCAGGCCTGATAAATCGCCTCTTCCGGCGGCTTGTGCTCTTCGCGCTCAGCCTCGAGCGCGAAGTCGATCATCATGATTGCATTCTTCTTCACGATGCCGATCAGCAGGATGATTCCAATCAGCGCCACCACGGTCAGGTCGTTGCCGGTGATCATCAGGGCAAGAATCGCCCCCACGCCGGCGGAGGGCAGCGTCGACAGAATGGTGATGGGGTGAATGTAGCTCTCGTATAAAACTCCAAGCACGATGTAGACCGTGATGACAGCAGCAAGAATCAGGTACGGTTCCGACGCGAGCGAGTTCTGGAAGGCGGCTGCTGTTCCCTGGAAAGAGGCGTGAATACTGGCCGGAAGCTGAATGTCTTTCTCTGCCTGCTGGATCGCCTTGGTGGCCTCGCCGAGTGATGCCCCCGGGGCAAGATTGAACGATAGGGTCACCACGGGGAACTGACCTTGATGGTTGACCGCCAGCGAGGAATTGCTGTTCTGCATCTGCGTGAAGGTGGAGATCGGAACCGGAGTGCCGCTTGTGGTTACGGCAGCTCCATTGGCGGTGGGAGCTCCAGTGTTCGGCGTGACCACGCTCGGGCGGATATAGATATCCTTCAGCGAGTCCGGCGTCGTCGCGAAACTCGGCATGACTTCGAGTATCACGTGATACTGGTTCAGCTGCGTGAAGATCGTTGAGACCTGGCGCTGCCCGAAGGCGTCGTAGAGCGTGTTATCGATTGCCTGCGGGAAAATTCCCAGACGCGACGCAGTATCTCGATCAATGGCAATTGTGGTCTTCAAGCCGTTGTTGAGCTGATCGGTTGCCACATCATGCAGTTCTTTCAGCGTGCTGAGCTTGGCCACCAGCTTGGGCGTCCACTGAGCCAACTCCTGGGCATCGGCGTCTTCAATGGAATATTGGAATTGCGTGCGGCTGACACGATCTTCCACGGTCAGATCCTGCACCGGCTGCATGTAGAGGGTAATCCCCTGCACGTTCGCAAGCTGGGGCTGCAAGCGCCGGATGATCTCGGACGCATCGTCGCTGCGCTCGTCGCGTGGCTTCAGGTTGATCTGGATGCGACCGGCGTTAGGCGTCGTGTTCGTCCCATCGACTCCGATGAAGGACGAGAGGCTCTCGACATCCTTGTCCTGCAGGATGACTTTGGCCAGCGCCTGCTGCCTCTCCGCCATGGCCTCGAACGAAACCGAGTCAGGAGCCTCGGAAACACCGAGGATGACACCGGTATCCTGCACCGGGAAGAATCCTTTGGGCACGATCACATACAAGGCCAGCGTCAGGACCAGCGTCGAGAAGGTGACGAGCAACGTTGCCGGCTGATGCTTGAGGACGAACTTCACCGTCCTGCCGTAGAACGCAATGATCCGGTTGTAATAGTCCTCGGTGACTTCGTAAAACCGGCCTTTCTGGCCATCCTTGCGGTGCTTCAGCAGCTTGGCGCACATCATTGGCGTCAGCGTAAGAGACACAAACGCTGACACCAGAATCGTGACCGCCAGCGTGACCGCGAATTCGCGGAAGAGCCGGCCGACGATGTCGCCCATGAAGAGCAGCGGGATCAGCACCGCGATCAGGGAAACCGTCAGCGAAATGATCGTGAAACCGATCTGACTCGATCCCTTCAGTGCAGCATCCAGAGGAGAATCGCCCGCTTCGAGAAAGCGGTCGATGTTCTCGATCATGACGATGGCGTCATCGACGACGAATCCGGTAGAGATCGTCAACGCCATCAACGTCAGATTATTCAGGCTGTAGCCGAGCAGGTACATCACGCCGAACGTGCCGATGAGTGAGAGCGGCACGGCGACACTGGGAATCACGGTGGCGGCGAGATTCCGCAGGAAGAGGAATACGACCATGACCACGAGAGCAATGGCCAGGATCAACTCGAATTCGACGTCTTTGACGGAAGCGCGGATGGTCAATGTGCGGTCCGTGAGAATGTCCACGCGGACAGCTTGGGGCAGCGAAGCCTGCAATTGCGGCAGCAGCTTCTTGATGCGGTCGACGACGCTGATGATGTTGGCGCCCGGTTGCCGCTGGATGTTGACGATGACCGCGGGCGTGAGGTTCATCCACGCCGCGAGCCGGTTGTTCTCTGTGCTGTCGACCACGTTAGCAACGTCGCTGACTCGCACCGGGGCGCCGTTGCGGTAAGCCACGACGATGGGCTTGTACTGGTCGCTTGAGAAGAGCTGATCGTTTGCGCCGATGGTGTAAGACTGCCGGGAGCCGTCAATGACACCTTTCGCCTGATCGACGTTGGCCTGTCCCAGCGCCGCGCGCAGATCTTCCAGGCTGAGCCCATAGGAAGCGAGCGCCGTGGGGTTAGCCTGAATTCGCACCGCTGGCTTTTGACCGCCGCTGATCGAGACGAGTCCCACGCCGGGCAACTGCGAAATCTTCTGCGCCAGAGAGGTATCCGCGAGGTCTTCCACTTTGGGCAACGGCAGCGAGTCTGAACTCAGTGCCAGCGTGAGGATGGGCGCGTCCGCGGGATTAACCTTGTTGTAAATGGGAGGATTCGGCAGGTCGGCAGGCAAATACGTCGATGAAGAATTGATGGCAGCCTGCACCTGCTGCTCTTCCACATCGATGTTCTGATCGAGTCCAAACTGCAGCGTGATGACCGAACTGCCAAATGAACTAGTGGAGGTCATCTGGCTCAGCCCGGGCACCTGCCCAAACTGGCGTTCCAGGGGCGACGTCACTGATGACGCCATCACATCCGGATCGGCGCCCGGATAAAACGTCACGACTTCGATGGTGGGATAGTCAACTTCCGGAAGGGCAGAGACGGGTAATTGCGTGAATGCGACCCAGCCCACGAGCAGCACGCCAAACATGAGCAGCGTGGTCGCAACCGGACGCAGAATGAAAATCCGTGAAGGACTCATGAAGCCGGGATCCCTGAAATCGCGCTACTAGTCTGGCCGTGGCCAGGTCCCATCGCGGCCGTGGGCGCACCGCCGCTGTTCGTGCTTGGCGGCGTAGCGCGTGGTTCGACCGTACTACCTCTTTGCAGTTTGTCCTGTCCGTCGGTGACCACAACGTCTCCGGGATTCAGCCCGGCGGTGATGACCGTTGTATTGCCCTGTGTCAGCGCGACGGTCACGGCCCGGTCCTGCACCGTCTTATCCTGCTTCATGGCATAGACGAAAGTCCCCTGCGGCCCGCGCAGCACCGCTGCAGTCGGGACGACGGTGCTGTTCTTGCGCGTTTCGAGTAACAGGTCCGCATTCACGAACTGGTTAGGCCAGAGGTGACTCTCTTTGTTGTCGAAGACAGCCTTGAGCTTTGCGGTGCCGGTCGTGGGATCGATCTCGTTGTCGATCGTCAACAGCTTGCCGGTGGCCAGCTTGGTTTGATCGTCGCGGCTGAAGGCATCGACTTCGAGCGTTCCGTGCCGCATATGTTCGGCAACGCTCGGCAGCACATCCTCGGCCAGTGTGAAAATCACGGCGATGGGCTGCAACTGCGTGAGGATCAGCATCGGGTTCGTGTCGGAGGCATGAACAATGTTGCCAGGGTCAACCTGCCGCAGTCCGACGCGGCCATCGAATGGCGCTGTGATATGGCAGTACGTGATTTGCAGCTTTGCATTATCGATCTGGGCCTGATCGTTGCGCACGGTGCCGTCCAGTTGATCGACGAGGGCTTTCTGCGTATCCACCTGCTGTTGCGCGATGCTTCCCGAGGGAATCAGCGTGGTGTAGCGGTCAAGATTCAGCTTGGCATCACGGAGCTGGGCCTGGTCGCGGAAAAGCTGCGCCTGCATCTGCTCGAGCTGTACCTGGAAGGGCCGCTCGTCAATCTCGATGAGCAGCTCGCCTCTCTTCACAAATTGTCCTTCGACGAAATTCACTTTCATGATCTGCCCGTCGACGCGGCTCTTGATGTTGGCGGTATTGAAGGCGGTGACCGAGCCGAGGCCGGAGAGATATACGGGCACATCCTGCTGTTGCACCGTCGCCACGGCGACAGAAACCGGGCGAGGAGACGCCGCTTGCGCTTTTTGCTGCTTGGCACCACCGCCCGAGCTGCTGCAGCCAATCAGCCCTAAGCAGAGTGCCCCCAGGATCAGAACGACGGTCGAGCGGGGACCGGCCACGCGATGCGGACCGGGGAATCGGGACACAGGAATAGAGTTGTTGTTCACAGGATTAGTCCAGGAATACCTTTCACGCACAGACAGTTGGCACGGCTCAACTGTTAGACGTATGCATTGTAATCTCGGTTTCAGCATTCCTGTCCGAAGGTGGCAGGACGGCCAGGCAATCCTCCGCGACAGGAGCGAGCAGAACGACTTGTCTATCGTAGAACCGTCCAGAACCAGCATCAACTGTGCAGACGAGGCAGTCAAGAATCCGGCGGGCGGTTTTACAAATCTTTACTCCCATTGACCAGTCGTTGACTTTAGGCGCCCTGCCACGGCGCCGGTGCGGGGTGCCGGCTCTCGTAGGCCTCAATTTCTGACTGATGTTGCAGCGTGAGCCCGATATCGTCGAGTCCGTTCAGGAGGCAGTGACGCACGAATTCATCAAGCGGAAACCTGGCGTGAAACCCCTTGTCGTCGCGGACCTCACATTTCTCCAGATCGATGGCGAGCTGATATGCGTCGATGTCCTGCGCGCGCCGCATCAGTTCTTCGACCTCTCCATCCGTGAGGCGCACGGTGAGAAATCCGTTCTTGGTGCTGTTGTTGGCGAAGATGTCGGCGAATGAGGATGAAATCACGGCGCGAAAACCAAAATCCGCCAGAGCCCACACCGCATGCTCGCGCGAAGATCCGCAACCGAAATTCTTGCCGGCGACCAGGATGCTTGCGCCCGCATAACGAGGATCGTGGAGCACGAAGTCTGGATTCTCCTTGCCATCGGCGGCAAAGCGCCAGTCATAGAACAGGAATTGCCCGAAGCCGGTCTTCTCAATGCGCTTCAGGAATTGCTTGGGAATGATCTGGTCGGTGTCGACGTTTACGCGATCCAGAGGAACTACGAGCCCGCGATGTACAGTGAACGCTTTCATATGGTCACTGAAACTTCCAATTCCGAATATCCGTGAAGTGCCCTGCGATCGCCGCAGCAGCAGCCATCATCGGGCTAACCAGGTGCGTCCGTCCGCCGCGTCCTTGGCGGCCTTCGAAATTACGGTTGCTGGTCGAGGCGCATCGCTCTCCGGGCTGCAGAATGTCCGGATTCATCCCGAGGCACATCGAGCATCCTGACTCGCGCCACTCAAAACCGGCATCCTGAAAAATGCGATGCAAACCTTCCTGTTCCGCCACGCGCTTCACTGTTTGCGATCCGGGGACCACCATTGCGCGCACCTTCGCACTCACGCGATGTCCCTTGGCCACGCGGGCTGCGGCGCGCAGGTCTTCAATGCGCGAATTGGTGCACGATCCAATGAACACGCGGTCAATCGGAATGTCTTCAATGCGGCGGCCGGATTCCAGCCCCATGTATTGCAGGGCCAACTCGGCGGCGCGCCGCTCGGACTCCTCCATCCCTTTGACCTCGGGGACGCGGCCTGTCACCGGCGCGACCATGCCGGGGTTCGTTCCCCAGGTCACGAAGGGACACAACTGCGCCGCATCGATCTTGATGACTTTGTCGAACGCAGCACCTTCGTCAGTAGGCAAACTCCGCCAGTACTCGACCGCACGGTCCCAGGCCGCTCCAGCCGGGGCGAACTTGCGGCCTTTTAAGTAAGCGATCGTGGTTTCATCCGGCGCCACCATTCCGGCACGCGCACCCGCCTCGATGCTCATATTGCAGAGCGTCATGCGGCCTTCCATGGAGAGTGCCCGCACTGCCGGTCCGGCGTACTCAATCACATATCCGGTCGCCCCGTCAGTTCCAATCTGCCCGATGATCCCGAGTGCAAGGTCTTTGGCGGTGACGCCCTCAGCCAACCGCCCGCTGACCTCGATCTTCATCGTTTTCGGCCTCTGCTGGGCCAGGCACTGTGTGGCAAGAACGTGTTCGACCTCCGAAGTTCCAATACCAAACGCCAGCGCTCCAAAGGCGCCGTGCGTACTGGTATGGCTGTCACCGCACACGATCGTCATCCCGGGCTGCGTGAAACCCAATTCAGGGCCGATCACGTGCACGATTCCCTGGTCTGGCGAGTTGATATCGAAAAGCCGGACCTCGAACTCCTTGCAGTTCTGCTGGAGGGCCGAGATCTGCTTGGCGGCGATGAGATCGGTGATGGGCGTTCCGCGCGGCTCGGTGGGAACGTTGTGGTCCACGGTCGCTACGGTACGGAGAGGCTGCCGGACCTTGCGCCCTGCCGCACGCAACCCGTCGAATGCCTGCGGTGAAGTCACCTCATGCACGAGGTGCAGATCGATGTAGATGATGGGCGAGCGCCCGGCCGGCGTCGCCACCAGATGAGCTTCCCAGATTTTTTCAAATAAAGTGCGAGCCTTTGCCATGGATTCGGGAAAAAAGACAGCAAGTGTCAGTTTTTCACAGTCCGCCAAATGAGGGCAAGGCGCGGCAGCCCGGAGTCTAATCCAGTGGTATGATGCCCGCCGCGCCTATGACCGTATCCAGGGTCGAAATTCGTCGCCGCGATGGTGATCGGACGGCCTGCGTTTATATTCCTTATCTCATCCTGTTCCACGCAGAGCGGTTCTCTCCGTAGTCAGAAAACCCCACTCCGTCGGAGTCCGAGCCGCAGCCCCTGCGGCAACACCTGTCTACCGTAGGAGCGAGCACGTCTTCTGCTCAGACTTGAACTCGACTCAGTGGCAGCTTGGGCTGTAGCTTACTGGCGCGGGCATCCTGTTCGCCAGAGATGGCTTCCCTACCGCCTGCACATAGAGTTGCGAAGCGCCGATGACCGGCACGTTGCACAGGTTCACCGAATGCACTCCCGGTTTCACGTGTGTTACCTGCTCAAGATTCTTACCGTCGCTGCTGGCGTACACGTTGTAGTGATCCACCGTGCTCTCGTTGCCGTTGATGGTCCACCTGAGCGAGTTTCCCGAGATTGAGGCATTCAGTGAAAAGCAGCTGTCGATGCCGGATTCGATCTCGGTTCCCTCCTCGTAGTCGTTCCAGGTAACGAGTTGCAGATACGGAAGCTGCCTTCCCGAGTTGTACAGGCTGTTGATCTGCGAAAACGTTTGCAGCCAAGTTTGTCCGCACTGCTGATCGATGTAGCGTCCCGAACCCCACGATGCGAGGCTGTCATTGAACCCCTTGTAAGTCGCGCCAACGGTCTCGAGGTTCGAATATTGCATGCCGGTCTGGTAGAAGCTCGAGAGATAGGTCAGACCGTAATCGGAGGCCCACGGCATCACCCACGAATAGCTGCCGTCGCTCAGGGTATGAGTAAACCCGTCGTTGTCCTGGAAGAGATATCGCGGCGGTGTGGAGAGCGCCGCGTTCACGGCGCGCCAGTTGACCGAATACGACCGGTCGACATTGAAATCAGTGACGATGGGCTGTCCGTCGAGATTGAGATAAGCCGGTGAAACGAAGTACGTCTGCTCCACATATTGCAGAAGATGGGTCAATGTCTCCTGCGCGGAGCATCCCGGGCAGGAACCGGCTCCAATCGCGCCGGCATCGACCATGATCGCGAATGCGAATCCTGGATGTTTTTCCGCTTCCTTCATCCACAGCTTCGTGGCCTGGTCGATGGTGTTGTTCGGGCCGTACCAGTCGATGATCACACCATCGATTCCGCGGCTGATCATGTCCTCAGCCTGCCGTTTCACCTGGGCGGGATCGCTCGAGCTGTAGCCCACGTTCATGTGGTTGGATTGCCCGAACCAGACCAGCAGTTGGGCGAGAATCTTGGTGGAACTCCCCGAGTAAAGCAGAGAGTGCAAATTGACCTTGCTGACGTTGTTTGCGCCGAGATTGCCGTCGCTCTGGGTTGGAAAATTATTGGCAGCGCTTGAGTTGTTCGCGGTCTGAGCCGTGAAGGTTGTGGTAGTAGTGGAGTTCTGCGCAGTCAGGCTACTGATGGTTCGGGCAGCGGGAGTGGAACCGCAATTGAGACAGAGCACACAAAGGGCCAGCACGACAGCAAGATAGATACGCATTCGACCTCAACGCCGTACAGAAATGGGATTTTTCGTGATCTTCAGGAGAACGAGGACGGGCGTGCTGGGAATTCCTCGCTCCGCTGTTTCGAGATGGCAGAGAGTAACCCGCTTCTTTCTTGTGAGTACAGATAACAGCGGTCTAGGTACTCTCGTGTCGCCGAGTGCCGGCTTGCTCTGCACGCGCTTTCATTCGTCGCGTGCCTGCAGGAGTCTCGTAGTACGATTGTCGCCAGAAAGGGGACGCATGCTATATCGCCTCACCCGCACGCTAACGCTGGGAATCATCGCCGTTATTTCTCTTTCTGGCCTCGGGGCCGCACAACAATCCGCGAAACCCGAGGGACAGGCCACAACGGAAGAAAAGAAATCCACCGCCGGCCATGACTACTCCGGCATGTATACCTTCCTGAAAGAGGGAGAGTTTGTGCAGGTCACAGTGGAAGATGAAGGCCGCGTCACCGGCTTCATCTCGCGCTTCGGTGATGGCGAAAGCGACAAAGGGGCCTTCCTCGATCAATTTTTCAAGACGGGAAAGCTCGACGGCAACAAATTGTCCTTCACCACCGACATCGTCCACGGCGTCTCGTTTGACTTCAAGGGAACTATCGAACGCGGCGACGGGAAAAATCCGGGAGACGACGCCTACTTCGTGTTGAAAGGTACGCTGACGCAAAATATCAGCGACGTGAACAAGAAAGTGACTTCGAGCGCCCAGCAGGTGGCGTTCAAAATGTTCCCCGGGGATGCGGCTCCGCCCCAGATTTCGAGACAATAAAGTTTCTGTGTGAAATGTGCCGGAAGCTACTGACCGGCGCGCAGGGGCGAGAAGCTCAACCGGCCGGTGGCAGCCTTTTTCGCCGGCCGCTCCTGTCCGAAAACGAGATCGGGACCACCCTCTGAGCCCGACGAAGCTTCGGCGAGCGCAGCGGCCAATCCCTTATAGGAACGGCTGATCTCCAGTCCCTCCTGCATCACGACCGGGCTTCCATGATCGATGGCGGGAGAAACTGAGTGGAAAGCGTTGGGAAGCTTCCACAAGACCTTGCAGTTGGTGGCGTTCTCGACATCCTCGTCGGTGAAGCCAGGGATTTTCTTGTAGCGGTTCAGAACCACGCGCAGGCGGTCGCGGTCGCTGCCTTCTTCCAGGAACGCATGGATGCGGCCGACGCTCCACAGGGACACAACGTCGGTTTGCGTTACGGCAAGCACGGCATTCGAGAGATCGGAGAGCAGGCGTGTGGTGGCGTCAAGACGGTTGGAAATATCGACCACTACGAAGCGGTAATGATTGACCAGCAGATCGAACAGGCGTGCCAGTTCGCCGGGAGTGGGTTCGCTGGGGTAAGGCTGCTGCGATCCGGCAAGAAGCTGCATGCCCTCCAGCGTCGGAGTCATCAGGCCGTCGAGCAGCGACACATCCATGCGATGCAGATTCTGCAGGGCGTCGAGCACGCCGAATTGCGGGCGCACATTCAGATGCAAGGCCGCATGGCCAACGGGCGCGAAATCGACCAGCACGACGTCGCCGTGCGATTGCTGCAGAGCGAGCGCAGTGTTCACGGCGGCAGTCGTACATCCGGCTCCGCCCTTGGCGCTCAGAAACGTCAGAACCCGCGCCTTGCCGCCGGTTCCCGGGGCGCGTGTGCGCATTGAGGCAAAGCGGGTCAGGGCCTCCAGCAGGGTGTCGGAGCCCGCAGCGTCGTCTAAATATTCACCCGCCCCAGCGCGCATGCTGGCCACGATATTGGCCGGCCGCGACATTTCGCCGTTGGCGAAGATCGCGATTTGCAGGGTCGTCGCACGGATCAGTTCGATCGCGCGGACCGCACGCTGTGCATCATGCGTCGGCACATCCACGACCACGACTTCGGCGCGGGATTCCTGCAACTGGCGCAAGACGGCGTCCGTGGCGCTAGCGGGGTATCCGACTTGCGCGAAGACTGTGCGCCCTAAACGGGTGGCTTCCACGCGAGTCTGGAGCGCGGAGAGGTGTTCTCGATCCTCAGTCAGGAGGGCGACGGCGATCCCATGCATAGCGAGGTTCTCGCTGATTTCTCTCGGTGTCTGCATGTTAGAAAGAGATCGATCCTCCCGCCAAGTGACTCAGGTAATCAAGCCGAATCAATTCTTCTTGCGGATTCAAAAACCGACCCATAGCAAAAGAGGCTGGTAAGAAGAGAAAGTGCGCACTCCGAAGCCGTACGCCTCGATAGCCGACATTGTAAGACACGACTGACACGTTGGGAAAGCAGTGGCTTTGTAAAAATTAGGATTGCCGGCTTAGGGTACAGGGGCTACTCGGCCCGGTTGTTCGTTCTCTTCCCGCCCGGGATGCAGAGCGGAAATCCGTGCCAAACCGCCAGTGGGGATGGTCGATTCGGAAAGGTATTCGTAACTCTCAAAGCGGACTGCCACACCAATCTTGGTCTCCGCAGCCGCGCCATTCGCGGAGTTGGCAAGGACGCTCGGCCTCGAGACTCGCAGTACCCGGCCCCGGCAACGAACCCGCATGCTTTCGCCCAGCGTTATCTCCGAGGGCATTCTCAAGGTCAATTCGATCTCGGCGCCCTCCTCGACCGGAGCGTCCGTAAACAAAAACGCTCCACGTGAACTGAGGTCCTGCGTGAAGCCGTGTCCTTCGATTTCAGTGGAGCCAACCCGGATCGAGACAGGAAGGAGAAACGCAAATCGCTGTCCAACACGGCGTTCAATCCGAACTGTAGCAGTGGTCATAGGAGGGCCTCACTACCGCGTACGGAATCGCCGGGGGGAGCGCAGCGATTACTTTAGCTCAGAGTCGAACCCGGGAGAAGTTACAAGTTAGTTACAGTCCTGAATTGCCGCAAAGTACCGATTCCCCTGCATTTGCGCGCCGTGAGCGTGATTTCGCGGCAGCCGTAATTGCCGCTCTGTGGAAAACATCTGGCCCGTCGCAGAGCGCCTCCCGGGTGCACATCGCGATATAGTGATGCGTAGCCGAGCAAGGCATCATCCAAACGAAGTAACCCGTGGCCGACGCAAGACCTTTCACTGAACCATCCGATCCCGCGCCGGAGAGCGCTGTCAGTTCCCGCTGGCAGGTTGCGGGACGAGCGCTGCGCCACCGCAATTTCCAGCTATTTTTCAGCGGACAATTGATCTCCCTGGTCGGAACCTGGATGCAGACCGTCGCGCAATCCTGGCTCGTTTACAAACTTACCGGGTCCGGATTGCTGCTAGGTTCGGTTGGCTTCGCCAGCCAGATTCCTGTCTTCCTGGTTGCGCCATTGGGCGGAATCGCCGCGGACCGCTTAAACCGCCAGCGCATCGTCATTGCTACGCAGACAGTATCAATGATTCTGGCTTTCATCCTCGCCGCTCTCACCATCTCGCACCGCGTGGATGTCTGGCACATCTTCGTGCTGGCCGCGCTGCTGGGTGTGGTAAACGCGTTCGATATCCCCGGCCGCCAGGCCTTTCTTGTGGATATGGTCGGCAAAGACGACCTGATGAACGCCATCGCACTCAATTCGTCGATGTTCAATGGCGCTCGTGTGATCGGCCCGGCCGTCGCCGGAGTTCTGGTTGCCCGCCTCGGCGAAGGCTGGTGTTTCTTTGCCAATGGAGTCAGCTACATCGCGGTCATTATCGGCTTGCTCTTGATGAGAGTGCACGCTCCGGCCAAGGCCTCGCTGAAGTCGTCGCCGTTCGAACATCTCAAGGAGGGCTTCGATTTCGTGCGGCATACCGCTCCCATCCGCACTCTCCTTCTGCTTTTGGGGTTGGTCAGCATGACCGGCATGCCCTACGTCGTGCTGATGCCGATATTCGCCGACAAGATCCTGCACCGTGGAGGCCAGGAGTTCGCTTCGCTGATCGGATCGCACGATCTTGGCGCAGTACGGCTTGGAATCCTGATGGGCGCGGCCGGCGTGGGAGCGTTGCTGGGTGCGCTCACGCTGGCGATGCGCTCCGGAGTCAAGGGCCTGGGACGATGGGTTGCCGTTTGCTGCGCCGGTTTCGGCGTGAGCCTGATACTGTTTGCGTTCTCTCGAAACTTCTGGCTCTCGGTGTGCCTGTTGCTGCCAGTGGGATATTTCATCATGCTGCAGATGGCGGCCTCGAACACTTTGATCCAGGTAATGGTCCCCGATGCGTTGCGCGGCCGGACGATGGCGCTTTACTCCATGATGTTCATGGGATTGGCTCCTGCAGGAGCGCTGCTCGGGGGCGCACTCTCCGACCGTCTCGGCGCACCGCTTACCGTTGCCGCTGGCGGGATCTTATCCGTCGCCGGCGCATGGTGGTTCGGAACACAATTACCGAAAATCCGGGGCGAAGCCCGGAAGCTGATCGTGGCGCAGGCGATGGCTGGAGGAGAACCAGCCGAAGAGATGACCACGCGGCTCAATGACGAATGAGAAGTGAGAGGAGGATGAGGCAGCCTCATCGCAAGACTGCCCCGGCTCTCTATAGCGTAAGAGTTAGCGTCTCGGTCGTCGAGCCTCCGCTTGCGGGAACACTGATCGTTCCTACTTGCTGCGTGGTGCTGCGTCCGGCAATCGGCTCGACCAGGACAGCGGTTCCGTTGGTCGCGGTGACCTGATATCCATAGTCGACTCCTGCTGAGACCTGCAGGGAAATCTTGTCTGTGCTCGCGGTCGTCAGCGGCCAGGAGTAGTCGATAACGCCGGTACAGGAATATGTCGTCCCGCTCACCAGTGTTGCCGCCACAGTTGTATGTTCTGACGCACCGAAACCTGAACCATCGCTGACGGATGCACTCCCGCCGCATGACAGTACCGCATTCTTCGGGACGCCAGATTTGACGTTGATCGTGAGCTTGAAAGTGATTGTGCCCGTCGTTTGAACTGTTGCCGCAGCGACCTGGGCATCCAGCTCGGTGTGAAGAGCGTCGAATACGCCGGTGGCCGGGTCGAAATAGCCCAGTGCAACATGAGGGTTGCGGGCCTGACTGGCGAGCTGTCCAAAACTGAGCGGAGCCAGCATCAACGCCAGCAAAAGGAATAGAAAAACTGCACTCTTTTTTTTCATTTTTTCTCCTGAGATGTTTGGGGCCCTTGGAACGGTCTGAGGCGGGAAGATATACGGGTCGGAAATGCCCGACAATGGCCCGTTTGGGGGAATCAGGCCCGGGATGAGGCTACCGATACGCTCCAGCGGGAAGGCCCGTGACGCGGATTCCGCTGTGGCCTTTGTGGCGGATATTCAGTCCAATCAGTAGCGCCGTGATCTGTTCCACAATGCGCGCGTTTTCCAGCTTCCCACCATCGATGGCGCGTACGCCTGGAATCTTCGCCGCCAGTTCGCGGATAAGGCTCGCGGCGTCGGCATCGTCGCTGCAGACAATTACGTCACAATCGAGCGGCGCGTCTCCGCCAAGAAGGTCGGCGGAGACATTATGAAAAGCCGCAACCACACTGATTCCGTCAGGAACCAGTTCGGCGGCCTGCTGCGCCGCAGAGCCCTGCCACACGCCGAGAGGGCGCGACGCGCGTCCGCCGACCGAGGCCGCCAGCGGGACTGTGGCGTCTATCAAGATGCTTCCCTCGGTCATCGCTGGCTTCAACTGCTTCAGCAGATGCGCCTGGCTCTCGAAAGGAATGGTCAGCATCAGAATGTCGGCGGCAGCGCAGGCGGCAGCGTTCTCCATACCTGACACGTTGGGAGAATTCCCTGCTCTCTGCTGAATCGCCGACGCGGCTTGCTGTGCCCGTGCCGCGTCGCGGGAACCGATAATGATCGACTCTCCTGCCCTTGCCCACCGCAGCGCCAGGCCCATGCCGAGCGGACCGGTGCCACCAATGATGGCAATCGGCTTGGCTGGTGCTGTACCGGACGAACCGGCGCTCATGCGAACTCGGCCTCGAGCAACTGCTCCACGGTAAGTTCACTGAGCGGAAGGCGGATCTGGATCCGCGAATAGGTGGTATTGCGCTCCGCCGGAATTCGTCCCATCTCCAGGATCATCGCCTGAAAATCTTCCGGGGAAGTGTACTGGCCGGCAGTGGCTCCTGCCTCGCGCGAGATATTTTCTTCCATGAGCGTGCCGCCGTAATCGTTCGCTCCCGCATGCAGGCACAGTTGCGAGATTTTTCGGTTCAGTTTCACCCAAGAAACCTGGATATTATTGATCGATCCGGCCAGCAGAACACGCCCGAGCGCATGAACTTTCAAGTGCTCCGCGAGCGTGGGGCCGGAGCGGGCCAGTCCCTGGGCAAACAGGATCGTATTCTGATGCACGAATCCGAGCGGCACGAACTCAGTGAAGCCCCCGGTGTCCGATTGGATGTTGCGCAATAACCGCATCTGCCTCACCCAATGCGCGGATGTCTCCGCGTGTCCATACATTAAAGTCGACGTGGAACGGATGCCCACGCGGTGGGCGGTGCGGATCACTTCTTCCCATTGCAGTGTCGAAAGCTTATTGGCAGAGAGTATGTGGCGGATTTCGTCGTCAAGAATCTCCGCCGCCGTTCCCGGCAATGTGCCGAGGCCGTTATCGCGCAGCATGGAAAGATAATCGGCGAGCGGCATTCCCGTGAGTTCAACGCCGTAAACGATCTCCATGGGCGAGAAGGCATGAATATGCATTCCGGGGACGGCGTCTTTCACGGCTCGCAGGATATCCCGGTAGTAAAACTTGGGAAGATCGCGCGGCAGCCCACCCTGTATGCAAACTTCCCGCGCGCCGATTCGCCAGGCTTCCCGCGCTTTTTCAGCGACCTGGTCGAGCGTGAGATAGTAGGCGTCCGATTCGCGAGCGCCACGGCTGAAGGCGCAGAACTTGCATCCGACAAAGCAGATATTCGTGAAATTAATATTGCGATTCACGACGTAGGTGACAAGATTGCCGGCGAGTTCCGCCCGCAAGACATTGGCTGCTACAAGCAAACCAAGCAGATCATCGCGGTCGGCATTCGCCAATGCGTAGGCCTCGTCCAGGGAAATGTCGGCGCCATTCTGGGTCTCGAGAACTTTTTCCAGGGAGGCCCGAATGCCGGGAGCGAGTCGATGGGAAATCTCCGACCAGTCAAGCGAGGAGAAACTTTCAAGTTCCGGGAGCGAAACTTCACGTGCCATGACACTCTCCGTAGAGACGTAGCTCAGCTGCGTCTACCTGACGACACTTCTTAAGGTGTCGCAATCAGGCAAGACGTTGCCGGCAACGCATCTCCAGTGTAGCGGAATCTACCGAAACAAGTCGTTCTTCGCCGGACGGAGCAACTGGTGAACTCCACCCGCGGCGGGTTGATATCGAAATCCCCGCACGATGCACGCTGGAACCCGGTTCAATTTCCCGCAGACAAGTCCCGCCGCGGAAGCCAATTCGTCGGCCACGGCTTCCACGCTCGCCTTCAACTTGTACCCATGCGAATCGCGGCGGCTGCGATCATCCCGCAGGGGCTTCATCCCCGAAATTCCGATCGCGAATTCCGTAAGGCCTTCGCGCCATGGACGTCCAAAACTGTCGGTGACGATGACCGGGATATTCAGGCCTGTCCGCCTCCTGAGCGCCCGCCGCAAATTCGCGGCAGAGCGGTCGGAATCGAGGGGCAGTAAAACAGCATGAGCGCCGCCATCGACATTGGACACATCGATTCCGGTGTTAGCGCAGAGAAAACCGTGATGCGTCTCCGTAATCAGAACGCCATTCTTCCGGCGAATCACGGATCGGCTCTCTCGCAACGCCAACTCGATGACCCGTGCATCGAGGGCGTATTGCTTCGCCCAATCTCTTGATTCCAAGGAAGGCACGATGGTGCTCAGATCGATGAGTCGGCCTTCCGCCTTGGAGACGATCTTGTGCTTCACGACGAGGATGTCGCCGCTTTGAAAGCGAATTTTTTTCTGTCGTAACGAAGCGAGCAATTTCTCCGCCAGCGAGTCGCCGGGCTGAATTTCGTCTGGCATCGGGATCGCGATGAGACGAATTTCCTTATCTGACACGTCGGTCCGCCGCTTCATCGAGTCCAATGTTACCTGTGCTCGAGAATCCATGCCCGACAAGGAGTCCAGGGCCGAGACCTTGCGAGCGACGGCTCTACGACAAATACTTCCTCGCCAATCGCTGAGCCCTTGTGTCGCCAGGAAGGGATGCCAACTGCCGAAGGTCTTCGGGATTGTCCACATCCACTGCAAGGCCGGGAAGCTTGATCACGACGCATGGCTTGCCGGTGGCCTGGGCCGAAGCATGATGAGGCAGGAAACTGTCGTTTCCAAAGCGCAGCGGAAACAGATCCGCAGGACGCCGGAATGCGGCATTCGTTCCCCGCCCGTCGCCAGCTGGAACGAGCACGCTGCCCTCCGCCGGAGCCTGTTTCAGCACCTCTTCGAGTTCCCACGCCTCGATCAGCGGAATATCGGCGGGAATTACCAAGGTCCATGCGGCTCCGCGCTCCGCGCACACGCGCGTGGCCATCTCGATTGCGCCTGTCTCTCCGGGATTCTCCGGGTCCGGGATAACCTCAAACCCATATTCCTTCGCAAGCTTCGTCGCAAATGGATCGCCTGTCACGACACCCACCGCCGGCCTGTCTTTCCAGATCGAAATCGCGCTTAACACGTCGTGGAGCATTGCTTGCGCCAGGGCTGTGCGGGAAGGCTGATCCAGAAGGCTCGCCAGGCGCTGTTTGGCTGTAGAGGAATCTTTGACTGGAATCAGGATCACGGCTGGCTAACGCGCTGAGATCCGGCACCGGCTGAGGGTTGGTCGCTGAGCATTCCGGGAAAGACCAGGCCAAGAGTCTCGCGGGCGAGCGCGGCCTTGTCGTCCGCGCTGCGCATGATGGTCTGAGTGCACTGCACCCGCAAGCCGCTCTGACGCAGCTCTTCGGCGGCGCGGGCGTCACGCGTATCGCAGATCAAGACATCAAGAAATTCGGCATACGCCTGCGCCACTCCCGCAATCGACGAGGGCAACCCTTGCGCTGCCATCAGGATTCCCGCCGGTCCCGCCACTGGAGCGTTGCCAATGATCGGACTCACGGCGGCGATCTTCCCTCGCGCCTTCACTAGTGCGTCGCGAATGCCCGGGACGGCCAGGATCGGACCAATACTCGTAATCGGGTTGCTGGGCGCAATCAGGACCGCATCGGCCGAACTGATCGCATCGAGTACGCCGGGAGCCGGTTCCGCGTCCGATGCGCCCGCAAAGCGGACGGAATTCACGGGATCCTGGTACCAGCGCTGCACAAAATATTCTTCGAAACTCAATTCCCCGATCGGGGTGTCCACACGCGTCTCGACACGCGAATTGCTCATCGGCAGGATGCGCGCCTTCACCCCCAGCTTTCCGCCAATGATCGCTGTCGCCTCCGAGAGCGTCTTGCCTTCCGCGAGCAGTCGCGAGCGGAGTAGGTGCATAGCAAGATCGCGGTCGCCTGTGTGGAACCAGGTGGGCTCGCCAAGCTGTCCCATCGCCTGCAAGCAAAGGAAGGTATCGCCTTTGACGCCCCATCCCCGCTCGCGGCTGAGCATTCCCGATAAAACGTAAGTGATCGAATCGATATCGGGCGAGACGTACAGGCCCCACCAGAGCAGATCGTCGCCGGTATTGACAACGATCGTGATCTCTTCGGCGGGCATCACCTGGCGCAAACCGTCTACGAACTTCGCGCCGCCGGTTCCGCCGCTCAGCACGCAGATCATGCCGCCCTCTCCAGTTTTGCTAAGCCGTCCTGATTGGCGGCCGCTCGCAGTTTTTCGGAAAGCAGTCCTGACTTGGCCAGCAACTGTGGCAGGAACTCCGGATAGACCGGCAGGCGCTGCTCCAGCCGGAGTCCTTTATCCTCGGTTCGCAGCCGGAGTTGCTCCAAATGCGGCCAGGGCTTTTCAGGATTGATGTAGTCCGGCGTCAGCGGCGATATTCCTCCCCAATCGTTCAGTCCAGCCTCTGCCAACTCCTCATAGTAAGGCGCGGAAAGATTGGGCGGAGCCTGAATATTCATGAGAGGGAGTGCCAATCGAGCTACCGCCAGCGTCCGCAACATCTCCCCTTGCCCAGGTTCCGGCCAGTTCGCCATGGGAATCGTGGGCTTGACGCGGAAATTCTGCACAATGACTTCCTGGATATGCCCGTATCGTTCGTGCAACTCGCGGATCGCGAGCAGCGTGTCAACGCGATCCTCAACTGATTCGCCTATACCAATCAGTAGGCCTGTGGTGAAGGGGACTTTCTGCTTGCCTGCTTCTTCGATCGTACGCAGCCGGCGGGCGGGAACTTTATCGGGAGCATTGTCGTGGGCCCGGCCCGCTCCCAGCAGAGATTCATTGACCGTCTCAAGCATCAGTCCCATGCTCGGCGAGACGGCAGCGAGCCGCGAAATCCACTCCGCGCTCAGCAAGCCAGGGTTGGGATGAGGCAACAAGCTCGTTTCCCGCAGCACAAGCTCACACATTGCTTCCAGGTAATGCAGCGTCGACTTGTAGCCGAGACGCCGTAGTGTCTCGCGCATCTCGGGAAATAACAGTTCCGGCTTGTCGCCCAGGCTAAACAGCGCCTCAGTGCAACCAAGTTTTTCGCCTTCCCGAGCCACGGCAAGAACTTCGTCCGGAGTCATCGTGTGTGCGCCCGGATCACCGGGATCGCGGCGGAAGGTGCAATATCCGCAGTAGTCGCGGCAGAGATTGGTCAGTGGCAGAAAGACCTTGCGCGAGTAGGTGATCGCTCCGGGCTTGAACCGTTCCTTTGCCGCCCGCGCCGCCGCCAGGAGTAAGGGGAGATCGTCATCGGCGCAGCGAATCAGGGCGAGCGCATCTTCCCGCGAGAGAGGCTGCCCGGCACGAGCCGAGTCCAGCGCGCGGCCGCACTTCGGCAAACTCTTGCTGGTAGCGGCATGGATGGTGTGCAATCCCACGGTTGAATCGAATGATACAACGGCGCAGCATGGTAATGTATGCGGTTGCCCCGCAGCGAAGAGACGTAGCTCAGCCACGTCTTTGATGAAGGCGCCACGAGCGCCAGGGCCAAGAGTGGCAGCCGATTAAGCATGACTCTCAATCCATCCGAATTTCGCAAGGCGATGGGCGCCTTTGCCACGGGCGTCACCATAGTCACCGTCGATCTAGACGGAGAGGTCCACGGCATGACCGCAAATGCCTTTGCTTCGGTATCGCTCGATCCGCTGCTGGTGCTGCTCTGCGTCGACAGTGCCACCCGTACCCACGCGCATCTCCACGCCAAGAAGCGTTTTGGGATCAACGTCCTCGGTCAAGACCAGCGCGCCATCTCCGATTACTACGCCCGTCCCGAACGCTCTCACGAACGCGCCGAGGCCGAAGCCGGAGCGCGTTTCGACCGCACGCCCCAGGGCACGCCGATCCTGCACGGCTCGCTGGCGTATCTCGAGTGCCGCCTCCACTCCGCCCAGGACGCTGGCGACCATACGATCTTCATTGCGGAAGTCGAAGACGTAGTCGTGAATGAGGGTGATCCGCTTCTTTTTTTTCGCGGGAAATACCGCAAGGTGGGGAACGACATCGCGAGTGAATGAGCTGGTTTGCAATTCTTTCTTAAGACGTAAACATGTCCACCCTCGAACGTATTCTTCGACCGTTCGCCGACTCCGAGGTCCGGTTGTCGAATGGGCGGTCATCCGTCAGCGGCGTCAACTGGAGGACTTGCTGGCGGCTTCCGAGGCAAATGTCACTTTTGACGCTGCAGAACATCCAATAAATGTCGAGAACAATGGTAGAAATGGAGCATCCATGGTTGAAAAGACTGCCGAAAAGATCACAAAAACTGAATCCGAGTGGCGCAATCAACTGACGCCCGAGCAGTACCACGTAACCCGCGAGGCTGGCACCGAGTGCGCATTCACTGGCGCCTTCTGGAACAACCACGAGCCGGGAATGTATCACTGCGTCTGCTGCGGGGCGCCGCTGTTTGATTCGCAGACCAAGTTCGACTCCGGTACCGGCTGGCCGAGTTTTTACAAGCCGACCGCCGAGGGCGGCGTGGTGGAGCATACCGACCGCGCCTACGGCATGGTCCGCACGGAAGTTCGCTGCGCCAAGTGCGACGCGCACCTGGGACACGTCTTCGAAGACGGCCCACGGCCCACCGGCCTGCGCTACTGCATGAACTCCGCAGCCCTGGACTTTCGTCCCACCGAGAAAAAGTAATCCCTAGAGACGTAGGTCAGCTATGTCTCTGCACGGAGCACGAGACAAAAGGGCACGCGCCAGCGTGCCCTTCCTTTTACGATTGTCATCCTGAGCGAAGCAGAAGGAGCTATGCACCCGGCTTGTGCCGCACCAAAAATGCGGCGGTCGCGCAGGCCCGCGACGCGAATCTTACGCGGTCGCGGTGGCTGCCATCGCCTTGGGCTGTTCAGCCTGCTTCTGCTGCGATTGCGGCTTGGAGTCGGAGCGCACCTGAATTCCGCCCTTCAATGATGCACCGTCTTCCACACTGATCCGGATAGTCGAGATGTCGCCATGCACCGAACCTTCCGCGCGGATATCAACGCGGTCGCTGCACTCGATGTTGCCGGTGACCTTGCCCATCACGACGACTTCGCGCGCCTGGATGCTGGCGTCCACTTTCCCGTTGCGGCCGATGGTGACGCGGCTCTCGGGCATCGTGATCTTGCCTTCGATCCGGCCATCGACATACAGCGCTTCCGATCCGCTGATTTCGCCCTTGATCACCAGCGTGCGGCCAATGGTGGCCTGGTCGACGGGAGCGGTGACATTCTTGACGGGATTGTAAGTGTTAGGGGTGGCGGCCGTTGTGTTGAATTTCTGGAATGAACTGTCCGAGGACTGGAGCATTTTGGGGACCCTTCTTTCATTTCCCGCGGGGCGCTTGGCCTGGCTTACACCGGGCGCCTGAACGATGCGGTTTGTAGATTTTTGGCCTTCGGCGGTGGCTGTCCAAGCGGCCATCCTGACTATCGCACAGGGGTAAGCGCTTCCTTAAGATTACGGAAGGAGGTGTACGAGAAGCGGGGCTTTCCTTGCGTGGGAAGTATGAGAGATCCGGAATAATGCGACTTCAGTCGACGCTAGAGGCTCAAAAGAGAAAAGCGGCATCAGCCGCTGCGGAAGTCGATAGAACTGCGTTGGCGGAAGCCGGAAGCGGAGGCCTACTGCTCCCTGGCCGCTGACCCCTGGCCCCTAAACCACTCGCGCCACGCCGAAGCATCCTGCCCCAGCCGCTCCCCGGTGATATCGGACAGCGCCTGAAAGGCCCAGCCATGCGTTTGCGCGTCGAGTGTGGAATCGTCAGTGTAATTCAGCAGTTGCGGCACCGCGCTGAGCCGTTCTTCGCGTGTGTACATCCCCGATTGCGCAATTCCGCAAGCCGCTTCCTCCCGCACTACGGGAGATGGATCATCGTGCATTGCACCCAACAATATCGGGATCGTCTGGCTCCCCCCGGTCAGTGCAAGGCCTTCGACCGCCCAGTGACGGGAGTCTACGTCCTCGTCCTTCAGGTGCGCGCTCAGAACGTTCACCACCTGCTCGGTGCCCACGCCGCGATTGCCCATCAATCCCAACGCCCAAAGCGCCCATATTTTCTGAGAGTGATCGGGAGATTCGGCGGTCTTCACCACATAGGCCAGGCTGGCAGGATTCTTCGCCAGACCATAAGCTGCTAATTCCACTTCAATGCCGGATTCTCGCACGCGCATGTCGCTGGAATTCAGAGCGGCCGTGGTCAACGTCGCGATCTGCGAATCCCAGTTCAGCTTTCCTTGCCAGCGCCCTACGTGCGATGAAATCTGGTCGACCGCCCCATCGGAGTGCGCCACTGCTTGTTCTAGCAGGGCTTCCGCCTGCTTTTGCGGCTTGAGAGTCTCAAGAGCAACGCCCGCCGCAGCTGCGCTAACGCGCTCCGTGTGTTCGGACCGCGAAGTGGCTGGCGCCGGAATAGCAGGACGCCGCGAGGTCACAATTGCCACGAGGATTCCCATGGCAACGGCAAACAACTGAACCACACGGGCATTCGGCGTTCGGCGCCGTTTCTGCGCAGGACCCGTCACGATGTCGGAACCGGGACCGAGCGTGCCGTAACCCGGGGTTGGCTGTAAACGCGGATCTGCCTCAGCCGGAACTGGCTGGCCCGCTTGCGTCGCCCCAAAGGTCGAAGAGAACTCCATATAATGTCGAGTCTAGGTGGGCTCGGGAAATCGGGTAAAGTTACTTCAGTTCCTTTCGGAATTTGACTCTGCAGGCTGCGCTATGTACGTACGCAAGTCGCAGTTCACCACTCAACCCGTACCCTATGGAGGACTCGCGCATGAAATCCAGGCTCTGGATGATTCTGACTGGAATCGCACTGGCAGTGGCCGCTCTGGCGGCGGCAGCCCCGGGTTACCACATCACAAACACCTACAAACTCGGCGGCGAAGGAGGCTGGGATTACCTCACCACTGACCCCGATGCCCGCCGCATCTACATCTCGCGGGCTACGCACGTGATGGTCATTGATGCCGATTCCGGCAAAAGCGTTGGCGACATTCCCGATACACCGGGCGTTCATGGAATCGCCCTTGCCCCAGAACTCGGCCGCGGCTTCACCAGCAACGGCCGCGAGGGTACGGTAAGTATTTTCGACATCAAAACACTCGCAACCAGCAACAAAGTAAAGGTCGGCGAGAATCCCGACGCGATTCTCTACGATCCGGCGACCAAGCGCGTCTTCACCTTCAACGGCCGCAGCCAGGATTCGACGGCCATCGATGCGTCGAATGGCCAGGTGCTGGGCACCATCAAGCTCGACGGCAAGCCGGAATTTGCCGCCAGCGATGCGAAAGGCGAAGTGTTCGTCAATATTGAGGACAAAAGCGAACTGGTGGCCATCGATCCCAACAAGCTTGAGCTGAAAGCGAAGTGGCCCCTGGCCCCATGCACCGAGCCGAGCGGCCTATCCATCGACCGCAAGAACCGGCGCCTCTTCGTGGGATGCGACAACAAGATGATGGCCGTCGTCGACGCCGACAGCGGCAAAGTTCTCGCGACCCCGGCGATTGGCGAAGGCGTAGACGCGACGGCCTTCGATCCCGGAACCGGTCTAGCCTTTGCGTCTTGCGGCGAGGGTGTTCTCACTGTCGTTAGAGAAGACTCGCCCGACAAGTTTTCCGTTGCCGAAAGCATCCCGACGCAGCAGGGAGCGCGCACCATGGCGCTCGATACCAAGACTCACAACGTGTTGACTGTAACGGCGAAGTTTGGCCCGCCCCCTGCCGCGACGGCCGACAACCCGCATCCCCGGCGGTCGATTCTTCCCGACAGTTTTGTGGCGATTGTGCTGAGCAAATGAGAATTTTCCGCAACCTTAAGAAATCCGTGTTGTGGCTTGGCATTGTCGGAATCCTCGTGCCGGCCTGCGCGGCCTATTCCGTCCTGACTCATGAACAAGTGGTCGACCTGCTCTGGGAAGACCACATTCACCCCATCTTGAAGAAGCGTTTTCCGAATCTGACCGACGATCAGGTCAAGGAAGCCCACGCTTACGCTTACGGCGGATCGCTCGTGCAGGATATGGGCTACTACCCGTTCGGCAACAAATACTTCAGCGATCTCACCCACTACGTCCGGTCCGGCGATTTCGTGATTGCGATGCTCGAAGAAGCTTCAACGCCAGACGAGTATGCCTTCGCGCTCGGCGCGCTCGCGCACTATGCCGCCGACAATAGCGGCCATCCCATGATCAACCGCGTCGTCGCCATGGAGTTTCCCGACCTGCGCAAGAAATTCGGCAATGAAGTGACCTATGCCGATTCGCCCAAGGCCCACATCCGAGCCGAGTTCGGCTTCGACATGACGCAGGTCGCCAAGAACCACTACACCTCCGATCGCTTTCATGATTTCGTCGGCTTCGAGATTTCCGAGGGATTGCTCGAGCGTGTCTTCCCCAGGGTCTACGGAATGGACTTCGCCGATGTCGTCCACGACGAAGACCTGGCTATTGGCAGCTTCCGCCATGCCGTCAGCAAGATCATTCCCGAGATGACTCGGGTGGCCCTGCTGACACGAAGAAAAGAAATCGTCGCCGACACGCCTAATGCCGCGCACCGCCGTTATCTCTACTATCTTTCTCGAACGAGTTACGAGCGCGAGTGGGGCACCGAGTACCGTCATCCCGGCTTCGGTACCCGCGTCCTTGCTGTGTTCCTGAAGCTCATTCCCAAGCGCGGCCCCTTCAGCGCCCTGAACTTCAAGATCCCGACCCACCAGGCTGAGGATCTTTTCGTCAAGAGCATCGACCAGACCGTCTCCGACTATCAGAAGGAACTTCACGAGGACCAGGCCGGTACGCTCCATCTCGCCAACAAAGATTGCGATACTGGGCGCGACACCGCTCCCGGCGAATACAAACTCGCCGATGAGACCTACGCCCGTCTGCTTCACGACCTTGTTGAGAGCAATTTCGAGCAGTCCACGCCCGAACTGCGGCAGAACGTTCTCGCCTTTTATTCGAACCTCAAGGCCCCGCTGCAGACCCGTCGCAACCGCAAGGATTGGCAACGGCTGCAGGCCGACCTGCAACAATTGAAATCCGTTCCGCCGTCGGGGCCGCCCCAACCTACCCCAGCGATCACCGCTTCCCCCTCAGAATAGGTGCAGTAATGGGCCCGGTTCATGCCCCTGCGTGTCAGCCGTGGCTCTTCCCAACTCCGCTGGTTAAGGCTACGATGTGGAAACCTTCGTCGCTGCACGACCGTTCGGTCGGACTTTGGATCGCGAGAGTGGGGGCCAGAATCTAACCAAGTATCTCCCACCCTGCCCGCATTCCAGTTCTTCGCTTTTTAGGTCAAGCGGCAGAGGTCACGTTACAAGCTAGAGGCTCGCGAATGACTATCCCTGATGAGAAGTTTTACCGCGCGCAAGTCACCAAGCGATCAGACTTCGCGCCAGACCTGTGGATGTTCCGCATCCGCAGCAGTGGAGAGTTCAACTTCGTCCCCGGGCAGTACGCCACCCTGGGCGTCGAAGTGAACGGAAAGCGCGTTGAGAGACCCTACTCGATCGCCTCGTCCCCTTCCGAGGACGAAGTCGAGTTCTTCTTCGAGCTCGTGCCCGAAGGTGCTCTCACCCCCTTACTTCACAAATTGCAACCCGGCGACGAGTTGTTCATGCGGAAAGTACCGAAAGGCAAGTTTTCCCTGCAAACCCAGAACGGACGGAAGAACCATCTCTTGATCTCCACGGTGACTGGAGTCGCTCCGTTCGTCAGCTACGTGCGCACCCTGCACAAAGATTGGAAAGAAGGCCGCTTCGACGGCTCTCACAAACTCTACCTGCTAAACGGCGCGAGCCGCCCCTGGGAGTTCGGATACAAAGAGGAACTCGCCAGCTTCGCCGCGGAGATTCCCTGGTTCACTTATGTTCCTACCGTGAGCCGCCCCTGGGACCACGAAGACTGGCCCGGCGAGATCGGACGCGCCGACGATGTGCTCCGAAAATACGCCGACCAGTGGGGCCTCGACGGCACCAACACGGTGGCTTATCTCTGCGGGCATCCGGAGATGATCGAGCACAGCAAGGCCATCCTGAAACGCCGCGGCTTCGTCGACAAGGATTCCATTAAGGAAGAGGTCTACTGGATTCCGGCAAGCCGCCAGAACCTACGTCCGCCAGGCGCTCCCACGCTGCGCGAATTAAAGGCGGAAGCAGCGGCGTCACAACCGAAGTAAAGGGAGGAATAATCGCCCGGCCGTTTCAATCCAGGGACGACCGCCCTTGGTTGCCCGCCGGGCGAAGTTCGGCCTCTCGAATGCCTACCTCAGGTCTCCGCTGGCGCGAAGAACACAAGCACGGCTAACTCTTCGGTGATCTCGTAAAACCGGTGCTCCACTTCGGCGGCAACAAACATCACGCTGCCCGCCGATACTTCCCGATCCACGTCCCCGGCCCGGAAACGCCCCTTACCGCGCACAACGTAGTACATCTCATCCTCGTGATGAGGACGTTGTTCATCGGCCGCACCTGCGCTCAGCACATACAAACCGGCGCTCATCGACGGAACCCTCAGGAACTCGCGATATGCTTTCCCGGCGGCTGCCCGCTCTTTCTCAACGCCATCGACGCTCGCGAAGAACGACTTCATGTAAAGATTCCCCCGAAGAGCAGCTCCGTGAACTGCGGAATCAGGTTCGGCGCTTGCAGCGGGCCTTCCGGCTTGTACCACTGGTAGATCCAGTTGATCATCCCCAGCAAGGCGAAGGCGGCCGCTCGGGGACTGACAGATCCCTTGGCATGGCGCGCGCGCTGCACATCGGCGATGAGGTCCTCGACGAAGTGAACGTACTCTTTTTTCCGCGAATTAATCCGTCTTCGCAAACCGGGCGGCAGTGGATGGTTTTCATGCAGCATTACCGTGATCTCTCGGTCTTGCGGGCTCAGAACGACCTCCATGTGCCGCCGAATCAGCGCTCGCAATCGCTCCTCCGGATCGGCAATGCCGCGCACCGGACCCAGCACCCGCTCCTGCGTGATCTCCATGGCATGGTTCATGATCTCGAACAGGATTTCGTCCTTGCCCTGAAAGTGGTGATACAGCCCGCCCTTGCTCAGCTTGAGCGCGGCCGCCACATCGTTCATGGAAGTAGCGTCGTACCCTCTCTGCTGAAACAATCGCGCAGCGGTGCGCAGGATCTCCTGCCGTGAATCGACCACGGTCTCGCGTGCCATCGGCAGCCATGGTACCGACTCCGAGGCCTGATTGCCAAACCTCGAAAGCGTTGGCGCTCTTCGGGGAAGTTTGGCGGCGCGGATCTGGATGAAGAAGAAACCAGCCGTGTAAGGATGGGGCATCCGCACCATACCCCGCACCGTACAATGACTGTTTAAACAAAACTATGGACCCGCAACCGTCCGATTTGGTCAAGCATGTAGTCGACGCAGGCTTTCCGTTGAACGCATCCTCGCTGATTCATGTTTTCGTCGGAGGTTCGCAATTGCACGGTGCAAAAGTGAGCGGGTACGACGACCTTGATATCTATGGCTGCTACATCGAGCCTCCAGAACGGATCCTTGGCGTGCTGGCGCTCGAGCACTATGTCTGGTCGTCGGGGTCAGCGACAGAAAAGAACACGGCCGATGATATAGACGTAACCACATACTCCCTTCACAGATGGGGAGAACTGATTCGGAAAGGGAATCCTGCCATCCTGCACTACCTTTTTGCCGCGAACACTCTGTCGTCGTCCGACACCTGGGAGAAATTTATTGGTTCGTATCGCGAAAATCTGATTTCAAAGAGAGCTGCTAAGCAGTACCTCGGATTTGCAGCGTCCCAGAGAATGCGCCTGACCGGGGAGCGCGGAATGGGACGGCACGGTCAGCGGCCAGATCTGATCGAACGGTACGGTTTTGATGTGAAGTTCGCGATGCACTACGTTCGTTTATTAGGCGAGTGCCGCGAGCTGCTGCGTGAACACAAAGTGACGCTCCCGCGCCCCGAGAAGGAATTGCTGATCGACATACGAAGTGGAAAATACACACAAGACCAGGTATTTGAAATCGGGAGTGGCTTAGCCCGCGAATGTGAGGAATTACTGGAGAACAGCAACCTTCCCGAAACAGTCGACGCGGAGTTTCTGTCGCGTCAGATCGCGGATGCCTATCAATACCACTGGCGTGCTGTGCATCCTGCGGAGGGCCTTTCCTCGACCAGCCCTTCCAGATCGTAAGAGTCCCGAGCGTGAGACTTAGAGAGAACCCGCGCACCCTCCCGCAATTTCGATTCCAACCAGCGCCATCGGCGCGGCATCCATATGAAGCCGTTAGGAGGATACTTATGCGTCGTGAAAGCCAATATTTGGCATGCCTGATGTTGTCTGCCGCGCTGGCAGCACCGCTTGGGGCTTTTGCCAGAACCGCACCGCAGGATGACCATGAAAGGCACGAGCAGGAGGAGAGAGAACACCGAGTCTACGACCCGGACCACAAGGAATATCACAACTGGGATCGGCGAGAGGACGAGGCCTACCGTCGCTGGCTCGACACGAAACATGAAGCGTATGTCGCATACGAAAAGCTCGATCACAAGAAACAGCGGGAATACTGGAAGTGGCGTCACGAACATGAGGACCATCAATAGGCTTGGGCGATAGCTGAAAGAGCGCGCACTACGAACGGCGGAGAATTCTCCGCCGTTTTCATTTGGCGGGCATCGGTCGTTGTCAACTTCGCGACCGTTGAATCACTGCGACGCGCGCGCGTCGGCGGCGAGTCACGTCGGATCTTTACAGTCGGCGCGAAACGAGCAGCATACCTCGACACTCCGCCTTCGAGCACCGCAGTCATCCCGCTATGCCCTACTGATGATTCGATGTACTCTGAACAATGCCCTTCTCATTTGCCGTGCAGAACTTTCTCTCCAACCATTGATTCTTGCCCCACATCTCCACTTTCAACAGCGCGTGCAGATCAAGTGTTGATCATCAAAACCGAAAGGGGAAGTTTTGCGGAATAAAGGGCCTATCCACCATTTCTATTTGATCCTCGTTGTGCTTTTGGGATTATCAACCATAGGTTGGTCACAAGATCAGCCCCATGCAATCGTCCTACAATCGACGTGGCATGCCTCTTCCCCGCCTCTTAGCCAGATTGTTCCTGTACCTTTGAGTTCCGCGACTGCTGGGTCGGCAGAAGCAGCGGAAGAAGAAGCGGAATCACAAGAACAACAGGAAGAGGGCCAGCGTTTGCCTGGCGCTCTGCCCGTGACACCTCAGGCTGACTCCGCACTCCAGGCGGGAACCGACGAGGCAGCTGCGAGCACGCTCGCGCCATTGGCGGCCATTTCAGGCCTGAATTTTCTCGGGCTGGGCACCGGATTCGCCGGCTACTCGCTACAGGCAAGCGTTCCCGATACCAATGCAGCGGTTGGCCCCACACAGATTGTCGAGTGGGTGAACGAATCTTTTGTCGTGCTGAATAAATCCAACGGTCACGTCGAGTATGGGCCGACCAACGGAAACACTCTGTGGCATGCGCAGGGCGGACCATGCGCAACTTACAACAATCTCGACCCGATTGTTCAGTTCGACAAACTGGCAAAACGCTGGGTCATGATGATGCCCATCTTTCCCGAGCCTGCTCACTTCTGCGTAGCGGTTTCCAGCGGCTCCGACGCAGTCACGAGCACCTGGCATCTCTACTCCTTTGTGACCCCTGGCAATAGCTCTCTATGTGGCGGTTGCAGGCCAGGTCCGGATTACCCGAAATGGGCTGTCTGGCCCGACGGTTATTACGTGAGCTATGCGCAGTCAGGTACGAGCGGAAACTACATTGGCCCAGGCGTCTGCGTCGTCGATCGGGCAGCCATGCTGAAAGGCGCCGCCGCAGCCAACATGCAATGTTTTACACAGACCGGCACAAATTACGGAGCCATGCTGCCTGCGGACGCCGATGGCACCACCGCCCCTCCCTCCGGCTCTCCGGAATACTTCATGGCCTTCGACTACAACGATCAGTCGCTGGACCTCTGGAAATTTCATGTGAACTGGACTACTCCATCTCAGTCGACGTTCACCGGCCCAACAAATATTCACGTCGCCGCTTTCAGCGAGCCGTGCGGAGAAACTCGAACCGAACTTACCTATACGACCGGACACTGCATCCCGCAGGCAGGCACGTCGCAAGGAATCGATTCTTACGGCGACCGTCTCATGTATCGACTCGCCTACCGCAACTTTGGCAGCTACGCATCGCTGGTCGCCAACCACACAGTGAGTATCGGCAACGGCACGTCGCAAACCGGTATTCGCTGGTATGAATTGCGCAACGCAGGCAGCGGCTTCAGCCTGCATCAGCAGGGCACATACTCTCCCAATTCCAACTATCGGTGGATGGGCAGCATCGCCATGGATAAAAAGGGCGACATCGGCCTCGGCTACAACGTCTCTGGCAGCGGATTGCACCCCTCGATTCGGTATACAGGACGCTTATCCACCGACCCGTTAGGGCAAATGCAAAGCGAGTATGACGTGCTGTCCAACGCTGGTGTTGCGCTCGGGTCCCAGACCACTACTTATCATTGGGGCGATTATTCCAGCCTGGCCGTCGACCCCAGTGACGATTGCACGTTCTGGTATGCCACGGAATATATTGCGAGTTCGAGCAGCCCAAACAATCACTGGGCGACCCGCATCGCATCATTCAAATTTCCGGGGTGCTAAGACGCATCCTCGAAGCAGTCGCGCCGGAAGCAGATCGGCGCGTTGCTCGCTTCGCATCGTCTGAGTTTTTTGGCCATATCCATTCCCCTAGGCGTGTTTCCATCCTTTCGCGATCTTTTGCGAAGGGATGGAGGGCGCGGACCTCAACTCCAAGCTCCTCGCCGCAGCGGATGAGTCCAAGACTATTTTTTCTTTGGAATATTTTCTCGACTCTCGCGTTTTAGACCGCGGGCTCCATTTTCCGATTCGCTGAAACGCACGTCCGGCGCGACTTTCATCAAGCGAACGGGTTCTTGGTCCCAGCGCTGAACCGGCTTCGGCGCCAATGCCGGCGACTCAATCGAGGAGAAAGTGCGATGAAGGCCTTTGGGAAGACAGTTTCTTGCACAGTTGTTGTGGCGATTGTTATGGGGGCATCGATTCTCTCGGCGCAGGAGAGCGCCGCTGAACCCCGCGTCCTGCACATTCAGCAGTCCCAGACTACCTCCCAGGGCTCCCAGAATGGATTTCCCACGTTCCTCTCGATGTATCACGTACTCGATGGCGCAACGTCGTCTGTTAACGTCACCGGCCTGCGGGGAAGCCTCAAGCTCAAGAACTACGACCCTACTTTCAGCGAAGTCCTGTGGCTCCTTGTCTATTGGCAGGGAGAATGCCCGGCCCGCGACATTGCGTTGAGCCAGGTGGCGGGGACCCTCTGGTCCGATATTGTGAAGAACCCCACCCAGTCGGATTCTTCATTTCCCGTGAATCTGGTTTTTCCGCACCCTCTGCCCTCAACTGGATGTATCGGTCTTTACTATGGCGGCGGGCCGTTGCTGAATGGCAAGTCAACCATGTCGGCCGATCTCGAGCTGATATACACACCGTCAACCTCCAACCCGAACTCAATCGTCAATTTGGGAGGAGCCGAATACTGCTTTGGCCAGGACTGGGGCTGTCAGAACGCCACCGCGATTGATGGCGAGGCCTTCGCCGTTCCGACCGCCCTGCCCGCCGGGCATCTACTCGAGATCTACGGAAATATCAGCGACAGCACATTTGACGGCACGAACAACTACGGGCCGCTTCCGACCGGCGCGTCCTGGGGATCGGTGAACGATTTCTACCTGCTTCCGGGAGGATGTGGCATCTTCGCGGAGAACATCAATAGCCAGGGGTTTCCGAATCCAGCACCGCTCTCCACGTTGCACAGTTGGCTTCCCAAAGATGCACTGCACCTTGCGAGCGCCCCTCAGGTCGACAGGATTTCAACCGGAGCAACGGCCAAGGCCGCACTCCAAAACCAGGTCGACGAAATTTTTTCTGTTCCTGTGAAGGTGAATAAGGGGGATTGCATGCTGGTTATTTTCGGCAGGACAGGCAACGGCGCAACGGACAACGAAACGCAGGTAAATCTCTTGATGGCGCCGTAAGTCTCAGCGATCACCCAAAACTCCATCAGCAATTTGCGTTGTACCATCCACTTTGGCCACTGCTACTCTGCGTGTCGGTAAGAACCGAATGAACCTCAGCCAGGCCGAATTCGAGTTAGCGTCGCTGCAGCCGTTGGGGTACGAATCCGCCCCGCAAGCCTATGGCATGGAGACAACGGTTAAGCGAATTTAGAACTCCTTGATGCTTCTGAACCCATCGCCAGAAAGTGGCGATGGGTTTTGTATTTTGGATCCAGGAAAAACACTCGATTTTAGCCTGGATCGCGTAATTCATTCACAACAAGGCTGTTACACGAAAATGCAAGATAAGATCCACAAACGACCAATCCCGCGGCCCGGCAAGATGGCCGAATTCCGGTAATAATATAGTTGACTGACTCTCATTCAATCTACGCAGCTCCTTCCGATTTCGGCTGCTCCTCTGATTCCATGCTAATCCCAAAGAGTCTGGCACATAGGTCGCAATGCGCTTGGCCTCTTCCA
>Ga0209060_10000246_pt1 | contig 120687 bp, 122 predicted proteins | sample Coa_R1_8_FD_187155 | JGI IMG/M metagenome (GOLD analysis project Ga0209060, IMG submission 187155) | Surface soil microbial communities from Centralia Pennsylvania, which are recovering from an underground coalmine fire - Coalmine... | ecosystem: Environmental > Terrestrial > Soil >... | reverse complement strand
CCCCCTCGACATTACGGTCGGGGTGCCAGGTGCTTGGCTTAGGCGCGAACGATGATCGGGTAACGCCCGCTCCTCCCGTTCGCGTGACGCGCGGCCTGGACCGAATCGCGTGCAGCCTAAAGCCGCGCGAGGAAAGCCGCGGCGGAGCGCCGAGAGGCGAGCGCGCCCGAAGGGCGTTGCGGCGGTAACGTCGCAACTGCGTGGCGCGCGCCGCGCCCGGAGCATCGGCAGGCGGTGACGTCTGCCGGTGTGGCGCGGTTGGTAATGCGTAAGCGCCTGTCGGCGCTCCGTCCCCCTTTTATTTTTTGGGGACAAAGCTTTCGTGCAGTGACTTGGCAAGACTCGGGCGCGAACAAAAAAACGCGCCGCGAGAACGGGATTGCTTACCCTCCCCTGGAGGGGGAGGGTCGCGCCCGAAGGGCGCGGGGTGGGGTGCGCGGCGCCGACAGCAGATCGGAGCTGACGAGATACCGTCTCGGCCGTCACCCCCACCCGCCGCGCTTCGCGCGGCGACCTCCCCCCTCCAGGGGGAGGTGAGGCAGCATTGGAAGGCGCGGGGGAATTCTTTATATGAATCCACAGACAACGGAGCGCTGTGCGATGAACTACCAGCCCTCGAGCGACGATTTCATTGTCGAAAATCCGTTAGCCGAGACGTTCTTCGTCAACCGCGAGGTCTTTGTCTCCGAAGACGTGCTGGAACGCGAGAGGCGGGCGATTTTCGACCGCTGCTGGATCTATGTCGGCCATGCCTCGGAGCTGAAAAATCCCGGCGATTTCAAGACCCGTCCGGTGGCGGGGCGGCCGGTCATCTTCTGCCGCGACCGCGACGGCGAGGTGCGCGCGCTGATCAATTGCTGCCGGCACCGCGGCGCGCTGGTCTGCCGCGAGCGCGAGGGCAACGCCCGGCAGTTTTATTGCATGTATCACGGCTGGACCTATCACACCGACGGAAGGCTCAAATCGGTGCCGGGCGCCGACGCCTATGGCGGCGCCTTCGACAATGCCGAAATGGGTTTGATGCCGGTGCCGCGGCTCGAGCACTATCGCGACTTTTATTTCGCCAATTTCGACCGCGACGCCGTCGATCTCGCTACCTATCTGGGCGGCGCCAAGGACTACATCGATCTGGTCATCGACCAGTCGCCGTCCGGCAAGATGCAGATCATTGCCGGCACCCAGGAATACGATATCCGCGCCAACTGGAAGCTCTTGGTCGAGAACAGCGTCGACGACTATCACCTCATCTCGACGCACTCGACCTGGCTCAACTACATGCGCAATTCCGGCGTCAACGTCACGCCGCCGAAGGGCGAGCTGCTTCCCACGCGCGGTTTCGGCCGCGATCTCGGCAACGGCCATCTCACCACCGACAATCCGAACTACCGCGGCCGCCCGGTGGCGCGCTGGATTTCGGTGTACGGCGAGGACGCCAAGGCCGACATCGAGGCGATGCGCAACGAGCTCGTGGTGCGGCTTGGCCCCACGCGCGCCGCCCGCGTCGCCGACACCAACCGCAATCTCTGCATTTTTCCCAATCTGGTCATCAACGACGGCTCGTCGGTGACGGTGCGCCATTTCTATCCAATCGCGCCGGACCGCATGCACGTCACCGCCTGGGCGCTCGGCCCGGTCGAAGAAACCGAGGCGCAGCGTGCCCGCCGCCTGCACGCCTTTCTCACCTTCTACGGGCCCGGCGGCTTTGCCACGCCCGACGATGTCGCCGCGCTCGAAGCCGCGCAGCTCGGCTTTGCCGCCTGGCGCGAGGTGCGCTGGTCCGACCTGTCGCGCGGCATGGCCAAGCCGGGCGACCAGCAGCTCGCCACCGACGAGGGCCACCTGCGGGTGTTCTGGCGCAAGTGGAACGAGCTGATGGAGGCGCGCGCATGAACGAGGCGCTGGCCACCACCGTCTCGCGCGCCGAGATCGAGGATTTTCTCTACCACGAGGCGGACCTGTTGGATTCGTGGCGGCTCGACGAGTGGCTGGGGCTGCTAACCGACGACGCCACCTATTACGTGCCGCCGAACGACAAGCCGGACGCCGACGCGCGCTTTACGTTGTTTACGATTGCCGACGATATGGTACGGCTGCGTGAACGTGTGATCCGGCTCAAGGACCCGAACTGCCACGCCGAATATCCGCCGTCGCGCACGCGCCGGCTGATCGGCAACGTGCGCATCACTGGCGTCGAGGGCGATATCATTTCAGTGGCGGCCAACTTCGTCGTGCACCGCTACCGCGTCAACGACCTGACGCGGGTGTTCGTCGGCCATTACCGCTACAAGCTCAGGCGCCAGGGCGGCCGGCTGAAAATCGCCGAGCGCCGGGCCATTCTGGATGCCGAGGAGCTGGGGCTGCTGGGGTCGGTGAGTTTTATTTTGTAGCGTCGTCACTCTCTCCATCGTCATGCCCGGGCTCGACCCGGGCATCCATGCAGCTTCGCCGCTGCATGGATTGCCGGGTCAAGCCCGGCAATGACGAATCAAGGGTTCGTCATATGTCCGAGCTGGACAAAGTGTTCGACGAAATCGCGCAGAAACGCGCACAGCAGGATCGCGAGCGGCGCGAACGCGTCAAGCTCGCCGCCGATTTTCTGAGCGAATTTTTCGAAGCCGACATCAAGCCGTCGCAGACCTTGAAGAGCCGCGGCATCGAGGCGCATTTCGCCGACAACAAGCTCGTGCTGCACCGCCCGCAATCCGGCCATTACGAGGAGCCGCTCTACATCGTGGTCGGCGAGCAGGGCGAGATCGACATCGCCGGCCGCTCGCTCGGCGGCTATCAGCCGGCGGAGAAGCTCGCCAAGAAACGCGAGCTGATCGGCGAGATCATTTCGTTTTTCGATTTGTAGGGCATCACCCAGGGCTTCGCTCGGCGTCGGAATGATGCGCTCAGGCCCTGTTTTGGCCGCCATCGAAAGGCGGTATAAGCGCCACCGAAAACTTTAAGGACGCGCCATGTATGCCGCCCCCGGAGTGAAGACGAGCCCGGATTTTCCAATTCCCGACACGATGAAGGCGTGGGTCTTGGGTAATCCCGGCGAGCTGAAGCCTGCGGAAAAGCCGGTTCCGGTGCCCAAGCGCGCCGAGGTCTTGGTGCGCATCGATGCGGTGGCGATCTGCGCCACCGATCTGGAGATCATCGACCACGGCGTGCCGGCCATGATCCAGGGCGGCCTGCCGTTCAACAAAAATTTCACGCCCGGCCACGAGTATATGGGCACGGTGGTGGCGCTCGGTCCCGGCGTCGACGAATACCGCATCGGCCAGCGCATCACGGTCGAGATCCATGCCGGCTGCGGCCAGTGCAAACGCTGCCGCGAGGGCATGTACACGTCGTGCCATAACTACGGTCTGAACTACGGCGACGTCGACAAGGGCCACCGCGCCAACGGCTTCACCACCGACGGCGGCTTTTGCGAATATCAGGTCAACGCCATCAACACGCTGGTGGCGATCCCCGACACCATGTCGGACGAGGAAGCGACCCTGGTGGTGACCGCCGGCACCGCCATGTACGGCCTGACCGAACTCGGCGGCCTCGTCGCCGGCGAGAGCGTCGTGGTCACCGGGCCCGGGCCGATCGGTCTTCTCGGCGTCGCCGTCGCCAAGGCCTTGGGCGCGCAGCCTGTGATTCTCACCGGCACGCGCGACAACCGCCTGAAAATCGGTCGCGAGCTCGGCGCCGATCATGTGGTCAACGTGCGCAACGAGGACGCCGTCGAAGCGGTGCGCCGGCTCAACGGCGACAAGGGCGTCGATTACGTGGTCGAGTGCTCGGGCGCGCCGAACGCGGTGAACGAGGCCGTGCGCATGGTCAATCGCGGCGGCAAAGTCTGCCTCGCCGCGTTCCCGCACCAGGAAACGCCGGTCGACGTCGCCCATATCGTGCGCAACAACATTTATCTCTACGGCATCCGCGGCGAGGGCAAGAGCGCCACCCATCGCGCCGAGGCCTTCATGTCGCAAAAACGCTTCGACGCCACCAAAATCCACACCCATACCTTTGCGCTCGACGATCTGCCGACCGCGATCCGCTATGCCAAGGACCGCGTCGACGACGCCATCAAGGTCGTGGTCAAAGCAAAGGGCGTCGCCGCGCACCGGGTCGCTGCGGAATGAAAAACCCTATCGCTTGTTTTGTCGCGGTTTGCGCCGCGTGCCTCGCATTTGTCTTCGCCGGCCGCGCCGCCGATGCCGCCGAGTGGCCGAGCCGTCCCGTGCGCATCGTCAACACCTTCGCGCCGGGCGGCGCCGCCGACATTTTGGCCCGCATGGCCGCCGAGCAACTGACCAAGACCTTCGGCCAGCAGTTTTACGTCGAGACCCGCGCCGGCGCCGGCGGCGTGATCGGCGTCGACACCGTCGCCCATGCCGAGCCGGACGGCTATAATTTCGTCATCACCACGCTGTCGCTCACCGCGATCAATCCGCTGATCAATTCGAAGATCGGCTACGACCCGTTCAAGGACCTCACGCACGTTGCGTATCTGGCCGGCTCGCCGATCGTGTTCCTCGTCGGCGCCAGGAGCAGCATCAAGACGCTCCCCGATTTCGTCGCCAAGGCGAAGACCAGCAGCAAGCCCTTGACCTACGGCGTGTCCGGTCTCGCCAGCGCCGGACAAATGGTCGCCGAATCCTTCGCGCAGCTCGCCGGCCTCAAGTTTCAGGTGGTACCTTATAAGGGTGCGTCGCAGAGCCAGCTCGATCTCGTCGCCGGCAACATCGATTTCGCGACGCCGACGGTGACCTCGGCGGCCGGCCAGCTTCAAGGCGGCACGGTGACGCCGCTGGCCCATACCGGCAGCGCGCGGCTGCCGGATTATCCAAACGTCGCGACCTTCAAGGAGCTCGGCTACGATCTCGTCGCCACCAATTGGTTCGGCCTCGCTGGCCCGGCCGGCCTGTCCGAGGATATCGTGCGCAAGGTCAACGCCGCCATCAATACGGGCATGACGCTGCCGGCCAACCAACAGCGCATCCGTCAGGACGGCATGATCATCGATCCGATGGATGCCGCGGCGTTCGACACCTTCGTGCACAACGAAGCAGTGCGCTGGAAACCGGTCATCCTCAAAGCCGGTATCAAGATCGAATAGCTCGGTCCGCTGCCAAGATTCGGTGTCATGCCCGGCCTCGTGCTGGGCATCCACGTCTTAAGAGAGACCCGAAGACGTAGATGGCCGGGACAAGGCCGGCCATGACAAAGCGCGAGTGGCGATCATGTCTTGCGGATGCGGAAGGTCAGCACCTTGCCGGTGCGCTCGGTGGCTTCGAGCGTGTCGCCGGTCTGGTTCAACAGGTTCGGGATGTCGATGCCGGCGAGCGGATCGGTGCATTCGACGACCAGGATCTCGCCAGGCTGCATGGCTTTGAGCGCCTTGCGGGTGCGCAGCGCCGGGAGCGGGCATTTGAGGCCGCGCAGGTTGAGGGTGTTTTCCGCCATGTCCGTCCGTCGTCGCGCAGTATCGTGATCCGGCCGCGCCTGGCTTCTATATACTTTATCTATTGTGCACGCTGGGCGGCCGGCTGACGCCCATTCCTGACGGACCGGCGTTGTCCTGATAACATAGCGGTCGCGCCCGGACAGGAGCGGATGGCAGCCGACATGCGCATTGTTGGTCTCGCGGGCTGGAGCGGCTCCGGCAAGACGACGCTGGTCACCAAGGTGATTCCGGTGCTGGTCCGGCGCGGGCTGAAGGTGGCGACCGTCAAGCATGCGCATCATGAGTTCGACACCGACCAGCCCGGCAAGGATTCGTGGCTGCACCGGCGGGCCGGCGCCAGCGAAGTCGCCATCGTGTCGAGCCGGCGCTGGGCGGTGGTTCATGAGCTCGGCGGCGCGCCCGAGCCGCCGCTCGAGGACATGCTGCGAAAATTGAGCCCGGTCGACCTTGTGATCGTCGAAGGTTTTAAGCGCCATGCCCATCCGAAGCTCGAAGTGTTTCGCGCCGCGGTCGGCAAGCCGTTGCTGCACCCCGATGACGACTGCATCGTCGCCATCGCCACCGATGCGCTGCTGCCGCAAGCGAGCGTGCCGGTGCTGATGCTCGACGATATCGAGGCGATCGCCGACGCGCTGCAAGCCGAGGCGCGGCCATGCGACGACGTGGCGACGCCGCGGGAGACCGCGTGATGGCGCAGCTCAGCGACGACTGCTTCGCGTTCTCCGGCCCGCTGCTGCCGGTCGCCGACGCCGAGCGGCTGATCGCCGAGCGGGTCGCGCCGGTCGAGGGTGTCGAAACCGTGCCGCTGCGCGCAACCGCAGGCCGCGTGTTGGCGCGCGACGTTATTGCTCCGGTGTCACTGCCGTCGTTCGATAATTCGGCGGTCGACGGCTACGCGGTGCGCGCGGTCGATCTCGAGCGCGACGGCGAGACGCGGCTTGCGGTCGTCGACCGCGCCGCCGCCGGCCACGCTGCGGCTCATGTGCTCAATCGCGGCGAAGCGATCCGCATCTTCACCGGCGCGCCGATGCCGGAGAACGCCGACACGGTGTTCATGCAGGAGGATTGCAAGGTCGAAGCCGGCGCCGTCGTAGTGCCGCCGGGGCTCAAACGCGGCGCCAATAGCCGGCTCGCCGGCGAGGATGTGCGCGCCGGCGCGGTGGCACTGCCGGCCGGCCGGCGGCTCGCCGTGCAGCACGTCGCGCTCGCCGCGGCGCTCGGCCTGACCGAGCTCGAGGTGCGCCGCCGGGTGCGCATCGCGCTGTTCTCCACCGGCGACGAGATCGTCGAGCCGGGGACGCCGCTGCCGCGCGCGGCGCTTTACGATTCCAATCGCTATTTGCTCGCCGCAATGGCGGCGCGGCTCGGCGCCGAGGTGACCGACCTCGGCATTTTGCGCGATGAGCCCAAAACGCTGGCGCGCGCCATCGCCGCCGCGGCGCTGGATCATGATCTGGTGCTTACGTCGGGCGGCGTCTCGACCGGCGAGGCCGATCATGTCCGCGGCGCGATCGAGGCCATCGGCCGCATCGTGTTCTGGCGGCTTGCCATCAAGCCGGGCCGACCGGTGGCGATGGGCGTGATCCGCGGCGGCAATGCCGACGACGGTGCGGCGTTCGTCGGCGTGCCCGGCAATCCGGTGGCGGCGTTCGTTACCTTCGCGCGGGTGGTGCGGCCGCTGCTGCTGCGGCTTGCCGGCGCGCTGCCCGAGCCGTTGATCGCGCTGCCGGCGCGCGCCGCGTTCGCCTACACGAAGCGCAAAGGCCGGCGCGAATACGTGCGCGTTAAGCTGCGTGCGGCCTCCGACGGCGGCATCGATGCGTTCAAGCACGCCCAGGACGGCGCCGGCGTGCTCACTTCTCTGACCGAAACCGACGGTCTGGCGGAGCTAACCGAGGACGTGACCACAGTCGAGCCCGGCGCCAGCGTCGGCTTTCTGCCGTACGCCTCGTTGATCGGTTGATCGGCCGGCTCAGGCTTGCGGATACTGTCCCGCGATCTCTTCGGCGCGCGCCGCGTCTTCCGGCGTATTGACGTTGAAGAACGGATCGACCGGCGTGTCCGGCCATTCGGCGGTGCCGACGCCGTAGCGCGCGGTCCAAACATCGATCTTGCGCAAGCCTTCAACGGTGACCGCGCGCCGCAAATCCTCACGCAGGGCGACCGGCCACAGGCCAACGACCGGATGGGTCTGCTCTCCGGAGCGCGCGCAGGCGAGCGGCGCGTTCGCCGTGCTGCGCGCGTCGTGCAAGCGCGGCACCAAATCCTTCGGCAGGAACGGGCAATCGCCCGGCGCGCTGGCGATGAAGGCGCAATCCGGCGCATGCGCGGCCGCCCAGTCGAGGCCCGCCAAGATGCCGGCCAGCGGGCCGACGAAATCCGGCACACCGTCGGGGATGACGGCAAGGCCGGTGTCGGCAAAGCGCGTCGGATCGCCGTTGGCGTTGATGATGATGGCGTGGCAATGCGGTTTGAGCCGCGCCAGGACGCGCTGCAAAATGGTCGCGCCGCCGACCCTGATGCGCGCTTTGTCGCCGCCGCCCATGCGGCGCGCCAGGCCGCCGGCGAGAACCAGACCGAGTGTCGGAGGATAATCGTTCGCCACGACGGCGATCTAAGGCTTACCTTCCCCTGCAGGGGAGGGCTGGGCGGCGGCAGGCTGCCTGCCGCTACTCATCGTGCACCGCGGCCTTGCGCCGGTGCTTGGCGCTTTCGTCTGCCACATAGGCGAGGTCCTGATCGAACACGATGCGATCCTCGCCGGCGAGCGCGATGAAGCGCTTGCCGCGGGCGCGGCCGATCAGCGTCAGATTGGCGTTGCGGGCGAGCTCGACGCCCCATGCCGTGAAGCCGGAGCGCGAGATCAGGATCGGGATGCCCATGCGCACGGTCTTGATCACCATCTCGGAGGTGAGCCGGCCGGTGGTGTAGAAGATCTTGTCGGCGGCGCCGACGCGATGCTTGAACATCCAGCCGGCGATCTTGTCGACGGCGTTGTGGCGGCCGACGTCCTCCATATAGACCAGCGGCCGGTCGGCGACCGCGAGCACGCAGCCGTGGATCGCGCCGGCTTCCAGATAAAGCGACGGCGTGGTGTTGATCTTGTGCGTGAGCGCGTAGAGCCACGAGGTGCGCAATTGCGCCTGCGGCAACGTGACGTTTTCCAGCGCCTCCATCAGATCGCCGAACACGGTGCCCTGCGCGCAGCCTGAGGTCTGCACCTTCTTCTTCAGCTTCTTCTCGTAATTGGTCTTGCGCTTGGTGCGCACCACGACCACCGATAGGTCATCGTCGTAATCGACGGCGGTGACGACGTCGTCGGGCATCAGCATGTTCTGGTTGAGCAGATAGCCGAGCGCCAGGTATTCGGGGTAATCGGCGATGGTCATCGCGGTGACGATCTCCTGGGCATTGAGGAAAATCGTCAGCGCCCGCTCGACTGTGACCGAGGTCTCGATGGGAGTACCGGTCTGGTCGACGCCCTTGACCCGCTCGGTGAGTCGGGGATCCGACGGATCGGGCCGGACCAGATAATCGTCGGTGGGCGCTGCCATGCCGGGCAATGTAGGGCAAGGCGGGCACAGGCGGAAGCCGATAAGCAAGAGGCCCGGACGAAGCCGGGCCTCTGCACACCACAAATTCGACGCGTCGCTTGAAAATTCCTAGCCGTGCAGGCCGCCGATGAGCCAGATCACGAAAACAACCGGTCGCGGAGCACTAAGAAGCCCCAATAATGTCCCTAGTCGCAGGGCCCGTCCTGCCGCTCCCGGGGTTCGCCTTTTTAACCGTGCGGCGGGCAAAAGGTTCCGGGGTTCCAGGAGCGCCGCGGCCGCTGACCGTGCCAAATCGCAATAGCCTCGCGACGGCGTAACCGCGATCCGCAAATTTTCCGTTGGGTTGTCTGGCGAAGCGCGGTGGCTATATTGCCGGCATTCTCCCGCGCCGGAGGGGTGGCCGAGTGGCTGAAGGCGCACGCTTGGAAAGCGTGTATACGGGAAACCGTATCGTGGGTTCGAATCCCACTCCCTCCGCCAGGACAGCGCTGGACAGGCCAGCCTGCGTAATGACGGGTGTCTCGCCGCGGCGACGCTTTATGCCACGTTGAAGGCCTTGAGGCACTTCTTCATCTGGCTGGCCGGGCAGCCGGGCTACAAGTCTAGGATCTCGTACTCGGATGCGGATTACTTCAATCCGACGGGCAGGGAGATCCGAATTGCCAAAGCACGGCGCGAACGGCCGGCCCCGAGCCTGGAGCAGATTCGCCGCGCCGTCCAGGCGATGCCGGCGACCACCGAGATCGAACGTCGTGACCGGGCGGTCATCGCCTTCGCGATTCTGACCGGCATGCGTGACCGCGCTATCGCGTCGATCAAACTCAAACACGTCGACATCGACGCCCGCAGGGTCGACCAGGACGCCAGGGAGGTCAGTACGAAGTTCTCGAAATCGTTCGCTGATCCGGCAATCCACGCTCCGACGACGCTTACCCCGAATTTCGCTGCCCCTCAAAAAGCCGTACGATTGCCTGCAGTGCGCGACTAATGGTCCTTGGAGGCCGCAAGGCCATCGGGAGAAATACTCCATGTCTGAACACGCATTCAGTTCCGTTTCGCCGACCCAAGCAGACGCCGAGTTCCGCGGACGGATTTATGATTCGATCACCGACACGATCGGCGCAACGCCGCTGGTGAGGCTCAACCGCTTGCCGAAAGAGCGCGGCGTTGCCGCCAATATTCTCGCCAAGCTCGAGTTCTTTAATCCGATCTCCAGCGTCAAGGATCGCATCGGCGTGTCGATGATCGATGCCCTTGAAGTGCAGGGCAAGCTCAAGCCCGATTCGGTTTTGATCGAACCGACCTCGGGCAATACCGGCATCGGACTTGCCTTCGTCGCCGCCGCGCGCGGCTATCGTCTCATCCTCGTCATGCCGGAATCGATGTCGCTCGAGCGCCGCAAGATGCTGGCGCTTCTCGGCGCTGAACTGGTGTTGACGCCGGCCTCCGCCGGGATGAATGGCGCGCTGGCACGTGCCGAGGAACTGGCGAGCAAAACGCCGAACGCCATCGTGCCGCAGCAGTTCAAAAATCCCGCCAATCCGGAGATCCACCGCCGCACCACTGCTGAAGAGATCTGGCGGGATACCGCCGGCTTAATCGACGTGTTCGTCGCCGGCGTCGGCACCGGCGGCACCATCACCGGGGTCGGTCAAGTGCTCAAGCCGCGGAAACCGTCGCTGCGCATCGTCGCCGTGGAGCCGGAAGACAGCCCAGTGCTGTCCGGCGGCAAGCCCGGACCGCATAAGATCCAAGGCATCGGCGCCGGCTTCGTGCCGGACGTACTCGACCGCACCGTGATCGACGAGGTCGCGCGCGTCTCCAATCAAAGCGCTTTCGACACCGCCCGCGCGCTTGCCCGCCACGAAGGCATCCCGTGCGGCATCTCCTCGGGCGCTGCCGTCGCCGCAGCGCTGACGGTGGGAGCGCGGCCCGAATTCGCCGGCAAGAATATCGTTGTCATCGTGCCGGATTTCGCCGAGCGCTATCTGTCGACGGCCTTGTTCGATGAAGCGTAACCGGATCGAGGCGATGCGAAGCCTGCCAATAAAAATCTGATAACGTATCAGTTTTGAATTTTTATGAGGCGCGAAAGAAGCCAAGCGACCAAAGCCGCAGCCGGTTAGGTTTCCTAGGAGCTATCCGGTTCGGCCATGGCCGCTCGGCTTTGGAGGCCGCCATGAGCATACGCACTTTGGACCTTTCTGCGGCGTTCCGCTTTGACTCAGATCAAGCGGGTTGCTTTCGGAAAGCCGCTCCTCGCTGCCGAAGCCCGGAAGCGGCCACTGTCACGGAAACGGATCAACGCACCAGCGCTTTTCTTGTCGCCGCTACGATGTCCGGCGTGTTCCGATAGGCGTCGGTGACGTATTTCTCTAGCTCGTCGGCTGAAATGTGCCGCGGATGAAGTCCGGCAGCATTCGCCTCCCGGACAAGCTGCGAATCTTTCAGGGTCAGCTCGAAGGCGTCGCGTAAGAGTGTCAGGCGATCCTCGGGAATGTTCGGCGGAGCAATGAAGGGCCGCCCGAGCAAGGTGCGGGCGAGAAACAGCCGTAGCGCATCGCGCTCTTGGTCCGTCTTGGTCAGGTCGCCGGCAAACGGAACGCCACCGAGGCGCGGGTCCGGCTGCAGCGCCGCTTGAAACAGCAAGTGGACCGCCCCAGTCTTGAAAATGCTCTCGCGGGCGATGGTGTCGTAGCTCACGCAGATGCCCTGTACCTCGCCGCGCTCGATCGCGAGATTCACGTCGCGGGAGCCCGGATATCCGGCGATCACCTTGAATTTCATGCCAAGCAGATTCTTCAGGAAAGTAGGATACACCTCGGTGTCCGCGCCGGACCCCGTGGATCCCACGATCAATTCTTTCGTATAGAGGTCCGCCAGCGTGCGAACGGGTGCGTCTTTGCTGGCGGCGCATATTGCCGTGTCGCGATCAGGACTGCCGACGAAGCTCAATTTGAGCGGATCGAAACGAACGCCAATCCCGCCAAACAGCGGCTCGAACGCAATGCCGCGATTAATCAGGCCGATCACCGTGCCGTCCCTGGGTTGAACGTTGGTGATCTGGTTGGCAAGCAGCAGACTGCCGGCGCCGGGAACGTTGACGGCAATGACCGTCGGATGACCCGGAATGTAATCGCCGATATGCCGGGCGATGATGCGGGCCCACAGGTCGTCGGATCCGCCGACCCCGTAACCGATCATGATGCTGAGGGTTTTTCCTTTATAGAAATCGACGGCAGCCTCAGCTGGCCGGTGCACGCTCCCAAACAGCGCTGCGGCGACCGTCAGAATGGAAAGGCAAATCCGTATTATCATCATAGCTTAGCCGTCCCATCGGGACTTGCATGCATCGCAGTCAGTGCGGCAGATGTCTCGCCCGGTACTCGTCCCAAGCAAGCAGGACGGCGAGCACGATGAATGCGCAAATGCTTCCGGCGAAGTAGAGGACAGTGAAATTCGACATAAGTCCTCTCCATTGGCGAAAGTTGACCGCATGGCCAATAATTTCGAGTTGACTTAGGTCAAGTCCTCTCTGCGACTTGCTCAGGTCTGCCATGCGGCGGACCGAGCGCTGTGGTGCGCCACGCCGCGAGCCGGCAGTTTGCGCGCACTTCGCTACGATGGTTGCAGCGAACTTAAGCGCCGGCGATCGCTTCCGCGCCGAAGTCGCCCGACAGGGCGGCGCCACCCATGAGGCTCGGATAGGCCGCACGAAAATCGGCCACAATGGCCGCGAACGGCACATCGGCAAACGTGCCGCGGTCGCGCAGATACTCCATGTGCCGGCGGCCTTGCCGATCGAACGGCTGAAACAGCGAATCGTGCCGGGCGTCGAACTCGAGCGGCGCCAGCCCCAATCGCTGACACAGCGCCGAGTCGAACGCCGGCGTCGCCTTTGCCCACACGCCGTTGACGTAGAGATCCGTATAGGAGTGCCAGAGGAAGACGTCAGTCTTGATGCGATGATACAGCTTCGGCGAGGTCAGGTGATTGCGCACGTCGGCATAGCCGACCCGCGCCGGGATGCCGAGCGCCCGGGCCGCGGCGGCAAGCAGCGCCGATTTGCCGACACAAAAACCGCGGCCCGCCGCCAGCACTTTGCTGGCGCAAAAATTGGCCTGGTCCGAGAAGTCAACATAGGGATCGTAGACGATGCCGTCGCGGACGGCACGGTAAATGCTCACGGCTGTCTCGATTTCGCCGCGGCTGGCGCCGGCCGCCGCCTGCCGTGCGAATGCGACGACTTCCGGCGCGTTGCTGTCGACGAAGCGGCCGGGTGAAACGAACTCGCGCGAGATCATGCGATTTTTTATCCGTAGCAGTCGTTGTCGGCAAGCAGGCGACGCGCGGGGCTTTGCCGCAGGACGTCCCGGATTGTGTGCGCACAGCGCCCGCAAATCGGCCGGCGCCCGACGTGTTGATAGACCTGCCGCTTGCGCCAACCGATGGGAGGGTGGGGTCGGAGGAGATTTCTGTCGCAGACCAACATGCGGCTGCGTCTTCTCAGAGAATCACCTCACGACCCCGCCTCTCTCCCTCCCACAACGCGGGAGGGAAAAGGAATTTATCGCCCTGTCCTTGCCAGCGAATTGACCCAGCCTTTCCGAGCCGCGCTTGGTCGCCGCCTCGGCGACGTTCGGTTTCTTTGTGCTTGCGGGAGCTGGGCGGTCCTTGACGCGATGCTGCTGCATGATGCTGAAGCTCCCTGCTTGGAGGCGCGGCAGTGAAAAATAAGCGTCGGGAGCGGTCGAAGTGGGGTCTTGCCTTACTGATGCGACCCGCGTGACCCGCTCCCGACGTTCCGTTCGTGGGAAAGCCGCTACGCTGGAGTCCGAACGCGCGCCCCAGCGATCATTGCGGTTTTTGGATCCGGTGGCGCCACTCCAATCCTCCTCAGCTGCATACCGAACATTCCGATCGGCACCGTCAGCCAACAACAAAGCGCGTGGTTCGACATTGACAAAAGTCAATTTAGCCGGGGCCACGACGTCGCGGCTTTAAAATGCCGATGGGACACTTTGCTCGCCGGTGCGAGTTGACTTCCATCAAGAGCGGCTGACCTGCGAAAAGTTAGAATGCATTGCGTCAACGGCCTTCTGGACAAACGAAAATCCAAAATCGGGTTCAGCGACGAACGGATCGTCTGGAATTTTTACGACAGATCGAGGCGGGCGAAATGTCATCGAATATTCACCCAAAAGACATGCGGACATGGATTGCCGATCTGGAGAGCGCCGACGAGTTGATCCGCGTCGACAAGCCGGTGGATCCGCTGACCGAGATGGGTTCCTTGCTCTACCAATCGCGTGAAAAAGCCGTCCTGTTCGAGAGCCTGCCGCATGGCTGGCGCTCGCTGGGTCAGGCACCGGCGAACATTCGCCACGCCGCTCTCGCTTTCGGCACCAATGAAGAGATGCTCGTGCCCCACGTCGCCGACCGCATGGGCCAGTGCATCAAGCCGACGCGGGTCGGCGACGGCCCGGTCAAGGAGGTCAAGCTCAGCCGCGACGAATTCGATCTCACCCAGTTGCCGGTCCATGTCGCCGGGCTGCGCGACGGCGGACCCGTCATCGGCTCGGGCCTGTTGGTGAGCAAAGACCCGGAAACCGGACAGCGCAACGTCAGTTTCCACCGCTTGCAGATCAAAGGACCGCATAAATCCGGCGTTCTGCTCTATCCGCGCCACACCTGGAAGAACTACCTGAAATACCAGGCACGCAACGAGCCGATGCCGGTGGCGATCTTCATCGGTCACCATCCGCTGTTTTATGCGGCGGCGGCCACCACGGCGGCGTACGGTCTCGATGAATTCGAGATCGCCGGCGGTTTTCTCGGCGAGCCGGCGCGCCTGGTGAAGTGCGAAACCGTGGATCTGGAGGTGCCGGCCGAGGCGGAGATCGTGCTCGAGGGACACATCCCGCCGCACTATCGCGAGGACGAGGGCCCGTTCTCCGAATTCCAGGACTACTACATTACCGGGACCGGCAAAAATCCCATCGTCGAATACCAGTTCATGACGCGCCGCCACGATGCGATCTTCAAGAACCTGCAGAATGGTTCGGAGATGGAGGGCTGCGTCTTTCACAAGGTGCCGATGTGCGCCGCCATTCTGCGGCGCCTGCGCACCGTCGGCGGCGGGCCGAATATTCACAATGTGGTTTCGCTGCCCGGCATTTTCGGGCTGGTCGTGCAAATGACCGCACGGGCCTACGGCGAGGCCAAGAACGTGCTGATGGCCGCTTTGTCAGGCGAGTACCAGCATCCCAAGATCGCCATCGCGGTCGATGCGGACGTGGACGTCTTCAACCCGCTGGAAATCCTTTGGGCGGTGTCGACGCGCGTCAATCCGCAACAGGACGTCGTGATCATTCCCGGCACGCACAGCCATGCCATGGACGCCAGCCTGCCGGAACTGGGAGCGCCAGGCACCGCGCTGTGGCAGCGGTTGGGCTCCAAAATGCTGATCGACGCCACCGTCCCACCGCCGGCGGACGCGGCCAATCGCGCGATGTTCGAGCGCATCCGGCCGCTGAACCCGCAGCTGCGGCTGGAAGACTTTGCGGCTGCCGAATCGCTGCCGCTCGTTCGATCGCTGTCGAATAGATTCTTCGGCTCAAAGCTGCTGCATTAGGCCGATGGCGGCGCGACCGGGGCAGGGGGCAGCTCCAGATCGAGGACGTCCTTGTGGCCGAAGCCGCGCGTATTGTCGGTGATGACGATTCGGCGCGGCACCAGCTGGTATACTTCAGCGGCTTCGTAGGCGCGCTTGACGATCGGATAATCCGCTACGCGTTGCAAGGACGCGTAACGGCTTTCCAGCAAGGCGCGGGCGCGCTGCCGTTCGGCGCTGTCGGCGACACGATGGGCCGTTCCGGAAATTTGTACGCCGCAGATGTCGTGGAAGTCGCGATAGTCCGGAGCAACGGTTGCGCCGACCTGGGCACTGCCGGCGAGTGCCAGCGTATGACGCGCTTGTGGGTCGGAAACCCACAGCAAGGAAAATCCGTCGCGCGCGTAGAATAAATTTGCTGCATGCGCACCGTCCGGTCCGCATGTCGCCAACGACATGACGTGGTGAGCATCCAGAAAAGCGGCAATGCGGCCGGCGACTTCGCCGCTCTTATTCGCCTCCATCTTCAGTCCTGCGCGGCCGGCAGGTCGTCATCCTGCGACCATGAAGGCGTCGGCTCGGGGTATTTTCGCATTAGACGACGGACGAGATTGACGTGTTCGGCTTCCTCCTCGACGAGTTCCGCCGCCATCGCCCTGACTTCCGCGTCCTGGGCGGTTTCCACGATCGACGTGAAAAACGCCAGCGCACGCTGCTCGCCGGCGAGGCACATTTGCAAGGCATGCCACGGCGTCATCAGGTAGTGTGCGTCATTCAAGTCCGCCTGCTCGGGACTCTCCGCCGTGCGCCACACCGCGTTCAACGCATCGGCCCGCCCGCGCAGGTCGATGTCGCCGGCGAGCCGGCGAATTTCCTCGGCGTGGATCTGTTCGGCATTGGCGAGATCGAGGAAGACTTTCGTCAGGTCGGGGTTGTTGTGCGCTTCCATCTGGTCGGCCAGCAGCGCATAGCGGTCGATCGCATCGACTTCGATGCGGTGCGCGATCGCCAGGAGGTCGGCGATTTCGAGGCTGGCAGGCACCGACCATGCCGTGCTCATAAGGCAAAATCCTCCTCCAACTTCGCGAGCTCCACGGTTTTGGCGCCAATCTTGCTCTCGTAAGGCCGGCGGTCGCCGCGATAGAGAATGCCGATGTTCATCCCGTCGTCCGTCATGATGCGGCGGGCCGCTCTTGCCGGATCGCTGGTGGCTGCGACCGGCGCCGGATGGACCTTAGTCTTCCACTCCCGCTGATCCGGCCGAAACGTGACGCACGGGCTCAATATTTCGACGAAGGAAAACCCCGGATGGCGAACGGCCTCGACCAGGATATCCGCGGTCTCGTTAGGCTCGCCCGAGAACGCGCGGGCGACGAAATTGGCGCCCGATGCGAGCGCAATCACCAGCGGGTGAAACGGCCGCAAACCGGTGCCGCCGGGCGACAGCGCGGTGTCGAAATCCGGCTCCGTTGTGGGCGACGGCTGGCCCTTGGTCATGCCGTAGACGCGGTTGTCCATCACCACGTAAGTCATGTCGATGTTGCGCCGGCAGGCTTGAATGAAATGATTGCCGCCGATCGAATAACCATCGCCATCGCCGCTGGCGACGACGACCGTGAGATCGGGCCGCGCCACCTTGAGCCCAGTCGCCAACGCCAGCGAACGGCCGTGAATGCCGTGGAAGCCATAGCAGGTCATGTAAGCCGGGATGCGCGACGAGCAGCCGATGCCGGAGACGACCACGGTGTTTTCCGGTCGCAGGCCGAGCTTGGCAAACGCCCGCGTGAAAGACATCAGAACGTGGTAATCGCCGCAGCCCGGACACCAGATCGGCATGACGTCGCTCTTATAGTCGCCCGGCTTGCAGGTCACGTGTGTTTCGATAGCCGTCATCAGTGCATCCATTGCATTGCTGCCCGCACGATCTCGCTCGGCCGGATCGGCAGCGGTCCGGGCCGGTGCACGGCGCGGACCGCGCCGGGCAGACCGTAGTGGGCGCGCAGGAAACGATAGAACTGGCCGCCATGCGACTGCTCCACGACGAGAATGTGTTTGACGCCATCGAGCGCCGCGTTGAAAAGCTCGGGTTGAACAGGCGACAGCAACCGCGGGGCGATCAGGCGGACCGCCAGACCCCGGTCGCGCAGTTGAGCGACGGCTTCGCGCGCCGCGCCGGTCAACGAGCCCCAGGTGACTATCGCGAGCTCGCCGTCGCCTTCGCGCGTCAGCCAATCGCTGCCGTAGTCGAATCGCTCCAGCTTGCTGCGACGCTTGTCGAGCTGCACGCGATGATCGTTGTCGCTGCTGGTCGGCGTGCCGCGTTCGTTATGGGTCAGTCCGTCGGCGGTATATTGTCCGCCATTCATGCCCGGGATCGCCATCGGCGATACGCCGCTCGCGGTCAGCTCATAGCGCTTGTAGGAGCCGTTCTGCTGCGACGCCGTCGCGCGCCGTCCGACAAACGAAGCCTCCGCGGGACGATCAATCGCTGCCACCGACTGCCCGATGAATTGATCGGACAGCACCAATGCGGGCGCCTGCAGCGCTTCCGCCAAGTGGATCGCCCATTGGGTCGTGAACAGGCAATCGGGAATCGATTGCGGCGCCACCACGATATGCGGTGCGTCGCCATGCATGCCATAGACGGCGACATTGAGATCGGCCTGCTCGGATTTTGTTGGGATGCCGGTCGAGGGACCGGCGCGCATCACGTCGATGACGACGATCGGGATTTCGGCGGCGGTCGCGAGGCCGAGCGCCTCGGTCATCAGCGACAGGCCCGGCCCCGATGTCGCGGTCAGTGCGGGAACGCCACCGTAGGACGCGCCGATGATCATGTTGATCGCGGCCAATTCGTCTTCGGCCTGGAACAGCGCGCCGCCTACCTTGGCAAGGCCGGGTGCCAGCCATTCGAGAATGTCCGAGGCCGGCGTGATCGGGTACGCCGCGGCGAAGCGAATGCCGCCCCGGATCGCGCCGAGTCCGGTCATCTCGTTGCCGGAAGCCAGCCATCGTCGCGCATTGCGCGGCTTCGGCGTCGCCAGGTTCAGACCGAGATCGAGACGAGTCGCGGCCTCTATGCCGGCCCGTAGGCCGGCATTGCTGGCATCGATCGCTTGGCGACCCTTATCAGCCAATTGTTTTTCGACGACGCTCGTCAGGACATCTTCGCTCAACCGGAGCAGGCCGGCAGCAAGGCCCACGGCGATCATGTTCGGCCGGCCTTCGGGAATGGCCTTGGCCATTTCCTTGATCGGCACTTCGGCCATACGGGGGGCAGCGCGCGCCACGATTGCCGGCAAGTCGCCGCCGCGCGGATCGCTGATGACGAGACTCTGCGGACCGACATCGATTTCCGCTCCGAAACGATTGGCGTTTAGCCAATCGATGCCGATCAGCAGATCGAATCTGTCGGCGAGGCATTCGACCGGCTCGGTTGCCAGGCGGATCAGAGCGGCCGCCTCGCCGCCGCGAATTTGCGGGCCGACGGTGCGGCTCAACAGGCCGTGCCAACCGGCGCGTGTCGCCGCCTCCAGGAGCAGGTTGCCGGCCGTAAGGGCCCCCGCGCCGCCGCTGCCGACAATCGCCAGCGAAATGCTTTCTGCTTCCGCCATGTTCGGTCTGGTCCACGCAGTAAATTGCAGCGTCACCATAAGACGGCCGCGGCAGGCAACGCTTGACCTAAATCAATTGGTTTTGAGGCGTTTTCCGTTATCCAAATCCAATCGAGTTTGCGCTACGTCAAAGCGGATCGCTCGATCGTGCCGTAACAATAATCACAACCGGCATCCGGAGACGCTCATGGGGAATGCAGCCATCCGATGGATGATGACGCAGCAGGACGCACCACTCGTCCCTGCGGAATTCAATCCGTCGCCACAAGCGGACGAAGTCGTTGTCGAGATCGCCGGTTGCGGCGTGTGTCATACCGACCTCGGCTACTATTACGACGGCGTGCGCACCAAACATGAGCTGCCGCTGACGCTCGGCCATGAGATCAGCGGCCGCGTCATTGCCGCCGGATCGGACGCGAGCGCGTGGTCGGGGCGTGCCGTTATCGTTCCGGCCGTGATTCCATGCGGCATCTGCGACGCTTGCCGCCGCGGCAAAGCCACCATCTGTCCAAACCAAAAAATGCCCGGCAACGACATTCATGGCGGATTCGCCACCCATATTGTCGTGCCGGCGACGGGCTTGTGCGCAGTCGATGAGAGCCGGTTGGAGGCCATCGGCATGGAGCTCGCCGATGTCTCCGTCATCGCCGACGCGGTGACGACGCCGTACCAGGCCGTTATGCAGGCTGGCGTCGGGCGCGGCGACCTCGTCGTCATCAATGGCGTCGGCGGCGTCGGCGGCTATGCCGCCCAGATTGCCAACGCGCTCGGCGGCACGGTCGTCGCCGTGGACGTCAATCAGGACAAGCTGGATGCGATTTCCAGACAGGGCGCGGCGCTCGCCTTGAATGCGCGCCAGCTGTCGTCGCGCGAACTCAAGGCGGCGATTTCGGACTTTGCCAAGAAGAACGCGCTGCGCCAGACCGAATGGATCATCTTCGAGTGCTCCGGGACGCGCAGCGGCCAGGAAACGGCGTTCAGCCTGATCAACCACGGCGCCACGTTATGCGTGGTCGGCTTCACCATGGAAAAGGTCGAAGTCCGTCTTTCCAATCTCATGGCTTATCACGCGCGTGCTCTCGGCAATTGGGGATGCCCGCCCGACCTGTACCCGGCAGCGCTGGAACTGGTTCTGAGCGGGCGCGTGAAAGTCGCGCCATTTGTCGAAAAACATCCGCTCGACGAGATCAATCGGGTCTTTGCAGCCGTCCACCACGGCGAACTCAAGCGCCGCGCGATCCTTATTCCATCCCATGCGGGAGCAATACCATGACCGCCGAAGCCGTACGCTCCGCCGTCGACTCACAGGACGAGATGAAAGACCACGCGCTCGTTCCGGAGCATATGCGCAGAACGATCGGCAAGGGCGTGCTTTACGAAAAGCGGCCGGTCAAGGATGCCGCCGGCAAACCGGTGGCCGGCCTGTTCAACGCCTGGATCACGCTCGACAACCCGACGCAGTTCAACTCCTACACGACCGACATGGTCAAAGGCGTCATCCTCGCCTTTCGCGAGGCAAGTGCCGCGCGCGACGTCGTGGCGGTGGTTTTCACCGGATCCGGCGACAAGGCGTTCTGCACCGGCGGCAACACCAAGGAATACGCCGAGTACTACGCCGGCAATCCGCAGGAATATCGCGGCTACATGCGGCTGTTCAACGACATGGTGTCGACGATTCTCGCCTGCGACAAGCCGGTGATCTGCCGCGTCAACGGCATGCGCATCGGCGGCGGCCAGGAGATCGGCATGGCCTGCGATTTCTCCGTCGCCCAGGACTTGGCGCGGTTCGGCCAGGCCGGGCCCAAACACGGCTCGGCGCCGATCGGCGGGGCGACCGATTTCCTGCCGGTGGCCATCGGCACCGAGCGCGCCATGGTGGCCTGCGTGCTGTGCGAACCGTTCTCGGCGCACGAAGCCTACTTCATGGGCATGATTATGGACCTTGTTCCGGCGCTCAAGGTCGACGGCCAGTTCATGGTCAATCCGCTGGTGGAAACCAGCCAAATCACCGACGAGTACGGCCGCCTGGTGTTCGGCCGGCCGAAGACCGGTGAAGCGCTGCGTCACGGCCAGGATCTGATCAAACGTGGCAAAATCGATCTCGGCCTGCTCGATGAAAAGGTCGAATCGCTGTGCACCAAGCTGCTCTATACGTTTCCCGATTGCACGACCAAAACGATCGAGGAATTGCGCAAGCCGAAGCTCGAAGCCTGGAATCGCAATAAGGAGGATTCGCGCGCGTGGCTTGCGCTCAACATGATGACCGAAGCGCGCGCCGGATTCCGCGCTTTCAATGAGGGAACCCGCGAAACCGGCCGTGAGGTCGACTTCATCGCGCTCCGCCGCGCCTTGGCGGCCAACACGCGCTGGAGCGATGAACTCACTGAAAGCGTCATGCCGCGCGCACGGGCCCTGTCATGACCGCCCCGGTCAAAGTTTGGTTCGAGGCCGACGGGCGCCTGCTGCGGCTGTCGCTCAATCGCCCAAAGGCCAACCTGATTGACGCCGAGATGATAGCGGCGCTCGACCGCGCGTTTGCCGAGCATCTGGGCAATCGCGGCATCAGCGCGGTGCTGCTCGACGCCCAGGGACCTCATTTCAGTTTCGGCGCCAGCGTCGAGGAACACAGGCCCGGGCAATGTGCCGCAATGCTGCGCAGCATCCGCGGACTCATACTGCGCATGGTGGAATCGCCGGTGCCGATTCTGGTGGCCGCGCACGGCCAGTGCCTGGGCGGCGGGCTCGAAGTCGCGCTTTCCGGTCACCTGCTGTTTGTCGCCCCTGATGCGAGCCTCGGTCAGCCGGAGATGAAGCTCGGCGTGTTTGCCCCAGCGGCATCCTGTCTGCTGCCGGAGCTGATTGGTCCGCAGCGCGCCCTTGATCTGTTGGCGTCCGGTCGGAGCATCAGTGGCAACGAGGCAGCCGTAATCGGCATCGCGTTGCAGGCCGCGGCCGATCCGGCACGGGCGGCGCTGTCCTATTTCGACGAGCACCTCAAGCCGAAGAGCACGAGCTCGCTGCGGCATGCCGTGCGTGCGGCGCGCGTCGACTACGCGGCGCGGGTGCGCAGCAAGCTCCGCGAAGTCGAGCGGCTATACGTCGAGGAATTGATGCACACGCATGATGCGGTCGAAGGCATCGAGTCTTTCATCGCCAAGAGGGCGGCGCAATGGACGCATCGCTGAAAAGTACCGCCACCGCGCCGATAGTCGCCCGCGCCCAGGCGCTGTTCGAAGATTTGTCGTTCACGGCAGCCCGGGAATGGAAGGCGGCGCAGCCGGGCCGCAAGGTCATCGGCTACATGCCGTTGTATGTCCCGCGCGAAATCATCCATGCCGCCAACATGCTGCCGCTGGGAATCCTCGGCGGCGGCGACCAGCTCGAGGTCATCCACGGCGACGCCTACTATCAGAGCTATATCTGCCGCATTCCGCGCTCGACCGTCGAGCTCGGGCTGTCCGGGCGGCTCGATTTCGTCGACGGCATGCTGTTTCCTTCGATCTGCGACGTCATCCGAAATCTGTCAGGCATGTGGAAAATGATGTTTCCGCATGTTTACGTCCGCTATTTCGACGTCCCGCAAAACTACCGGGACGAGATCGGCGGCACCTACTACGTCAACGAGCTTGCCGAGCTGCGCCACGATCTGGCCGAGCTGCGCGGCCAACCGATCACCGATGACGAATTGCGCCGCTCGATCGCGCTCTACAACGAAAATCGCCGGCTGGTGAACGAGCTTTACGCCTTCCGCGCCGAGCGGCCGTGGCTCGCTCCGGCCGCCGAGGTTTATCTGGTGCTGCGCGCGGGGCTGGTGCTGCCGGTCGAGGAGCACTCGACGATGTTGCGCGGCTATCTCGACGCTGCGAAAGCCGAAGACCGGCCGCGCCGCGACAATTGCCGGATCGTGCTGACCGGCGCGTTCTGCGAGCAGCCGCCGCTCAATCTGATCAAGTCGCTGGAGCTCGCGGGCTGTTACGTGGTCGACGACGATCTGCTTCTGGTCACGCGCTGGCTCACCGGCGACGTCGCCACCGACGGCGAGCCGTTACGCAATCTGGCGACGGCTTTTCTGCATCAGTCGCAGTCCACCGCCGCCAAGTACGAGCCCAACGAGAAAGAGAAGGGCCAGCATCTGGTTCGCGCCGTGGCACGATCTGCCGCCGAGGGCGTGATCTTCGCGGCGCCGAGCTTCTGCGATCCCGCCTTGCTCGATCGGCCGATGCTGCAGCATGTGCTTAAAGATGCCGGCATCCCGTTTATCGCGTTCAAATACGCGGAAAATTCCGGTCAGATGCAGCCCATTCGCGAGCAGGCCGGCACGTTTGCTGATTCGATCAAGCTGTGGAGCGGAGCATGACTGCGATCATCGTTACGCCGAAACCTGCCGCGGCCAAAGAGGTGGCCAAGGACGCCTCGATGGTCAAGCAGAAGGAGATGATGGCGGGTCATTACGACCGGCTGACCAATGCGCCGCAGTCGGGCGAAAAGGTGGCCGCCACCTTCGTTCCGGGAAATCTCAACGAGCTCATCATGTGCTTCGGCCTGGTGAACAACCTGCCGGAGGTCAACGCCATCCAGAACGGCTTGCGGCGGACCAGCGGCGCCTACGTGCTCGAAGCGGAGAAGATCGGTCATTCGGAGGACGTCTGTACCTACGTGAAGTCCGACATCGGAATGATGGCGAAAGGCAACGTGGCGCCGAACGGCAAGAAATTTCCCAATCCCGACGTGCTGCTGTTGTCCTACACCGGCTGCTTCACCTTCATGAAATGGTTCGAGCTGTTACGCGAGCAATACAAATGCGAAACCATCATGTTGCACACGCCCTATATGGGCGACGGCAAGATCACGCCGAACATGGTCGAATACATGGTCAAGCAGTTGCGCGAAGAGGTCATTCCCAAGCTGGAGCGCGTGTCCGGCGTCAAGTTCGACATCGACCGGCTGCGCGAAAACCTGAAGAAGTCGGTCAAGGCGGAAGAGGATCTGGTCTGGGTGCTGCAGAGCGCCAAGCACAAGCCGTCGCCGATCGACGCATATTTCGGCGGCATCTACTACATCGGCCCGATCTTCGGCGCTTTTCGCGGCACCGATGACGCCATCGAGTACTACAAGTTCCTGCGTGAAGAGGTCGCCGACCGCCTGGCGCACGGCCAGGGCCCGGTGACGCCGGACGGCGACATGGCGGGAGAGAAATACCGCCTCGTCGTCGAGGGACCGCCGAACTACACGAACTTCCGCCAGTTCTGGAAGATGTTTTACGATGAAGGCGCCGTGGTTGTCGCCTCGAGCTACACCAAAGTCGGCGGCGTGTACGACTTCGGATTCCGTCACAACCCCGACAAGCCGCTGGAGACGCTCGCCGAGTATTGCCTCGGCGTCTACACCAACCGCAGCCTGCCGATGCGCATCGACATGCTGTCCGGCTATGTCAACGATTACGAGGCCGACGGCTTGCTGATCAATTCGATCAAGAGCTGCAACAGCTTCTCGGCCGGCCAGCTCCTGATCATGCGCGAGGTGGAGAAGCGGACCGGCAAGCCGGCGGCCTTCGTCGAATCCGATCTCGTCGACCCGCGCTATTTTTCCGCGGCCAACATCAAAAACCGGCTGGAAAGCTATTTCCAGATGATCGAGCAGAAGCGCGCCGGTGCGCAGGCTGCCGCGTGAGGAGACACCGATGAGGACCTTTGTCGGCATCGATCTCGGTTCGACCACCACCAAGGCGGTCCTGCTCGACGAGAACAGCGAGGTGATCGGCCGCGGCATCACCAACTCGCGCTCGAATTACAGCACGGCGGCCCGCGTCGCCGAGCAGGAGGCGAGAATCGATGGCCGGTTCACGCTGTTCCGGCGCGCGCTGAAGGACACCGGCGCATTGCAATTGCGCCTCGATGAGTTTCTCGGCGCGTTGGAGCGGGCGTTTCGGCTGGTGCAATTTCTCGAGCAGCTCGCCGATCTCGAGCAAACCTGTCTCAGTCATATTTCCGGCGAGCGCTTCGCCAAGTCCGAAGCTGCGGTCAAAGAAGCGCTCGCCGAATTGTTTGGACGATTGCGTGCCGAGGCGCCGGCGCTGTATGTACCGGGCGCCAAGCGCAAGTCGGACTTCTTCCGCGACATCGCCGGCTCGCGCTATCACGCACATGCCGAGGACATTGCCCGCGGCTCGGCCGCGCCCTACGACCTGCTGATCAATCTTTACGACAAATCGATCATCGATGTCGAAAACCGCCCGCCCGAGGGAAACCTCAGCGACAAATTTCACCATGCGCTGTCGCGGATCATCGAGGCCGAAACCGAATGGCGGTCATGCGCGGAAGCGGTCGTCGCCACCGTCGAAAAAGCGCTCGGCGTCGAGTTGGAAGGCACCTATCTGGTCGGTACCGGATATGGTCGCGTCACGCTGCCGTTCTCCAAAGAGCATATCCGGTCCGAGATCCTGTGCCACGGCCTGGGCGCGCACATGATGTATCCGAACACGCGCACCGTGCTCGACATCGGCGGCCAGGACACCAAGGGCATCCAGGTCGATGCCAGCGGCATCGTCGAGAACTTTCAGATGAACGACCGCTGTGCGGCCGGCTGCGGCCGCTATCTCGGCTACATCGCCGATGAGATGAACATGGGCCTGCACGAGCTCGGCCCGATCGCCATGAAATCCGAGCGGCCCGCCCGCATCAACTCGACCTGCACCGTGTTTGCCGGCGCCGAGCTGCGCGACCGCTTGTCGCTCGGCGAAAAGCGCGAGGACATTCTCGCCGGCCTGCACCGCGCCATCATCCTGCGCGCAATTTCGATCATTTCGCGGTCCGGCGGCGTCACCAACGAGTTCACCTTCACCGGTGGCGTGGCCAAGAACGAGGCCGCAGTGCGCGAATTGCGCAAGCTGATCAAGGACAATTACGGCGACGTCACCATCAACATCAATCCGGAGTCGATCTACACCGGCGCGCTCGGCGCTGCGGAGTTCGCCCGGCGCGCCTATCACGGGCAGAAAGAGAGTCACGAGCCATGACCATTGCCGCCGGAATCGACGTCGGCACCGGTGCCGTCAAGGCCGCCGTCTTCAAGGTGGACGGCGGCAAAGCAACTTGGCTTGCGCGCGCCACCATTCGCATCCGCCAGCGCGATCCCATCGAACTGGCGCGCGTCGCCTTCGACCAGGTGCTGGAGGACGCGGGTGTAGCCGAGAACGACGTCGACTATGTCGCCTCTACCGGCGAGGGCGAGAGCATTCCGTTCCACACCGGGCACTTTTATTCGATGACCACCCACGCTCGGGGCGCGATCTATCTCGAACCCGGTGCGCGCGCGGCGCTCGACGTCGGCGCGTTGCATGGCCGCGCCATCAGCATCGACGAGCGCGGCAAAGTGCTCAGCTACAAAATGACCAGCCAGTGCGCCTCGGGATCCGGGCAGTTTCTGGAGAACATCGCCCGCTACCTTGGCATCGCCCACGAGGAGATCGGCGCGCTATCACGCCAAGCCGACAAGCCCGAGGTGGTCTCGAGCATCTGCGCCGTGCTCGCCGAAACCGATGTGATCAACATGGTCTCGCGCGGCATCACCGCGCCCAATATCGTCAAGGGCATCCACCTGTCGATGGCGGCGCGGCTTTCCAAGCTGCTCAAGTCGATCGGCGCAACCAGCGGCGTCGTGATGATGACCGGAGGCCTTGCGCTCGATCCCGGTCTGGTCGCCGCGCTCGAGGAAGACGTAGGCAACATCAAAGACATGAAGTGCGTGATCCGCAGCCATCCCGACTCGATCTACGCGGGCGCCATCGGAGCCGCGCTGTGGGGCGCCTATCGTTTCGAAAAATTGGCCGCCATGAACGCCGCAAAAGCGGCTTGAGCAGTCAGGAGGACCACAAATGGCGCTGATGATCAACGAGGCCTGCACCGCTTGCGATGCCTGCGAGCCGGTCTGCCCGAACAAGGCGATTACCGCGGGAAATCCGATCTATGTCATCGATCCGATGAAATGCACCGAGTGCGTCGGGGCCGAGGACGAGCCGCAATGCAAGCTGGTGTGCCCGGCCAATTGCATCTTCGCGAATCCGGATTGGACCGAGAGTAAGGACGACCTGTTGGCAAAATATCAACAACTGCACGGATGACGCCATGATCGAGTTCAGCAATCGTATCTGTCGAACGCTTCATGAGGAGCATCTGGCCAACATCGCGCTGCTCGGCCGCGTGGCGCGCTTGAGCGCCGCGCACCGCGACGATCCGCCCAGCGTCGCCGAGCCGGCGGTGCGCCAGCTCCTTTCCGAGCTGGCTACGGAGCTCGCCGCCGAAGTCGCGCGCCATTTCGATTTCGAGGAGCAAGGCTTGTTCGTGTATCTCGACGGTGTCGGCGAAAGCGCCATTGGGGCCCATCTCACCGAGGAGCATGCCGTGCTGCGGCCGGTGCTGTCGGATCTCGCGGCAGCGGCGCGTCAGGCGCTGGCGGCGGGATTCGATGCGGTAACCTGGCCGCAATTTCGCCGTTTGGCGCGCGAGGCCTGCGAGCGTCTGCCGGCGCACATCCAGAAGGAAGAAATGGCGCTGCTGCCGCTGGTCGAAGACACCATGGATGCGGAAACCGAAGCGCGTCTTTCGCAGGAGTACATGGAAGCAGTGAGCTAGCCATGACCATCGCCGTTGCCAGCCGCCACGAGGGCATTCGTGCCCTCGATGCCGCCGACCTCGAAGCCGTCGTAGCGATCGATCGCGCTCATGCCGGCCACGCGCGGCGACGTTTCTTCGAGAAGCATTTTGCCGCGGCGGCCGCGCATCCCGACGATTTCGTGCAGATCGGCGCCATCCAGGATGGATCGTTGCGCGGCTTTGTGTTCGCTCGCCTGTTGCGCGGCGAATTCGGCCGTGACGACCTGGTGGCGGTGATCGATGCATTAGGCGTTGAGCCGGACAGGGAAGCGCGCGGCCTTGGTCGTGCCCTGATGGATCGGTTGGTCGAGATGGCGAGGCAGAAAGGCGTGCGGTCGCTCCATTCGCAGGCGGATTGGACCGACCACCGCTTGTTGCGTTTCTTCGACGTCTGCGGCTTCCACATGGCGCCTCGCATCGTTCTCGATCGCGCCGTCGCCGATCCATTGATCGAAGCCGTGGAGGAACCGTCATGAGGGCAGGCAAGGCCGCGCCGCATCCACCGTCGATGACCGTACCGACGCGGGTCGGCGATCCCGCCGAAATCGATTATGCCAAGGCGACGCCCGATTTCGGTCCGCTGGCACGCGACAGGATTCCGGTGCGCGCCATGAAAGAAAGCGATTTGCCGGCAATTGTCGCAATCGACCGCCGAATCACCGGCCGCGAGCGTTTAGCCTATTTCAAGGCTAAACTCGCTGAGACACTTTTTGAATCGGACATCCGTTTATCGCTGGTGGCGGAGCGCGACGGCCGGCCTGTCGGCTTCATCATGGCGCGCGTGGATTTTGGCGAATTCGGCCGTTTCGAGCCGACCGCGGTGATGGACACGATCGGCGTCGATCCGGACTATCGTCAGCAAGGCGTCGGCCGGGCTCTGCTGTCCCAGCTGCTCGTCAACCTCAATACCCTGAGGATCGAGCGCGTGCGCACCGAAGTTGACTGGCGCGGGCGTGAATTACTGGCGTTTCTCGATCAAAGCGGATTTGTGCCCGCGCAGGAGCTTTGCTTCAACCGCATCATCGCTTGAGGAAATCGTAGCCGCGATGCGCGAGCCCGTTCTGCAGTCGGCCGCGGTAATGCTGTCTCAGCTCTCTTTCCGGGAGGTCCAAGGCAGGACATCCAGGACCATGAGCGTTGGCGCGTTCGGGCAATAATCCTTCCAGGCCGGGATCGCGGAATCGCGCACCAGATCACGCATACAGCGTCTGTGGTGCTCACACATTATGCAAACGCGCTGGAGGTCTTGGAACACGCGGCCATAGGTCCGAGCGACTTCCGTTCGGTCGAGGTTAAGGGCCGCCATTCGACGCGGCAAAAGGTCTGCCGCATGCGGGCCCTGGCTCGCAAGGGCGCGGAACTCGGACGCGGACATGCGGAAGTCTGCCGCAATGCGTTCGACCTCCTCTCCGCAGCCTGCCAGCTCCATTAGCGGACGCGGATTCGCCCACTGCCGGCACCGGTCCCAAAAAGCCGCAACTGAGGCTCGGACTTTCATCCACCAAGCAAGGGCTGACATAAGAGCCTCCTCTTGCTGCAGGTCCAAGGCAAACAAGTCCAAGGCAAACAAGTCCAAGCCAAAAGCTTAGATCGGCCGACGGGTATTGACTTAGGTCAAGGCCGGTCCGCCGGCGCGCGCTCCCTGTTCTGCCCGGCCCATTGTAAAACGCGATCGCGCAGGGACTGACATTTTTCCTCGATTGCTACGTTAAACAGGGTATCCTTTCTATCCGCCCATTGAGAATCAATCGCTGACCAGTCGTCGCCGCTTAAGGCGTTGACAGCCGCGGGAAATAACACGCGCTCCTCGAGTCGCATATGCGAGCGTTCCTGCCCGATGAAATCGCGCATCACAATGGCAAACGCCTGGCGTGAAATCTCCTGATCGAGCAGAATATGACGCACTGCCTGCGCCACACGCTCCAAACGTTCGGCTTCGTGTCGGTGCTCGGCCTTGACGTCGCCGATCCGTTCGGCGGCGATAGGGTCGCGGGCTTTCAGCTTTTCGAAGATCATGTCCTCTTTGGGATGGTGGCAGCAATCGGGATAATCCTGAAAATAGGCAATGGCTGCTTGTATAACTTCGTAATCGGGCCGCTCCTGACGATCGAAAACGGCCAGCTCTTCCGCCAAGACGGTAAGCAGCTTGTCGATGTCCCGATGCTCTTCCCGCAACAGATCGATGATTGTCGCCATTGACGATGCCCGCCATTTGGACGTGATCGCTCCTCCCGATCGCCAGCCGCCTGATCTGACGCTGTTCGGAAGCCTTTGGGCTAATATGTGAAAAAAAGGGTACGGTTCCTTGACCCAGATCAAACGGCGAAGCGGCGGCAAGCCGGCAGGCGACGCGCACTGTCGCCGGACTGCCTCCTGATTTAAGTCAAAGACTTTGCCGCCGGCTTTCGCTCCGATTGCCTGAAAAACCATCGGGGCATGATGGTTCATGGGCGTCGACCGGGACTACAACGCGGCGGTTGATTTTATTGACCGCCATGTCGCCGAGGATCGCGGCAACAAGGCCGCGTTCGTCGATCCCGCGCGCGCGATCAGCTACGCGGAATTAAGCAACGCCGCAGCGCGGGTCGGCGCCGTACTGGCGCGGTTAGGCGTAGAGCGCGAGAACCGCATCGTTCTGATCCTGCACGACACGGTCGAGTTTCCGATCTTGTTTTGGGGCGCAATCCGCGCCGGAATCGTCCCGGTGCCCGTCAACACGATTCTGACGCCTGACCAGTATCATTTTTTGCTGGAAGACACCCGCGGCAAAATCGCTTTCGTCAGCCCATCGTTGGTCCCGAGCGTGCAGGCGGCCGCAGAAGGCGTATCCACGCTTAAGCACATCGTCGTGGTTGGCGACCGCGCAGATCGATTGCCGTGTTTCGACGATTTGCTTGCCGCGCAACGCGAAGCGGCGGCGCCGGCCAAGACGTGCGCCGACGAGGTTGCCTATTGGCTGTATTCCTCCGGCACGACCGGACCGCCGAAGGGCGTCATGCACGTTCATTCGAGCGCCAGTTTCATCTCGCAACTCACCGGCTGCGGACGCCTCGGATTTCGCGAGGACGATATCGTGTTTTCCGCCGCCAAATTATTCTTTGCCTACGGTATCGGCACGTCGATTTGCACGTTGGGGGCTGGCGCCACATCGATCCTGTTTCCCGACTGGCCGTCCCCCGAGGCGGTGTTCAACGTGCTGCACCGCTATCAGCCGAGCCTGCTGTTCGCAGTGCCGACGCTCTACGCGGCGATCCTCGCTAAATCCGAATGCACTGCGGAGGCCGGATCACAAAGGCTGCGGCTGTGTTTTTCGGCCGGCGAACCATTGCCGCCGCATCTCGGGCGCGCCTGGAAAGAGCGCTACGGACTGGACATTTGCAATGGCGTCGGTTCGACCGAGATGGGGCATCTGTTTCTCACCAATCTGCCGGACACCGTCGACTACGAGAGCTCCGGCGTGCCGATCCCGGGCTACGATGTGCGGCTGGTCGACGGCTCGGGACGCGAGGTGGAGGACGGCGACATCGGCGAGCTCATTGTGCGCGCTCCATCCTCGGCCATCGGCTATTGGAATCAGCGCGAGCGCAGCCGCCGCATCTTCGAAGGCGAGTGGACGCGCACCGGCGACAAATACGTCCGGCACGGTGGCGCGTATGCGTACTGCGGCCGCACCGATGACATGTTCAAAGTCAGCGGTATCTGGGTTTCGCCGTTCGAAGTCGAAGCTGCGTTGGCGAGCCATCCCGATGTGCTCGAAGCCGCGGTCGTTCCAGCCGAGGATGACAAGGGGCTCCTCAAGCCCAAGGCGTTTGTCGTGCTCAAGAACAGCGCCGGCGAGGGCGCCGGGCGCGCGCTCTACGACGGCCTCAAGGCCCATGTCAAGCGCAGCATCGGGCCTTGGAAATATCCCCGCTGGATCGAGTTCGTCAACGAGCTGCCGAAGACCGCGACCGGGAAAATACAACGTTTCAAGCTGCGCCAGGCGGCACGGCACAAACCACTCGCGAACGTTGGGCCGTCATGATGGACCTGTCGCATCTCGCATGGCCGTTTTTCGCTGATTGGCACCGGCGGTTTGCCGTCGGGCTCGCGCAATGGGCCGAGCAAAACATCCGCCACGAATACGATCACAACGACATTGATCAGGCCTGCCGCGATCTGGTCCGCGCGCTCGGCGACGCGGGATGGCTCAAGGCGGTCGTGCCGGCCGCTTGCGGCGGTTTGTCGCCAAACGTCGACGTCCGCGCCTTGTGCTTGGCACGGGAAATCCTCGCTTGGCATCACGGCCTCGCCGATTTTGCGCTCGCCATGCAGGGCTTGGGAACGGGATCACTGACGCTGTTCGGCAGCGATGCCTTGAAAGCCAAATACCTGCCGGCGGTCCGCGATGGGCGTCGCATCGCCGCCTTCGCGCTTTCGGAACCGGGCGCCGGCTCCGACGTGGGGGCGCTTGCCACGACGGCGCGAAGCGCCGGAGCGGACCAGGTGAGAATCGATGGCATCAAGACCTGGATCTCGAATGGCGGCATTGCCGATCATTACGTGGTTTTCGCGCGCAGCGGCGAAGGGCCCGGGACCAAAGGCCTTTCCGCCTTCGTGGTGGATGCGGATACGCCGGGATTGAGCGTTGCCGAGCGAATCGATGTCATCGCGCCGCATCCTCTCGCCACGCTTCGTTTTCAAGATTGCCGTGTTCCGCTGACGCAGAGGCTTGGTGGTCCGGGCGACGGCTTCAAGGTAGCGATGGCCACGCTCGACATTTTTCGCTCCAGCGTCGGTGCCGCGGCGCTCGGTATCGGGCGGCGCGCTTTGCACGAAGCCGTCGAGCGCGCGGCGACCCGCCGGATATTCGGCAGCGCCCTTGGCGAGATGCAGATGACTCAGGCGGCGCTGGCCGAGAGCGCCGCCGAACTCGACGCTTCCGCGCTTCTGGTCTATCGCGCCGCGTGGAGCAAAGATTCCGGTGCGGCACGCGTCACGCGCGAATCGTCGATCGCCAAAATGTTCGCAACCGAAGCCGGGCAGAAGGTCGTCGACCGCGCAGTGCAAATACACGGCGGCAACGGCGTTCGCGTCGGCAGCAAGGTCGAAGCGCTGTATCGCGAGATCCGGGCCTTGCGCATCTATGAGGGCGCCACCGAGGTACAAAAAGTAATCATCGCCCGCGAGCTTCTGAAAGCGCGCGCAACGGCGCGCCGCGACCTGCAGGTGGCGATATGATCAGGCTCGCCGTCGCTAATTCGATCGCGACGCTGACGTTGAGCCGGCCGCCGGTCAACGCCATCAGCGACGGCATGATCGCATTGTTCGATAAGCGGCTCGACGAAGTCGAGGCCCAAGCGGATTGCAACGTCGTGCATCTGCGATCCGACCAGAAGGTATTTTGCGCCGGTGCCGATCTGGCCGAGGTCCGGCAACGCTTCGATGCCGCTGACGGCTGTGAGCGTGCCTACGATTACGTTTCGCGGCTGCAACGCCTTTACGATCGCATCGAACGCCTGAGCCAGGTGACGCTTGCCGAGATCGGTGGCGCGGCGATGGGCGGCGGTCTCGAACTGGCGCTCGCCTGCGATCTTCGCATCGTTGCCAGCGACGCCAAGGTCGGCCTGCCCGAGGTGCGTCTGGGTCTCATACCGGCGGGCGGCGGCACGCAGCGATTGACCCGCCTGTGCGGCCGTGCCCTGGCCGCGCGGCTGATTTTTGGCGCTGAGACTCTCACCGGCACGGAGGCAACGCGTCTCGGGCTGGCGCAGTGGGAAGCCGCTCCGTCCGAGATTGCCGCGCGCGCCGAGGCGATCGCGCAGCGGATCGCAGCATTGCCGTTTGCTGCGCTGGCCGGCAGCAAAGCCTGCATCGGCTTTGCCGCGGAATCGGGTAATCGCGGATTCGCGGCCGAACGCGAAGGGACGCGGCGACTCTCCGCCGATCCCGATACTCGTCAACGCGTCGCTGCATTCCTGAACGGGCAGCTTCGATGAAAACCGACAAACAAGGAGGGGCCGCCATGAGGCTCGATAGCAAAACGGCACTGGTCACCGGTGGTGCATCGGGAATCGGTCGAGCGACTGTTCTATCCTTCGCGCGCCAAGGCGCCCGAGTCATCTGCGTCGACATCAATGAGGCAAAGGCCTTGGAGGTCGCGCGGCAAGGCAACGAGGCAGGTTCCGCGATCGACGTGCTCGTCGCCGATCTCGCCGATCCGAAATCGGTGCGACGTTGCGCAGCCGACGTGATCGCCCGCTACGGCCGGGTCGATATCCTGATCAATGCCGCCGGCTGGAACGACATACAGAACTTCCTCGACAATGCGCCGGACTACATGGATCGAGTCATCGCCATTAATCTCGGCGGGACGGTGCATTTAACGCAGGCGCTGCTGCCGCCGATGATCGAGGCGAAGCGCGGCAAGGTGATCAACGTCTCGAGCGATGCCGGCCGTGTCGGCAGCTCGGGCGAGACGGTGTATGCCGCCGCCAAGGGCGGGGTGATCGCCTTCACCAAATCGCTGGCGCGCGAGGTCGCGCGCTACGCGATCAACGTCAATTGCGTCTGCCCGGGCCCGACCGATACGCCGATGCTGGCGACCCGGCCGGAGAAGCTGCGCGACGCTTTCATCAAGGCCATCCCGTTCCACCGCTTTGCCAAGCCGGAGGAAATCGCGGATGCTATTTTATTTTTCGCCAGCTCGCGTTCCGACTACATCACCGGCCAGGTGCTCAGCGTCAGCGGCGGGCTGACGTTCGCCGGCTGAGCGCGTTCAACAAGGGAGATCGCGATGAACGATACAGCACAACGCTTTCGACCGGTGGGGCTTGATCTCACCGCGTTCAGAGCCCGGCACTTTCTATGGCAGGTGGCCGATAAAGTGGCCACCGTCACGCTCAATCGTCCGGAGCGGAAGAACCCGCTGACGCTCGAATCCTACGCCGAGCTGCGCGATGCGTTCCGCGATCTTGTCTATGCCGACTCGATCAAGGCGGTTGTGCTGGCCGGCGCCGGCGGCAATTTCTGCTCCGGCGGCGACGTCCATGAGATCATTGGGCCGCTGGTCGAGATGCAACGCAACGGCGATATGGCGGGGTTGCTGGCCTTCACCCGCATGACCGGCGATCTCGTCAAGGCCATGCGCGCGTGTCCGCAGCCGATCGTTGCGGCGATCGACGGCGTCTGCGCCGGCGCCGGCGCGATCCTGGCGATGGCGTCGGATCTGCGCTACGGCACCGCCCGCAGCAAGACCGCTTTTCTTTTCGTGCGCGTCGGACTCGCGGGCGCCGACATGGGCGCCTGCAACATATTGCCGCGCATTATCGGTGCGGGGCGGGCCGCCGAGTTGCTGTACAGCGGCCGCTCCATGGACGGCGCGGAGGCGGAGCGCTGGGGTTTTTTCAACAAGCTGTGCGAACCCGATTCGCTGCTCGCGGACGCGACGTCGCTGGCAAAATCGCTGGCCGACGGGCCGACCTTCGCCCATGCGATGACCAAGAAGTGCCTGCATCAGGAATGGAGCATGGGTATAGACGAGGCGATCGAGGCCGAGGCGCAGGCGCAAGCGATTTGCATGCAGACAAAGGATTACGAGCGCGCCTATTTGGCGTTTGTCGGCAAAGAGCGGCCGCGTTTTGCCGGCAATTAGGATTTGCAGGAAGCTGCCGAAGCGAGGGCCTCATTCCGCATCCGGCATTTGATCCTGATCAAATCGCCGCTGCCGAAAATCGATCACGATATCCGTAATCGCCATCAGGGCCGGCACTTTGCGGCGCACACGATAGGGCGTCGCACCGGCGGCGGGTTTGCTGAAAGGGGCTCGCTATGCTCTCCGCTCCGACCGCCGAAGATCTCGAGGTCGTCCGCCGCATCAATGTGTTTCGCGGTCTCAACCCCCTCATGTTCGAGCGTCTTGTCGCCACCGCCGGCATCCTCACGCTTGAGGAGCATCAGGTGGTATTCCGGCAGGCCGACGTCGCCACGGCGTTTTTTATCGTCATCGAAGGTTGGGTGAAACTCTATCGCATGACGATCGCCGGCGATGAGGCCGTCATTCAGGTTTTCACCAAAGGCGATAGTTTTGCCGAGGCGGCAGCGCTGACCGGAGATCCGTATGTCGGCACCGCCGAAGCCGTGAGCAATGCCCGTCTCGTCCGCATCCCCGCCGAGCATGTCGTAAAATGCATCCGCAGTATTCCGGAAATCGCGTTGGCGATGATCGCGTCGACCTCGCACCACATGAATCATCTGGTGCAGCAAGTCGAGCAGCTCAAGGCGCAGACCGGCGTGCAGCGCTTGGCGGAGTTTTTGGTCTGGCTCTGCCCGCGGGAACGCGATTCGTGCAACATCGCGCTGCCATATGATAAGTCTCTGATCGCTGGCCGGCTTGGTCTCAAGCCGGAATCATTGTCGCGGGCATTTGCGCGGCTCCGCTCGGTCGGCGTCAACGTCCATGCCTCGCATGTGGTGGTGCGCGACCCGCACAAGCTCAACCAGTTGGCTAGCGACGACCGCGAGTCGATGCGCCGCACCTTAGGCAACGGCAAGGTCGGCGTTCATTCGCTGCCGGCCGCGCGTCTTTAGTGCTTCAGGCGGCTTCCGCCATTCCAGCACCGCAGAGCGAATGCCGCGCCGGCCGATCTCGCCGATTTGGCCCAGCCCAGCGCATGGCGGGCGTGTTCGCTCAATCGGCCCAGCACCCAGGCCGGGTCCGATACGAGCCGCACCCGGACGGATGAAGCTTCGCTGAAGCGTCGGCGAAGAATGCGATCGGCCTGATCACGGAGCAACGTTGCAAACGGGCAGGAGGGGACCGTCGTGGTGATGTCGACTTCAATGCCGGCCTCGGTCCACTCCGCCCGATACACCAGGCCAACGTCGACAATTCCGATACCGAGCTCGGGGTCCTCAATTTCGTTGAGAACACCCAAGATATCGTCGTTCATTGCCGTTATCGATGACGACGGCTGCATCGCGTGTGAGCTTTCCATCAGGCGCTGGCGCCGCTCATTGCCGGTGCCGCCGTTCCACATCCTTGATTTAAGTCAAGCATCTCTCGCTCAGCCGGAGCCTAATGAAAACCGAGACAGCGTCCGTCAGGAGACAAATGGACGAAAGCGCAATGTCGAGCCAAGTTCTGCTTCCCGACGATTGGGCGCCGCCAATTGGATACGCCAACGGCATCGAAACCACCCCCGGCAAAATCGTGTTTGTCGCCGGTCAGGTCGGTTGGAACGCCAAACAGGAGTTCACCTCGGAGCAGCTTGCGCCGCAATTCGATCAGGCTTTGCAGAACGTTCTGGCAGTGCTTGGCAAAGCCGGCGCCGGGCCGGCGCATATCTGCCGCATGACGGCCTATTGCACCGACAAGCGGGCCTATTTGGCTGCGCGGCCGGAGCTGGGCCGGATCTGGAGGCGATTGATGGGCCGCCATTATCCGGCCATGACACTGGTTTTTGTCGCTGACCTCCTCGACCATCCCGGAAAAATCGAGCTGGAAGCCACGGCCGTGATCCCCGCGGCGGTCTAGCGGTTGGCTTTATCCAGCGCCGGCATTTGATCTCGGTCAATGCCGCCGGCCCGCTTTTTGGCGATCAAGCCTTAAAGCGATAGGAGGACCACATGCAGGCGCCCAGCATTGTCCGTGGTTTATTCACCAAGCTGACCAGCGCGTGGGCATTCCTGCGGCGAGAGCCGGAGTTCGTCTGCGCCGATTGCTCACAATGGGCACGCTGCGGGCTTGCCTCGAGCGACCACTGCGTCATCAGAGCTGCGGAGCTCGCTCGCGGCGATTGGAAAATGCGGCGGCGCGCCAAAGCGCTGCGCTTTGTGATGGGTTGGCCGATGCCATCGATCGACTAGCAATCCGGCCGCTTTGACTTCGGTCAAGTTGAATTTCTTGACCGGGATTAGGCTGTTTTCGCTGATCGAGGCAAAGGCGTTCGGTTGATACGCGCATCAAGCAGCCGGTTCGCCGGGTCTGGGAGGACGCTATGGCCAAGCAAGACAACGGCGCCGGGCTGATATCGAACGGCGGTGGCGGGACGCACTTGCGTTCCAACGTGGCGCCGCAGCTTGCCTATCACGATCTGCGCCAGTGGATTGCCGAAGCGCAGAAGCTCGGCGAGGTCAGGCAAGTCAACGGCCTGTCGTGGCAGCGCGACATCGGCATGGTCTCGGAGATTGCGCTGCATGACGACGATGCGCCATGTTTCCTGTTCGATGAAGTGCCGGGCACGGTCAAAGGCAGCCGCGTGCTGGTCAATTTTTTCGGCGGCAAACGCAAGAACATGACGCTCGGCCTGCCTGTCGACCTGTCCAAGCTCGAGTTGAGCGAACGCTTCCGCAGGCATTATGCCGGCGATATGAAGCGCGTGGCGCCGAAGTTCGTTGACGATGGTCCGGTCATGCAGAACGTCATGACCGGCAACGCCATCGATGCCACCCAATTCCCGGCGCCGCAATGGCACGAGCGCGACGGCGGCCGCTACATCGGCACCGGCAGTTACAACATCACCCGCGATCCGGACGAAGGCTGGGTGAACTGCGGCACCTATCGGGTGATGATCCACGACAAAAAGTCGCTCGGCTTTTACATTTCGCCCGGCAAGCATGGCCGCCAAATGCGCGACAAATATCAGGCGCGCGGCGAGCCGATGCCGGTGGCGATCGTTTGCGGCGGCGATCCGTTCAGTTTTCTCATGGGTTGCAGCGAAGTGCCGTACGGCGTGAGCGAGCTCGACCTTATCGGCGGCATGCGCGGCACGCCGGTCGAGGTCATCAAGGGGCCGGTGACCGGATTGCCGTTACCGGCGAATGCCGAGATCGTCATCGAAGGCTTTGTCGAGCCCGGCAACGAGCGCGTCGAGGGCCCGTTCGGCGAGTGGACCGGCTATTATGCCAGCGATCTGCGGCCGGAGCCGGTGCTCGACATCAAGGCGATTTATTATCGCGATGATCCGATCCTGCTGGGTTGCCCGCCCGAGCGTCCGCCGGACGAAATCTGCCGCTATCGTGCCGTCGTGCGTTCCGCGCTGTTGCGCGAGAACATCGAAAAAGCCGGCGTTCCCGGCGTAACCGCCGCCTGGGCGCACGAGGTCGGCAGCGCGCGTCTGTTGCTCGCGATCGCCATCAATCAGCGCTATCCCGGGCATGCCCGGCAGGCCGGCCATATCGCATCCATGTGTCACGTCGGGGCTTATTGCGGGCGCTACACGATCGTGGTCGACGACGACATCGACGTGTCGAACCTCGAAGAGGTGATCTGGGCGCTCATTACCCGATCAGATCCGGCGACCTCAATCGATATCATTCACAATGCCTGGTCGACGCCGCTCGATCCGCGCATCGAGCCAGAGCGCAAAGCGGCCGGCGATACCACCAACAGCCGCGCCGTCATCGACGCCTGCCGGCCGTGGCATTGGCGCGCCAAATTCCCAGCCGTCAACGCGCCCTCGGCGGAGGAGCGGGCAATCGCCCTGCAAAAATTCGGGTACCTGTTCGAGCGGTGAGGTGTTTTTTCTGGCGATGTTCACCGGTCAGGACGCGCGGGAGAAACGTGCCTCGTCGTCCGCCAAGTAGGCATCGAAGATCGCACAAACCGTGCGGACCAGAGGCCGGGCATGCTCGGGAATGGTGACGCATTCGCCTGACCGGATGACGATGCCGTCGTTGGCCAGTTCGTCGATTTTGCCGAGTTCCGCGGCGAAATGGTTGAGCGGAGCACCATGAGCCTGGCACGCTTTGCCAAGGTCGACGTGCAGGTCACACATGAGGCGTTCGATAATGAAGCCGCGCAGCCTGTCTTCATTGGTGCGGGCACGGCCGCGCGCCGTTGCCAGTCGGTCGGCTGCAAGCGCGTTGCGGTAAGTTATCACGCTGGCCGCGTTCTGCGCGTATCCTTGCGGCAGTGAGCTGATCGCCGAGGTACCAAAGCCCAAGAGGATCGGCGTCTCATCGGCTGTATAGCCCTGGAAATTGCGGTGCAGTCGGCACTCGCGCTGGCGCGCGACGAGCACATCGTCGCTCCGGGCGAAATGATCAAGCCCTATGCGCTGATAGCCCGCCTCGACGAATATGCCGGCGGCGGCGCTATTTTGCGCGGCCCGTTGCAAGCTGTCAGGCAATGCTTGTTCGGGGATCAGCTTCTGATGGCGTTTCATCGCCGGGACATGGGCGTAACCGAACAACGCAATGCGGTCCGGCGCCAGCGCCATTGCACGCCGCGCTGTCGCCGCCACCGTCGTCGCCGTCTGGTACGGCAATCCATACATCAGATCGATGTTGATGTTGGCGATCCCCACGTCGCGCAGCCAATCCGCGGCCCGCGCCGTCTGGTCGAAGCTTTGTATCCGGAGGACGGCCTGCTGCACGCGCTCGTTAAACTCCTGCACGCCTAGGCTGGCGCGCGTGATGCCCGCGGCCGCCAATGTCGCGACGTACTCACGGGTGAGCACACGCGGATCGATCTCGATGGCGAGTTCGGCCCCCGGCGCGATGGCGAACGAGGTTCGCAACGCCGACATGACACGCATGAAATCGTCGGTCGATAGCACGGTTGGGGTGCCGCCGCCCCAATGCACCTGCGTAACCGTCCGCCGGCCGACGACGCTCCCGATCGCGCCGATTTCACGCTGCAGCAGATCGACGTAGTTCGCCACCGGCGCGTAGCGCCGGACCACGGTCGTGTGACACCCGCAATAGAGGCACAGCGCGGTGCAGAACGGCACATGGATATAGATCGAGACGGTCGCATCAGCGGGCAGGGTCGCGAGCCAGCGCTGGTAGCAGCCCGCATCGATATCCGGGCCGAACTGTACGGCGGTGGGGTAGCTGGTGTAGCGCGGAATCCTGCGGTCCAGATATTTCAGCCAAGGGGATTGCATGTGACCTGTGTTCCCCAGCCGACGCGAAGAGCATCAGATGGCACAACGCGATGTAGCGGGTTGATGTGGATCAACGCTGCGGTTTCTGCGCGCAGATTGCGAGTCACAGAGCACTGCCAGCACCGACCGGCCTGTTCAGCATGGAAACATTCAAGCGGCCGGAAAAAACTTCGCCCTGTTTGATTTAAATCAAGGACGACATGCTGGACAGTGCGTCCCATCCCACAATGACGTCCGTCCATTTGCGTCGCGGCACGTGAAAACTAATTAAAGCCATCGTGGGGAAACGGTCATGATCAAAGCAGAACGAACGATTGGAAAATTTTCGGTCGCGGCGCTCGGGCTTGCTCTTGCCGCGGCGGTAGCTGCTCCTGCTTGGGCGCAGGTCAAGGTCGGCGCCGTACTCTCCGCCAGTGGGCCAGCGTCCTTTCTGGGAGATCCGGAAAAGAAGACGCTTGAGATTTACGTCCAGGACATCAACGCCAAAGGCGGAATCAACAGCCAGAAATTACAGCTTATCGTCTATGATGACGGCGGTGACGCCAATGCCGCGCGGACCTTCGCCACCCGGCTGGTCGAGGAGGACAAGGTCGTCGCCATGGTCGGCGGAACGACCACCGGAACGACAATGGCGATGATTCCGGTCTTCGAGGATGCGCAGATTCCGTTTATCTCCCTCGCAGGCGCGATCGAAATCATCCAGCCTGTGCGCAAATGGGTTTTCAAGACGCCGCATACCGACCGCATGGCCTGTGAAAAGATTTTCGCCGACCTCAAGCGGCGCAATCTGACGACGGTGGCTCTGATTTCCGGCACCGACGCCTTTGGTCATTCGATGCGCGACCAATGCATCGCCGTCGCTCCGCGGGCTGGAATAAAAATTGCAACGGTGGAAAACTATGGGCCGGGCGACAGCGACATGACGCCCCAACTTACAAAGATCAAAGCCACGGCCGGCGTGCAAGCCGTCATCAATACGGGATTTGGGCAAGGCCCCGCGATCGTGACGCGCAACTACCGGCAGCTCGACATTGCGTATCCTTTCTACCAAAGCCACGGTGTTGCATCGAAACAGTTCGTCGATCTCGCGGGTGCCGCGGCGAACGGCGTTCGCCTTCCGGCCGCAGCGCTGCTCGTTGCCGACAAACTGCCCGACAGCGACGCGCAAAAGTCCGTGGTGATTGCTTATAAAAAGGCCTACGAGGCCGCGGCAAAACAGGCGGTATCAACCTTTGGCGGCCATGCCTACGATGGCTTGATGATCCTGACCCGGGCGGCACAACGCGCCGGAAGCTTCGACAAGGCCAGGGTGCGCGACGAAATCGAAAGAACCACGGGCTATGTCGGGACCGGCGGCAAGGTCAACATGTCACCGGCCGATCATTTGGGCCTCGATCTGTCGGCGTTCCGCATGCTCGAAATCAAGAACGGCGACTGGACGTTGGTTTCGGATTCGGGTTCCTAGGGCGACCCGCCGCCCTTTGCGCGTTTCGTTTCGATCGCTCTGCGGCGATGGGCATCACGATGGCGGAGTTTTTGCAATTTTTCTTTTCCGGACTCACGGTTGGCGCCATTTACGCGCTTGTCGCCATCGGCTTCACGCTGATCTATAACGCATCCGACGTGATCAACTTCGCCCAGGGCGAGTTCGTCATGCTCGGCGGGATGATCACGGTGTTTCTCGGTTACGCCGGGCTTCCGCTGCCGCTCGCCGCCGTCATTGCGGTCCCGGTCACCGCGGCCATCGGCTTCGCCCTTTACCGTTTCGCCATTGCGGCCGCGCGCGAAGCGACTGCGGTGACGCTCATCATTATAACGATCGGCGCCTCGATTTTCATTCGCGGAGCGGCGGAAATTGCATTCGACAAGCGCTTTCACAGCCTGCCACCTCTATTCGGCAGCAATCCAATCCGTGTCGGCGGCGCCACCATTCTGCCGCAGAGCCTGGTCGTACTCGGCGGTGCGTTGATCATCCTGGTCTTGTTGTGGGCTTTCATCGACAGAACGCTGTTCGGCAAGGCAGTGATCGCGATCTCCGCCAACCGCACTGCAGCGCGACTGGTTGGGATCGATACGCGAATGATCGTCGGTGTTTGCTTTGCGCTGGCGGCAGGTATCGGCGCCGTGGCCGGCATTCTGGTCACGCCGATCACGCTCACCAGCTACAACATCGGCACGCTGCTGGCATTGAAGGGTTTCGCCGCGGCGATGCTCGGCGGCATCGGCAGCGCCACCGGGGCGGTCGTCGGCGGCGTCCTGCTCGGCCTGTTCGAAGCGTTGGCGGCGGGCTACATCTCTGCAAGCTACAAGGACGCCGTCGCGTTTGTGGTCATCGTGGCCGTGCTGATCGCCATGCCGCAGGGACTCCTCGGTAAGGCGAAGATCGAACGGGTGTGAGCGTGCTCGCCGCGCTCGAGCTTGTTGGGCTGTTGCGACGACAGCGGTTGATTTCCCTCGTTCCACTGGCCGCGATCGTTGTCCTGCTGCCGCTGTCGTTTTCGTCGGCCTATTACTACCGGGTCGCGGCGTTGGTGTTCATCTTCGCTATCGCCGCCCTGGGCCTCAATCTGTTGATGGGCTTCGCCGGTCAGGTCAGCCTCGGCCATGGCGGCTTCATGGGCATTGGCGCTTACGCGGTCGCGATTGGACCGGCCCACCTCGGGATTCCGCCATTATTCTCTTTCGTCCTCGGTGCAATCCTCTCGGCGCTGGTGGCGTTCGCGGTCGGCCGGCCGATTTTGCGCCTCAAGGGTCATTATCTCGCGGTCGCCACGCTCGGATTCGGCGTGCTGCTCGCCATCGTCTTCACCAACGAAGCGAACTGGACCGGCGGTCCGGACGGCATGGCGGTGCGGGGGCCGACGCTCATGAATTGGCCGCTGCGCAGCGCCGCCACCTGGTATTGGATATCGGCCGTCAGCTTTCTCGTTGGCGCCGCGCTAGCCCGCAATCTGGTCGACAGCCCGACGGGACGCGCGTTGCGCGCCATCCACGACAGCGAAATCGCCGCCCGCGTGCTCGGCGTCGACGTGGCGCAGAAGAAGCTCATGATTTTCGTCGTCTCGGCGGTCTACACCTCGGTCGCCGGTTCGTATTTTGCGCTGATCAATGGCTACATCACACCTGATGTATCCGGCTTTCTGCGCTCGATCGAACTTGTCGCCATGGTGGTGCTGGGCGGCATGGGATCCGTCGTTGGTTCACTCGTCGGATCGGCGGTGCTGGTGATTCTGCCGCAAGCTTTGACCCTGTTCCACGACTACGAACACATCATGTTGGGACTGATCGTGATGAGCGTCATGGTCTTCCTGCGCCGCGGCATTGTGCCGACCTTAGCGGCCGTATTCGGCCAGAGGTGGGCAAGATGACCGTGCTGTCGGCTGAGGGCTTGTCGGTCGCCTTTGGCGGCGTGCGCGCGGTCGACGGTGTGACCTTCGACGTCGAACCCGGCATGGTATTTTCGATCATCGGCCCTAACGGTGCCGGCAAGACCACGTTGTTCAACGTGATCTCCGGGCTGTGCCCGCCGGACGACGGTCGCGTGCGATTTTGCGGGGAAGACGTGACTGCACTCGCCCCCGAACAGCTCGCGCGCCGCGGCCTGTCGCGCACGTTCCAAAATCTGCAGATCTTCTCGCATTTGACGGTGATCGAGAACGTCATGGTGGGCCGACATCGCCACGAGGCGACCCGCATCGTCGCCGATCTCTTGCATCTGCCGGCCGTCGCCCGGCAGAACCGGCGCACCCGCGAGGCGGCGGCCGACGCGCTCGCCCGTGTCGGCCTCGGCAACATCGCCGAACGTCCCGCGGGGAGCTTGTCCTACGGCACCCTCAAACGTCTGGAAATCGCCCGCGCGCTCGCCAGTGAGCCAACGGTGCTGCTGCTCGACGAGCCGGCGGCCGGCTGCAATCCGGTGGAGCGCAGAGAAATCGAAAATATCATCCGTGGCATCGTCGGAGATGGCATCACGGTCGTGCTGGTCGAGCACGATATGCGGCTGGTCATGAACATCTCCAATCGTATTCATGTTCTCGCCAACGGCCGCACGCTCGCCGAGGGCACCGCCGCCGACGTGCGCGCAAACCCCGCGGTCATCGAAGCTTATCTGGGCGTTCGCCGTGAACCGGAGACTGCAGGTGCTGTCAGTTGAGAAGCTGCGGAGCGGCTACGGCCGCATCGAAGCGCTCCACGGCGTTTCGCTCGATGTCGCGGCCGGCGAGATCGTGACGCTGGTGGGCGCCAACGGCGCCGGAAAAACGACCCTGTTGCGCGCGATCTCCGGCGTGCAGCCGGTCTCGGCCGGTTGTATCCGCTTCGAAGGCCGCCGCATCGACGGCATGCCGGCGCATGCGCGTACGGCGCTCGGGATCGCGCAAGTGCCTGAAGGCCGCCAACTGTTCGCACCGCTTTCGGTCGAAGATAACTTGAAGCTCGGGGCGTGGACGCGGCGCGGCAGCGATTTCGGCGTCGACCTTCATCGCGTCTATGGGCTGTTCCCGATGCTTGCGGAATTGCGCCACGTCAGCGCCGGCGCGTTGTCGGGCGGGCAGCAACAATTGCTGGCAATCGGCCGGGCTCTGATGGCGCGTCCGCGTCTACTGCTGCTCGACGAGCCCTCGATGGGACTTGCGCCCATTCTGGTCGACCAGATTCTCGATGTCGTTGTCGACCTCAAACGCAAGGGTTTGACGTTGCTGCTGGTGGAGCAGAACGCCAATGCAGCGCTCGCCATTGCCGACCGTGCGTACGTGATCGAGACCGGCACCATTACGGCAAGCGGAGTGGCGGCGGCAATTCGAAGCGATCAGCGCGTCCGCGAGGCTTATCTCGGGGCGTGACACGACCAGCCGGAACCACAGGTTTCAGCCGGATTGCTCCAACATGCGGTGGCGCCTCTCGTTTTGACTAAGATCAATGCATACCGTCCCTGGTGTTGTGAACATCACAGTAAACCAGGTGCCAGCCTTCTTTCAGGTTCGTAGTAGATTTTGGAGCAAGTCCGTTCATGTCACGCAAGAGGCGCCGATGCACGGGCGCCCGCCGCATAGACGATCCAAGGATGCACCGATGAAGGACAGCTTACAGCCGGGAATATCCAAGGTGCGCCGCATCGTCGTCGACCGCGACCGTACGATCGGCTTCATGGGCGACGAGGGCCGGGTTTATGCTACGCCCGAACTGTGCCGCGACATCGAAGAAACATGCCGCGAACTATTGCTCGATCATGCGCAGCCCGGCGAAGACTCCGTCGGCTTCGAGGTCTCGGTGCGGCACACGGCGCCGACGCTGCCCGGAATGCAGGTTGAGATCACGGCCACCGTCGCAGCCGTAGACGGTCGCAAGGTCACCTTCGACGTCAGCGCCAAGGACGAGCTTGATCCGATCGGCGAAGGCAAGCACGTCCGCTTCATCGTCGATCGGGAGAAGACCTTTGAACGCCTGAGAGCGAAGGCGGCCAAGCGCGCCGCTCGCTCCAAATGATGTCGAAGCATCATGCCGCAAACCGGACCAGGCAACGAACGCATCGTCTCATCTTATTGCTACCAATGCGTGGCCGGTCCGGATCTGTTGACGGTGCGCATCCAGGACGGAGTGGCGACGGAGGTCAATCCGAACTTCGAAGCGGCGAAGATCCATCCAGCCGGCGGTAAGGTCTGCGTCAAGGCCTTCGGCTTGGTGCAGAAGACCTATCATCCCGACCGCGTTCTCTTTCCAATGAAACGCAGCAATCCGAACAAGGGTCGTGGCGAAGACCCCGGCTTCGTTCGCGTGTCTTGGGATGAGGCGCTCGACCTTGTCGCCGCCAAGCTCAATGCGGCGCGCCGCGCCGGATTGCTCGATGAAGCCGGATATCCACGTTTAGCCGCGAGTTTCGGCGGCGGCGGCACGCCGACCGCCTATATGGGGACATTGCCGGCCTTGCTCGCCGCCTGGGGTCCGGTCGACATGAGTTTTGGTTCCGGCCAGGGCGTGAAGTGTTATCACTCCGAACACCTTTATGGCGAACTTTGGCATCGCGCCTTCACGGTCTCGCCCGATACGCCGCTATGCGAATATCTGGTCTCGTTCGGTGCCAACGTGGAAGCGTCGGGCGGCGTCTGTGGGGTCAAGCGTCACGCCGATGCCCGCAAGCGCGGCATGCAGCGTGTCCAGGTCGAGCCGCACCTCTCGGTCACCGGCGCCTGCTCGGCGGCATGGATCCCGATCAAACCAAAGACTGACGCCGCGTTTCTTTTCGCGATGATCCATGTGCTGCTGCACGAGCATCCGCGCCGGGCGCTCGACCTGGCGTTTCTCAAGCACCGCACCTCGTCGCCCTATTTGATCGGGCCCGACGGCTTCTTCCTGCGCGACGCCGGCAGCCGCAAGCCGCTGGTTTTCGACGACCGCGGCGGCGGCGCGGTCGTCTTTGATACTGCGGATATCGATCCTGCGCTGGAGGGAGAATTCGACGTCGACGGTATCGAGGTTGGCGCCGACGGTGAGATTACGAACCACCGCGCCTGCAAGGTGAAGCCGGCCTTCGCTCACCTCGTCGCCTTTGCCAAAGACTATTCGCCCGAATGGGCGGCGCCGATTTGCGATGTCGCGGCCGGAATCATCCGGCGTGTCGCCAACGATTTCATCGCTCATGCCCATGTCGGTGAGACCATCGACATCGAAGGGGTTGCGCTGCCCTACCGGCCGGTCGCGATTGCGCTCGGCAAGACGGTGAACAACGGCTGGGGCGGCTATGAATGCTGCTGGGCACGCACGCTGTTGGCCTGTCTCGTCGGCGCGTTGGAAGTTCCCGGCGGCACGCTGGGCACGACCGTTCGCCTCAATCGCCCGGCCGATAATCGCTGGTCGAGCGTCACGCCCGGACCTGACGGCTTCATGCACTATCCGATGAATCCGACGGGCAAGGACGACTGGCTGGCGCGGCCGCCGGTGCGCAGCGCCCATCGCACCCTGGTGCCGCTGGTCGCTAATTCGCCATGGAGCCAAGCGCTTGGCCCCACCCATCTGGCTTGGATGATGCAGACCGAGGACTTCGACAAGCTCCCGCACGCCACCGCGCCCGACGTCTGGCTGGTCTACCGCACCAACCCGGCGATTTCGTTCTGGGACACCAAAAGGGTCGGCGAGGCGATGGCGAAATTTCCTTTCACCGTGTGCTTCGCCTTTACGCGCGATGAGACGAACCACATGGCCGATGTACTGCTGCCCGACTGCACCGACCTGGAAGGGCTGCAGCTCATGCGAATTGGCGGGACAAAATATGTCGAGCAGTTCTGGAAGCATCAGGGCTTTGCGCTGCGCGATCCCGCAGCCCCGCCGCAAGGCGAAGCGCGTGACTTCAGCTGGATAGCGACGGAGCTTGCCAGGCGCACGGGATTGCTCGCCGAATACAACAAAGCCATCAATCGTGGCGCCGCCGGAGTCAAATTGTCGGGGTCGAACTACGATTTCTCGCTCGATCCCGCCAAGGTGCACAGCGTCGATGCGATCTGGGACGCAAGCTGCCGCGCTGCGAGCGCCGAGCTTACAGACGGGAGCGAGACGCAAGGGCTCGAATGGTTCCGCAAGCACGGTTTTCGCGTGAAGCCGTTCTCGCAGCTGCAGTGGTATCTCTATCCGAAGCTGCTCGAAACCGGCTTGCGGTTCGAGATGCCGTATCAGGAACGGCTGTTCCGCATCGGCCGGGAACTCAAGCGCCGGCTGCACGAGCACGATATCCATTGGTGGGACCGCCAACTGGAAGAGTATGAGCCGCTGCCGCATTGGCGCGACCTTGGCGCGCTGTGGGAGAGCGCGCTCGCCAGCCACTACAAGGTACGCATCGAAGATTATCCGTTCTGGCTGGTGACGGCGCGCAGCATGCAATACTCGTGGGGTGGCAATGTCGGCATTCAACTCATCAAGGAGGTGGCCGACAATGTCGCCGGACACGGCAGCATCGTCGTGAACCGCGCGGCTGGCGAACGGCTCGGCATCGCCGACGGCGACCTGGTCGAGGTGTGCTCGCCGCTCAACAGCACGCAGGGATGCGTCGTGCTTTGCGAGGGCATTCGGCCCGATACATTATTGATGATCGGTCAATTCGATCACTGGGTAACGCCCTTCGCCAAGGATTTTCACGCCCCGAGCATGAACGCATTGATGCCGATGCTTCTTGAGTTGACCGATGCAACCGGCTCCAGCGCCGACTTGGTCAAGGTCAAGATCACGCGGCTCGGGGGCGCACCGTGACGCGCTGGACGATGATCGCCGATCTCGAGCGGTGCGTCGGCTGCCAGACCTGCACCGCAGCCTGCCGGCATGCCAACGCCACCTCGCCGGCGGTGCAATGGCGCAAGGTGCTCGATATCGAGGCCGGTTCGTTCCCCCATGTCAGCCGCACCTTTGTGCCGGTCGGCTGCCAGCACTGCGCCGATCCGCCCTGCGTGCATGTCTGTCCGACGACGGCGACGCGTCAGCGCGACGACGGCATTGTCACCATCGATTATGACCTCTGCATCGGCTGCGCTTATTGCGAGGTCGCTTGTCCCTACCAAGCCCGCTTCCTGGTCGATGCGCCGCATTTTGCCTACGCGACCGCCACGGACAACGAGATCGAGCGCGCGGACCCGGCGCGCCGCGGCGTGGCGCAGAAGTGCACATTCTGTTCGGATCGCGTCGACTTCGGAATAGCCAACGGTTTGACGCCGGGGCTCGAGCCGCGGGCCACGCCGGCATGCGTCAATGCCTGCATCGCCGACGCCTTGCACTTCGGCGATCTCGATGATCCGAACAGCAACGTGTCGCGGCACTTGCGCGAGCAGAAGCACTTTCGCATGCATGACGAGCTCGGCACCGAGCCGAGCTTCTATTATCTCTACGCCAAAGCGGGCGACGACGCCCAGGCCGAGCCAATAAGGCCATCGGTCCGAGACGACGCGGCCGAGCGCATCCGCAGCCGCGGCGTCGAGCCGTGGCACCAGCCGCACTGGAATTGGAAGGCGGCTGGCAATTTCTTGTGCGGAGGCGCCGGCACCGGATTGTTCGCAGTAGCGGCGGTCGTGGCACCGCCGGGCGCGTCGTTTCGCGTGCCTGCCAGCATCGCGACGGCTTTGGTCGCCTGCGGACTGTTTCTCCTTCTTTTCAAGATCGGTCGCCCCTTGCGCTCGATCTACGTCTTGCGGCAGCCGCAGCGCTCGTGGATGAGCCGCGAAGCCTGGGTCGCCGCCGTGCTGTTCCCGCTCGCGCTGTTTGCCGTTTGGTCGGCAAGCGTCGCCTTGGCCATGCTCGCCGCCGGCGTCGGTCTTTTGTTCCTTTATTGCCAGGCCATGATCCTGAAGGAAGCTAAAGGCATCCCGGCCTGGCGCGCGCCGCAGATCGTGCCGCTTATCGTCGTGACCGGCCTCGCCGAGGGTGCCGGTCTGTTTCTGATCCTCCCGCTCGCGCTACCGGAGCTGGCGCCGCGAGCGGTGCCGGTCGCATTGGCGATGCTGGCGTTGGTCGCCGCCCGTGGCCTTGCCTGGCGGAGCCATATGAGCGGTTTGCGCAACAGGGGTGCACCGGCGCGAACGCTCGCGGCTCTCAACAGCTACGCGCCATGGCTGCTGCTCGCAGGGCTTGCGGTGCCCGCGTTCGCGGTCGTCCTCGGCTTGTTGATTGCGCCGGCAGGCGATGTGCTGTTTGCCCTCGGCGGCTTTTCGGCATTCGCCGCCGGCTGGGGCTTGAAATACACTCTGGTTACGCGCGCCGGGTACAACCAGGGATTCGCGATCGATCACACCCCGGTACACGGGGCGGGCGTTGCCGGTCCGGCGGTGAAACCTGGATGGATTTTGCCATGACGCGGAAATGCCGGCATCTGCTCGCTCAGGAGACCTACCATGACGACGCAACGGGCGGTCCACGGCACCATGCCGTTCATGTTTGATCGCGCTGCTGAATGCATGCCGCGCCGCGAGCTTGCGGCGCTGCAGCTCGATCGCCTCAAAAAGACGCTCGAACGCGCCTATGCCAAGGTTCCCCACTTTCGCCGCAAATTCGATGAGGCGGCGGTCAAGCCGGAGCATTTGCGTTCGCTCGACGATCTCGCGCGCTTTCCGTTTACCGTAAAGACGGACCTGCGCGACAATTACCCATTCGACATGTTCGCAGTGCCACGCCAACAGCTGCTGCGGCTGCATGCCTCCTCGGGCACGACCGGCCGGCCGACCGTGGTCGGCTACACGCGTGCCGATCTCGACTTATGGTCGGACCTGATGGCGCGCTCGCTGGCATGCGCCGGCGCGCGGCCGGGCGATGTCGTGCACAACGCCTATGGTTATGGGCTGTTCACCGGCGGCCTTGGCGCGCATTACGGCGCCGAGCGGCTCGGCTGCACTGTCGTGCCGATGTCGGGCGGCGGCACCGAGCGCCAGGTTTTACTGCTGCAGGATTTCGGCGCCGACGTGCTGTGCGCGACGCCGTCCTATGCGCTCAACATCGCGGAGGTTGCCGATACGATGGGTGTCGACCTGCGCCAGCTGCCGGTCCGTTGCGGGGCCTTCGGGGCCGAGCCATGGAGCGAAGCCATGCGCCGCGCGCTTGAAGCGCGCTTCGGCATCAAAGCCGTCGACATTTACGGATTGTCGGAGATCATCGGGCCGGGCGTCGCGTGTGAATGCGACGTCGGGCAGAACGGGCTGCACGCCTGGGAGGACCATTTCCTGTTCGAGATCGTCGATCCAAAGACTTTGCAGCCTCTGCCGATCGGCGAGCCGGGCGAACTGGTGATCACGACGCTGAGCAAAGAGGCGCTGCCGATGATCCGCTATCGGACGCGCGACATCACGACATTGACCGATGAGCCCTGCATCTGTGGGCGGACGCATATGCGCATCATGCGGGTGACCGGCCGCGACGACGACATGCTCATCATTCGCGGCGTCAACGTCTTCCCTTCACAGATCGAGGCCTTCCTGGTCGGCTTTCCCGATCTCGCGCCGCACTACCAGATCGTGCTGACGCGCGAGGGGGCGCTCGACACCATCACCGTCGACGTCGAGCTCGTCGCCGGCGCGCCGTCGGATGTAAAATATCTGGCGAAGAAAGCCGACGAAATCCGTCAGCACCTCAAGTCGACCATCGGCCTGACCTGCACCGTCGACGTCAAAGCCCCCGGTGCGGTGCCCCGTTCGCAGGGCAAAGCCGTACGGGTCAAGGATCTGCGCAAACATTGAGCTGCTGGCAACGCGCCTTACGACGGGCTTGGGAAGCTTCAACGGTTGATTTACGTCAAAGTCCGGAGCCTTTCCGCCATTTAGTATTTCGGCTTACGCGATCGGCGTCGGGGCGCTCCCACAATCGCGGGCGACGTATGCCGGGTAGGGCGCCGCTACACGCTGGAGGGCATTCATGAATGCCCGACCGACCCAGGTTTATAAGAGCGCCTGCCGCATGTGCCATGGCGGCTGCGGCGTTTTGGTGCATGTCGTCGACGGGGTGATCCAGAGCGTGACCGGCGATTCCGAGTCGCCCCTGAACGAAGGCCGGCTATGCCTGAAGGCTCCCGCGAGCGTCGATATCATTCATCACCCGGACCGCTTGCGATTTCCGATGAAGCGGCTGGGTGCGCGGGGGCAGGGACGCTGGGCACGGATCAGCTGGGACGAAGCCTACGACGTCATTGCCGACAAGCTCGGGCGTGTGATCAGCGAGAACGGGCCGGAGAGCATCGTCATCGGCACCGGTACCGGGCGGCACCATTGCAACTTCGTTCCGCGCTTCGCCAATGCACTCGGCACGCCGAACTGGTGCGAGCCCGGTCATGCGCAATGTTTCTTCCCGCGGGTCAACGTATCGCATCTGACATTCGGCGCGCTTCCGGTTTGCGACTATTACGGCGACGTCAAGCCGGCATGCGTGCTGGTCTGGGGCCATAATCCCCTCAACTCGGGGCCTGACGGCGAGCTGCCGTTCCATACGCGTCGGCTGCTCTGGGAGCGCGAGACCAAATACATCGTGGTGGATCCGCGTCGCACCAAGATTGCCGAGCAGGCAGCGCTATGGCTGCAGGTGCGGCCGGGCACCGACGATGCGCTGGCGCTGGCGATGCTTCACGTCATCATTGCCGAGAAACTTTACGACAAGCCTTTCGTCGACGCTTGGACCTTCGGGTTTGAACGCTTGGCCGAGCATGTCCGCCCGTTCACGCCCGAATGGGCGGCGCCGATCACCTGGGTCGCCGCGGAAACAATCCGTGCCGCGGCGCGGTTGTTCGCCGCCACCAAGCCGGCCACGCTGGAATGGGGCTGCGCGATCGAACACACGCCGAACTCGATTCAGACCGCGCGAGCCATCTGCATGTTGCCGGCGCTCACCGGAAACATCGACGTTCCCGGCGGCTGGGTTTTCGGAACGCCGACCGTCACGCCGGTACCCTCGCTCGACGAAAACCTGACTGCGGCGGCGAAGGCGAAACGGCTCGGTGCGAGCGAATTCCGGCTGCTCGGCCAGGCCAATGTGCAGCCGTCGGCCCATATTCCAGCGGTTTTCAAGGCCATGCGCACGGGCGAGCCGTATCCGGTGCGAGCCTTCCTCGTGTTCGGCAATAATCCGCTGTTGAGCTACGCCAATTCGAAAACCGTCTTCGAGTCGCTGCAACAGCTCGAATTCTTCGTAGTGATGGATTTGTTCATGACCCCCAGCGCCAAGCTTGCCGACCTTGTGCTGCCGGCAGCAAGCTGGTTCGAGGTCGATGCCATGCCGGCGTTCCCCTACTTCGCGGAAAACGCCGTCCTGGTCCAGCAGAAAATCGTTCAGGTCGGCGAGTGCAAACAGGACGAAGTCGTATTCGCCGAGATCGCGCGGCGCATGAAGCTCGACGTCGGAACGGAAGACCCGAGGGATATCTACACCGAACAGCTCGCCGCTCACGTCGGCATGACCTTCGACGAACTGCGCGAACAGGGCTCGGTCTGGCGGCCGATGTCCTACCGCAAGCATGAGACGCACGGCTTCAAGACCAAATCCGGCAAGGTCGAACTCTATTCTCAGGCCTTGGAAGACCTCGGTTACGCGCCGCTGCCCTATTACGCGGAGCCGCCTGAATCGCCACTGAGTACTCCGGAGCTGGCGGAGGATTTTCCTTACGTGCTGACCACGGGCGGGCGCATCCCGAACTTTTTCACGTCGGAACATCGGCAATTGCCGAAACTGCGGCGTATTTATCGCGATCCGCTGGTCGAGATTAACCCCGCCACGGCGTGCCGGCTCGATATTGGCAATGGCGATTGGGTTTGGATCGAAACCAAACGCGGCAAGATAAAACAGCGGGCAAAGATCACCGACGGAATAGACCCCCGCGTCGTCAACGTCGAGTTCGGTTGGTGGTTTCCCGAGCGCCACGACGATGACGACGGAGTCTGGGAGAGCAATGCCAACGTGTTGACCGACATCGAGCCGCCTTACGATCCGGCGATGGGCACTTATCAGCTGCGCGCGCTATTGTGCCGGCTCGAAAAGGTGAGACTGGATACTGGTCAGCAAAGTGCTCATCATCGGCTTGCCGGGGAAGCAGCCAGCGCGGAGACCAGGCGACGGGCGAGGCCGGCAGCCGCGAGCCGGCGGTAATGGGCCGAGGCGACCGTAGTGCGCATCGGCTGCACCTGTTTTTGCATCAAGCGCTCGATCTGCTGCAGCATGTTTTCGTCGACCGGCCGCCCCAGCAAGTCGTCGATTCCAGCGAGCAGGAAGGGGCGGGGATTGGTGCCGGTAATTCCAATCCGGAGCGCGTTGACCACGCCGTCCGCGGCTGCGAACGCGACGGCCACCCCGGCGAGCGGATAGTCGATGGCGCCGCGCACGCGCAGTTTGGCGTAAGCCGATGGTGGCGCGCCGGGTGGCAGGTGCACGGCGACCACGATTTCGTCGGCGCCGAGGGCAAGATGCGCCTGGCCGTCCTCGACATAGAACTCGCCGAGCGGGACGCGCCGGCGTTGCTGCGGTCCGGCGATCTCGATGTCCGCGCCGAGCGCCAGCAGCGCTGGGGCCAGATCGCCGGTGAAGGCGGCATGGCAGCGCCGACCCTGGGGCGCTACGTGACATATCTCGCCGCCGCGCTTGAGGCAGTAGCCGTTGGCATGCCGCCACCATTCACTCTGATTGTAGAAGATGCAGCGCGTGTCGAGGCATAGATTGCCGCCGACCGTCGCCATGGCGCGATGGCCAGGCCCGGCGACCGCCTCGGCGGCCTCGACCAGGGCGCGATAGCGATTGGACAGAATGGGCGAAGAGATCAGCGTCGCGATGGTGACGGCGGCTCCGATCCGCACCCCGGCGTCCGTGGCCTCGATCCCGGCAAGTTCGTCGATGTCGGCAAGGTCGATCAACAATGATGGGCTGCTGATGCCGTGGCGCATGTTCACCAAGAGATCGGTCCCGCCGCCAAGGAAACGGCTGTCCGGATGATCGCGTCGCGCCGCGACGGCGGCTGCGACCTCGCGCGGCCGTGCGATGTGGAATGGGGGCAGCAGCGCCGTCATGACGCCGCCCTCCGTGCATCGCCCAATCGTTGCCGGCGCCGGCGTTCGACCAAGGCTTCCATGACTCGGTCGGCGGTCGCCGGCAATTCGCTTAAGTCGATGCCGATCGCGTTGGCGACCGCGTTGATCAAAGCCGGCGGAAATCCCGCGAGCGCGCCTTCGCTCGCTTCCTTGGCGCCGAACGGACCATATGGGTCGTGGCTTTCCACGATCTGGACTTCGATCGGCGGCGATTCGGCGCTGGTCGGCACCCGATATTCGAGCAGGCTCGCGTGCAACGGCAGGCCGTCGGCGTAACGGGTTTCCTCGCTGAGCGCTTGGCCCATCCCCATCCAGATCGATCCCTCGATCTGTCCTTCGACCGCGAGTGGGTTGATGGCGCGGCCGCAATCGAGCGCGGCCCAGACCTTGTCGACCGAGATGGCAGCGGTCGTCTCATCGACCGTCACTTCGACCACCTGAGCCGCATAGCTGAAGCCCATGGTCGAGCCGACCGCGCCGCCGCGGTGTTTGCCGCCTTGCGCCTCGGGCGGACAGGTGAAGGCGCCGGAGACGGTAATTGGACCCCGCTCGGCCAGAGCGGCCTTGACAACCTCGGCGAAGGAAAGGCTCGACTGCCCGCCGGCGCCGACTTGAAAGATTTCGCCGACGCACTCGATATCGTCCGGTCTGGCCTCGAGCTTGCGGGCTGCCGCCGCGATCAGCACGGCCTTGAGACTGCGTGCCGCGTCGATCGCCGCGTTTCCGACCATGAAGGTGATGCGCGACGAGTAGGCGCCGTTGTCTTTCGGCGTAATGGCGCTGTCGGCGGCGACCACGCGCACGCGCTCGAGCGAAATGCCGAGCGTCTCGGCGACCGCAATGGCCACCATCGTGGACGAGCCCTGGCCGATATCGGCGGCGCCGGTCAGCGCCGTGACGCCGCCGTCAAAATCGATGCGCAAATTGACGACGGCGTGCGGCTCGCCGGTCCAATGGATGGGCTTTGCGGCGCCGCTGACATAGTGCGAGCAAGCCATGCCGAGGCCTTTGCCGGCAGGCAGCCTGCCGATGCGCTCGGTCCACCGGCTGGCGCGCTCGACCCGTTCCAGACATTCGCCGAGGCCGTAGCTGTTGACCATCAGATCGTTCAAAGTGCGGGTCGGTGCCTGCAGGAGATTGGCGCGGCGCACGGCGAACGGATCGAGCTTGAGTTCGCGCGCCATGCGATCGAGCAGGCATTCGAAGGCATGCCGGGTATCGACCGAACCGTGACCGCGCATGGCGCCGCAGGGCGGCAGATTGGTGTAGACCCGATAACCGTCGTACTTGACTGCCGGAATGTCGTAGATCCCCTGCAGCAGCGAGCCGGCATAGAGGATCGTCACGATGCCGTAGCCGGCATAGGCGCCGCCGCGCTGCACCACCTCGCACGCGCATGCCGTGATGCGCCCATCACGCCGCAGGCCGAGCTTCAGTTTGACGTCCGTCTGCGGCCGCGCGCGATGCGTCAAGAAGGTCTCCTCGCGCGTCAACAGCATCATGACCTTGCCGCCGGCGGCGCGGGCCAACAGCGCGGTGATGATCTCGAAATTCAATACCTCGACCCGCGCGCCGAAGCCGCCGCCGACGAATGGCTTGATCACGCGAATCTGCGACGCGTCCATCTCCAGGCAACGGGCCAGCATCAGATGCAGGTAGTAAATGACCTGGGATACGCTCTGAACGGTCAGCCGCCCGGTCAGCGGATCATAATCGGCAAACGCGGCGTGCGGCTCGATCTGGGCGTGATTGACTTCGGCGCAGCTGAAGCTCGCTTCGCGAACCAGATCGGCCGCGGCGAAGCCCTGGCCTACATCGCCGAATTCGTTGTGCACCTCGCGTTCCAGATTGCCCGGCTTGTTGTCATGCAGCAGCGTCGCCCCCGGCGCGCGTGCATCCTCCGACGAATAATAGGCCGGCAGCTCGCGGACTTCGAATTCGACAAGCTTGAGCGCGCGTTCGGCGGTCTCTGCATCGATCGCGGCGATGGCTGCGAGCGGCTCGCCGCGGTAACGCACCCGCTCGCGGGCCAGCGGGTATTCGTTCATGGCAACGGGCAGCACGCCATAGGTACGAGGGCAGTCGTCGCTGGTGATGGCGGCTGCCACCCCTTCCAGCGCCCGTGCCTTCGATACATCGAGCCGAATGATCTCGCCATGACTCACCGGGCTGCGGAAAATGCGGCCGACCAGACCGTCCGCGCGTTCGAGGTCCGCCGTGTAGCGCGCGCGGCCGGTGACCTTGTCGATGCCGTCGATCAGCGGGACGCCGCCACGCCCGGTCCCGCCGTTGCCGCGCCGACCGCCGTTCATGACGCCATCTCCGACGCGCTCCGCACCGATTCGATGATCTTCACGTAACCGGTGCACCGGCAGAGGTTGCCGGACAGCGCTATGCGAATGTCGCGGTCGCTGGGCCTCGGATTACGCCGCAACAGCGCCTCGGCAGCCATCACCATTCCGGGCGTACAGAAGCCGCATTGTGTTCCGAGCTTGTCATGGAAGGCGCGCTGTAGCCGGCTGGGCCGCCCCTGCACAACGAGACCTTCGATCGTCTCGACCGCGCACCCGTCGCAACGCGTGGCGAGCGTGAGGCAGGCCGGCACCGCCCGGCCGTCGACCAACACCGTGCATGCGCCGCATTCGCCGCCGTCGCACCCGGTCTTGGTCCCGGTCAGGCGAGCGACGTCGCGCAGGTAATCGACCAGCAACAGGTTGTCTGCCACGGCATCTTCGCGCCAGCGGCCGTTGACCTGCACTTTGAGCAGCCGTTTGACTGAGCGTAATCTCTCCATCCGCAACCCGGCTTTCCATCCGGAGATGCGGCCCTGACGAGGGCAAGGCCTTATTCTTCGATAGGCCGCATGCAGCACCGGCACATTGACTAAGATCAAGAATCTCGCTCGCGGCGAGCGCTTATCGAATCGAAAAACAAATGGGCCGTTGTGTCGACGCCAATTGACTTAGGTCAAAGACATAAGTTGGCGCGTGCGCTGTGAATTATTTCTCGCGTTGTTCAAGAATTACGTTTCGGGACGGACGCCGTTTGGCGAGCCAACCAGCAGAAGGCCGGGAGGATCACAATGAGCAGGATTTGGACGTTGAGGCTCGGTCTCGTGCTGCTAGCCGCGGCCTTCGCCTCGACAGCTTTTGGCAATGCCTATGCGCAGCAACCGATAAAGATCGGATATCTGAGTTCACTCAGTGGTCCGTTCGCGCCTTGGGGAATTCTGGTGCGCGACGGCATGAAACTCGCGGTCAGCGAAGTGAATGCCGCCGGCGGAGCGGCGGGAAGACCGCTTGAACTCGTCGAGCGCGACGACCGTAACAACCCGAGCGAGGCGGTGACGGCACTGCAGTACTTGATCGAGCGCGAGCATGTGGTCGCGGCGGGCGGGATTATTTCGAGCGACGTCGGGCTCGCGGTTTCGCGCGAAGCCGAGGCGCAAAAAGTGCCGCTCTTTCTCACCATGTCCGGGTCGGACGCAATCCTGACAAAACAGAGCCGCTACACTTTCAGAACATGTTTGCCGGCAGCGCCGATGAACATGGGCTACATCGCCGGCCTGATCCAGGAGAACAAGTACACCCGGGTCGGCGCCATCATCGCCGATTACGCTTGGGGCCATGCGATCGGCGATGCGATCGGCGCATCCGTTAAATCGCTGCCCGGGGTGAAGCTGCAGGTCGAAGTCGCGCCGGTTTCCGAGCGGGATTTTACGCCCTATCTGCGCAAGCTCCAGGAACTCAATCCGGAACTGCTGATCGCGACCGGACATCCGCCAGGCAGCGTGACGATTGCGCGGCAGGCTGTCGAGCTGGGAATGGGCGGCCAAACCATCGGCCCTTGGTTCCCGACCGAGTTCACGGTTGAACGCGGCGGCGAGGCGGTTTTCGGCCGCTTCATCGATTATTCATGCGCGGCTTTCGGCACCCCGGAATATGAGAGTCTGGCTGCCAAGTTTCATAGCGCGAGCAATCACGTGTTGGATATCAATGGCATTTCCGGCTACGCGATTGTCAAGATTCTCGCCCAGACGATCACGGAAAAGAAATCGACCGACCCGAAGGTGATCGCCGATGCGGTTCGCGCCGGCCGGTTCGTTATTCCAGGCTATGGCTGGCCGATCTCCTACACCGAGTGGGGCGAGATGAAGGAAGCAGCTCCCATCCTCTACACTTACGAGAAAGGATCGCCGCCCGGTGGCGTGAATCCCGGAGCGAACTGGCGGACCAAGGTCGTGTTCCGATCAAAGCCCGTCCAGCCGTATGTGCCCGCCAAATAGGATGTCGCCGGGCCGGGAAACGGTGCTCGAGGTTCAGGCCCTGACTAAGCATTTCGGAGGGGCGGTGGCATTGAGCGACGTCAGCTTCAGTGCTGCGGCCGGCGAAATCATCGGGTTGATCGGCCCCAACGGAGCGGGCAAGACGACGCTGCTGAACGTGCTCAGCGGCGTCGTCAAACCGACCAGCGGCAGAGTCTTCTTTGCCGGCCGCGATCTTTCCGGGCTCAAGACCAACGCCATAGCCCGGCTCGGCATCGCCAGGACGCTGCAGACGCCGCGCTCGTTCCCGCGGATGACCGTACTTGAGAACGTGCTGGTTGGCGCCTTGTTTGGGGCACCGCACGACGCGCAACGCGTGCCGCGCTCCGGTATCGCTGCTTCTCGCCACGCCGAGGCCATGCTCGATCTTGTCGGACTGCGCAGCCGAGGCGACTCGCCAATGGCGAGCCTCAACTTGCAGGAGCGCAAGCTGGTCGAAATCGCCCGCGCGCTCGCCATGTCGCCGGCTCTCGTGCTGATAGATGAAGCGATGAGCGGATTGAATCCGACGGAAATCGAAAGCTCCATGCACCTGATCAGGCGGGTGCGCGAGCAGACCGGAGTCACCATCATCTGGGTGGAACACGTGGTGAAGGCGATCATGCAAGTGGTCGAACGCGTCATCGTGCTCAATTTCGGCGAGGTCATCGCCACCGGCACCCCGGCCGAAATCGTCCGCAACGACGCCGTCATCGAAGCCTATCTGGGTACGGGGGCGTGAGGTGATTATTCAGGTCGAAGGCATCTACGCGTCTTACGGACCAGCGCTGGTCTTGCGCGACGTCAGTCTCGCGGTGAGCGCCGGTGAAGCCGTAGCGGTTATCGGCCCGAACGGCGCCGGCAAGACGACGCTGCTGCGGACGATGATCGGCATGATTCGGCCGACGCAAGGTCGCATCTGTTACGACGGACGGGTCTGCACCGGCCTGCGCGCGTTTGAAACCGCCCGGCTTGGCATGGTCTATGTCCCGGCGGAAAAGGAGCTTTTCCCGGAAATGACCGTGCGCGAGAACCTCGAATTGGGTGCCTATCGCAATGTTGGTGATACATCTGAACGCCTCGGTTATGCCTTTGCGCTGTTTCCCCGTCTTGCCGAGCGTCGTCAGCAGGTCGCCGGCACCTTAAGCGGCGGCGAGCAGCAAATGCTTGCGATCGGCCGCGCCCTCATGGGACGTCCGAAAGTTCTGTTGTTGGACGAGCCCTCCACGGGGCTCGCGCCGAAAATGGTCGCGGAGCTCTATCGGCAACTGGCGAAGCTAAAAGCCGATGGGCTCACCATGATCGTAACGGAGCAGCAGGTGCCGCTTGCCCTCTCGCTCACCGACCGCGCCTATGTGCTCGAGCAGGGCGCGATCCGCCTTTCGGGAAAATCGCTCGACCTGGTCGGCAATCCGGAAATCAAAGCGGCTTACCTTGGTGTAACCTGACCATGACAGCAACTCTGTTGGATGGCATCGTGCAGGGTTTGCAATTTTCGTTGCTGGCGGTCGGCATCACTCTGATTTACGGCTTGGGCGGCGTGCTCAACCTTGCGCATGGGCAGTTCGCCGTGTTCAGCGGCGTTGCTGCCAAGCTGCTGCTGGGTTGGGGGGCGCAATCGGTGCTTGCCGGAATCGGCGGCATCATTGCCGCAGGGCTCCTGGGACTGCTGATGGATCGCAGCCTGCTCGTTCCGGCCTATCGCTATCGCGGCGAAGAGCGGCTGCTGCTTGGATTGATCCTCACCCTTGGGCTTTCTTTCGTCATCGACGGCTATCTGAACTATGCGTTTTCGGAATTCTCGCTGACGCTCTCGCTGCCGATCGCATCGATGCAGATCGCGGGAATCGCGATGCGCACGGCCGGGCTTGTGACCTCGCTGATTGCCGTGGTCGTATTCCTGGCCCTTTTCGCGTTTCTGCGCTGGACGCTGCTCGGCAAGACCATTCGCTCGATCATCGAGAACGAGATCGGCGCCGAGCTTTGCGGGATCAATCCGGCGAGCACGCGCACCATCATCGTCGTACTCGCGACGATGATGGCGGGCCTCGCCGGCATCGCGCAGGGACTGTTCTCGTCATTGGGAACCGAGATGGGGCCGGAGTTCACCATTCTGGGATTGCTGGTGGCCGTGGTCGGCGGGGTGCGCAGCATCAACGGCACGCTCGTCGCCGGCATCTTTCTCGGCATCATCAACGCCTTCGCCAGCCGCTATGTCGGCGCGTATGTCGCGTTCATCATCTTGCTGTCGGTCGCCATGGCTACAATTCTGCTGCGTCCGAACGGCCTTTTGGCGCGGTTCACATGAGCGTCCGGTCGATTTTTTTCCGCTACGCAGATCTCGTGCTGCTCGCTGTCCTGCTTGCATTGGTGCCGGTCATTGCCGCAGACAGCCCGTACTATCTGCGGATTGCCACGCTGGCGGTCGTGTACATGGCGTTGACGGTCGCGTTCAATTTGATCTTCGGGCATACCAAGCAGCTGTTTCTGTGCCTCGGCGCGCTGGCCGGCGTGGCGGCGTATGTGGCGGCGGTGCTGACCCAGGAGCTGCAGCTGTCGCCGTGGATCACGGTTCCAATCGGCGTCTTCGCCGCGACTGGCCTCGGTGCGCTGTTCAGCTACGTGTCGGTGCTGAGGGGGCTTGGAGTGATCTTCCTCGGCATCGTGACGTTGGCCTTTTCGCTTATTTTCCAAAACCTCGTGCTTGGGCTGCGTCAGTTCACCAACGGCGAAACCGGGCTGGTCACCCGCGGTCTCGGCTTTGGGCTGCTCGATCATTCGGTCTCCGCTTATTACCTGTTCGTCGCGGTGCTCATGCTTGCGCTCCTCGTCTATTGCGTTGTCATGGGCTCGCGCATGGGCTTTGCCTTCCGGGCGCTCAGCGACGACGAACTCACGGCGGAGCTTTCCGGCATCGACGTTACCGGCCGCAAGGTCAACGCCGCGGTGCTCGGGTCGGCGATTATCGGACTGACCGGCACGCTCTATGGGTTCTACAATGGGATTATCAGCCCCAGCCTGTTTTCCTTCGTAAACGTCGACATTCCGGTGTTGATCTCGTTGCTGCTTGGCGGCGTGCGCACGCGCCTCGGTCCGATCGTCGGCGCCGCCGCATTCGCGGTGATCGAGGAGTTCGTCAGACCATTCGGCCAGTTGAACGTGCTTGTCGATGGCGTCCTGCTGATCGTCTTGTTCGTCGCTTTCCGCGAGGGGCTTGTCGTGATGTTCAGGAAAGCACTGGGCATCGCAATTCCGTAGCGTGCGACCAACCGCTACGCGGATGGCCCGTTGCCGCCGGCGCGCGGCGCCGATTGCCGCCGCCGCCAACGTCACCCGAATTTCCGGAAAATTGATTTAAGTCAATGCGCACTCGCGGCTGTGTCTGAGTTCATTGGAGGGCAAATGATGGGAGGATTCGATGGTCGAGATCGTCGAGATCCTACGCCAAGAGCATCGAAATATCGAAAAATTACTGCAGGTCATGGAGCGGGAGTTAAGTGTTTTCGACCGTGGCGAGCGCCCTGATTATGAGGTGCTCGAAGCGGTCATAGAATACTTCAAGAAATACCCCGACTCGTGCCATCATCCGAAAGAAGACATTATTTACGAAAAATTCAAGGCGCGAGCTCCCACGCGGGCGGCGTCAATTGCCGACCTTCAGGCAGAGCACCGATACGGCGCCATGCAATTGCGCCGTGTCGCTCAAGTGATCGAAAGCGTTCTGAACGATCAAGATCTTCTGCGTGAGAGCGTTCACCGGATTGTCCGCGACTTCATCGACAACGAACGAAGCCATATCGCTTTGGAAGATGAGGTCATATTCCCGGTGATACTCGAGACCTTACGCCCGCAGGATTGGGCCGAGGTGGCATTGACGCTGGCCGATCGGTACGGCCCGCCTTACGAAGCGGATTTTGAAGAGCAGTTCAGTACGCTGCGCCGGAAAATACTCGAACTTGAGGAGGATGCGGCTGCGCGACGGCTGTGAAGCCAATAAATCACGACAGTGACGGCACGGAAGCGCTCACGCCGTTGACAACAACGATTAAGCGAGCAGATCACAGCGCTGCGTTCTGTAGGCACACGAGGAGCTTGGGAGATCAAGATCTATGACAAGCAGTCAATCGATCACTCTGGCCGCTGTGTTCAGTGTTGGGCTAGTGTTTGGTCCAGGCGCCTCGGCGGATCCCGTGAGTGACGGCTGCGCCGCTCTTGTGAGCGCCCGCAGCGCGCTATATTCAATGCTCAGCGCTCGTGACAAGTCCGCGCAGGAAGAACTCAAAGCACAGATACAGCAGGCCAGCGTTAGACTTGATTCCGTGCTCGCTGCGATGACCGGCGCAGACGTCAAAAAAGCGGCCGAGTTCAAGACCGTGTGGGATCAGTTTAAGGCGACGCGTGATAAAGAGATTATCCCCGCGATGGAACAAGGCAACTTTGCGGACGCTAAAAGAATTGCCGACAGTATCCAACTTGATTGTCTGTCCAAGATGTGGAGCATTATGTCGTGCAGATAAGGTCGAGTGGCCGGCGGCTGCCCGCAAGTGTCCGTCAGAAGTCCAGTAGGAATGACAGTATTTCTGCCGGTATATTTTCATCCACATTTGGCAAGGCTTGGAGGTGACAGGCTTTTTGCGCTCCGCCGTGGCTGCTTCCGCCGTCCCAGCCATAGTCCCGGTCGCGGATTGTTTGCTACGATTACGCGCGCAGCGCAATAATGACGCGCCTAATCGATTTTCAGCATTCCATTTACGTCCCGTGCCCTTTCGACAGGGGTGAGTTTGTGGGTCAAAAATCACTAGTCTTCGTAAGCCATTGATACTATGCTACAAAATCCAATAGAGGGCGGACACTCCCTCCGCCAGCGATAATGGGTTTCCTGTTCTCTGGCTGCTAAAATGCCTAACGGAAGCGGGTCTTTTTGCGGTTCTGCTCGACCAAGCTTTGGACTCCGGAGCGACGGCATGGGACGACCGGATTTCATCGGCGATCTCGACCGCAGCAAAATTGTAGACCTCGACTTTGCGACCGCCGAGTTCAGGCACCAGGCGCATTCCCTCGTCGCCGACTGGGCTAGGCGGGCGCCGTTTTACGTGCTCGGCAAAGGACCGCCCCAAGTGATCGTCGGCCGCTATGCCGAGGTGCACGAGGTTTTCTCGGATACCGGGCGGTTTGCCTCGGAGCTGCCGAAGGGGGCGGGTTACGAGCAATACGACAAGTTCATGGGCCTCACCTTCCTCACGCAGACCGACGGCGCGCAGCACGCGCGGCTACGTCGACTGCTGATCCCGGCGTTCTCGGCGCATCGCATGGAGCAGATCGAATCGAGCATCACGGACATCATCGAAGGCATGCTCGACGACATCGAGCGGACCGGACCGGAATTCGATGGCATGAAACAATACGGCGCCAAGCTCGTGATCGGGGCGCTGGTCTCGACGATGATGGGATTGAACAAAGAGCAGCAGCAGCTGCTCGTCGATTATCAGGAGGTGGTGCCGCTCGCCACGGCAAGAAAACCGGGCGAGGCCTATCCGGCCGAATACGAAAGCATCGCCAGGCGCGTCGCCGAGCTGGTGGAATTCACCATCGCCGAGCGGCGGGCCGGCCGCCGCGCCGATTTCCTCAACGATCTGGTCCAGGCGCGCGACCGCGGCGACAAGCTGAACGATGAGGAATTGTTCGGCATGATCTATGGCCTGTTCGGCGCCATCGCCGCGACCAGCCGATCGGCCGGCGGAACCCTGTACACGCTGTACAGCCACACAGATCAGCTGTCGCAGCTCATTCGCGATCCGGCGCTGATCCCGGATGCCGTCGAGGAATGCCTGCGCATCGCCAGCAACGGCTATTTCACCTTCGCGCGGATCGCCACGCGCGACACCGAAATCGGCGGAACGCCGATCTACGCGGGAATGATCGTGCGTCCGTCGCCGCTTGCGGCCAACTACGATCCGTTGGTCTATCCCGATCCGCTGCGCTTCGACATTCATCGCAAGCCGAAGCGCATCATGTCTTTCGCCGTGGGGGCACATTTTTGCATCGGCAACATTCTTGGCCGCACCACGATTAGGATTGCGATCGAGCGCCTGCTCGCCCGCTTTCCGAAAGCGCGGCTCGCCGATCCCGATTTCGTGCCGGTCTACGGCGGCGCGGTCGGCGAACTGCGCCTGCTCAACCTGCCGATGGTGATCCAATGACGCCCATTACACGCCGCGTCGCGCTTGTGTTGCTCGGCTGTGCCGCGTGCCAGCCCCGCTTGGCTGCTGCCGATGCGGATTATCCGAACCGGCCTATCAGGCTGATCGTGCCTTACGCACCCGGCGGCGTGCCCGACACCAGCGCCAGGTTGCTGGCCCGCCAGCTGCAGGGCCGCATCGGCCAGTCAGTTTTCGTTGAGAATCGCCCCGGCGGCAACGGCGGCATCGCCGCCACCGTGATCAACACGTCGCCCGCTGACGGTTATACGCTGATGGTCGTGGACACCACCCTGCTGTCGGTCGGCCCGATCTTCCTCAACGACTTGTCGTTCAATCCGAAGAAGGATTTCGTGCCCATCGCGGCACTGGCGCGCACGCCGCTGTTCCTGGCCGTCAACGCACAGATGCCGATCAAGACGCTCGACGAATTCGTCGCATACGTGAGGGCGCATCCCGGCCAGCTCAATTACGGCTCCGCAGGTGTCGGCAGCACTCATCAGCTGACCATGGAAGCGATGAAGGCGGCGCTGCATCTCGACATCGTCCATGTGCCTTATCACGGCACTGGTGAGGCCGTGCCCGCGCTCCTCGGTAATCACGTGCAGGCGCTCTGGGCGGCCTATCCAAGCTTGAAGGGCTCCGTCGAGCGCGGCGATGTCAGGCTTCTCGCTCATAATGGTCTCGGGCATTCGCCGCTATTGCCGGAGCTCCCGCCGCTGGCCGATCTCGTTCCAGGCTTCGATATGGTCACGAACATCGGCGTCTACGGTCGCGCCGGAATACCGGAGGACATCGTCCGCAAAATTGCTGCGGAATGCAGCGCGGTCGTAAAGGAACGCGATGTCGCCTCGCAATTGGCCTTGCTCGGCATGGAGCCGGTCGGCCAGGGGCCGGAAACCTTCGCGAAAATGATCCAGCACGAGATCGACACCATCACCCAAGTGGTCGAGAGTGCCGGGCTCAAGCCGCGCTGAGTCCCGATCGCGAGTGCGACGCCTGATCCGAGCTACCAAGGTGGTGTTCGCGACAGCTAAAACAGACATGCCTCACTTCCGATTCGTGCCAATTACGGACCTGCATCGGCTGGAGATCGACGACGGCAGTTGTCGGCTAAGGTGAGCCTTTTCGGCGAGAGCTTGCCCTCTTAATGGCTGCACGAAAAATGGGCGGGGAGTTGCTGAAAATTCAGCCGCTGACTCGTTCCTGCTGGAAACAATCCTTCAGATCAGTGCCTTAGAGCCCCGGAAAACTGGCACGGCGCTTGCGACCTTGGCCGCAGAGCGCCCATCCGTTGCGCTCGCCTGACCAGCGCGAGGCTCATCCATGTCCCACACCCTCACCCGTCGCCGCTTGCTCTCTTCCGCCACCGGCGTTGCTGCCGGACTTATGGCGCCTCGGCTCGCGGTCGCAGCCGATACGATCAAAGTCGGCATTTTGCATTCGCTGTCCGGCACCATGGCGATCAGCGAGACCACGCTCAAGGACGTCATGCTGATGCTGATTGCCGAGCAGAACAAGCAGGGCGGCCTGCTCGGCAAGAAGCTCGAAGCGGTGGTGGTCGATCCCGCCTCGAACTGGCCGTTGTTTGCCGAGAAGGCCCGCGAGCTGATCAGCCAGGATAAGGTCGCCGCGGTGTTCGGCTGCTGGACCTCGGTGTCGCGCAAATCAGTGCTGCCGGTGTTCAAGGAGCTCGACAATATCCTGTTCTATCCGGTGCAATACGAGGGCGAGGAAAGCCAGCGCAACGTGTTCTACACCGGCGCAGCGCCGAACCAGCAGGCGATCCCAGCGGTTGATTATCTGGCGGGTAAGGACGGCGGTACGGTCAAGCGCTGGGTGCTGGAAGGCACCGACTACGTCTATCCGCGCACCACCAACAAGATTCTCGAGGCTTACCTCAAGGACGTGCTCAAGGTGGCGCCCGACGACATCATGATCAACTACACGCCGTTCGGCTTCGCCGACTGGCAGACTGAAGTCTCCAAGATCAAGGCGTTCGGCTTGGCCGGCAAGAAGACCGCCGTGGTGTCGACGATCAACGGCGATGCCAACGTGCCGTTCTACAAGGAGCTCGGCAACCAGGGCGTCAAGGCGACCGACATTCCGGTGGTGGCGTTCTCGGTCGGCGAAGAAGAGCTGGCCGGCCTCGATACCAAACCGCTGGTGGGGCATCTGGCCGCTTGGAATTACTTCGAGTCGATCAAGACGCCGGCCAACACGGCCTTCATTAAGAAGTGGCACGAGTTCATCAAGAATCCGAAACGGACCACCAACGATCCGATGGAGGCGCACTACATCGGCTTCCACATGTGGGTGAAGGCGGTGGAGAAAGTCGGCTCGACCGAGGCCGACAAGGTGATCGCGGCGCTGCCCGGCACGCAGGCGCCGAACCTGACCGGCGGCACCTCGACCATGCTGCCGAACCACCACATCACCAAGCCGGTCTTTATCGGTGAGATCAGGCCGGACGGCCAATTCGACGTGGTGTGGAAGACCAAGGAGCTGGTGCCGGGCGCGGCGTGGTCGCCGTATCTGCCGGGCTCCAAGGATCTGGTAGCCGATTGGGTGAAGCTCAATTGCGGCAACTACAACACCGTCACCAAGGCGTGCGGCGGTTCGTAGTCGGTTGGGTCGAGCCGCACTGTAAGATCGCGGGAAGGCGGCGCTCGCCTTCCCGAAGCCGCCGGGAATTTTTGCGATGGTCTTTGGCCGAGCTTTGCTCGTCGCGCTGGCATTGGCCTTCGGCTTTGCCATTGGCCAGGCGGCTGCCGCTGCGGCGACGCTGGCCGAAGCAATTACGCACTTTATCGCCGACGATTTTGACGAGACCCTTGCCGGCGTGACGGAGGTCGCAGCGAGCGGCAGCCCGCGAGCGGAAGCGATCATCACCGCGCTGCAAAACGGCAAGCTGATGTTCAGCGCCGAAAAGAAGGTCGTCTACATCCAGGACGACGCGGGGAAGTTGACGGATGCCGTTACGGGCCAGTCGCTCGCCGGTGCGCCGCCCGACGATCTCGACAACGTCCGGATCAACAATCGGCTGCGCGGCTCGATCGCCGCGGCGCTCGGCCAACTGACCTTGTTGTCCGGAAATCCGCAGAAGCGCTACGAGGCCGCGCAAGCCGTGTTCAAATCGCGCGCCGCAACTGCGCTGCCAGGAGTCGAGGCCGCGCTCGGCAATGAAACCGACGGCCGGATCAAGGCGGCCTTGGAGCAGGCGCGCGCCGCGATCGTGCTCAACACCCCGGACAGTGCCGAGGCCGAAAAGCTCGCCGCCATCAGGATCGTCGCCGGACGCGGCGATCAGGATGCGCTGGCGCTGCTCGCCGATCTTCCCGCCCACGAATCCGCCGCCGTCGCCCACGCCGCCAGTGCCGCAATCGCCAGCATTCAGGCCAGGCTGCGCGTGTGGGAAGCCGTTCAGAACGCCTGGTACGGCCTCTCGCTCGGCTCGGTGCTGCTGCTCGCCGCCATCGGGCTCGCCATCACCTTCGGCGTCATGGGCGTAATCAACATGGCCCACGGCGAAATGGTCATGCTCGGCGCCTATGTGACGTTCGTCGTGCAGGAAGAGATCCGCCGCTACGATCCGTCGCTGTTCGATTACTCGCTGGCGATGGCGATTCCGCTCGCGTTTCTATTCTCCGGCGCGGTCGGTATCCTGATCGAGCGCACCATCATTCGTTTCCTCTACGGCCGGCCGCTGGAGACTCTGTTGGCGACCTGGGGCTTGTCGCTCATTCTGCAGCAGGCCGTGCGCACCGCGTTCGGGCCGACCAACAAGGAGGTCGGCAATCCGGCTTTCATGAGCGGCGCGTTCGATCTCGGCGGCCTGACCATCACCTACAACCGGCTGTGGATCATCTGCTTTGCGCTCGCCGTCTTTGTTGCGCTGATCGCGCTGCTGCGGCTGTCGCGCTTTGGCTTGGAGATGCGCGCCGTGACCCAGAACCGCGCCATGGCGGCTTCCATGGGCGTCCGCACCAGCCGCATCGACGCGCTGACCTTTGGATTAGGCTCCGGCATCGCCGGCATGGCCGGCGTGGCGCTCTCCCAGATCGACAACGTCAGTCCCAATCTCGGCCAGGGCTATATCATCGACAGCTTCATGGTCGTGGTGTTCGGCGGCGTCGGCAATCTCTGGGGCACCTTCGTCGGCTCGCTCATGCTCGGCGTCGCCAACAAGTTTCTCGAGCCCTATGCGGGCGCGGTGCTCGGCAAGATCGCCATCCTCGTTCTCATCATCCTGTTCATCCAGAAACGGCCGCGCGGCCTGTTCGCATTGCGCGGCCGCGCGGTCGAAGCGTGATGTCGACCCGCTCGCACATTCTGATCCGATCGCTCGACCGCGGCGCCGCCGTTTTTCTGATCGCGGTCGGCGCGGTGGCGGTTCTGGTGCCGCTGCTCAACCTCCTGGTGCCGAGCGCGTCGGCCGTCCACGTTTCGACCTATGCGGTGACGTTGCTCGGCAAATATGCCTGCTACGCTCTTCTGGCTTTGTCGATCGATCTGATCTGGGGCTATTGCGGCATTCTTTCGCTCGGTCATGGCGCATTCTTCGCGCTCGGCGGCTATGCCATGGGCATGTATTTGATGCGCCAGATCGGCAGCCGCGGCGTCTACGCCAATCCGATCCTGCCCGATTTCATGGTGTTCCTGAATTGGAAAGAGCTGCCGGTCTATTGGTACGGCTTTCAGCATTTTCCGTATGCGCTGCTGATGGTCGTCGCGGTTCCCGGCATGCTCGCCTTCGTGTTCGGCTGGTTTGCGTTTCGCAGCCGCGTCAGCGGCGTTTATCTGTCGATCATCACACAGGCACTCACTTACGCGCTTATGCTCGGCTTCTTTCGCAACAATTTCGGCTTTGGCGGCAACAACGGCCTGACCGATTTCAAGGATATTCTGGGCTTTGACGTGCGGTTGGACGGGACGCGCTGCGCGCTGTTCTTCGTTTCGTGCGCGGCGCTGATCCTCGGTTTCTTGATCTGCCGCGCCGTGGTCGGTTCGAAGCTCGGCAAGGTGCTGGTTGCCATTCGCGACGCCGAAGCGCGCACCCGGTTTCTCGGCTATCGCGTAGAATCCTATAAGCTCTTCGTCTTTACCTTGTCCGCCTGCATGGCCGGCGTAGCCGGCGCGCTCTATGTGCCGCAGGTCGGCATCATCAATCCGAGCGAGTTCGCGCCCGGCAACTCCATCGAGGCGGTGATCTGGGTGGCGGTCGGCGGGCGCGGCACGCTGATCGGCGCGGCGCTCGGCGCCGTCCTGGTCAATTACGCCAAGACCTATTTCACCTCGGGCATGCTCGCACCGTATTGGCTGTTCATGCTCGGCGGCCTGTTCGTCGCGGTCACCCTGCTGCTGCCGCGCGGTGTCATCGGCACGCTGCACCACTGGAACGCGCCGGAGCGCAACCGCGCTGCGGCCGCCGCCGAAGACGGCGTCGAACTGGCGGCGGCGGAGTGAGGCCATGAAAGCCCGAACCGGCGCGCTCCTTTATCTCGACGGCGTCAGCGTCTCGTTCGACGGTTTTCGCGCGCTCAACAACCTGTCGCTGTTGATCGAGTCCGGCGAGATGCGCGCCATCATCGGCCCGAACGGCGCCGGCAAGACCACCATGATGGACGTAGTCACCGGCAAGACCCGGCCGGAGAGCGGCGATGTGGTGTTCGACAATTCGCATGACCTGACCCAGCTCGACGAGACCGAGATCGCCGCGCTCGGCATCGGCCGCAAATTTCAGAAGCCGACCGTGTTCGACAGCCAGACGGTGTCCGATAATCTCGAACTGGCGCTCAAGTCCGACCGCCGCGCGCGCACCACGCTGTGGCACCGCCAAACCGCCGACGAGCGGTCGCGCATCGACGACATCTTGGACGTGATCCGGCTGTCTGCCGTGCGCGACCGTCGCGCCGGCAGCCTGTCGCACGGCCAGAAGCAGTGGCTCGAAATCGGCATGCTGCTGGCCCAAGACCCGAAACTGCTGCTGATCGACGAGCCGGCGGCCGGGATGACCGACGCCGAGACGCGCCAGACCGCCGAGCTTCTCAAACAGATTCACCGCGACCACACCGTCGTCGTGGTCGAACACGACATGAGCTTCGTGCGCGAGCTCAACGTCAAGGTGACCTGCCTGCACGAGGGCGCGGTGCTGGCCGAAGGCACTATCGATCAGGTGTCGCAGAACGAACGCGTTGTGGAAGTTTATTTGGGCCGCTGACAAATGCTGCAAGCCGATGCCATCGATCTGCATTACGGCGCCGCCCGGGCGTTGCGCGGCGTGTCGCTGCGCGCCGAGCCCGGCAAGGTCACTTGCGTTCTCGGCCGCAATGGCGTCGGCAAGACCAGCCTGCTGGCCGCATTGGCCGGGCAGCACCCGGTGAGCAAGGGAACGATCCGCTGGGAAGGCAGCGACATCACCGCGCTGCGGCCGCCGGAGCGCGCCCGCCGCGGCATCGCCTATGTGCCGCAGGGCCGCGAGATCTTTCCGCTGCTGACGGTGGAGGAAAATCTCGCCACCGGCTTTGCGCCGCTGCCGCGCCACGAGCGCAGCATTCCGGACGACGTGTTCTCGCTGTTTCCGGTGCTGCAGAGCATGTTGCGCCGGCGCGGCGGCGACCTGTCCGGCGGCCAGCAGCAGCAATTGGCGATCGGCCGGGCGCTGGTGATGCGGCCGCGGCTCCTGCTCCTCGACGAGCCAACCGAAGGCATTCAGCCTTCGATCATCAAGGATATCGGCCGTGCCATCGCCTATCTACGCTCGCTCGGCAGCATCGCCATCGTGCTGGTCGAGCAATATCTCGACTTTGCCCGCGAACTCGGCGATCATTTCGTGGTGATGGATCGCGGTGCGATCGTGTATTCCAGTAGCCGCGCCGATCTCGACGAAGCCGCCATGCGCCGCGCCATGGCGATTTGATTGAAGGCTTGCTCAATCGCGCCGATGATACCGAACGCGTCAGCCGCTGAAATTTTTGCCGCGAATCGCGCGGCCGGCCGGATCGCGCTTGCCGTCAATCACGCTTGCGGCGCGACGCGGCCCGACCGCGTGCACGAATCCGGCATGCTGCGCGTGCGCTTTCCCAATGGCGAGCGGCGCGAGGCTTTGGACGCGGTTATCGTCAACACCGCAGGCGGGCTCGCCGGCGGCGACCGTGCCGACATCGAGATGAAAGCCGCCGCCCTGGCGCAAATGGTGGTGACCAGCGCGGCTGCGGAAAAGGTCTATCGCTCGCTCGGACCCGAGACGCAGATCGCCGTCAGGCTCGAAGCGGGGCCCGGCGCCGCGATCGCCTGGCTGCCGCAGGAAACGATCCTGTTCGACCGCATGCGATTGCGGCGTAGCATCGACGTCGCGCTCGCCGGCGACGCCCGGCTTTTGATGGTCGAGACGATCGTGTTCGGCCGCTCTGCCATGGGCGAGAGCGTGGCATTCGGCTCGTTGTTCGACCGCTGGCGGGTCCGCGTCGACGGCGCGCTCGTTTTTGCCGATGGCGTGCGCCTCGATGGCGAGATTGCGAAACATTTGGCGCAGCGCGCCGTTGCCGGTGCGGGCGTTGCCATCGCGACTCTGCTGAAGATCCCCGGCGACGACGACGCTGTCGCAGCGCTGCGATCGATGCAGTCCGCCTTTTCCGGCGAAGTCGGCGTGTCGGCCTGGAACGGGCTGATGGTCGGCCGGCTGGTGGCGCCGAGCAGCGCGGCGCTGCGCCACGATCTTGTCCGTATCCTGACCACGCTCGGCACGCCGCTGCCGCGGCTGTGGCGCAACTGAGCGAACGCATGCATCTGACCCCGCGCGAGAAGGACAAGCTCTTGATCGCCACGGCGGCGATGGTGGCGCGGCGCCGGCTGGAGCGCGGCGTCAAGCTCAATCATCCCGAAGCAGTGGCGCTGATTTCCGATTTCATCCTGGAAGGCGCCCGTGACGGAAGCAGCGTCGCCGAGCTCATGGAGCAGGGTGCCCACGTGCTCACGCGCGCGCAAGTGATGGACGGCATTTCCGAGATGATCCACGATATCCAGGTCGAGGCGACATTTCCGGACGGCACCAAGCTCGTCACGGTGCACCGGCCGATCAGGTGAGGGCGGCATGATCCCGGGCGAAATGTTCATCCGCGAAGGCACGATCGAGCTCAACAAAGGCCGTAAAACCCTGGCGCTGACGGTTGCCAATACCGGCGACCGGCCGATCCAGGTCGGCTCGCATTATCATTTCTTCGAAACCAACCCGGCGCTGCAGTTCGATCGCAAAAAGGCGCGCGGCATGCGGCTCGATATCGCCGCCGGCACCGCGGTGCGCTTCGAGCCGGGGCAGACGCGCGAGGTCACATTGGTGCCGGTCGCCGGCAAGCGCGCGATCTACGGCTTCCGTCAAACCGTCATGGGCAAGCTCTGAGGAAAAACATGCCGGCCAAGATCAGTCGCGCCGTTTATGCCGACATGTTCGGTCCGACGACCGGCGACCGCCTGCGCCTCGCCGATACCGACCTCATCATCGAAGTGGAGAAGGATTTCACCGTCTATGGTGAAGAGGTGAAATTCGGCGGCGGCAAGGTGATCCGCGACGGCATGGGGCAAAGCCAGATCACCAACCGGCAAGGCGCCGCCGACACCGTCATTACCAATGCCGTGATCCTTGATCATTGGGGCATCGTCAAAGCCGACGTCGGCATCAAGGACGGCGTCGTGTCCGTCATCGGCAAAGCCGGTAATCCCGATATTCAGCCCGGCGTCGGCATCGTCATCGGTCCCGGCACCGAGATCATCGCCGGCGAGGGCAAGATCCTGACCGCCGGCGGCTTCGACACGCACATTCATTTCATCTGTCCGCAGCAGGTCGACGAGGCGTTGATGTCGGGCGTCACCTCGATGCTCGGCGGCGGCACCGGGCCGGCCCACGGCACGTTCGCCACCACCTGCACCCCGGGGCCGTTCCATATCGGCCGCATGATCCAGGCCGCCGACGATCTTCCGGTCAATCTCGGCTTTGCCGGCAAGGGCAATGCATCGCGGCCGGCTGCTTTGGAGGAAATGATCAAGGCCGGCGCTTGTGCGCTCAAGCTGCACGAGGATTGGGGCACTACGCCGGCCGCCATCGACTGCTGCCTGTCGGTGGCCGACGACTACGACGTGCAGGTGATGATCCACACCGACACTCTCAATGAATCCGGCTTCGTCGAGGACACCATCAAGGCCTTCAAGGGCCGCACCATTCACGCCTTTCATACCGAAGGCGCCGGCGGCGGCCATGCGCCCGACATCATCAAGGTCGCCGGGCTGAAAAACGTGCTGCCGTCGTCGACCAATCCGACGCGGCCGTACACGCGCAACACCATTGACGAGCATTTGGATATGCTGATGGTGTGCCACCATCTCGATCCGGCGATTGCCGAAGACCTCGCCTTTGCCGAAAGCCGTATTCGCAAGGAAACGATTGCCGCCGAAGACATCCTCCACGACCTCGGCGCGCTGTCGATGATGTCGTCGGACTCGCAGGCCATGGGCCGGGTCGGCGAGGTCATCATCCGCACCTGGCAGACCGCCGACAAGATGAAGAGGCAGCGCGGCCGCCTGCCGCGGGAGAAGGGCGACAACGACAACGCGCGGGCCAAGCGCTACGTCGCCAAATACACCATCAACCCCGCCATCGCCCACGGCGTGTCAAAGCTCATCGGTTCGGTGGAGAAGGGCAAGCTTGCCGATCTGGTGCTGTGGTCGCCGGCGTTCTTCGGCGTCAAGCCGGATTGCGTGATCAAGGGCGGATCGATCGTCGCAGCGCCGATGGGCGATCCCAATGCCTCGATCCCGACGCCGCAGCCGGTGCACTATCGGCCGATGTTCGGCGCTTTCGGCCGCGCGCGAACGGCCTCGTCGGTGGTCTTTACTTCGAAGGCGGCCGTGCAGGCGGGTCTCTCCAGAAAACTCGGCATCCAAAAAAAGCTTGTGGCCGTGCAGAATACGCGCGGCAAGATCTCCAAGAAAAGCATGATCCACAACAATGCCACGCCGCAGATCGAAGTCGATGCCGAGACTTACGAGGTGCGCGCTGATGGAGAGCTGTTGACCTGCGCGCCCGCCGACGTGCTGCCGATGGCGCAGCGTTATTTTTTGTTCTGAAAGGCCTACGCGTTATGCGCGCCACCGTGGTCAAGTCTCCTTCGGCCTGGTCGGGCGCTGCCGCCGATCGCGTCGTGCTCGACCATGACGGACGCTATTGCCGCCGGCTCGCGCTGACTGGCTCGAACGGGCTCGCCTTTCTGCTCGATCTGCCGGCTGCGACCCGGCTGCGCGGCGGCGATGCGCTGGTCCTGGAGGATGGCAGGCTCGTTGAAGTCGTCGCCGCGCCGGAGGCGCTGTTCGAAATTCGCTGCGCCGATCCGCAGCATCTCGCCCGGGTCGCTTGGCACTTCGGCAATCGCCATGTGCCGGTGCAGGTGCTGAGCGGCGCGCTGCGCATCCGGCGCGACCATGTGCTTGCCGACCTCGCTACTCAACTTAGCGCCCGCGTCGTCGCGCTCGAAGCGCCGTTCGAGCCCGAGGCCGGCGCCTATGACGGCGCCCATCGTCATGACGCCGCGCAGCGCTAGACTAAAGGGTCGAGCACTGCTCCACCCGCCGCCGCGCAAACGCGGCCCGGCGCTCGTGTCCGCAGCCGCAACGCAGCCTACCAGCGACGGGTTGGACGAAGGCGCGCTGTTTCGCCTGATGGCTTGGTTGTCGCCATCGTATCCGGTCGGGGCATTTTCCTATTCGAGCGGCATCGAGTGGGCCGTCGACGCGGGCGACGTTACGGATGCGCCAAGCTTGCAGGCGTGGCTCGCGGCGATGGTGACGGAAGGGTCGGGGTGGAGCGATAGCGTGTTCTTCAATGCAGCTCATCGTGCGCTGACCGGCGCCGACGATGCGGCGTTCGTCGAAACCGCGGAACTGGCCGCGGCCCTGGTGCCGAGCCGCGAACGTTATCTCGAAACCACCACGTTGGGTCGCGCATTCATCGAAGTCACGCGCACCGCTTGGCCGTGCGACTCTCTGGACCGATTACCGACGTTGTGGCGGGGACCGGTCGCTTATCCGGTTGCGGTCGCCGCCGCCTGTGCGGGCCATGCGATTGTGCTGCGCCCCGCCTTGAATGCCTTTGTCATGGCTCTGGTTTCGAACTGGGTATCGGCAGGATTGCGTCTTATTCCGCTTGGTCACACTGACGGACAGCGGCTGCTTAGCGCGCTTGCACCCACAGTGGCGGCAACCGCGCAAAAAGCGTCCGCCGCGGCGCTGCAGGACGTCAGCAGCGCAGCCTTGCGCGCCGATATCACGAGTGCCAAACACGAGACCCAGTACACGCGTTTGTTCCGCAGTTGACGGAGGCGGCACGCATGCCCAGTCCCAACGGTCCGCTGCGCGTCGGCATCGGCGGTCCGGTCGGCTCCGGCAAGACCGCGCTGATGGATGCGCTGTGCAAATCGATGCGCGACCGCTATCAAATCGCCGCCATTACCAACGACATCTACACCAAATGGGACGCTGAATTCCTGGTGCGCTCGGGCGCATTGGACCCCGAGCGCATTCTCGGCGTCGAGACCGGCGGCTGCCCGCATACCGCGATCCGCGAGGATGCCTCGATGAATCTCGCCGCGGTGGTGCAGATGCGCACCAGGTTTCCCGATCTCGACTTGGTGCTGATCGAATCCGGCGGCGACAATCTGGCCGCGACATTCTCTCCGGAGCTTGCCGACCTCACGATCTACGTGATCGACGTCGCCGCCGGCGACAAGATTCCGTCGAAGGGCGGCCCCGGCATCACGCGATCCGATCTCCTGGTGATCAACAAGATCGACCTCGCGCCGTATGTCGGCGCGTCGCTGCCGAAGATGCAAACCGATGCGAAACGGATGCGCGGCGAGCGGCCGTTCGTAATGACCAATCTCCGCTGCGGCGAAGGCCTGCAAACCATAATTCAATTCATCGTAAGAAAAGGCGGTATGGTTGCATAGGCGTTTTGGCACTTCAGCGCAGCTTCGGACCACACGGTCCGCGATGTCACTACGATCTCCAAAACGGGTCATGACCTGCCCTCGTGCAAGGTCCCCGGCATGTCGGCTCAGGCCCCGATATCCGCCGCGGAAGCGGACATGAGACTTGGCAGCCAAGTGCCAAACGTGTCGTTGATGAATCGCAATATGAAGCGTCGTGAGCTCGTCGGCGCGGCCCAGTTCTGACGGAGAGGCGCACGGCTAATGGACGGTCCGCAACCGCTTGAGCGCGTCCGTGCATTTGTGACGATATTCCGGAAGCATCTCTGGGCCGACGGAGAGCGCTTTTTCATAATCGGCAATGGCGCGTTTTCTCTGCCCGATCAGTTCGTACAACTCAGCCCGGCCCATGTACGCCTGTACATGCCCGGCATGTTGCGAGATTGCTTCGTTGTAGTCGGCGAGAGCACTATCGAAATCGCCTTTGGCCTTGTAGGCATCACCTCGAAGGGACAGAGCCGCGATAGACAGGCTCTTGACTTCAGCTGATTTGTCGTCCCGGCGCTCAGCGCGTTCCTGGAACAGCTTGATGGCAAGGTCGAAACGTTCGATTGCGGCGCCGTAGTCGCCCTTTTTGGAGCAGCTCATACCATCCGAAAACAATACTAGCGCATCGATATATTTCTGATCTTTGGCCATGCCAACACTCGCCGGCTGGGGCGGATTTGGTATGTGAGATACTTCCAATTGCGAATAGCCCAGGTGCGATGCCCTAGGCAATCGCAGGCGGACATGCCCGGTCCAGTGCGAAAACGGCGAAAGTGATCCGACTGCGACATCGGTGATCCGACATTTTTGCATTGCAAATTGACCCTGAGAAACTTTCGCGTCAGCCACAGTAGCGCCGCAGCATCGGCATCGCTTGCTCAGCGCAGTATCGACCTTCGGCAATGGCCTCTGGGCCACGGTTGTACTCCATCAAACCGATGTCACGTAGTCGCGGAGCCAGCATCACATGCGGCGGTTCGCCCGCGAGACGGGCGCGCGTCACATAGTCCTGCATGATGTTGATCGAGTTCGCCAGGACCTGGAAGTAGCCGGGGGTTGAGGACCGTTGTGTCAGAAGCCGTTGGACAATTTGAGTGGCTTGCCCGCGCAACACGGCGGGAAGTTGCTTGAGCACCCCAGCGGAGAGTTCGTTTGGAATTTCAGGCAGCAATGTGGTGTCTGGGGGAGGCTCACTTGCGAATCGGCGACCCAACAGATCGCCATTGAGATTAACCGCAATGATCACGTCGGCCCCGAGCGCCCGGCAGACCGATACCGGAACCGGATTGGATAACCCGCCGTCGACCAGCCATTTGTCACTGATTCTGGCGGGGCTAAAAATTCCAGGTAGCGCAATCGAAGCGCGCACCGCCTCATGAATCGGACCGCGCTCAAGCCAGACCTCGCGGCCGGTCGCCAAATCCGTCGCTATTGCCGCGTACCGCTTGGTAAAGCTCTCGATAGGCCCGTGGATGCCAAGCCCTCTAAGCCATTTGACCACCTCGTTGCCGTCGATCACGCCGCCGCTCGACAGGCGAATATCCATCAACGCGACGATCTCGCGCCACGTCGCCTTCTCCGCCCATCGACGCAAGTCAGCAAGGCGTCCAGCGACATAGGCCGCGCCGACGAGTGACCCCATTGACGTCCCGCACACGATATCAGGCTCGATGCCAGCCTCGGTCATCGCATCAATAATTCCGATGTGCGACCATCCGCGAGCAGAACCACTGCCGAGAGCGAGTCCGATGCGATGAGCTGCCATCCGGGTACGACCTCGAAATGCTGTTCAAGCAGAAAGAAACATAGTGCCCCAAGCTGCAAATGTCCTGTTTGTCGCGTTGCAACGGTCACGTCGCTGGAGTTTTCAATGCCGGCTTCGCGTCCGTCATCCCGGATTCCACGGGTGGCAGGCAGGCAGAAGGCCGCTTATGGGCAAGACGTCATGACTCAGTATAGATAAGCGTTCCCGGCCACCCGGAAGCGTCGAAGGCCCTGACCTCCAGGCCCTCCACACTAAGATTACGCGAGCGCACAGGCTTTTGGGAAAGTGGAACCTGCTGGCGGAAGGCGAGGGGACATTTCGTGACGCCTCCCAGAGCTCAGAGGCTGAGTTGTAAGGCGCAGGTGGCGGGCCTCAGTCGGGAATCGTGCTCTCGCGCCAAACTCGTGTCCTAACGGCGCCTAAGCCTTCCCTCCCAATATCGCTTTGACCCGTGTCGACGACATCGGCACTTCGCGCATTCGGATTCCCGTCAGCCTGGCGAACGCGTTGCCCACGCACGCGGCGGTCAGCGGCACGCCGTCCTCGCCGACACCGGTCGGCATGTTCTCGGTAGAGACGACGGCCACTTTGATCTCCGGCACGTCTTCCATCCGCATGACCTGGTAATCCATAAAATTCGACTGTTGCACGCGCCCGGCCTTGATCGTGATCTCTTCTCGCAAGACGTGACCGAGCCCGTAAACGATGCCGCCCTCGATCTGAGCCGCGATGTTGCGCGGCTGCACGGCGACGCCGCAATCGATTGCCGCCCAGAAATTGTGAACCTTGATCTTGCCGTTACGCGCGTCGAGTGAGATCTCGGCCACGCCGGCGACCAGGGTCTCGTCCTTCTCCTCGATCGCCAGCCCGAGCGCGCGGCCTTCGCGCTTGCGATCCCAATCGGCCATGTCGGCGACTGTTTTGAGAAGATGCGTGGCGCGCGGGCTGTTGCGGGTGTGCTGCAGGCGATAGGCGAGCGGATCCTTGCCCTGTGCCTGCGCGATCTCGTCGATGAAGCCCTCGATGGCCAACAAATTGTGCCCGACGCCGACGCCGCGCCAGGGCGACAGCCGCGTTCCGCAGATCTGGCGCACGAATTCGGCGCGGCGGTGCGGGAAGCCGTAATGCTCCAGCACCGAGCCCTTCATCAGGATGTGATCCTTGCCGCCGATCCGCTCGAACGAGGCCGCGGACATATAGGCCACGACCGATTCGCCAATGACGCGGTGGTGCCAGGCGACAATTTTGCCGTCCCCGTCGAGACCCGCCTCGATGTAGTGCGCCGTCATCGGCCGGAATTTGCCGGCCTTCAGGTCGTCCTCGCGGCTCCCCAGCAGTTTCACCGGTTTGCCGGCGACCTTGGCGAGGCGTACCGCGTCGATACCGACGTCGGCGGGCGAGCGGCGGCCATAGGCGCCGCCGAGCCAATGCTGATGCACGGTGATGCGGTCGGGCGTGGTCTCGAGCACCTGCGCGATCGCGTTCATCACGCCGCTGGGGCTCTGGGTCCCGATCCATACGTCCGCAGACTTGCCATCGGGCGCGACGCTCGCTGTCGCGTTCAGCGGCTCCATTTGGGCGTGGTAGACATAGCGGGTGCGGTACTCGGCCCGCATAACCGTCTTTGCTGCCGGAATCGCTTTCTCGACGTCGCCGGCATTGAAGTAATCGACGCCGCGTTTGCTTTTGTCGCGCGCAACGCCGGCAAAATCTTCCAGCGATTTTTCGCTGTCGAAAGATGCGCCCGGCGCATTGGTCCAGGTTACGTTCAGCGCGTTCTTGGCCGCTTGCGTCACCTCGACACTCGCTCCCAGCACGCCGACGCCGTTTGGCAGCCTTACCACGTCCGAAATGCCCGGAATCTGCCGCGCTTTGGCATCATCCACAGTTTCGGGCGCGCCGCCCTCATAGGGCGACTGCAGCAGAGCGGCATAGACCATGCCGGGCAGCCGCACATCGATCGCGTATTTGGCCGCGCCGCGAACCTTGAGCGGGACTTCGTCGCGCGCCAGATCGGCACCGATCAAACGGAACCTGCTGAGCGGTTTGAGATCCTTCTCTTCGACCTTCGGTAATTCCGCGGGCGGTCGCGCGAACGCGGCGACTTCGCCGTATGAGATGCGGCGGCCGGAGGCAGCATGGACGACGACGCTCGGATCGGTGGCAAGCTCGGCGACCGGCACGCTCCATTTGCTCGCCACTGCGTCGAGCAGAACGCGGCGCGCCTGAGCGCCGGCCATCCGCAGCGGCTTGTAATAGGCCCGCACGGTGGCGCTGGAGCTAAAGGAGAGTGAGCCGTTGTACCAGGGATTGCCGTACTTCTTGGCATCGAGCGGCGACGCGGTGATCTTGACGTGCGCCCAGTCGGCGTCGAGTTCTTCCGCGATGATAGCTGGAAGCGCGGTAAAGCTGCCCTGGCCCATTTCCGCGGCCGGAGACATGATCGTTATGGTGCCGTCGGCCGCGACGTTGAGCCACCAGTTCGGCCAGACGCGATCGTCCGCGGCCGCTCTCGTAACCAGCTCAAGCCCGCCCAAACCGAAGGCGAAGGACAGCCCGGTCGCGCCCTCCAGGAAGCGGCGCCGACTGAGCGAGCGTGTCTTGCTGCTGCTTTGCGCCATGGTCGCAGTCATCGGCTCAGCCCTCCCGCGCCGCACGTTGGATCGCCGCGATGATTTTCAGGTAGGTGCCGCAGCGGCAAATATTTCCGTTCATGTGTTCGACGATCTGGTCGCGGGACGGATTTTTGTTGCGCGCCAAGAGCGCGGCAGCCTGCATGATTTGGCCGGACTGACAGTAGCCGCACTGCGGCACCTGTTCGGCGATCCAAGCCTTTTGCAGCGCATGCCCGCCGTCAGGCGACAGTCCTTCGATCGTCATGACCGACCGTCCTTCGACAAGCGACAGCGGCGTGATGCACGAGCGAACCGGATTACCGTCGACATGCACCGTGCAGGCGCCGCACGCGGCGATGCCGCAGCCGAACTTGGTGCCGGTCAAGCCCAGATGTTCACGCAATGCCCAGAGCAAAGGAGTGTCGGGATCGACCGCGACGTCTTGGCGTTCGCCGTTGACTGTGACAGCCACCATGTCGCCCTCCTGCCGTCGGTGCAGTCAGATGCTAACACTGAGTCCGTGAGCGGGGAAGCGGCTTCGAATAATGGCCTTAGTTGGCTTGGTGACGAGCTGCGGTCCGACCAGGTCTTTGGACGTCAATCGCTGCAGTGATAGGATCGATAAATCCGCGCTGCACGGCTGGCGACGCCCGGCCCGCAGTCGACACTTAGAGAACCGACGGGGGATTGCATGGACAATGGCCATCACGTGACGCGCCGTAGCGCGTTGAACGTCGGCGCTACTTTGCTTTCCAGCCTTGCTGTAGCGGATGCGCTCTCGCCTGACGGTGCCGAAGCCGCCGCGCTGCACCGTCTCGAAGCCCAAACAACAGTGGATCCGAAACATCGAATTCTGCTGCGCGGTGGCACGGTCGTCAGCTTGGATGCCAAGGTCGGCGATCTCGTCCGTGGTGATGTCCTAATTCAAGGCAAAAGGATCGCGGCGATCGCGCCGCAGATCAATGCTGCGGACGCCCAGGTGATCGAAGCGCAGGACACCATCATCATCCCGGGCTTTGTCGATGCGCATCGCCATTCGTGGGAGGGGCAGCTGCGCCGGATCAACCCCAATTCGCCGACGCTGGCCGATTATTCGAACGCGACGCATCTTTCATTCGCCAAGGCCTACCGACCCGAAGACATGTATGTCGGCAACTATTTAACCGCGATTGGTTGTATCGATGCGGGCATTACCTGCGTGATCGACAACTCGCATAATGCCCGCAGCGCCGACCATTCGGACGCCGCCGTCGAAGCGCTCATGGACAGCGGCGTACGAGCCGTTCATGCATCGGGCGCGCCGCAGGCGGGCGATTGGGCGAAGCAATGGCCGCAGGATCTGGAGCGGCTGCAGAAAAAATATTTCTCCTCGGTCGATCAGCTGGTGACGCTGCGCATGTTCTCGGGGCCGAACCGCGACAACTGGGCGGCCGCACGCAAGCTCGGCCTGCGCATCACGACCGAGTTCACAGGCGCAAGGATGGCGGAACTGCTCGAACCGATGGGAGCGGAGAAGCTGGTCGGACCTGATAATACGTTCAACCATTGTGGCGGATTGCCGGAGTCAACGTGGAAGCTGCTGGTCGACAGCGGCGCCAACATCAATGTGTGTCCGCGCTCGGACGCACAATATGGTCTGGGGGAAGGCGTATGCGCGCTGCAACACGCTTGGGACCACGGCATCAAACCGGGCTTTAGCGTCGATAACGAAACCTCCTACAGTACCGACATGTTCACGGAAATGCGGGTCGCGTTCTATCTGCAGCGCGCCTTGGCGCAAAACCGGAAATTTTCAGGCGATCAGAACGTGCCGAAACCGCTGATGATTCGCGACGTACTGTACTGCGCGACGATGGGCGGCGCCCACTGCGCGGGCCTCGACGACAAGATCGGCTCGCTTGTACCCGGCAAAGAAGCCGATCTCATCATGATCCGCACCGACGATATCAATCTCTATCCCTCAAACCATGCCATCGGCACGGTGGTGCAGGCGGCCGAGCGCAGCAACGTCGACACCGTCATCATCGGCGGCCGTGTACGTAAATATCGCGGCAAGGTCGTGGGACTCGACATGAAGAGACTTAAGGCGATGGTCGAGGAATCACGCAGGCACCTCTTCGAGGCCGTCGGATATCGGCCTGATATGTTTGCGGAGTTGCTGCCAAAGCTGGGTTAAGTTCGACTTGGGAGGTCGCGACCCTTTCCCCCGGAAGCTGGCTGAACTTCTTAACCGCCGATGACACTCGGGATGCGCAGGTAGATCGCAAACGCCGAATGGCTTGCGGTTATGAACAGGCGGCTGTTGCGATAGCCGCCGAAGCAAATGTTGGAGGCGCGCGGGCAGATCGATCCGCCCCAATGGCTACCGTGATAGCGGACATCAATGCTCACTCGTGCTCGGGGGTGAAACACGATTACGCGCATGGGCGGGCGGCGGCGCGCGTTTCACGGACGCGGTGCACTTAGTCAATGGCGGTCAGATTCCACGTCCTGCTTTGTCGCCGGCAAGCCGCCCAAGCACTGTTGCCGTCAGCAATCCGTTTCCCGATAGGTAGCCGGCGGCACCTGAGCCCGAAACGCCAGCGGCTGCGCCGCCCGCAGCATAAAGATTGGAAAAAACGCTGCCGGACTTCATCTTCACCCGCGCATTGGCATCAATCGCCAAACCGCCCTGGGTATGAAACAGCGCGCCCGTCACCTTCACCCCGCGCAACGGCGCTGCGCATTTCTGATCGGGCGTAAAACGTCGTCCGAAGCGATCGCGACGCGCCCGCGACTTGAAGCTCTCGACTTCACGCCATTCGGCGGTAAGAGCCTGAACCGGCACGTCCATTGCCCGCGCCAAGCCTTCAACCGTATCGGCTGAGACGATCGCGCCTAATCGCTCGGCGTTGCGAAAATCTTCAAACTGGCGCGCGATGCCGGCGATGCGCTCGTCGAAGACGTCCCAGGCAAAGCCGCCGGGCTGGCGGAGCACATCGGCAGCTTGCTCGGAATAGCCGCGCGATTCATCGCAGAAGCGACGACCCTCCGCGTTGATTTGGATCCCACCCTGCATGATTACCGCCCAGGTCACGAGAATATTGTGCGGCGTCGCTACCGAACCGTGGCCTTGATAGGCGCCGAGATAAGCGAGCTGCGCGCCAAGTACCTCTCCCCAGAGAACGGCATCGCCGCGATTGCCAGGGTGACCGAAATAGAGTGCGTCAGCCATTTCCGGGATGAAACGGCGCACCAGGACCTGGTTGCCACCATAACCGTTGCAGGCAAGGATCAACGCGCCGCAGCCGATGCGCTCGCGCGCGCCGCCGCCGCGCGCTACCTCGATACCGACAATTCGGTGATCAGACGCGACGAACAGCCGTTCGGCGACGCAGCCGGTGAGGATGACAATGCCATCTGCCTCGGCGGCGCTGCGCAGACGGTCGATCAGCTCCCGCCCGGTGCGGGTCGGCAGGCCGTGCATGCGTAAGACGGAATGGCCGGAATAATTGAAGTTGTCGATGACATCGAACGGCAACCCGTGCCGGTCGGCAAGCCATTCGATTATTGGTCCGGCACCGCGGGCAAGCACTTGAACAATGCCCGGATCGGATTCGCCATTTGCCTTGCGCTGGATGTCGGCGGCAAACAGTTCAGCGCTGTCGGCGATGCCCTTGCCACGCTGAAAGCGCGTGCCGGCAGCAGGAATGAGACCAGCCGACAGGGCGGTCGAGCCTGACGGCACGGCATCCCGCTCGATCAGAACGGCGTCAGCGCCTGTCTCCTTGGCGGCGAGCGCCGCGCACAGTCCGGCAGCGCCGGCGCCAACGATCAAGACCGGGACTTGCGCATCAAATCTTTCGGCATTCGTCGTATGGACGACCGACATCTATAGGGTTCATTGATTGTGTGCAGCTTCCGACCGGCGCAGATATTTGCCGCGCGCCGGCCCGGTGACGTTCCCGTTGTTGTAAACAAGTTCACCGCGCAGAAACGTAGTCTTCACTCGGCCGTGAAGCTCGGCGCCTTCAAACGGAGTGTAGCCCTGCACGGATTCGGATTCCGCGGCGCGCACCACAAAACTCTCGTGCGGATCGACAATCGCAATATCCGCGTCAAAACCCGGCGCAATATCGCCCTTGCTCGCCAGACCGAACCGTTGCGCCGGCTTCCAGCTCAAAAGCTCGGCCATGTGATTGTACGACATGCCCCGCTTGCTGCCTTCGCTCAAAACCGCGGAAAGCAGATATTCGGTACCGCCGAAGCCTGCTTTCGCCAGCCAAATATTGGCGGGGTCATCCTTCGACCACTTTTGCTCGGCCGAACAGCAGGCGTGATCGCTGACGATCCAATCGATTTTGCGGTCAAGCACGGCTTGCCAAAGCGACTCGACGTCCTCGCGCGGCCTTATCGGCGGATTGACCTTGGCGTGGACCGCGCATTCGCAATCGGTATCGAGCAGCAGATGGCCGACCGTCACTTCGCGGCGGAAAGCGATATGGGGAAAAACCTGCTGCATGGTCCATGCGGCGTCGATGGCCTTGCGCGAGCTCAGGTGCAGCAGATTGATGTTCAGGCAATTGGTTTCGTTGGCAAGGTAGGACGCGATCCAGATCGCGAGCCCCTCCGAATGCGGCGGCCGCGCCGCGCTGTAGGCCTTCAGCCCGGTAAGCTTGCCTTCCCGTTCCACGATTTTCGTATAGGCATTGAGAATATCGGCCAGTTCACAATGCAGGCTGACGCTGATATGGCGAGCCTTATCGGGGAACTTCTCCATCAGGCGCTGCGCCGAGCGCATGATGAACTCGAAATGCGCGATGTCGTAGCACTCGTCGGGCCCGATCATCAGAAATTCGTTCTGGTGTGACGAGCGGCCGTGCAGCCCGTAACCGCCGTAGAACATGAATATCTTGAACGACGGAATGCCGTGCTCGGTGACGAGATATTCCATCTCGTCGATGTGGCCGGACTCGATCGGCGCCAGATGGAAGCCGTAGTCGACCCAGAAATTCCCCTTCGACTGCTTGTGCACTTCAGGCATGAAGTCGCGATAAGGACCGCCGCGGTTGAGATAGTAATGTCCGGTCCGGAGATAGTTCAGGCTCGAGGTGACGCCGCCCATCGCCGCGGCTTTGCTCTCCGAAACGGCATCCTGTGCCAGCGGCGCGTAAATGCCGATATGCATGTGCGCATCGACGCAGCCCGGGAATGCCAGCCGGTTCTTGGCATCGAAAACGGCCTTCGCGCGCTCCGCCGCAATCTCGGGTCCGAGCTGAGCGACTTTGCCATCCTTCACTGCGATATCAAGACAATCGACGGTCGTCTTGTTGGGGCGAACCACGCGGGCATTCTTGATCACGACGTCGAACGGCTTCTCCATACCGGCATTCCTTGCGTTGTTTCTGAGGTCGAGGCCATCCCGGTCATATGGGCAGCCGTTGTCAGCTCTCTCCGGATCTCCTGCCTTCGGACCCCTGGGGTGTCTCATATTGTTTGCCGCGCGCCAGCATCTCCGGCGTCCCGATGAGTTCATTGAGCGCGTCGAAATCGAACATGCGTGCGCGGAATGGCGCGGTGGTACCGTTGGCTCTGAGCGACCCGTAGAATTCCTGCGCTGCCTTGGCGAGCGCGCGCACGATGGCGCCAGGAAAGATCACGAAGGCGAAGTTGAGTTTCTGCAACTCCTCTGCCGAAAGGATCGGTGTTTTGCCGCCTTCGACCATATTCGCCATCAGCGGCGTTGCCTTACCCAGCAACGCGCCGATGCGGCCGAGCTCGGCGCGTTCGCGTGGCGCCTCGACGAACAACATGTCGGCGCCGGCTTCGCGATAGAGGGTGGCGCGTGCGATCGCGCGATCGAAGCCTTCGACGGCGATCGCGTCCGTCCGCGCGATGATCAGCGTGTCCGGCGAAGCGCGTGTATCGACCGCAGCCTTGATCTTGCCGGCCATCTCGGCCGCCGGGACGAGCGTCTTGTCCTCGAGATGGCCGCAGCGCTTGGGAAAATCCTGATCCTCCAGCTGGATTGCATTGGCTCCGGCGCGTTCGAAGAGCCGCACCGTGCGCTCGACGTTGAGCGCATTACCGTAGCCGGTGTCGGCGTCGACCACGAGATTCGCATCGACACGATCGCGGATCAGCGCGACTGTATCAGCGACTTCAGCCATGGTCAGGAGGCCGATGTCGGGCCGGCCGAGCCGCGTATACGCCATGGCGGCGCCGGAGACATAGAGCGCCTCAAAGCCGGCTTTCTCGGCGATTAATGCGGTGAGGGGGTCGTAAACACCGGGCGCGATCAGGATCGGCGCGCGCGCAAGGCGGGCTCGCAGTGTCGTGTCGGTCATCGGTCAGAGTCCCAGATATGCACGTTTGAGCTCAGGATCGGCGCCGATCGCGGCGGCGGTGCCGGACATGATGAATTGCCCTTCGGCAAGGATATACGCGCGGTCGGCGACTTCGAGGCTTTGCACCACGTTCTGCTCGACCAGAAGAATGGCGACGCCGTCGGCGTGAATGCGCGCGATCAGCGCGAACACTTCCTCGACCAGTTGCGGCGAGAGGCCGAGCGACGGCTCATCGAGAATAAGCAGCCGCGGTTCCGCCATCAGTCCGCGGCCGATGGCGAGCATCTGCTGCTCGCCGCCCGACAGCGTGCCGGCGCGCTGCGATTGTCGTTCCGCCAGCCGGGGAAAAATCGCAAACACGCGGTCGCGGTTCTGCGTGCGGCGTGCGGCAGCGCGGCGATAGCTGCCGAGATCGAGGTTCTCGCGCACGTTGAGATTGGGAAAGATGCGGCGGCCCTCGGGCACTTGGATCAGGCCGCGGCCAACGATCGCCGCCGGTTTTTCACGCTCGATCGCTTCGCCGTCGAAGCGGATCGCTCCCGCGCGCGGGCGCACAATGCCGGAAATGGCGCGGTTGAGCGTCGACTTGCCGACGCCGTTGGAGCCGAGCACAGCGACGATCTCGCCGGCGCCGACATCAAGGTCGATGCCGCGCAGCACTTCCGCCTCGCCATAGCCGGCGCGCAGGCCTTGCACGGCGAGCAGCGTATCAGTCTGCATGCGCGCCTCCGAGCCGCGTTGCTGCGCCGTGACCCAGATAGGCCTCGACCACACCCGGATCGGCGGCGACTTGCGCCGGTGTGCCTTCGGCAATGATGCGGCCCTCCGCCAGCACGAAGATGTGCTCGGCAAGGCTCATCACCGCCTGCATCACATGTTCGATCATGACGATGGTGATGCCGCGCCGACATAGCGCGCGAATGATCGGCACAATGTCGCGAATCTCCGACGGATTGAGTCCGGCCAGCACCTCGTCGAGCAGCAGTAGTTTCGGCTCCGTCGCCAGCGCCTTGGCGAGTTCGAGCCGCTTGCGGCCCGCGACAGTCAGCGTATCGGCGGGCCGGTTCAGCATTGCGTCGAGACCGAGTTCGCGCCCAACCTGCTCCGCCGCAACGATGGCCGTCGCGCGCGCCGGATGACGCAGATGTGCTCCGACCAGAATGTTCTCGCGCACCGTGAGCCCGGCGAACGGCTGCACGATCTGAAAAGTGCGTGCGATGCCGCGCCGCGCCAAGCGGTACGGCGGCTCGCCCGTCACGTCCGCGCCGCCGTACCGGATCGCGCCGTAGCTGGGCCGGAGAAAGCCGGAAATGAGCGCGAACAGCGTCGTCTTGCCGGCGCCGTTGGGGCCGATCAGCGCCGTGATGCGGCCCTGCTGCGCGGTGAGCGACACGTCATTCACCGCCAGAAGGCCGCCGAAGCGGCGTGACACGCGCTCGACGCGCAACAGCGGCTCAGCCATGGCCGGCCCTCGCCAACGGCGCCGGACGCACCGATCGGGTGCGCAATTGCGCCATCGCCCCGATCAGCCCGCGTGGCGCAAACCAGATGATCAGCACCAGCACGCAACCATAGACCACGAGATCGAGGCCGGGCACGTCGCCGCCGGCTACCAGCTGTGCGGCTTGCCCGAGCCCACGGACCAGCAATGCGCCGACGAGCGGCCCGAACACCGTGCCGACGCCGCCGATGATCGGCGTCAGCAATGCTTCGATCGAGATCCAGGTGCCGTAGGCAAGACCGGAATCGATGAAGAGAAAATACTGGACGTAGAAGCAGCCGGCCGCCGCGGTGATCGCGCCGGATATGACCATCGCCGTCAACTTGACCGCCGTCGCATTGACGCCGAGCGCTGTTGCGGCGGCCTCGTTCTCGCGCACCGCAATGAGCCAGACGCCGAAGCGCGAGCGTTCGACGAGCCGGGTCACGATCAACGCGATCGCCACCAGCGTTAGGATCGTCCAGTAGAACGCCGCGCGATTCTGGAACTGCAACGCCGCAGCGTGCAGATCGAGTTTGACCAGCGTGCCGACGCCGGCGCCCGTGATCGGCGCGACGCTTGCCGAGATGCGCAGCACCTCGGCAAAGGCAAGCGTAACAAGCGCAAAATACGCGCCGCGCAGGCCGGAGCGGAATGTTAGTCCGCCGACGACAGCCGCAACAATCGCACCGCCGGCTATGCCAAGGCCGAAGGCAATCCAGGCATTGACGCCATAGCGGACCTGCAGCACCGCGGTCACGTAAGCGCCGGTGCCGAAAAACGCGGCATGTCCGAACGAATACTGGCCGCCATAGCCGCCGAGCACGTTCCAGCCCTGGCCGGCAAGCGCGGTCATCAGGGCGACGACGAGAAAATTCAGCGTTACGTTGGAAACGCCGAGGAGCGGCACCGTTGCCATGACGACGATCACGGCGAAGATCGGCGCCAGGCCCTTCATGCTTGCGCTCCAAACAGCCCGCTCGGTCGCACCAGCAGCACGACGATGAAGAGAACGAAAATGCCGATCTGGCCAAGCGATTCACCGAAAAACAGGCTGGACAGGCTTTCCACCGCACCGATCACAAAACCACCGATCAGCGCGCCGGGTACCGATCCCATGCCGCCCAGTACGACGATGGTGAAGGCGACGAGGACGAAGGCATTGCCGGCGCTCGGGTTGACGTAATAGCTCGGGATCAGCAGGCAGGCGGCGATCGCGACGCACGCGGTGCCGAGGCCGAAGGTCACCGCATAGATGTGAGCGACGTCGATGCCGGCAAGCTCGGCGCCGAGTTTTTCCTTGGCGACGGCGCGGATGGCGCGGCCGGTGTCGGTTGCGCTCATGATCAGCCAGAGAGCGAGCGCCACAAGGAACACCGCACCGAATCCGATCAGCCGCGGCAAGGGCAGAAACATAAAACCCAGGTCGATGCCGTCGAAGGCGAAGGGCAAATCGATGGTGCGCGTGTCCGCCCGGAAAACGGACAACAGCGCGTTCTCGATGATGACGGCAAGCCCAAGCGCCACCAGCAGCATGTTGCGATCGTCGTCGTGCGAGGCTGGACCGATGACGAAGCGCTGCAGGGCGTAGCCGATCGCAAAGAAAGCTGGCGTCAGCAGCAACGCCGCCAAATAAGGCTCGATGCCGAGCATGCGGTAGGCGAAATAGGCGGCGAACATGGCGGCGGTAAGCAGCGCGCCGTGCGCGAAATTGATGATGTGAAGTACGCCGTAGATCAGGGTCAGCCCGAGCGCAACCAGCGCATAGACCGCGCCACTCAACAAGCCGTTGACGATTGCGGCGATCAAAATCGAGGGCGAAAGCACAGGTGCGACACCATTGCAGGAGAAGCCGACAGAGGGCGCAAAAGGGCGCCCTCCGCAACAGCTTCAGCTACGCCGGCATGGGGAAGATCGGCTTGGCGTCGGCGAACTGGTTCGGCAGGATCACCTTGATGTCGTTGTCCTGGACCTGCGTATTGCATGGCGCCGCGCTCTGGTTCTGGCCGTTGACGAATTTGGTCGGTCCATACGGCATGATGTGGCCGGACCAGGTCGAACTCTCGAGCGCCGCAATGATCTTCGGCCGGTCCGCGGCAGCGGCGTGCTCCAGCGCGTCGGCGATCAAGCCGACGCAGCTGTAATTGAGATAGACCTCGTAGGTGAAGAACTGGCCCTTGGCTTCAACCTGCTTCTTCAGCGCCTTCGCCTTTTCGCTCAACGGGTTGAACCAGTGATTGCAGTCCATGATGTATTTGGCGGCATCCGGGAACTCCTTGACGAACTTGTAGGACGAGGCGGCGCCGCCGAGCACCGAGTAGATCGCCTTGGGCCGGACGTGCTGCTGCAGCATGGTGCGGGCGAGCAGAACGTACTCATTATAGTAGTTGGCGGGAATGACGAGGTCCGGGTTCGCCGCTTTGATCTTGAGCACAATGGTATTGAAATCTCGCGTCGGCGTAGGGTGCGGGACGGTGTCGAGTACCTGAAAACCCTTCCCGGGAAGCTGAGCATTGAGCAGTTTGGCTAGGCCCGACCCAAACAAGGAATCCTCATGTACGATCACGACGGTCTTCGCCGGCTTCCCGGCGCCGTCATTGATCTCGACGAGATTTGCGAGCGCGGCGTTGGCAATGACGCCGAAGCCCGGACCGAAGCGGAAGGTATTCTTCAGCCCGCGGGTGACGATGCCGTCGGCGACGCCGACGTCGACGACATAGGGCAGGTCGTAACGCGCGGCCGCCTGCGTGGTGGCGAGGCAGATGTTGCTGGCGTAGCCGCCGACAATGCAGGACACGCCCGCCGCATTCATCTTCTCGACTTCGGCGGTGCCGCCCTCGGGGGTCGATTGCGCGTCGCCAATCACCGCATCGATCTTGGCGCCGCCGAGCGACTTGATGCCGCCCGCGGCGTTGATTTCGTCGATCGCCATCATCGCGCCGAGACGGCCCTGCTGGCCGGAATAAGACAAAGCGCCGGTGACCGGATGCAGCACACCAAGCTTCACCGGCGCGCCTGCTGCCCGCAGTACCGACGGCATGGCGATGCTGCCCGCCGCAGCTGCCCCTGCGCCCAAAGCGGTGCCAGCCAGAAGCCGGCGGCGGCTCAACGGAAGCTTGCTGTCCATGGTGTACTTCCCCCTTTTTAGCGCGGCGGCCTGAGGTCCGCCGGTTTGCTCCTGGTGATCAAACTTGCGTCGTCGCAGTTGTGGTCGCCGGCTTTGTCGACCGGCGCGTCGGAGAGCCGCTTTACTTGCTATTCTTTAGCATAGAATATCGCCAACGCTCGACAAGCCTAATGAAGCGAGGCCGGTGCGCTCCGCGATGAGTGAGCCGCAAAGTTTGATCGATCGGCTTTGGGCGGCGCACGAGATCACGCGCCGCGAGGACGGCGCTGCCTTGCTTTGGGTCGATCGCCATTACATTCATGAAGGCTCGTTTAACGCCTTCAGCCAGATGAAGGCGCGCGGCCGTTCGGTTGCCGAGCCGGAACTCACGTTCGGCGTGGCCGATCATTACGTGCCGACACGCGGCCGCGCCAGCGGCATCGCCGATCCCGAACTGGCCGCCATGGTGCGCAACCTCGAGAGCAATGCGGCGGAGAGCCATCTCACCTTGTTCGGGTTGGGCGACCGCCGCCAGGGCATCGTGCATGTGGTCGGTCCTGAGCAAGGATTGACCTTGCCGGGACTGCTGATCGTCTGTGGCGACAGCCACACATCGACCCATGGCGCCTTCGGCGCCTACGCGTTCGGGATCGGCGCCTCCGAAGCCGCACATGTACTGATGACGCAGACGCTCTGGCAGAAAAAACCCAAACGCATGCGCATTTGCGTCGAAGGCCGCGCAATCCCCGGCATCGGGGGCAAGGACATTGCGCTCGCCATCATTGCCCGTGTTGGCGCAGATGGGGCACAAGGCCATGCCATCGAATTTTGCGGCAGCGCCATTCGCGCGCTGACGATGGAAGGCCGGATGACCCTGTGCAACATGTCGATCGAAGCCGGCGGCCGCTGCGGCGTGGTGGCGCCCGACGCCACGACGGTCGCCTATCTGAAGGGCCGCCCCTACGCACCACAAGGCGCAGATTTCGACGCGGCGGTCGAAGCCTGGTTGTCGCTCAAGTCCGATCCGGATGCCGAGTTTGATCGCGACGTCAGACTTGATGCCGAAGCAATCGCGCCCATGGTGACCTGGGGCACGACGCCTGACGACGGTTTGCCGATCGATGCCCGCGTTCCCGATCCGGCGCACGAAACCGATGAGGCACGTAAAAAATACATCGAGGAGGCGCTCGCCTATATGGGCATTGCGCCCGGCACCAGACTGACCGACATCGCCATCGACCGCATTTTCATCGGCTCCTGCACCAACGCGCGCATCGAGGATCTGCGTTCCGCCGCTGCCGTGCTCGCCGGTCGCGTCAGCAGGGTTCCGGGATTGGTCTCGCCCGGCTCGTCGCTTGTGAAACGGCAGGCCGAGGAAGAAGGGCTCGATCGCATTTTTCGGGATGCCGGCCTCGAGTGGGCGGACTCCGGCTGCTCGATGTGCGTCGGCATCAACGGCGATATCGTGCCTGCCGGCGAACGCTGCGCCTCGACGACCAATCGCAATTTCCGAGGCCGGCAGGGCCGGGGCGCACGCACGCATCTCATGTCGCCCGCCATGGTCGCTGCCGCCGCGGTTGCCGGGCGTCTCGCTGACGTACGCCCGCTGCTTGCCGGACGAAAAGTTTAGGGGAGCGACAGGTGGAAAAATTCGTTCGCCTCTCCGCCAAGGCCTGTCCGCTGCCGCAGCCCAATCTGAACACCGATCAGATACTGCCGGCACGCTATCTGAAATGGCCGCGCGCGAAAGGCCTCGGCCCTGTATTGTTTCAGGATTTGCGTTTCGATGCCGCGGGCAACCAGCGCGCTGATTTCCCGCTCAATCTGCCGATCTGGCGCGACGCGAAGATTCTCATCGCCGGGCGCAATTTCGGCGGCGGTTCATCGCGGGAAAACGCCGTTTACGCGATCTACGATCACGGTCTGCACTGCGTGATTGCGCCGTCATTCGGCGACATCTTTGCACAGAATGCCGTCAAGAATGGACTGCTTACGGCGGTTGTTTCGGAACACGACGCCGCAGAACTCGCGGCCGCAGTCGCCGCCGATCCGCCGCGCGACGTTACCGTTGATTTGGAGCAGCAGACGATCGTTTGCGGAAACCGCACCTACAGCTTCTCGATCGATCCGGTGAGTCGGAACCAGCTCCTCAATGGCTGGGACGATGTCGACCTGACTGAAAGCTATAGAGCGCAGATATCGGCTTATCGCGCCTCGGATCGCCTGCGAAGGCCGTGGGCGATACGCGTAAAGCCTCGGGCCGATTTGACAGTCCATCGTACGCGTGACTGAAGCAGCGCGCGTGCATCGGTCGCCGTCCGCTGTGTAGGCTGCAACCGCTCCCAACTGGAGAATGTAGGTTTGCAGTTCACTAGAGAATTCGACAAGTGTCGATCAAGCAGGCGATTTTCCAAGTTTTCTATGGACTTAGGACAGGAGAAGGTTGGGTTGCAGTTCCACTCCCTCCGCCAGGACGTCGTCGGCCATTATTCGCCAGCGCGGGCGGACGACCGTTCCTTCGAACTGTCCGTGGAGTGACATGAACTCCGCTCTGGGGTGGCCGGCGATGCCCTGGCGGCCGAGGCGGGCCGCCAGGGCGTGCCAAGCCGGGGGGAGGGGGAGGAGCGCAAGGCACTCATGGCGGCTTGGCTGCGGCGAGTTTGATCCCGCGATTGAGCTGTCGCACTGCGCGCGACCTGGATATACTCACGTAGCGCCGCCATCGCTCAGTGCGTGCAGATTTTCCGCGAGTGCGAGCAGGTCGGGACGTACTGAGCACGATGGGCCGGAATTTTGCATCCGTTGAGTATAACCAGCGGCCTCTGAGTGGCCTGTTTTTAGGCGCCAAGCCTACGTTTGGACCGCAGTGAAAATGTCGGAGACGACGCGTTGCGCGCAATTCTCGCCTCCTTAGCTGCCTTTGCCGCCGCCGGCTTGTGGCCGCGTACGCCGCTTGCCAAGGCGATTGTCCTGGTTCTGTGCATCAAGCTGATCGGCGCGGCTGCCATGCGCCTCTACTTGACGGCAGAAAACGTCGAGCCGGTCGCCGACGCGGCCATCATGGAGCGCATCATCGGCGTGGCCGCTGCGGTGCACTAGCGAGCAGGAGAAGGCGCTATGCACTATCTCGATCCTGTCGAACTCTCGCGACTGCAGTTTGCCATCACCGCGCTCTATCATTTCTTGTTCGTGCCGCTCACCCTCGGCCTGTCGCTCCTGTTGGCGATCATGGAGAGCGTCTATGTGATGACCGGTCGCGAGATTTGGCGCGAGATGACGCGGTTTTGGGGCAAGCTGTTCGGCATCAATTTTGCCATGGGTGTTGCCACCGGCATCACGATGGAATTTCAGTTCGGGACCAACTGGGCGTATTACTCGCACTACGTCGGCGACATTTTCGGCGCCCCGCTGGCCATCGAAGGCCTGATGGCGTTCTTTCTCGAATCGACCTTCGTCGGTCTGTTTTTCTTTGGTTGGGATCGGCTACCCAAGCTCGGCCACCTTACAGTGACCTGGCTTGTCGCCATCGGGGCCAATTTTTCCGCACTGTGGATCCTCATCGCCAATGGTTGGATGCAGTATCCGGTTGGCGCCGCGTTCAATCCCGATACCATGCGCATGGAGCTGACATCGTTCTGGGATCTGATTTTCAATCCGGTGGCGCAGGCCAAGTTCGTGCATACCGTCGGCGCCGGCTATGTCACCGGCTCGATGTTCGTGGTTGCCATTGCCTCGTACTATCTGCTGTCGGGCCGCCACAAGGCGTTCGCCAAGCGCTCGATCATCGTTGCCTCGGCGTTCGGGCTTGCTTCGGCTTTATGCGTCGTCGTGCTCGGCGACGAGAGCGGCTACATGGTTTCGCAAAATCAAAAGATGAAGCTCGCAGCGATCGAGGGCATGTGGCAGACCGAACCGGCGCCGGCGGGCTTCAATGTCGTCGGCATTCCGGACGAGGCGGATCACGAGGTCGATTTCGCCGTCAAATTGCCGTGGGTGCTCGGGATTATTGCGACGCGCTCGCTTAATCAACGGATTCCGGGGATCGACGATCTGGTGGCGGGCAATGCCGAGCGCATCCGCAACGGGCTGGTCGCCTACGACGCGTTGGCGCGGCTGCAGCAAAACCGTGCCGATGCCGCGGCGGCCACCGCACTGCGCGATCACGTCGCCGATCTCGGCTACGCGTTGCTGCTCAAACGCTTTGTTGACGACCCGCGCAAGGCCGACGCCGCGACCATCGCCAAAGCCGCCGCCTCGACCGTCCCTGACGTCGATACTCTATTCTGGAGCTTCCGCATTATGGCGGCGATTGGGTTTTATTTGATCGGCCTTTTCGCGCTGCTGTTCTGGGACGCCTCGCATCGCAATTTCGGCCGCCTTTGGTTGCTGCGCGTTGCGGTATGGTCGCTGCCGCTGCCCTGGATCGCAGCCGAACTTGGCTGGGTGGTGGCCGAGTATGGCCGCCAGCCCTGGGCGATTGACGGCATCCTGCCGACATTCCTGGCCGCGTCGTCGGTATCGGCGGCACAGGTCTGGTTTACGCTGACCGGCTTTGTGCTGTTCTATTCGGCGCTGCTCGTGATCGACGTGATGCTGATGCGCAAATACATCATCATGGGTCCGCTCAAGGCGCTCGGTATGGAACCCAGCGCGCGGCCGGCGACCGTGCCAGCCGGATAGGGGGCAAGGCGATGTCGATCCCATTCGACTATCAAACCCTGCGCGTCATCTGGTGGCTGTTTCTCGGCGTGCTGCTTATCGGCTTTGCCGTCATGGACGGCTTCGACCTCGGCACCGCGATGCTGTTGCCGTTTGTGGCGAAGGGCGACACCGAGCGCCGCGTCGCCATCAATGCCATCGGACCGTTCTGGGAGGGCAACCAGGTCTGGTTCATTCTCGGCGGCGGCGCGGTGTTCGCGGCCTGGCCGCCGGTCTACGCCGCTTCGTTCTCGGGATTTTATATTGCCATGTTCCTGGTGCTTGCCGTTCTGATCCTGCGGCCGGTCGGCTTCGAGTTTCGCAACAAGGTACCGGACGCGCGCTGGCGCACGTTCTGGGATTACGCGCTGTTTGCCGGCGGGCTCGTTCCCAGCGTGGTGTTCGGCGTCGCCTTCGGCAATCTTCTGCAGGGTGTGCCGTTCCGCATCGACGCCGACCTGCGCCTGTTCTACGAGGGCAGCGGGCTCTGGGAATTGCTTAATCCGTTTGGGCTGTTGTCCGGCCTGGTTTCGGCGGTGATGCTTGCGACCCACGGAGCAAACTACTTGACCCTGCGGACCGACGGCGCCGTGCGCGAGCGCGCCCGCTTCTTTGCCATGCTCGGCGGCTTGGCGACCTTCGCGCTGTTCGCGATCGCCGGGCTGTGGCTGTGGCGCGGCATCGACGGCTACGCCATCACGAGCGCGATCATCACCGACGGTCCATCCAATCCGCTGCTCAAAACCGTGGTTCGTCAGCCCGGGGCGTGGCTCGCCAATTATGCCGCGCATCCTTGGACGATGATCGCGCCTGCGCTCGGGTTGCTGGCGCCGCTCGCGGCGGCGTACTGCAGCAGATCCGGCCGGTCCGGTTTCGCCTTCATCGCCAGCGCGCTCGGCATTTTCGGCATCATCGCCACCGCGGGCGTAAGCCTGTTTCCATTCCTGATGCCGTCCGACATTGCGCCCGGCGCAAGTCTCACGGTGTGGGATGCTTCGTCGAGCCGCATGACCCTGTTCGTCATGTTGCTCGCGACGCTGATCTTCCTGCCCATCGTGCTCGTCTACACCGCGATCGTATATCGCGCGCTGCGCGGCGTGGTGACCGCCACCCTGATCGAAAAGAATTCCGCCAAACTCTATTGAGGTCCGCGATGTGGTACTTCACCTGGATTCTCGGCGTCGGCTTCGCCTGCGGCTTTGGCATTCTCAACGCGCTGTGGCACGAACTCCATTTGCCCAACGAGAACATCGCCGACTAGACATGCGTTGGAGGCCGCTTGCATCGGTCTCGAACCAGACCGAAAGGAGCGTGATCTCCTTGCCGATTCGCTTTCCCTGAACGAAACGCCGAAACAGGTGGTCGGGCAGGATCGTCAGCATCGAACAGAGGAGCACTTCAAGCATGCGTGAGCTCCTTGTCCTTTGCCGATCGACCCGGTGTTTCGCCCGATGGGACGTAACCCGCAGGGTCGCCCATCTTGACCTCTGGGTAGTCGTCGTCTGGCGGAGGCTCGGTAGAACTTTCCGCGGCTTTGATCCCGGCAATCCGTTCAACGCCCGCCGCGATCCTCCGCATCCAGCCGCTGATGTCGGGCAAATCGATCAGCGCTAGCAGCAATGCCGCGATCCAGAATGCGTGGATGTGCGTGAACAGGGCAATGAGGCAGAGCACCGCGACGATCTCGAACTGCAGCTTATGCCCGCGGTGAGCCATCCGCTCCGGCAAGCTGTGCAGCCGAAAAAACAAAAGTCCAAACGTCACGACCGCAACCAACAAGAACACCGCAGTGACGACCATCAGAACGTCGGTCTGGCCGGGCGCGGTGATGAAGATCGGCAAATGGTGGTTTGCGACGGGATTAACTTCGGCAGACATGGCGGGTCCTTCGAACCGAGAGAAATACGGGGCTGCCACATTCCCGAGGGATGGCAGAGGTCCGTCAGAGCCCGGCGCTATGCCCGGCGCCCCACTCGTCAGTGGTGAAGTGGGGAGTTAGCAAGTCACGCCGCGCGCGCATCTGCTGGCGGCCCGTCGCGCATGGGTCCTTATACAGACACCATTGACGCGGTGCATGCCGACCCCGCACGCCTCGCGGACGTTGCTGATCATTTGGTCGGGTTGCTGAAGCGCTGCCAGCGGCAAAGCCTGGACCGAGGAGGTCAGGGCGAACGCAACTGCCAAAGCAAATAACCTGGTCATCAGGTGTCTCCCAGTTATGGAGCGGGGTGCAGTTGCTAAAACCGTATTACCGTTTGGGAAGTGGGCTACTCACAAAACGCGGCAAACGCTCACTGCGCGCAAATTCTTCGGAGCAATAGCCATAACAGGTTCGCGCAGCTGCATTTACCGCGAGGCCGAGCCCTGGCGCCCCAAAACAAGTGTATGTCGGCAGAGCGCAGGCCATCGCGGCCATGGTTTGCTACGGAAACAACGACTTCCAGGGGCGTCTTCTTCGCCTTTTTGGGAGGACGTTCTGACGATCTTGGAGGTCGGGAAAGACAACGCATGATCTCGGAAACCATTAAATATCTTCGAGAAATTGCGCAGACATGCGTAAGTCTCGCCCGCGCCTGCCCCCATCGCGCGACCGCGCTCGGGCTCGAGGAGATTGCGGCCGACATGATGGCGAAAGCTAAGGAATTGGAGGAGTCTAAATTGGAATAAGCGGCCGAGCCGGCCGCTTAAGCTTTGGGCATATGGAATCCGCAAGATTTTTTGAATTAGATCATAGCTTTTTTCGCATTCCATGAGCAAACTGTGGTCTATGGCGCGTCCTTGGTTGAAACAAGCCCAGTATTGGCTCTCGGAGGCGGTCGAGTCTAAACAGCGGCTCGTCTGGTCGGTGTGGCTCGCCGTCATTGTCGGCGTTGCCTATTTCCTGTCTGCGCGTCTGAGCCTTTTTCTATTGACTCAGCCGGATGGCGTCGCCGTATTTTGGCCGGCGGCGGGCGTTTCTGCGGGCATCCTGATCGCGCTTGGGCGAGGTGCGCGGTGGCCGGTGGCCGCCGGCGTCGTTGCGGCGACGATCGCCGCCAATCTCACAAGTGATAGGACAATCTTGGCCTCGATCGCATTCGCGCTGTGCGACGCCGGCGAGGCCGTGCTGGCCGCATGGTTGGTCGAGCGCTACGTCGGCCGTGATTTTTATCTGACCAGAGTGCGCCACGTGCTGTTGCTGATAGTAGCGGCGATCGTTGCGACCGCCTGCTCGGGGCTTGCTGGCGCAATGGCGTACAAGCTGTTCCACAGCTCGGACGTGCCGGCCTTGATCACCTGGCAGCACTGGGCCGTGTCGGACGGGATCGGCATTATCACGGTCGCGCCATTGATGGTCGGTCTGGTCAAAGTCATGCGCCGGCCGTCGCTGCCCCACGAGTTCATCGAAGGCGCTGCCGCCGTCATTGCTGCAGCCGCTGCAACTGCAATCATGATTTTCGCATTGCCCGATCCCTGGTGGAACCGACTTGCGCCGGTCGAAATGCTGCTTCCGATACTGTTGTGGCTTGCTGCCCGGTGCCGTCCGGCATTCACAGCCGCCGCGGTCTTTGTATTTTCGCTGATGTTCGCCAGCGCCGTCATATTCAGGCTCGGTCATTTCGGCGGCGTCGGACCCTCGATGGGGGAAGAGGTTTTCGCCGCCCAGGGCGCGACCGTCGGCGTGGCGATTTTTGCGTTGGTGCTCACTGCGCTGTTTGCGGAACGACGCCGGCACACTGCCGCCATCACCGAAAGCGAGAATCGGATGCGGGCGATCGTCAACACGGTCGTCGATGGCATTATCAGCATTGATGATCGCGGAACGATCGAGAGCCTTAATCCGGCGGCAGCGCGCGTCTTTGGCTACAATCCAGAAGAGATCGTCGGACGAAACGTCAAAACATTGATGCCCGATTTCTACGGAGATGAAAATGACCGCGAGCTGCACGATTATGTGCGGGCGGGTCAAACCGAGACCAACAGATTTTGGCGCGAGGTAACGGGAAAACGCAAAGACGGCTCGATCCTTCCGGTGGAGCTTGCGGTCAGTGACACGCAACTGGTCGGGCGAAGCACGTTCACCGGCGTGGTACGCGACATCACCGAACGCAAACTTGCCGAGGAAAATCAAGAATTACTGGTCGCGGAGCTGGACCACAGGGTCAAGAATATCCTCGCTCAAGTCGCGGTCGTTGCCACTTCGACGCGCCAAGGAAGCCCTACCATCGACGATTTTCTGCGCTCGCTCGACGGGCGCATCCAGTCGATGGCGGCTGCCCACACGCTGCTGAGCAAGAGCGGTTGGCAGAGCGTCGGACTGGACGCCCTGGTCCGCAACCAGCTGGCGCCCTATACCACGGGCACCAACATCACGATCAGCGGACCGGACGCCATGCTCGCCTCTGCTGAAATTCAGGCACTGGCGAGAGTCCTGCACGAACTCGCGACGAATGCCGCAAAATACGGTGCCCTGTCGATCCCCGACGGCGAAGTAGCGGTGAGTTGGGACCGGCAGCCGAACGGCAAGGCGTCAAACCTGATCCTATCCTGGCGCGAGGTTGGCGGTCCGCCAGTGTCGCGTGTCATTCAGGGCAGCTACGGCACCAATCTGATCCGTAATCTCATCCCCCACGAACTGAACGGTCAGGTCGACCTCGTGTTCGCGCCGGCAGGCGTGAGCTGCAGAATAGTGATCCCACTGACGCAAGCATGAGATCCGGACGAGACTTCACCTCAGTCGCTGCTGCCTGTTAGGTTCGGGCTCACTTCGGAGCACCGTGCCGCGCAATCAGCCGCGGCAAATACCGGCCATTATGCGGCGTTGCTGCTATCTCGCCGACCGCAGGCTCGCCAGCAGACAGTCTTCTCTCATGGGCTTCGGCAGGATGGCGATTGCCTTGTCCTTTGCCAGGGACACGTCCGGGTAACCCGTTATAACGATAACGCGGATGCCCTGGACGTGCAGCCAATCGATAAGCTCATAGGATAGCTCGCCGTTTCGCAGATTAATGTCGACCAGTGCGATATCGGGAGCGCGCTCGGACACCAGACGCCGCGCATCCTTCATAGTCGCGACCGGGCCGACGGGATCGGCTCCCCAGGTTTCGAGCAGCATTTTCAATCCTGTGCCGACGTCCCAGGAATCTTCGACGATGAGGATGCGTACGCCGTCAAATTCAGAAGGATCCGCCGCGCACGGATCGTAAGGATGCCCTGCACTCATCAGAATTTCCGCCGATTGGGTCGCATAGTAGTGTTGCATTGGATGCTTCCGCGCGCAAGCGATGTAATCAGAAAACTAACACGTTTGTCATTAAATGCGTCTGTTGTGACGACCGGTTGTGAAGCGACATCGATAGTCGGCAGATAAGGCGGCAGGCGATATTTTCAACGTTCCGCGCCGCTTACCATTGCGGCGCGTTGCGCCGAACTGGCGGCGCCGTCCACGCACAGCAGCGCTGGTCTAATTGAACGAACATTGAATTGTGGGGAAGCTGGAAGGACCGCGCCAAGCCGGGCGCGTAACGCGGGTGCTTGGGACCGTTCGCAATCCGGACGCGGCGCACCCGGACCAGGCGCTTTCTGGCGGGCAATATATCAGGTTCCGAGTTTGCTGCCGCGCTAGGCGACATTCTTGATACGTCGTCAGCCGCGGCAACCCCCATCGATGGGTCGCCGTCGGGAGACCGCAACGCAAGCACAAACGGTGCGGGCTGAGCTGAGGCCGCAGTCGTATTGGCGAGCGTCTCCGCTGGCGACGGCATGACCACCAGTTCATGTCCGGCTATCGACATATTGTACATGTGCGATCGAGGCGGCCTGAGCAACGAGACACCGATGACCAACCCGGTTGTTGCGCCGATCACGGTAGCGACCGCCGCGATACGCGCGGCGCGTCTGAAGCTCGGCATAGGGGCGAAATAACCCCACTCCGGATGGAAATTCCCCGCGGAACGCATGATGATCGCCGCATCAACGGTTGCTGTGCCGGGGACAAGGCAAGCGGTGAAACCCTATCCGCGTCTATTATGCAAACGCATGATTTAGCAACCGGATCGGATTGAGCACATAAACCATTGCGTGCTGCCCCGGTCGCCGCCGGCGGTGTATGCAGCCGGTTTACCGGGTTTGGGCTCGGCCTCGCTGACAATTTGGATCAGGAGACGACCCGGTTTCCTCAACTCTGTATTTTAGTGCGGTGTCGTAGCAGATCATGATCTCTCACGGAGGATGGAGTGCTCCACCAGCATTTTTGTGCAGGCCCAAGCTCTTCGCTGGCACAAGCCGCGCGGGCGGCAGCGCCGTATTCGAGCGTTCATGCTGTTAACGCGCACCGTACCAAAAATGTGTTGATTTCGATTGTCGACGACGATCCCTGGGCTCGCGACGGCATGAACAGCTTTGTCGTGTCACTCGGTTATAGCGGCGTCTCTTTTCAGTCGGCCGAAGACTACCTCGCCTCGGAGCTGAAGCAGCGCACCCGGTGCTTGATCTTGGATGTTCACCTGGGCGGCATGAGCGGTCCGGAGCTTCAGATCCGCTTGCTTGCCGACGGTGATTGCACACCGATAATATTCGTCACCGGCAAAGTTGAAGAACACGTGCGAGACCGCGTGATGGGGGCCGGAGCACTCGGCTATTTGAGCAAACCGTGCGACGAGAATATTCTCCTCAAATGCCTGGAACGCGCTATCGGCGTATAAGGCGGCCGTTATTTCGGAACAAGCGATGTCGCATCTTGCTCCGTTGCGATGTCCATCTCGGTATCGCCAGCCGGCTGCGGCGCTTTCGGCAACGCGATCTCGAAAGTGGAACCGTCCGCGCTGGTTTTTGTCAGGCGCAGGGTGCCGCCGTGCTCCTCGATAATCGTTCGGCAGATGAAGAGGCCCAATCCCATGCCATCGGGTTTCGTGGTGAAAAACGGACTGAATATGCGTTCTCGATCTTCCGCACCCACTCCCGTTCCGGTGTCGCGAATGTAGAACGAAACGTCGGAATGCGCATCCAAACCGGTAGCCAGCCGCAGATCTCGTTTGCCCAAAGGGCGGTTGCTCATGGCATCGATTGCGTTTTTGACCAGATTGAGGATCACTTGCTGCAGCTGCACCTGATCGGCATAAACCGGCGGTAGCTCCTCTTCATAGTCGCTCGTCACCGATATGCCGTTGGTCAACAGATCGTGCCGGGCCAGGCGCATGACGAGCCGGATCAGGTCGTTGAGCTGAACCAGGGTCCGACGGCTCGGCGCCTTTTTGAACAACCCGCGCACGCTGGTAATAATCTCGTCGGAGCGTTGAACCGCGCCCCGGATTGAAACAAGGCATGACTTTGCTTTTTCCACATTAACCGGCGTTCTATCGAGCCACCGCAGCCCGGCCGCACTGAGCGAGGCAATTCCGGCCAACGGCTGCCTGATTTCGTGCGCAATCGCGGCGGTGGCGGCTTCCACGCTCACGAGGCGTTCCGCGCGCTCGCGACGCAATAGGAGAATCGAGTTGGCAAGCCGCACGTACAGCATCGTCATTTCGGCGAGCAGAACCAGGAGCAGCGTAGAACTGGCAACCACCGCAAAACAACGCGAGATGTACCAGCCGACGCTGAACCGCACCACGGTGAAGAACATTCCGGTCAGAAAGTTCGGCCACCAGGCAAAAAGGGTCACCATCAGCCACAGGTCCAGAATGGTGCGCCGGCGAATCCACAGGACCGCGAGCGCGGCGCTGTTCAACGCCCATAGGTAAATATTGGCGACAGTGGCCCACTTGGTCTGGTAAATCGCTCCCTCATAGAGCTTGGGCAGGAAGGTTGGCCAGGTCGATGCGAGGTAAGTCAATACGGTCGTCGCCACGATCGCTCCCAAAAACGTAACGACGATCGTTGCAATTGGCGAACCGCCGGGCCGAACGGCGGCGACGGCGTTCCGATCTTTTGAGAGGGCATAGGTCAGCACCGCCAAGGGGAACGCGGTCTGCCAGAGGACGAACAGCCAAGCGGCGGTATTGCGGCCGTCGCCGATCAGGCCATCGGCGGCATAGGCCTCGGGAAATGCAAGCGTCTGCGCCAAAGCGAACAGTCCGCTGAATACATAACCCGCCGCGATGGCAAGTGTCGCCTGCAACGGCCGGATCGCATATTGCGAAAACAACAGAGCCGCGGTGATGAGGTCGACGAAGCAGGCAATGCTTTGCAGCACCGGGATGAAAGCGTTGATGCGCAGTCCCGGCAAAGCGGCAAAGGGCGCGGCAGCGATGCCGACAACGAACAGCACAACGACAAGGCCAAGCGCGGCTCGGCGCTGTGCCGAATTTATCGGCATGGCCGTGATGACTATCGGGAAATCGTAGGTGAGCGTGCCGGATTCGCGTCCGGCGCTGGCAGGCTCCGACAGACCCACACCCGAAGGGTCTGTCCCGGAGCGGTACAGGCGCCCAATTGGGTTTTCCATGTCGCCCAGCAATAAACGCAATCAGGAATTTGCACGACGATCAATTGCAGCAAAAAGTAAGCGCCAAGTTTCGTGCTGGCCGTAAATTCCAACAATATAGCACTTGGTATCGTTTTGCTATATTTAAGTCTTATGTAGGATTTGCTTTAAAACCTCTCGTCAAATGTGACACAGTTCCGCGCGGCTCGCGGGCTCGCTCGCCTCTCCTGACCTGCCGTCGTGCTCGAAGCCGGAGCGCGCCAACCAGGTCGACTATACATAACGGTCTATGCGGGTGGTTGCCAATCGAGATTTATATTCGGACTCTCCGCTGGCGGAATAACTGCCGTGCACGATCGATGCGCATGGTCGCGACGGCGCTTCGCCCGCTGCAAAAGCGCAGCTTATCTTAATGTCGATGATGCCGGTCGGAGTCGGGAAGGCATGAATGCCAATCTCGACTCCCATGGCCACGATTTTGACGCCTTGTTGCACGACCGAGCGCCTGATCCGGTCTTGGCGCCGGCTCGTCAGTCGTTGTCGTCATCATCGTAGAATTGCATGCCAGACCCGCCGCCCATGCGGCGGTTTTCAATTTCGCGAAGCACAACGAGCCTCAGCAGACCAAGCCGCCGCTGTTGATCCGGGTTGAGGGCCTGGTAGAGCGGCTGCCAGGCATCGCCGAGCTTCTTGAGGTCAGCCGACCGTTGCGCCAGCGCGTCGGCCCGCCGGTGCATGAAGTCGGCGGGGTTACGGTTGAGAATGAGCTCGAGGGGATGGCTATCCTGCGCCTGCGACGCACGGTCCAAAAGGTTTTCGAGTCGCGCGACGCGGTGCTTTGCTCTTGTGCGGATGGCATCCTCGATCGCAGGCCAGTATTTCTCCTGGCTGGGCGTCAGTTGTAGGGCAGCTTTCACGACCTCGATACGCAGGTCGGTCAAGGAATCGGGCTCGGCGACGCTTAACCGGCTTTGTTTGCCGGTCGAACGACCCTGGTCGTCGGCCGACTGCCCCTGCGCATACGCGACAGGCGATGCGGCAAGAAAAAGCGCAGCTATTGCTGCGGCTGTCTTCATCATCTGGAGTCTCCTTGGCTGGCAGGCACGCGGTGAGTTTCACTAACAATTGCGGGCTCAAGTTTTCTATTGGTCTGATGGCGATTGCAGCGGCCTTAAGGTGTCGGACCAATATACGTTCGTTGCGCGTTTTGCGGGATTGCGACGCCAGGCGAAGGATGTCGGTCAAACAGCGGAGAAGCACCGCCATCTTGCCGTCGGATCACCGTGTATCGCGAAGCCGCACGTCAATGTTCTGCAGCCGCGACTCTGCTTTCTCGAGAGGCCGGCGTCGAATTCGTACCAAGACCCTTTTGATAGATCGCCCAATAAACGAAACCGACGAAACCCGCGCCGCCGACAATGTTGCCGAGCGTAACGGGGATAAGGTTATGTGCGATTCGCGCAGCGCTTATGAGCGGGCCGTCGAAACCCGGCGGAATTAGACCTAGCGTGCCCAACAGCCACGCTACCGAAAAGAAGTACATATTTGCCACGCAATGCTCGAATCCCGCCGCCACGAAGGCCGAGATCGGAAGAATCAGCGCGACAATCTTGTCGGTAACGGACCGACCCGCATAAGCCAGCCAAACTCCCAAGCAAACGAGCAAGTTGCACAAAACGCCCTTGACGAACAGCGTGACAACGTCGGGCGAAATTTTGGCGGCGGCGGTTGTCATGACTGTCACGGCAATGCGGCCGCCGTTCATGTCGAGGTGGTGCGAAAATACCACCATGACCGCAAGGCCCGCCGCGCCGACGAAGTTGCCGATGTAGACGATCAGCCAGTTACGCAGAAGCGCCGCGGTCGAAACCTTGCCGCTCGCCCAGGTCATGACAATCAGGTTGTTGCCGGTGAAAAGCTCGGCGCCGCCGATCATGACGATCGCCAGACCGAGCGAGAACACCGTGCCGCCCATGACGCGCATGACGGCAAAACTCAAATCGGCGTCGCTGGCAACGATGCAATAGTACAGCGCGCCAAAGCCGATGCTGCCGCCGGCGACCAGGGCAAGCATAAAGCAGGGCAGCGCCGGCAGGGTCGCTTTCTTGACGCCGGCAGTTTCGATCAGCGCCTGGATTTCGGCGGGACTGTAAGCGTTGAAATTGAACAGGGTCGCCTGCGACGGAGGAAGCCGTTCAGTCATGGCGTTGTTTTTCTTTGCCGCTGCATCGCGGCAGGCGCGCTCATCCAATGCCCGCCACAAGCCCCACAATTTGCACCGCGATCACTTTGACGATGGTCATTGACGGAAAGATCATCGCATAGCCGATATCCGGGCGCTCGGTTGGGGCCATTTGATTAGAGTAAACCAGGATCGCCGGATTGCCGGTGGCCCCCGATGTCACTCCCACCAGATCGTCATACGGAATGCGCATGAGGAAATGACCGGCAAGCAGCACGATCAGGACCGTCGTCAAGAGCACGGCGGCCCCGATACCCAGCATCGACAGACCGCTCTCGGAAACGGTACGAAGGAACGGCTGCCCGGCATTGATGCCGACCGTCGCGAGGAACAGCGCCAAGCCGAAATTTCGCAGCACGATATTGGCCGGAAGCGGCATCACCCAGAGCAGCGGGCCGGTCCGGCGCAGCTTGCCGGCAATAAGCGCAACAAGCAGCGGACCGCCGCCAATCCCCAACGTAACGACGCCGATGCCGGGAATGGGAATCGGAATGAGCCCGATCAGCACGCCTAGCACCATGCCGATGCCGAGCGACACGTAGCTGAATTCGGCGGCGGATTTCACGCTGTCGCCGAAATGCTGCCGCGCGGCCTGCTTGTGCTCTGGTGGCACCAACACGCCGATTCGATCGCCGAACTCCAGCATCAGATCTGGCCGCGGAACGATATCGAGGTCATAGCGCCGCACGTGCAGGATATGCACGGGGAAGCCCGCCGGTAATGGAAGCTTTGCCAGCGGCACGCCGATCAAATTGGCCTTGCCGACGAAAACTCGGATGTAGTCGAGGCCGGAACGGTCCTGAACGATGCGTCCGGGCTGCACAGTTCCGATGTCATCGGCGGCTTCCTCGATGGTTTCGTGGCGCTCCGCAACGAGCATCAAAGCGTCTCCGGAAGCCACCTCGACATTGGGCGAGGGGACGACGTTTCGGTTGCCCTTGCGGACCAGCGCCACCTGTACGCCACTCGGCAGTCTGCCGCTGAGTTGCTCGATCGTTTGGGTCGGGGCTTCGGGCGCCAGCGTCACCTCTGCCATATGGAACGTCGGCGCCTTTGGCGCGAATTTCGGTTGCAAATGCCGTGTCATGAAAAAGATGCACAGAATCGGGCCGATGACTCCGAACGGATAGGCGACCGAATATCCGATCGACGGATCCAAATTGCGCGTCAGGTCGAGTGCGGCCTGCAACGTCGCGGTGCTCGTCATCGATCCCGCGAAAATTCCGAGCGTCTGGCCGAGCTTGACGCCCATCACGTGGCCGAGGCCTAGCGCGACCAAAAGGCCCGCCACGACGCCGATGCATGCCAGCAGATTGTACTTGCGGCCGGCCGAGCCGAACATCCCTTCGAAAAATTGCCGGCCGTAGAGAATGCCGATTCCGTAGAGAAACATGATCAGTCCGATGAGGCCGATCGGTCCGCTGATCTGGGCCTTCGGCGCAAATGCCCCCAGCGCCAAGCCGACGAACAACACAGCTCCGACGCCGAGTGAAAATCCTCCGATCCTGATCTGTCCGACAAGATAGCCGAGACCGATGGCAAGAAAGATCGTGAGAATAGCCTGCGTTCCGATGATCGTGCGAGCAAGGTCCAACATTACGTCGCCTCCAATAAGCGCATATCCTTCCCGGTCGTAGTTTTATTCAACGCACGTGGCAGCCCGCGTCGCGGAATTGCTTCCGCACGCGCTCCACGAGTTCGGAAGTCGGCAGCGTCGTTTCGGACAGTTTGTAGTCAAGGTTCAGCGCTTTCCACTTGAAAGCACCAAGCTGGTGGAACGGCTGTACTTCGACCCACTCGACGTTCTTCATCGGGGCGACAAGCCGGGCAATGCCCGCGACGTTATCGGGATCGTCGGTCAGTCCAGGAACGAGCGTGAAGCGCACCCACACTGGCTTGCCCGTCTTCGCCAAACGCTCGGCAAAGCGAGCGGTGGGAGCCAGGTCGCGCCCGGTGACTTTGCGATATGTCTCCGGATTCGAGCTTTTGATATCGAGGAGGACGAGATCGAGGGAGGACAGAAAATCATCATCGACGCGGTCGCCGAGAAAGCCCGATGTTTCGATGGCGGTGTGGAGACCCAATTCTTTGGCGCCCGCCAGTATGCGTTCGGTGAACTTGATCTGCACCATCGGTTCGCCGCCCGAAATGGTCAGCCCGCCCTTGAGCGCGTGCAACGCCGTGGCAAAGCTGCGCAGCCGGTCAATCACCTGCTGCGCCGAGACGTAGGTGCCGTCTTTCAAGTGCCAGGTATCGGGATTGTGGCAATAGGAGCAGCGCAGCAGGCAGCCGGAGACGAACAGGACCACCCGCAGACCGGGCCCGTCGTAGCGCGATGACGTTTCATAGGAGTGCACGTAACCAAAAACGCCGCCCGCATCATCGAGCGCCGCGCTGTCGTCGGGTGCGTCCGGCGAAATTCCGAAACGCAGATCGTAGCGGCTGCCAGGCTCTAATGTTCGGAGCTGCGGCATTGTGTGACCTGATCAAACGCGTCCGTGGAAGGTGCGGCTGATCACGTCCTGCTGTTGTTCACGGGTCAGGCGGACGAAATTGACCGCATAGCCCGACACCCGGATGGTCAGCTGCGGATATTTGCCGGGATGCTTCATCGCATCCTCGAGTGTTTCTTTGTCGATAAGGTTCAAGTTCATGTGGAAACCGCCGCGCTCGAAATAGACGTCGAACGCTTTGACAGCCGCGTCGATGAACTCTTGATCGGAAAGGTGCGCCTTTTGCGGAGCGACCGAGACCGTGTAGCTGATGCCGTCCAGCGCGTCCTTGTAAGGCAGCTTCGCGACCGACAGGCAGGACGCGAGCCAGCCATGGCTGTCGCGCCCGTGCATCGGATTTGCACCCGGCGCAAAGGGCTCGCCCTTGCGGCGGCCGTCCGGCGTGTTGCCGGTATGCTTGCCGTAGACCACGTTCGAGGTGATCGTCAGCACGCTCTGCGTATGCGTTGCATTGCGGTACGTCGGGTGCTTGCGAACCTTCGCCATAAACCGGGTCACCAGATCGGCGGCGATGCTGTCGACCCGATCGTCGTTGTTGCCGAATTGCGGCAGCGGCCGCTTGGCTTCCGTCCGATAGTCGATCGCGAGGCCGGTTTCATCGCGGATCACGTGGACTTTGCCGTATTTGATGGCGGCAAGGCTGTCGGCCGTCACCGAAAGGCCGGCAATTCCGAAAGCCATGGTGCGCAGGATGTCGCGATCGTGCAGCGCCATTTCGAGGCGCTCGTAAAAGTACTTGTCGTGCATGTAGTGAATACAGTTCATGGCATGCACGTAGGTGCGCGCCAGCCATTCCATCGTTCTGTCGAATTTGGCGCACACTTCGTCGTAATCGAGCACGTCTGCGGTCACAGGCGGGCTTGGCGGCGCGATCTGTTCGCCCGACATCTCATCGCGGCCGCCGTTGATGGCGTAGAGTAGGGCTTTGGCGAGGTTCACGCGCGCGCCGAAGAACTGCATCTGCTTGCCGAGTTTCATCGCCGACACGCAACAGGCGATCGCGTAATCATCGCCCCAGTACGGACGCATCAGGTCATCGTTTTCATATTGCAGGGAGGAGGTTTCGCGGCTGACCTTGACGCAGTAGCGCTTGAAGTTCTCGGGCAGATGCTTCGACCAGAGCACGGTGATATTCGGTTCAGGAGCCGGACCGAGATTGGTCAGCGTGTGCAGCATGCGATAACTGCTCTTGGTGACCAGCGGACGCCCGTTCAGGTCGATGCCGCCGACACATTCGGTCGCCCAATAGGGATCGCCGCTGAACAGCGCGTCGTACTCGGGAGTGCGCAGGAAGCGGACGATGCGCAGTTTCTGGACCAGTTGATCCCACAGCTCCTGGGCGCCGGCTTCATCCAAGGCGCCTTCGTTGAGGTCGCGTTCGATATAGGCGTCGAGAAACGTCGAGATTCGCCCGATCGACATGGCCGCGCCGTTGGCCTCCTTGATTGCGCCCAGATAGGCCAGGTAGGTCCATTGCACCGCTTCCTGGGCATCCGCCGCCGGCCGCCGGATGTCGCAATCGTAGAGCTGGGCCATCGCGGCGAGGTCTTCCAAGGCCCGCATCTGCTCGGCAAGCTCCTCGCGTTGGCGGATGATGTCGTCGCTCGGCCACATTTCGTCGAGCTGCGCCCGTTCGGCCTGTTTGACCTCGAGCAGCCGCGTTACTCCGTAAAGCGCGATGCGCCGGTAATCGCCGATGATGCGACCTCTGCCGTAGGCATCGGGAAGACCGGTGATGATTCCCGATTTGCGGCATTTGAGAATTTCCGGCGTATAGGCGTCGAACACGCCGTCGTTATGGGTCTTGCGATATTTCGTGAAAACCTCGTGGACCTTCGGATCGGCATCAAAGCCCGCGGCCTTCAGCCCGCTTTCGACCATCCGCAATCCGCCGCACGGGAATATCGCCCGTTTAAACGGCTGATCGGTCTGCAGGCCGACGATGACCTCATTGTCTTTATCGATGTAGCCCGGTTTGTGGGCCAGCAGGGTCGATGGGGTCGCGGCATCGACCGCGAGAACGCCCTGTTTGCGTTCGTGCTGAAAATAGGGCTGCAGCTTGGCCCAGATCGCCGTCGTCCGTTTCGACGGTCCGGCGAGAAACGTCTCGTCCCCCGTGTAAAGCGTCGCATTGCGCACGACGAAATCGCGAACGTCGATGCTGCTGCACCAGTCGCCTTGATGGAAGCCGCGCCAGCATCGCTCGTCCTTAAGGCGTTTTGTTAAACCAGCCGTGCCTTCCACAACACACCTCCGCAACCCGCCTGTCTTATTCTCGTGTCAGACCGCGTTCGTCGCGACCGGTCGAAACCGTGGGCGGCCCGACCGGCCGAGCGCTCTGCGGCTGCGTAAACCGTGTCACGCCGCGGCGGAGGGAAATACTCAACCGGTGCCGAAGACACTCAAAACGCGCAAAAAATTTGTGAGCGGTGTCGGGCAATCAAAGTTCTGATTGCTAATCGGTGGTGCTAACAGATCTGATTGCGCCTAGCCGCACGTCATATGGGATCGCATACCGGCAAAATTATTTGGCAGCTGCCGGCATCGAGTCCGGCGCCGGCAACCATGTCGTGTCCATGATCTCGGCGGCCATTTTCGCATCGACATGGGGCCTGATTTCGCGCTGGAAAGCAGTCGCGAGCGTCTTGTACTCATATTTGCAATTTGGCGCCCGCCTCTTCGGCAGATAGCCGGTTTGCACGAGATCGGAAAACATCTCGGGATCGGCACCGAAGGCGATGCACATGAGGTTGTAGAATCGCTCCTGCGGTTGGCCATGATTGCTTGCGAAGGCCTCGAGGGGGACCTCAACCTTCGAGTCCTGCGAGGCGCGGTCTATAAACCCCTTCCATGCCCATGCGGCGCCGCCCACGAGTCTGCGTGCGCGCTCCTTGCCGAAAGCCAACATGATGTAAGCAGCAAAATTGTCGGCGGCGTCTTCTTCGCGCCCCCAGATCGGAATTGAAAAGATATCGAATACGCCATGTCCGACTTCGTGCAGAACCAGCCAGAAGAATTGGCCGGCCGCGGCATCAGTAGGCGTAACCCCGGCGGGGCTGGTCTGCTTCGGCAATGTCTGGAGGATGTGCTGCAGCAGTTCGTAGCACAGGGTCACGGTTTTGGTGCCGTCCTCCTCGGCATACCACGCGTTCATCATGCCGCATTCCATGGTCCGGATGAGCAATGGCTCAGGCAGGCGAAACGCGCTCAAAATGGCTTGGGTTCTCTCCAGAACCTGGCGGTCTTGCAACGTCTCATAAAGTCCGGCCAATGCCTGGTTTTTCGGAGCGCCGTACGCGATGGAAATGTTGTTGGTGCGACCGTCAGCCGCAAACGAGCTTGAAAACGCCACGGCCGAGAAAATGCCGACAAGAGCGGCAATGGAGACGGCGTTTCTCCATTGCGCTCCCGTCATGTCGTTCTCCAGGGATTGGATGTGAGAAGGAATGCCCTCGGCTTACGGTTTGGGAACGACCGTCCAGTGTGACTGAAATTCCTTCTTCAGGCGGTATTGCGCGTAGTCTGGGTCGTAAAACACGCGGTCTGCGGCGCGCGGTTCGTAAGCGTAGCTCCGCCGAATTCGCTCGTTGTATCCTGGACTGCCGCCGCCCGCAGCAGCCGGGTGATCTTTGGCCGGATCATAAGCGTAATTGCGCCGCGCGTTTTCATTATAGCCGGCGCTGCCGCCGCCCGCCGCGGCCGGGTGATCCAGGGCCGGGTCGTAAGCGTAATTGCGCCGCGCGTTTTCATTGTAGCCGGCGCTGCCGCCGCCCGCCGCGGCCGGGTGATCCAGGGCCGGGTCGTAAGCATAATTCCGCCGCGCATTTTCATTGTAACCGGCACTGCCGCCGCCCGCCGCGGCCGGGTGATCCAGGGCCGGGTCGTAAGCGTAATTGCGCCGGGCGTTTTCATTGTAGCCGGCGCTGCCGCCGCCCGCTGCCGCCGGATGATCCAGGGCCGGGTCGTAAGCATAATTCCGCCGCGCATTTTCGTTGTAGCCGGCACTGCCGCCGCCCGCCGCGGCCGGATGATCGAGAGCCGGGTCGTAAGCATAATTCCGCCGCGCATTTTCATTGTAACCGGCACTGCCGCCGCCGGCCGCGGCCGGATGAGCGAGAGCAGGGTCGTAAGCGTAATTCCGCCGCGCATTTTCGTTGTAACCGGCACTGCCGCCGCCCGCTGCCGCCGGATGATCTTTGGCCGGATCGTAAGCGTAATTGCGAAGGCCGGGGGCATATACGTCAACCGATTGGTCCTCAGCGGCCGCCAAATAAAGTTTATTGCCCGACCGGATGATGATCGCGGCGGGCCCGAGTTCATGAGCGCCCAGAGCCCTGAGTTCGTCCGCTATGTCGCCCGCGCCTCTTCCGACTATCACTCCGAAGGATGGCCCATCGATGAACAGGGCCTCGTTGTCGGCGAGGATCATGCCGGGATGCTCTTGAGCCAAGGCTATCGACGGAATGATCGACGCGGCCATGACAGCGATGGCTGCAACACTCGATAAAAGATTGAGTTTCATTGGAGACTCCTATGTTTCACACCATCCCTTTGAGGCAAGCGTTGGTATACGCCGCTCTCTTCTTTCGAAACTGAAGCTCGATTTACTGCGGCCCCATTTGTTTTCATGCGGCAAAGTTCCATAGCTGAATCAGGGCGGATACTCATAGAACGCAATTTCTATTCATATCCTGCAAATTTCCTCGGCAACTGATCCGGCAGCCGTCCAACCAGAGTCACGCCGGCTGCCGTCTTCCGGATTAAGAAAAAATATCCAGATCGATGCAGTGCAAAGTTTACAGCGGTTTGTCTTGCTTGAGGCGCGCACTTTTGCAGCGATCGTTCGCTGCGGGATCAGATAATCCTATATGAGCGAATAGTGATGTTATCCGATGGCGTCGCCGTCGCATGCCTCAAAGCAATGGACGACGCCTGCACACTTGAGCTTGGTTAGTGTTAATCGCCGGCGCAAAGCACGAAAACAAAGTCAACGCACTCTAGGGAGGCACGCATGGATCGCCAATGCAAGGAGAAGAACTATCGCGATGAGCCGGCGCGAAGCGCGCTAACGCAGATGATCATCAAATTACGCTGGATCGGGCTTGAGGACGAAGCAAAACAGCTGGAGCTCGAAGCGGGCCGATTGCCCGCTGAACAACGATGCGGCGTATCGTTTGGCCCGTTCAGCACCGATTGACTGGAATCATTCGTGATCCGAAGGGCCCGATACGACAGACCGAAAGGAAGGCGTCCATGACGCTGGATTGGCGCGCATCGGAGCGCTTGGCCGTCGGCAAGGGCGCAACCGTGCAGGCTTTCGTCGCGGCATTCGGGCCGGACCGGCTCGAGATTGCCGTGACGCCCTGGGGCGAAGGCTTTTTACGCTTGAACGAACGAGAGATTGGTCATGTGTCGAACGGCAAGAACCGGCGACAGGCGTTTGAGGATTTGAGGACCATGGCAGAACAGTATTTGAAGGAGCGGACCTCCGACGTGGATCATGCGACGCCCACGATTCCGGCGGCGAAAGCCGCGCTGCTCGCCGGCAAGGTGGGCCTTATCGTCGGTATCGCCAACGATCGGTCGATCGCCTGGGGCTGCGCCCGGGCATTCCGCGCGTTCGGTGCCGAAGTCGCGATCACTTACCTGAACGAAAAGGCCAAAAAACATGTCGAGCCGCTGGCGCGTGCGGTGAATGCACCGATTGTGATGCCGCTCGACGTGCAAACACCCGGTCAGATGGAGGCGGTATTCGAGCGCATCGGAAAGGATTGGGGACGTCTGGATTTTGTCGTCCATTCCATCGCCTTCTCGCCCAAAGAAGCCTTACGGGGACGCGTCGTCGACGTCGAGCGAGACGGGTTCCTGACCACGATGGACGTATCCTGCTGGACCTTCATCCGTATGGCGCATCTCGCTGAACCGCTCATGCGCGACGGCGGCACGCTTTTCACGATGACCTATTATGGCAGTCAGATGGTCGTGAAAAACTATAATATCATGGGCGTGGCCAAAGCCGCCTTGGAGAGCGCCGTGCGCTATATCGCCGCCGAGCTTGGGCCAAAGGGCATCCGCGTCCACGCCATTTCTCCCGGCCCACTGGCGACGCGCGCCGCCTCGGGAATTGCGGAATTTGACGCGTTGCTGGACAAAGCAAAAGCCAAGGCGCCGGCGCGATCCCTGGTCAGCATCGACGACGTTGGCATCGCGACGGCGTTTCTCGCGCACGACGCAGCTCGCCTGATAACGGGCGAGACACTTTACGTCGATGGCGGCTATCACATAATGGATTGAATGCGAGCGCCACTGGTTCGAGTAGCCTCAGTTTCGCTCGGTGGCAGGAACGCCAATCTGATCGCGCTCGTCCGGAACTATCACTGGCGCCGGCGGCTCATGACCTAAAGTCGATAGCCGTATTTATGCATACAGGTGGCGCCGCGATGATAGCGTTCGTTCGACACCCCTTGGGAATGCACTCGGGCGTCATCCAGCTCAGCCTTGCAAAGACGCCATGCCTCGGCGTAGGGGACTTTCTTGGCGCCGAGAGCTGCGCCACCGAGCAGAGACGTCAGGAACGTTGCAGCAAGTCCGGCAGCAAAGGCTTTTTGTCTGAGAGACATGGGTTTCCTCCTCATACCGATTCGCCCCTAAGAAGCTGGGTATCGCGATCGCCCGTCAGCTAATACGCAGGCTCGGGAACGGTGATACTCGACGCGCGCAATTTACGCTCATCGAATGCAGCTTTTTGAGTGCAATCCATCAGGCGGCAATGCTGAAGTCGTCACCATTGGAGAAGGGATCTGTTGGGAAATGCAGTTATGAAACGTCTAAGCTAACGTGCACGACACCTTTTGCCCTTGTTATCGTAGCCGGCAGTCCGCTGTTCTTTAAGACATTGATCATGGCGTTGTTTTCCGGCAGGACGTCAGCGACCAGTTGCTTCAAAGATGCTTTTCGGGCGAGCAAAGTGAGGTGGCGCATTAAAGCCGAGCCGACGCCCTTACCTTGGAATTCATCAATCACAGTGAACGCGACTTCGGCAATCCCGGGTTCCGCTACAACATAACGAGCGCCGCCGACAATTTCGTCCCGTCCGTTTTGCTCGATGGTTGCGATTATGGCCACATGGTTTGTGAAGTCGACGTCAAGGAAGAATGCCTTCTCGATCTCCGAAAAGCCCTTTTTCGGACCAAAGAAGCGACGGTAGAGGGATTGCGGGAGGACACGCGAAATTGCCGCCAGCATTTGAGCTTCGTCGTCGGGTCGCAGCGCGCGGATTGCGATGGTGCGCCCGTCGCGCAAACGCTCAACCGCACTGTAGCCGCGGGCCTCTACGTCGAGCACCTTCGATACTCCGATCGCCGCAACGCTTCAGCGGGCAGCGGAGGTCAATTGAGCAGTCGCCTCTTTCATGAAGTCGGTCATTATGCGGCGAATTTGATCGGGCGGCACTGGAATCCCGTGCGATCGTAAATCGGCATCGATTTTCGCAAAAACAGCGTCCGACCCGGGCTTATCCAAGTCAATCATGACGAGCGATTGCGCGTAGGCTTCAGAGTCAATTTCCGTCAAACCCAGCTTTCGTGCAGTCCACAATCCGGCCAAATGATTGCGTCTGGCCGCAGCTTTGAACTTCAGCTCCTCTTCCTGGGCAAAACGTTTTTCAAAGCTCCGTTCGCGCTCATCGAAACTGGTCATAGCTGCCTCCATTGTTGAAGCCGGCACGTCAGTGAAATAGCGCCGCCTGCAAAGCCCGCAGCTGCTCGATGCGCCTTGCCAGCTTGTCGCGCTGGGCTTCGTCGGTGGCGTCGGCGACGTCTTCTTCGGCGTCCTTGATCTCGGCGGCGAGCATTGCGGTGTCGAAGTCGTCGCGCGGGGTGGCTTTGTCGGCCAAGACGGTGAGACCCGCGGGACTGACCTCGGCGATGCCGCCGATGACCACGACCGCCTCGCGCGCGCCGCCGTTGAAGATGGTGATGATGCCGGGGCGGAGCGGCGTCACCAGCGGCGCGTGCTCGGCCAAGATGCCCATGTCGCCCTCAAGCCCCGGCAGATCGACCTGGTCGACCTCGCCGGAGAACAGCATCCGTTCGGGCGAGACGAACTCGAAGTGCAGTGCGGGCATGGTGTACCGCCTCTTCTGTCAGGCCGCCTCAGCCGCCAGCCGCTTAGCCCTTTCCACGGCCTGCTCGATGGTGCCGACCATATAGAAGGCGGCTTCCGGCAGATGGTCGTAGTGGCCGTCGCACAAACCCTTGAAACCGCGGATGGTGTCTTCGAGTTGCACGAATACGCCGGGCGCGCCGGTGAACACTTCGGCGACGTGGAACGGCTGCGACAGGAAGCGCTCGATCTTGCGCGCGCGCGTCACGGTGAGCTTGTCCTCCTCGGACAGCTCGTCGATGCCCAGAATGGCGATGATGTCTTGGAGCGACTTATAGCGCTGCAGGATCTCCTGCACGCGCCGCGCCACTTGGTAGTGCTCGTCGCCGACGACCATCGGCAACAGCATGCGCGAGGTGGAATCGAGCGGATCGACCGCCGGATAAATGCCCTTCTCGGAGATCGAGCGCGACAGCACCGTGGTGGCGTCGAGATGGGCGAACGAGGTTGCCGGCGCCGGGTCGGTCAAATCGTCGGCCGGCACATAGATGGCCTGCACCGAGGTTACCGAGCCCTTGGTGGTGGTGGTGATGCGCTCCTGCAGCGCGCCCATGTCGGTGGCGAGCGTCGGCTGATAGCCGACCGCCGAGGGAATGCGGCCGAGCAGCGCGGAGACTTCCGAGCCGGCCTGGGTGAAGCGGAAGATGTTGTCGACGAAGAGCAGCACGTCCTGGCCTTGATCGCGAAAATATTCCGCGACTGTCAGCCCGGTCAGGCCGACGCGGGCGCGAGCGCCCGGCGGCTCGTTCATCTGGCCGTAGACAAGGGCGCACTTGGAGCCTTCGACCGAACCCTTCTTGGGGTCCTTGTTGACGCCGGATTCGATCATCTCGTGATAGAGATCGTTGCCCTCGCGGGTGCGCTCGCCCACGCCTGCGAACACCGAGTAGCCGCCGTGCGCCTTGGCGATGTTGTTGATCAGCTCCATGATGATCACGGTCTTGCCGACGCCGGCCCCGCCGAACAGGCCGACCTTGCCGCCTTTTGCATACGGCGCGAGCAGGTCGACCACCTTGATGCCGGTGACCAGGATCGCCGCCTCGGTGGACTGATCCGTATAGGCCGGCGCCTCCTGGTGAATAGCGCGGGTCTTCCTATGCGGAATCTCGCCGACCTCGTCGACCGCTTCGCCGACCACATTCATGATGCGGCCGAGCGTGCCGTCGCCGACCGGCACGGCGATGGGCAGGCCGGTGTCGCTCACCTCCTGGCCGCGCACCAGACCTTCGCTGGAATCCATCGCCACCGAGCGCACCGTCGATTCGCCGAGATGCTGGGCGACTTCGAGCACCAGCCGGCGGCCCTGGTTGGTGGTCTCCATGGCATTGAGAATCGCCGGCAGGGGGCCCTCAAAATGCACGTCGACCACGGGGCCGATGACTTGGGTGATACGTCCGACTTTATTGGCCATGATCAGGTGTCCTCGTAACGGGTCGCTAGTTCTGTTCCTTGCGGGAAGTCAGAGCGCTTCGGCGCCGGAGATGATCTCGATCAGCTCTTTGGTGATCATTGCCTGGCGGGTGCGGTTGTAGGTCAGGGTCTGCTTGCGGATCATGTCGCCGGCATTGCGGGTGGCATTGTCC